>JAESFR010000116.1_pt1 | contig 81738 bp, 73 predicted proteins | sample 9266191 | NCBI WGS metagenome assembly JAESFR01 (sample SAMN14503063, study PRJNA617104) | algae metagenome | isolation source: Pleurocapsa minor HA4230-MV1 and co-occurring heterotrophs from cement on... | place: USA: Nuuanu Pali Lookout, Hawaii | collected 2009-07-20
AGAAGGCAACACAAGCAGCGTCATCGGGAAACCAAGCCAACAACTCCTGGAATGTCCGCGGGTAATCAACGCCACCGACCGGATGAGATGAGACAACCTCTGTCATCCCAGCGATGCTACTTGACTTAAGCAGCTACCCGGTACATGTGTACGATAGCAGCAAGGTTGGGGCCGGAGAGAAGAGGTTTCACAAGATGTTGAAGAGAAAAGGTCGGCGCCGGCAGGCGGTTGAAGTCATACCGTCGGCGGGTGGCGCATCCCGGCATATCTGCAACCGCCGGCCGGGGGCGGACCTCGAAGGGGTTCACCCGCGGGTTTCGGGCGCACGCCTCACACTGAGACCATGGGCATGGACGAGATCCTCACGGCGGTCAGGGCGTTCGACGGTGTGCTCGAGTTGGCGCCCGGCCCGGACAGCGACGCTCCGCCGATCGCCTGGGGCGACCACTTCTTCTACTACGCCCCGGATGGGACCGTCCCGCAGAATCGCCAGCCGTACGCCACCATCGTCACCAAGGATTATCCGGGCGATACGGAGTCGCGGCTCGATGCCGCCGATAGATGGCGGCTCAACATCCATGTCGGTGCCGACGTTTTCACCGAGTTGATCGGTGAAGCACCGCGATCGTTCACGGCGCGGGACTTCAGCGAGGCCGACGTCGTTCTGCCACACCCGGTGTACGGCTCGTTGGGGTGGATCGCTGTCATCAATCCGGACCGCACGACAGACAGTTGCGTCCGATTGCTGCGCGAAGCGCACGACGCCGACCGGCGCCGCCTGCAACGGCGATCGGCGCGGCGGGAAGAAAGCGATCAGGCGCAATGACATTCCCTACCCACACAGGACCCCCGTGAACAGCGACACCGGACACGCCCGCACACCGACGGTGTCCGATGTCCTCGAGTCCGCCCCACCGCTTCGCCGGGAGCCGGCCGCCCGCGAGCGGATCAGGGCGGCGAACCTCGCGGCCGGCCGGCGGATCGCCGTCCTGGACGACGATCCGACCGGTTCGCAGACTGTGCATGCAGTCTCGGTAGTGACGGTGCTCGAGCCGGACGAGTACGCGGCAGGTCTCACCGATCCAGGGGCCATGTGCTTCGTCCTGGCCAACACCCGCAGTGTGTCCGAACCGGCCGCGGTGCGGGTGAATCAGCGTGTTGCCACAGACCTGTTCGAACTCGGACGGACACTACAGGCACCGGTCGAGGTGGTCAGCCGCAGCGACTCCACACTGCGTGGGCATGTGCTGGCCGAAGTCCGGGCCATCGAGGACGCCCGGCGTCGGGTCACCGGCACCGGCTTCGACGGCGTGCTGCTCGTGCCGGCCTACTTGGAGGCGGGCAGGTTCACGGCGGGCGACGTCCACTGGGCTGTGGTCGCGGGGAAGCCGGTACCCGTGGGCGACACCGAATTCGCCCGCGACGCGACCTTCGGGTACCGGTCATCGAACCTGCGCGAGTTCGTCGCGGAGAAGAGCGACAGCACCGTCACTGGCGGCGACGTGCACACCCTGACGTTGACCGACATCCGGCGCGGCGGGCCGGAACGGGTCGCGGCAATCCTGACCGAGGTGACCGGCGGCGCGTTCGTCGTCGTCAACGCCACCGACTACGCCGACCTGGAGATCGTCGTGCTGGGCCTGCAGCTGGCGCAGGCAGCTGGGAAGACATTCGGGTACCGCTGCGGCCCGTCATTCCCCCAGGTGCTCGCCGGGCTGCAACCACGGCAACCCCTGACCGCTGATCAGATCTGGCCCGGCGGCCATCCCGGCGGTCGTGGTCTGCTCGTGGTCGGATCGCACGTCGGTCTGACGAGCCGCCAGGTCGTCCGGGTGCAGGAGCGCTGCGGGGTGGCGGGGTTCGAGCTGGACGTCCGGGCGCTCGTCGATGCGCGGCAGCGGGAGGCGCACATCGCCGACGTGTCAGCCCGCGTGGTGGAGGCGCTCGCGTCGTCGGATGTGCTGGTGTTCACGAGTCGCACTCCGCTGCGAGGAGATGACGCCGACGAGAGCCTGGCCATCGCCAGGTCGGTGTCCGCCGCGGTCATCGACGTCGTGCGCGCAGCGCGCAACGCCCATCCGTCGTGGGTGGTGGGCAAGGGCGGCATCACGTCACACGACGTGGCGGTCCGCGGTCTGGGCATTCGCCGCGCCGAGGTGATCGGTCAGCTGTTCCCCGGGATGGTGTCGGTGTTCCGGCCGCTCGACGCCGCCCCGGAGGTGGTCGGCGTCCCGTACGTCGTCTTCGCGGGCAACGTCGGCAACGACGACACGCTCGCCGACGTCGTCGACCTCCTCCGGCCGGGTCCCGCACGCTCCGGTGGGTGATCGGGTCAGCTGGCGAGCCCGACCCAGACCAGCCCGGCAAGGATGACCCACCAGCCGCCCCACACCAGAAGGTCGACCCTGGTTCGCACCGCGACTGCAACGGTGCGGCCGATTGCACCATCTCCGAGGGCGCCGGACCGGTCGGCCACCCGGGTCAGCGCTGCGCAGATGACGACGATGGCGGTGGTGATGCCGGTGCACCACAGGCACAGTGCACCGATGCTGAACGCCGTCTCGAACATGAACCACGACGCGAAACACAGGAAAAAGACGGCCAGCCCCCACATCGTGGCGACATAACCGGGGCGCAGATCGCTGCCGAGGAGGCCGGCGAACGCGGCGGAGCCGAGGACGGCGAACATGATGGCGCCGATCAGCGCGTTCGGCGGTCCCAGGACCGACGACTGCCAGGCCATGAGAACGCTGCTGCAGGAGAGCGTTTCGTTGACGTCACAGGACAGGGTGGTGAACGGATCCTTGAGAATGGCGATCTTCTCGAGGATCTGGATGGTGGTGAACGCGACCCCCGCGAGGCAGGCGATCAGCGCCGCGCCCCACCACACGATGGATCGCTGATCCAGCGACGTCCGAGAGACGTCCGGCTCGCCGCCGGGCTGGGAAGAGTCGAGCGAGGTCATGGCGCACCGCATCTTTACTGTTGTGCCGACGCGACCGCGGCGGTCACCGCCGGTGACGATTGTTGCCCGATGCGGACCCTATCGCCGGCGTCCGCCGATTTCTCTCCGTCCCGATCGTGAGCCCGAGGCGCCTGCCGCCGTGATCGGCGAAATCACTGCGGACGCTGCATGGTGGATGCACCCACCTCCGCCGCCAGCCACTCGCACAGATCCCGGCCGGCGGCCCAGGTGTCCAGCAGCCACGATGACGGATCAACGGTGAGGTCGTGCCGGCGCCGATACGCCTCGATCCCCTTCCAGCGCAGCCACGTTGCACGGGGATGGTCGGCGTCATAGCCCTTCGGCACCCGCTTGAGCGGCTCCGGGTAGCCACTCTTGATGGCGGCTCCGGCGGCGCGCGCGGAATCAACGGCGGCGGACAGGGCGTCGCCGGCGGGGCTCGCCACGGCCGACCGCCAGCGTGATAGCTGGTCGGGCGCGAGATACGGCAGGCCGCTGCTCGCCAGCAAACCGCGGGCATCGACCTGGACGTACCGTCCGGTCCCGCGCGCGTCCACGTGGAGCGCACCCAGGAACGTCTTGAGGGGGCCGCCGTCCGGGGAGAACCGGGTATCGCGGTGCGGCCGGTACACCCTCCACGCGCCGACGTCCTCGCCGGCGTCCCGCAGCAACTCGAGAAAGGGCTGCCGTACCTGCTCGTCGTAGGCGTCTTTGTTCGCCGCCCAGAAGTCGCGTGTGTTGTCCGCGGCACAGGCCGTGAACCAGGCCGGTGCATCCGTGAGATTATGGCGCAACATGTGTCAGAGAGTATCTATGGCACAGATTGTGCCGCAAGAGGGAGAGTCATGGATCCGCGCGCGGAACGGACCCGGAACGCCGCCCTCAAGGCGGCGCTGGCACTGCTCCTGCAGGAGGGACCGGCCGCGGTCAACCATGCCCGCGTCGCGGAGCGCTCCGGGGTCGGGCGGCGCACCATGTACCGGCACTGGGCCACCCGGCGGGACCTGTTGCACGACACCCTGTCCGGAGCGAGCTTTCCGGTCAGTGACTTCACCGGTGACGTGACGGCGGACGTCCGGCGGCACCTGGAGCAATTGCGCTCCGCGCTGGTGGACGGACCCCTGGCGGGCATCGTCATCACGCTGGCCGCCAACAACGGTCGTGACCCCGAGCTGGAATCACTGCGGTCGCGGCTCGTGGAGGCCGGCTGCGCGCCGCTGCGCCGCATCCTGGGTCAGCGATCCGGGTCGCCCCCCGGGACCGGGCACGGGACGGAGCACATCGAGCTGCTGATAGCAGAACTGGAGGGCCCGCTGTTCTATTGCGTCTGCATCAAGAATGAAATCCCGAGCGATGCGCTGATCGATGATCTGGTGGACCGGGTGCTGAGTGTGACCCGGGCCCCGCGGCCGGACTTCGCTCACAATGAGTGACTGCTTATCAGGCCGCGCCTCGGCCGAACCCGCATCTCCGCAGCGCATTCGGTGGAGTGGCCCGCCGCGTCGTCACCGTGCGGGATGACCTCGTCCTGTAAGGGCCGCCGATGAGATGACATCCCCAGATCTGTTGGTCCATCGTTCGTTTGCAGTGGCGCGGTAGCGATGTGATCACTTAGGGTCGACCTACTGAGAGCGTTCCCATGGTCGGTCTCGATCGCTTCCGCGATCGACGCCGGCTTCGGTGACTGCTGGCTTCTCACGTGCGCGGATCACGCTCGGTCACCGAAGAAGGTAGGTCGCACGGCATGTCCCTGTTCCCGGCACCACGGCCCCAGCACGTCCACCGGATGCGGGTCGCCCTGCGGAAGAGGCGTCCCGGCCCCGCGATCATCCTTGCGCTGGCGGTGGTCCTGATCGCCGCCTCGATCACCGGGGTCGCGAGCACCCTCGCGCCGCCGCCGGCGGCGGCGGCCACCGCGCCTGCCTTCGGCCCGAACGTCACCGTGTTCGACCCGAGCATGTCGACGGCGCAGATCCAGGCGGCGGTCGACGCGATCTCCGCCAAGCAGATCGACAACGAGATGGGCACCCCCCGCTATTCGCTGCTGTTCAAGCCGGGTACCTACGGCACGCCGGGTGCCCCGCTGAAGTTCCAGGTCGGCTACTACACCGAGGTGGCCGGGCTCGGCCTGAAGCCGACCGACGTGACGATCAACGGCAGCGTCGACGTGTACAACAGGTGCCTGCCGCCGCCCGCAGGTTCCACGATGGCCACGTATTGCGTTGCGCTGAACAACTTCTGGCGCTCGCTGTCCAACGTCACGATCAACGTGAGCGGCGGGGCGACCGACTGCCGCAAGACCGGGATGTTCTGGGCCGCCTCGCAGGCGTCGCCCATGCGCCGGGTCAACATCAACGGCAACCTGACGCTGATGGACTACTGCACCGACCAACCGCAGTGGGCCAGCGGCGGCTTCATCGCCGACTCCAAGGCAGGCAATGTCGTCAACGGGTCGCAGCAGCAGTACCTGGTCCGCAACAGCACGATCGGCTCCTGGTCCAACGGGGTATGGAACCAGGTGTTCGCCGGCACCCGCGGCGCCCCGGCGACCAACTTCGCGCAATCGATCACCGACCCGAACAACGGACAGGCAACCAGCGGCACCTACACCACCCTGCCGTCCACCCCGGTGAGCCGTGAAAAGCCCTTCCTGTACACCGATGTCGCGGGCGCTTACAGCGTGTTCGTGCCGAAGGCGCGGATCAATGCGACCGGCACGACATGGGAAAGCGGGACGGCACCGGGCGTGTCGCTGCCCCTGTCCAGCTTCTACCTCGCCTCGCCCGCGGACTCGGTCGCCACCATCAACTCCCAGCTGGCCGCCGGCAAGAACCTCATCCTGACCCCGGGCGTCTACAACGTCGCGCAGTCGATTGTGGTCAACCGCTCCGACACCGTCGTCCTGGGCATGGGAATGGCAACCCTCACCGCCGTCAACGGCGCGGTGCCGTTGATCGTCGGCGACGTCAGGGGCGTCGTCATCGCAGGCATCATGATCGACGCCGGAACAGTCACGTCTCCCGCGCTGATGACCGTCGGCAGCCTCGGCACCGGGCCCGGCTGCACCGACCCGGCCGACCCGACGACGCTCAGCGACGTCTTCTTCCGGATCGGCGGACCGCACGTCGGGAAGGCCACCTCGGCGCTGGTCGTCAACAGCGATCACGTGCTGATGGACGACATCTGGTCGTGGCGCGCCGATCACGGCAATCCCGGGACATTCGGTTGGGACGTCAGTCCGGCGGACACCGGACTGGTCGTGCACGGCGACCACGTCAACGCCACAGGCCTTTTCGTGGAGCATTACAAGAAATACAACGTCATCTGGAACGGCGAGTACGGCCGCACCATCTTCTTCCAGAACGAAATGCCCTACGACCCGCCGAATCAGAGCGCCTGGCGCACCGGCCCCGTACTCGGCTACGCCGGCTACAAGGTCGGCGACGCGGTGAAGAACCACGAACTGTGGGGCGGCGGCAGCTACATCTACACCAACGTCGACCCCAGCATCCACGCCACTCGCGCGTTCGAGGTGCCGGTCACGCCGGGCGTCAAGATGCACAGCCTGCTGACCGTGCAACTCCTCGCCGGGTTGATCGACCACGTCGTCAACGACACGGGCGCCGTCACCCCGGGACCCGTTGCGGCGCCGAGCTTCGTCACGCACTTCCCGGCAGGCGCCACCAGCACCCCGTACACGCCGCCGGTCGTCACCCTGCAGCCGTGCACCAATCAGCCGCCGCCCACCAGCACTCCTACCGGCACGCCGACCACACCCGTCACCAGCACGCCGCCGACCAGCACGACGACCCCCACTGCCACCGGCGGGCCGGCCAACCTGCGGGCCACCACCACCACCAGCAGCGTGACACTGACGTGGACCGGCGATCCCGGCGCGACCTACCAGATCCTTCGCGGGGAAGGCGGAGTCGCGATCGCCAGTGTCACCGGACTGACGTTCACCGACGCGGGGCTGAACAAGAACACGCCGTACGTCTACTCGGTACGCGGGCCGGGTGGGACAACGCCGCAGATCACTGTCATCACCGGCAGCACACCGACGACGACGACGTCGACGACCCGACCGAGCAGCACGCCGACGACAACCACGGCGCCGACCACGACCGCGCCACCGGTCACCGGCGCTCCGAGCAACCTGCGCAAGACCGGCCAGACCGCCAGTTCGCTCACCCTTGGCTGGTCCGGTTCGGCGACCGGCACCTACGACATTCTGCGCGGGGAGGCGGGGGAACGGATCGCGACGGTCACCGGAACCAGCTTCACCGACATCGGTCTGCTGGCGAACACGCCCTACGTGTACTCCGTGCGCGGTGCGGGGGTGACCACACCGCAGATCACGCTGACCATCGGCTGATCGGATCGCCTCCGTTGACCGTTCCCGGGCGTCGGTGGGCCTTTCCGGCTCGCACTGCCAGGGAGCGGTTGAACGCAATCACTCCTCAGCGGTGCAACCGTGACCACCCGGTGAATCCGTAGCGCCCCGTACGCAAGTAGTTCCGGTTGCAAGCAAACAACCGGCGGCGACACGGGAGGCCACAGCTCGATGAGGACGACCCTCAGCAAGACCACCGTCAACCAGACCACCCCCCACACGATCACCAGCCACAGGAAAACCACCCGCAGGAAGAGGACCCTCACGGCGGCGCTCACCGCGGTGCTGGTGACCGGAGCACTGACCGTCTCCGGCGGCCAGGCGGCCGCGGCGCCCGCACCGGCGGAGCGGTTCCCCGCGGTGATCGACCTACCCGACGGATTTCAGCCCGAGGGCATCTCCACCGGCCGCGGGACCTCTTTCTACGTCGGCTCTCTGGTGGACGGCGCGATCTATCGGGGCGACGTGCGTACCGGAGACGGCGACCTGCTGGTGCGCGGCCGGCCCGGCCTTGTTGCCGCCGGCACCGAGGTCGACCGCAACCGGCTCTTCGTCTCCGGTGCGACCGACGGCTCCGGCCGGATCTATGACGCCGCATCGGGTGAGCTGCTGCGGACCTACCAGTTCGTCCCCGCCGGAACCGGGTTCATCAACGATGTGGTGGTGACCCGGGACGCCGCGTACTTCACCGACTCGCTGAACCCGGTGATCTACGTCGTGCCGTTCGGCCCGGGTGGGAGACTGCCCGCCGGCGATCAGGTCCACCGGCTGCCGCTCATCGGGGCGATCAGCTACGGACCCGGCTTCAACCTCAACGGCATCGAGGCCTCGCCCAACGGCCGCACGCTGCTCGCGGTGCAGTCGAACACCGCGAAGCTGTTCGCGATCTCGGCGACCACCGGCGTGGCCACCGAGGTCGATCTCGGCGGTGTCGCCCTGACCAACGGGGACGGGCTGCTCCGCCAGGGCACGATCCTGTACGTGGTGCAGAATCGGCTGAATCGCATTGCTGTTGTCGAACTCTCGGCCGACTACCGGTCCGGGACGGTGACCCGCACGATCACCAGCACCGACTTCCAGGTGCCGACCACCGTCGCGAAATTCGGATCGTCGCTGTACGCGGTGAACGCCCGGTTCGGCACGCCGCCCACCCCGACCACCGACTACACGGTGGTGCGGGTCTCGGCGCGCTGACTGCTCGCGACCGGACAAACGGAAAGGACCGGCCGCCCGCGTGGGGCGACCGGTCCTTTCAGTGGGCGAGTGACTGCGGGCGAATCACTTTCCGGCGAGTTACTGCGGGAACGAGACCAGGTATTGGATGTTGTCCGTGGTGTTGGGCAACGCCGCGGCCCCCGTGTCGTTGACGATGCGGTCGATGGTGCCGGCCAGATTCAGCGACACAGTGACCAGATCGTGCAACCGCACGCCCGGAGTCACCGGCACCTCGAACGCCCGACTGGCATGCAGGGTCGGGTCCACGTTGGTGTAGATGTAACTACCGCCACCCCACAATTCGTGGGTCCTCACCGTGTCGGCCACCTTGTAGCCGGCGTAGCCCAGCACCGGTCCGAGAGGGCGCCACGCCTCCTGGCTCGGCGGGTCGTACGGCAATTCGTTCTGGAAGAACACCGTGCGGCCCCGCTCGCCGTTCCAGATGACGTTGTACTCCTGATAGTGCTCGACGAAAAGGCCGGTGGCCGTGACGTCGTCACCGTTGACGATCACCCCGTTGCGGCCGGTGCTGACGGCCCAGCCGTAGCTGCCGTCGTTACCGTGATCGGCGCGCCAGGCCCAGATGTCGTCGAGGATCACATGGTCACTGTTGACCTCGAGGCTGACGGTTGCCTTACCCACGTGCGGGCCGCCGATGCGGAAGAATACATCCTGCAGGGCGGTCGGATTGGCGGCGCTGCCGTGGTGTCGAGCGTCCCGGGAATGGCCTTTACCCGGGTGCCGGCTGCCGATCTGCATCAATACCGGTGAATTGACGGTGCCCGCATCGATCATGATGCCGGCGATATCGACACCCCGGACGTCGGCGACGCTCATCACAATTGCGCCGTTGACGGCCGTCAGCGTGGCGATGCCGAGACCCAGGACGATCGTGTCGGCGCGCTTGATCTTGATGGTGCGGTCGATGTCGTACACGCCCGGGGTGAACAGCAGGTTCTTCCCACGGGCCAGCTGGCTGTTGATCGTCTGCACCGAATCGGACGGCCGGGCCACGTAGAAGTCCGACAGCGGAAGCGAGCGTCCGGGTGTCGGTCCGTTCGCCCATGTCGGCCCTGATGAATTCGTCCGCGGACTCGGGACGAAGACGCGGTAGGAACCGTTTTTGTCGGCGTACAGGTACGGCTTCTCCCGGCTGGCGGGAGTGGTCGGCAGGGTGGTGTAGGTCAGCGTGATCGGGTTGCCCTGCTCATCGACATCAGGATCTCCGAAGTTCTGCGCCGGCGCCCCCTGCACACCGGAGAAGACCTGATTCCACACGCCGTTCGACCAGCCGCCGATGCTGCTGTCGCGCACCAGGTATTGCTGCTGCGAGCCGTTGATGACGAAGCCCGTTTTCGAGTCGGCGATGAAGCCGCCGCTGGCGAACTGCGGGCCATCGCCGCAGTAATCCATCAGGCTGAGATTGCCGCCGGTGATGTTCACCCGGCGCATCGGGGATGCCTGCGACGCCGCCCAGAAGTTCGCGGATGCGCGGCAGCCGTCCAGGCCGTTGCCGCTGACATTGATCGTCAGGTTGGACAGCGACCGCCAGAAGTTGTTCAGCGCAACGCAGTACTTGGGCCCCGTCCAATTATCCGGAAGTGGCAGGCATCGGTTGTAGACATCCACGTGCCCGTTGATCGTCACGTCGGTCGGGGACTGGCCCAACCCCGCGACCTCGGTGTAGTACCCGACCTTGACGATCAACGGATCTTCCGCGGTCCCGTAGACGCCGGGCTTGAACAGCAGCGCGTACCTGTTGGTGCCCATCTCGTCGTCGACCTGCTGGTCGTATACCGCGTCGACCGCCGCCTTGATCTGGCTGGTCGGCATGTCGGGGGAGAACACCTTGACGTTCGGCCCGAAGTCGGGCGAGCCAGGGCCGTGCCCGGCCGTCGCGGGTGGGGCGGCTGCCGGCGCCGGGGCCGCGGACGTGGCGGGAGCGACGAGCACGGTGGTGACCAGAGCGACGGCGGCGGCGACCACAGTCCACCGCCGGCCACGGCGGAAGCCGACGCGGCGGTGCTGGGCGCTCCGGGGGTCCGGTAGCGATGTTCGTGTCACGTGCGGCGACCTGCCTTCTGGCTGCGCCCAGCAGGCCGTTCCCCGGGTGAACCGGGATTCGAAACGGCCGGACCTGGCGGCGGTGGGAGTGGTGGGAGCGGTTCCATGCTGAGCGGACTGTAGTGATCCAGGACACAGTTGGCGAGTACCTGGGGTAAATGTCCGGTTGCTGAGCGCTACTGCCGCGGCGGGAGGGCGTGCACTGCGACCGCCGTCAGTGCGCCCGCAGTGACCTCCGCAGTGATGTACGTGCAGGCCGGCTGCCGGCGCCGGTCGGTGGGCGAACCGGGATTGAGCAGCCGCATCCCTGCCGGCGTCCGAGTGTCCCACGGGATGTGGCTGTGTCCGAAGATCAGCACGTCGGTATCGGGATGGTCCCGGTCGGCCCGCACCTCCCGGCCGGCCTTACCGCCCGTCTCGTGCACGACGGCCAGTCGGACGCCTTCGAGCGTCACCCGCGCCACCTCCGGGAGCCGGTCTCGCATCTCCGCGCCGTCGTTGTTGCCGAACACGCCGATCAACCGGGCGGCGCGCTCCTCGAGTCGGTCGAGCAGCGACGGGGCGACCCAGTCACCGGCGTGCACGACGACGTCGGCGAACTCCACCTCATCCCAGATCTGGGCCGGCAGGTCCCGAGCGCGGGCCGGTATGTGGGTGTCCGAGATGATCAACAGGCGCACCGGTCCAGTGTGAACCGGTGCGATCAGCACTCCAGCATCAGATCTCGATGACCGTCTCCCGGTCCTTACCCGCTGCCTTCGACCGGTACATCGCCGCGTCGGCGTGCCCGAGGATCACGTTCGGCGCCGGTGCCGGGCCGCCGGACGGGTGGTAGACCACCACCCCGACGCTGGCGGTCAGGGGGAAGTCGGCGGCCGCACCGGCCAGGGGCCGGCGGATCTCACTCCTGATGCGCTCCGCCACGGACACGGCCGCGGCGGCGTCGGTGTCCTCGCACAGCACCACGAACTCGTCACCGCCGAACCTGGCCGCGGTGTCGCTCGCCCGCACCGACTGGCGCAGCCGGGTCGAAACCTGTTCCAGCACACCGTCACCGACGAGGTGGCCAAGATCGTCGTTGATCGGCTTGAACCCGTCCAGGTCGAGGAAGATCACCGCCATCGAATGCTGCTGACGGCCGCTCCGGCTCAGCGCCTGGGCCAGCCGGTACTGCAACAGTTGCCGGTTTGCCAACCCCGTGAGCTGATCGTGCATGGCCTGGAAGCGCAATTGCTCCTGCAGTCGGATGCGCAGCAGTCCCAGCGCGGCCTGGCGGGCCAGCGCCTTCAACAGGTCGACGTCCTCCTCGTCCAGATCCGTGGGACCGGCGAAGAAGCAGGCCAGGGCACCGAACGCCGCGTGGTCGTCCAGCAGGGGGGTCACCACCATGCTGTGCAGGGCCGACCGGCGCAGCGCCACCGCCACCTCGGATGCGCCGTCGTCGTCGACGGAAATCCGCACCACCGCCCCGGTGCGCACCGCGATCGCCTCCGGTCGATCGGAATCCGCTGAGGCGGTCTCACCCAGCGGGGACGAGGCGCCGACCGCCCGCAGCGCACCGGCCGCCGGGTCCTGCATCATCACCGTCGAGATCGTGGCCTCGAACGCCGTTCTCGTCGCATCGGCGAGCAGGCCGATCAGCGACTCGGCGGTTCTCGCGTCGCCGAACGTCTCCGACGCCTGCTGCAGCACCAGCAGCCTGTCCTGCGAACGGGCGAGCGCCCGGCGCGCGGCGAGCAATTGGTGTTCGAGCTCCTGCCGGCCGGACGCGTCGACGACAGCGAGCCGGAGCACCGGGGATCCGCCGTCATCGGCGCGGAGGGTGGCCACGGCCAGCACGGGCCGCTGCCGCTCCGGGCATTGCAGCACCAGGACGACCTCGCCGATCTCGCCGGTGTCATCCAGCGCCGGGCGGACGCGGCGCTGGTACACCGTGCGGCTGCCCGGGGTCAGCAAGTCCTCCACGGACCGACCCACAACCTGATCCGCCGACCAACCGGTCCAGTGCAGGAAGGTGTCGTTGACCCGGAGCACCGTGCCGTCCGGCGCCGCGGCGAGCAGTCCGCACGGCGCGGACCGGGCGTCGCCGGCCAGGGTGCGTAGCTCGGCCGGATCGACCTCACGGGGAGAGACGCCCGCGACAGATTCACCCGCGACAGATTCCCCCGCGACTGATCCGCCGGGATCAGGTTCGCCAACCACAGATTTGCCGGCGACAGATCCGGCGATGACGGATTCGCCCGCGGCAGGTTCGGCGGCGACGGATTCGCCCGCGGCAGGTTCGGTCGGGAGGGGACCGGCACCGGCGCGATCGTGGGGCGGCTCGGCGCCGGACCTGTTCAACGGAGGCATGCGCGGACGTGGGCACCTGCTCGGGCGGCCATCTTCACGCTCCTCGGCGGGACACGGGATCAGCGGGGAAGCGTGACACCGATGCGCCGGCGCTGATGTGTGACTCTATGTAGCGAACAACGATCGAACTGTAGCAAATGTAGCGCCTTGGCGGCCCATTTGGCCGCGCCCATTCGGTGACATTCCGCGCTCAGTCGAAGTATTTGCGACAACCGGGACGTTGGACTCTGGCAGTTCCTCACCCATGTGGGTGACGCTGAAGGGTGCGGCGGCGGCCGGCGCCGTCGTTGAAGTGGGGTGAGGACATGACAACCGCGGGGACACGGCGAGGTGTACCGGCCACCACAGGGTCGTTGACGCAGCGACCGGACGGGAGATCGGCGCCGCTGCTCGCCCACGCGGACGCGGCCTTCTGGCTGTCCGGCGTCCTGCTGCTGGCAACCTGTGTCGCCGCCGGGTTGACGTTCTTCTGGGACGGGGTGCTGACCGGGCCGGCAGTGATGAACGGATCCGCCCGTGGCACCGCGCTGACCCTGCTGCTGCTGACCGCGCCGGTGATGGTGGTGGCGATGGCGTTCACCGCCCGCGGGTCGGCGGGCGGGCTGACCGTCTGGCTCGGCGCCCTCGGCGTCGTGCTCTACAACGCACAGATGTTCCTGTATGCAACACCTTTCAACCACCTGTTCCTGCTCTACGTCGCGATGCTGGGCTTGTCGCTGTGGTCGATCGGCTCGCTGCTCGTCGGGGGAACGGCGAACCGGCTGGCGGAGCGCGCGGGGGACCGGATGCCGCTGCGCGTGCTGACCGGGTACGTGTGGGCGGTCGCCGCCCTCAACGCCTTGATGTGGCTGCGCACGATCGTGCCGGCCATCGCCGGTGACCGGCCCGCGTCCGTGCTCGACGGCACCGGCATCGCCACCAACCCGGTGTTCGTGCAGGACCTGGCGATCTGGCTGCCGCTGGCGGTGGTGGCCGGTGTCTGGCTGCTCCGGCCCGCGGCGTGGGGGTACCTGGTGGTCGGCGGGCTGCTGGCGATGTGGATATTGGAGAGCGCCACCATTGCCGTCGACCAGTGGTTCGGATCGCAGGCCGACCCGGCGTCCCCGGTGGCCGCCGCTTCGATGGTGCTGCCGCTGGGCACCTTGGTGGTGGTGGGCCTGGTCCCGCTGGTGCTGTTCCTGCGTAATCTCTCCCGGTGACACGCGGCCGACGGTGCGGCCGCGGAAAGGCGGCCGACCGTGACCGTGTTGAACGAGACCTCGTGGCTGGAACTGGCGGACCGGCTGCTGCCGGGCCTGCTGCCCGCCGACGAGTACCTGACCAGAACGGCGGCAGCGGCCCGCCGAGCCGGTTTCTCCAGCGGTGACACATTGCCGGTCGTCGCCACCTGCCGGGACGAACTGATGGTCGGCTTCACCGAGATGGTCGACCGTGCCTGGGGTCCGTACTTCGCGGTCGGTGCGCTGGGCGGCATGGTGCTGGCCGGCCGGAGCGGGATCGCCGCCGCCGTCGGTCACGCCCCCGACCAGGGACGCCGACGGTTCGTGTTGTTCGTGATGCCGCACCTGGGCATCGGCATGGACGGCACGATCGGCGTGGTGCACCGGCCGGGACAGACCGAACCGTCGCCGGCCTGCGGTGCACTGTCGATGTTCCAGCAGGAGGTCGCGTCCGGCGAACTGCGGCTCGAATACGACCGTCTCGACCCCGAGATGAGTTTGCTGCGAACACGTCTGGCTCCGGCAGTGCTGCGCGGCGGGCTGCCCGACCTGCCGGCGCTCACCGCGCTGGCCCGTGACGTCGCGGTCTCCGACCTGATGGAGATCGGCGGGATGACCGGCTCCGGACGCGGGTCGGTCGCCGTGTTCAGTGGCATCGTCGTGCACGGGCCGTACGGCCAGGAGTTCGTCGCACCGCACGCCGCACAGATCCACGGGCCCCGCGAACTCGGCGCGCCGCCCCAGCCGCTGGACTGGTGACCCCGACGCGGGCCCGGATCCCGGCGCGGGCCCGGACGTGGATGCGGGCCCGGACCCGGACGCGGGCCGGACCCGAACGCGCGCCTGGCGGGCCGGTGACCGCGGGCTCCGATCGTGAGCGTTGCCTCGTACTTTCTGCCCGTTTCCCCCTGCCGATCACGGGGAACCGCAGCGGACATGGTCGCCATCGGATTCCACGCATCCCACGAACAGATCCATCCCCGCCAGTTGCTCCGCGACGCCGTCCGCGCGGAGCAGGCCGGCTTCGATGCGGTGATGTGCTCGGACCACCTGGCGCCGTGGACCAACGCCCAGGGGCATTCCGGCTTCACCTGGACCTGGCTCGGAGCCGCGTTGCAGGCCACCGAGTCCGTCCCGATGGGCGCCTTCCATGCGCCCGGCCAGCGCTACCACCCGGTGATCTCGGCCCACGCGATGGCGACCACGGCCGCGATGTTCCCCGGCCGGCTGCCCTGGGTGGCGCTGGGCAGCGGTGAAGCGCTCAACGAACACGTCACCGGCGATCCGTGGCCGATCAAGCCGGACCGGATGGCCCGGCTGCGCGAGTGTGTCGACGTGATGCGGGCGCTGTGGCGGGGCGAGGAGGTCAGCCACCGCGGGCATGTCGTCGTGGACCGGGCCAAGCTGTGGTCGCTGCCGGAGCAGCCGCCGCAGCTGGTCGCGGGCGCGATCAGCCCGGAGACCGCGGCCTGGGCGGCCGGCTGGGCGGACGGACTGATCACCGTCAACCAACCACCGGAGAAGCTGCGGGCGATCGTCGACGCCTACCGGGACGCCGGCGGACGCGGACCGCTGCGCCTGCAGGTGCACCTGTCCTACGCTGGGACCGACGACGAGGCACTGGCCATCGCGGTCGACCAGTGGCGCGGCAACTGCGTCCCGACCGTGCTCGCCTGGGAACTGCAGACCCCGGAGCAGTTCGAGGCGGCCACCCGGCACGTGCCGCCGTCGGAGGTGGCGAACAACGTCCGGGTGTCGTCCGACCCCGCTCAGCACCGGGCCTGGCTGCAGGAATACGTCGAACTCGGCTTCACCGAACTGTTCCTGCACCACGTCGGCCAGGACAACGACGCGTTCGTGGACACCTTCGGTGCCAAGGTGCTGCCGGACCTGCGGACCGCGGCATGAGGGCGTCCCGCACCGGCGACCTGTGGTGGAAGACCGCCGTCATCTACTGCCTGGACGTGCAGACCTTCTACGACTCCAACGGCGACGGCATCGGTGATTTCGCCGGTCTGTCGGAGCGGCTGGACCACCTGGTGGAACTCGGCGTCACCGTCGTCTGGCTCATGCCGTTCTATCCGACGGCAGACGTCGACGACGGCTACGACATCACCGACTTCTACAGTGTCGACCCGCGGCTCGGAACGCTCGGTGACTTCGTGGAGTTCATCCGCACGGCCCGCAGCAAGGGCCTGAAGGTGATCGCCGACCTGGTCGTGAACCACACCAGCGCGCAGCACCCGTGGTTCGTCTCGTCCCGTTCCTCGGTGGATTCGCCGTACCGCGACTGGTACGTCTGGCGGGACGGTCCCGGGCCGGAGGCGCCGGGGGATGTGGTCTTCCCCGACCGGGAGACCAGCATCTGGCAGAAGGACCGCAAGACCGGGCAGTACTACCTGCACCGCTTCTACCGCAGCCAGCCCGATCTCAACGTCGCGAACCCGGCCGTCCGCGACGAGATCACCCGCATCATCGGATTCTGGATGGAATTGGGACTGTCCGGGTTCCGGGTGGACGCCGTCCCGTTCCTGCTGGAAACCAACGGGATCGACGGCGGTGTGGAGGAACTGCCGCGCCCGCACGATTACCTGCGGGATCTGCGGTCGTTCCTCAACCGTCGCAATGGCGAGGCCATTCTGCTCGGCGAGGTGAATCTGCCGCACACCGACGCGCTGGAGTTCTTCGGCGACGCGAACGGCAATCAGCTCACGATGCAATTCGATTTCCCGACGATGCAGGCGATGTACCTCAGCCTCGCCCGTCAGGAGGCCGGGCCGCTGCGATCAGCGTTGATGGGCCGGCCGAAGAGCCCGAGCGATTCACAGTGGGCGACGTTCGCGCGCAACCACGACGAGCTGACGCTGGACAAGCTCAGCGGCGCGGAGCGTCAGGAGGTGTTCGCCGCGTTCGGGCCGGACGAGGAAATGCAGCTGTACGGCCGCGGCCTGCGCCGCCGTCTGCCGCCGATGCTGGACGGTGACGCCCGCCGGCTGCGCATGGCGTATTCCCTCACGCTGTCCCTACCCGGGACGCCGACGCTGTTCTACGGCGAGGAGATCGGGATGGGGGAGAACCTTGATCTCGACGGCAGGATGGCCGTCCGCACACCGATGCAATGGCATTCCGGCGCGCTGGGCGGTTTCAGCACGGCAAAAGATCCCGCGGTGATCTGCCGGCCATTTCCACCGGCACCGTACGGACCCGATGACGTCAACGTTGTCGACCAGCGGCACGATCCGGACTCGCTGTTCTCGTTCCTGCGGGCCAGGATTCGCGCCTACCGGGAATCTCCGGAATTGGGCTGGGGCGCGGTGTCGATCCTGGAGCATTCCGTTCCGTCGGTGTTCGCGCATCGCTGCGACTGGGCCGGCGGTACCCTCCTGCTGTGCCACAACCTCGGGGCGTCCGCGGAGAAGGTCGCGCTGTCGATGCCCGGGACCGAGCCCGGGACGCGATGCGTGGACCTGTTCGACCACGTCACCGAATTGACCGTCGCCGACGACGGCTCGGTGGAGGTGCCGTTGGAACCCTATGGCGCGCGGTGGTTCCGCCTGCTGACCGGGACCAGCACCGAACTGGTCTGACCGGTGAACCGCGGTGACGAGTGACGCGGTGACGGGCGACCGCGGCTGGAGCATGCTGCCGGCCGCACCGGACGCCGTGTCACCCGACGGCAGCGCCGAGATCCGTTACCTGATCAAGACGCCCGACGGTGATCTCACCCACGGCGTCTGCCCGGCCGGTGTCGTTGCGGCCGTGCACGAACTGCCGGAGTTGTACGAGGCCTACTACATCCTGGCCGGCCGGGGCGAGATGTGGCGCCGGACACCGGACCGGGAAGGCGTCACCCCACTGCACCCGGGACGGTGGGTGGCCATGCCGGCCGGAACGCAGTTCCAGTACCGCGCGTACGACGCCGCCGCACTGGTTTTCGCCTTCACCGTGATACCGAGCTGGCAACCCGACCTGTTCCACACCATCGACGGCGGTATCTGGCCGGTCGGTAAGGCAGCGCGGCTGGAACCCACGCCTGACGGTGCCATGCTGCGGGACTGGATGTCCGGCGACGTCGCCACCGCCGGGGCTGTTGCTTCGATTGACGGCTCCGACATCCGGCCGGTGGCGGTCACCTCCGGTGGCGTCCTGCAGCTGTGCACCCTGGCGCCGGACGCCGTCTCGGTGCCGGTGAGGCACCGTCAGGCGCACGAGTCGTGGTACGTGACAGCGGGTTTCGGTGAGCTCTGGCGCCGGTTCAGCGACGGGCAGCAGGGTGTCGTGCCGCTCTGGCCGGGAACGAGCGTCCGCATTCCGGCCGGATCGGTGTTCCAGTTCCGCAGCACCGGTGCTGAAGTCCTGGAATTGTTGCGGCTGGCGATGCCGGGCGACGGCGATGGCATCGACGCCGTGCCCGCGTCGTCAGGAGTGTGGGTCTGACGGTGACGGTCCGGTGCCCGTGCCGCGTGCCGTCAGGCGATGTCTCCCTGGCAGAGGTGGATGGCGATGCCCCAGGCCAGGAACACGATCCAGACCCCGACGTCCAGGAATGACCAGGGGTCGTTCACGGCTGCTCCTTCCGGTCCGGCGGCTGGTGCGGCCGGATCAGCGACGCGCCGGCCGGCCGCGAGTTCATTGTCCCGGCTCGGTCGCGTTCTCTCTCTTTTCCGGATCCGGCCGTGCCCAGTTGGGGCGCCCGATGCCCAGCGCCTCCGACGTGCCGATGCCCACCCGCACGCACGGGGGCACCTCCAGCACGTGGCCGCAACGTAGGCACCAGTAGGTGCGATGACCCGTGTGGCCGACGGTGCAGCCGCACGGCTCCCAGCCGATGATGACGGCGCCGCCGACGTAGGCGTGACCCCCGGGGCAGTCCGCGGGCGGCCTCTCCGAGACGGCCAGACCGGGCATGTCATCGAACATACGTTCGACGGTCCGTGTTGTACAGGGCGAGCGGAATCCGGCTGCCCTGGCGCGTCAGGCCGGACCGGCGAGTGGGGCTGTGCTGCGGAATCAGGCTGTGCTGGGAATGAAGGTGAACGGGTAGTCGGTCTCGCGGTACCCGCCCGGCTTCTGACCCGCCGGCAGCTTCACCGGCTTCATCGGCTCGCGCTCGTACGGGATCTGCCCGAGCAGGTGCGTGATGATGTCGATCCGTCCGCGCTTCTTGTCGTCGGTGCGGGCGAGGTACCACGGCGCCCACGCGGAGTCGGTCGCCTCGATCATGGCGTCCCGGGCGCGGGAGTAGTCGTACCAGCGGGCGTACGACTTCAGGTCCATCGGGGACAGTTTCCAGGTCTTGCGACCGTCGTTGATCCGGTTCTTCAGCCGGCGGGTCTGCTCGTCACGGCTGACCTCCAGCCAGTACTTGAGCAGGATGACGCCCGAGTCGACGATCGCGCGCTCCACCGCCGGCGCCATCCGCAGGAAGTACTCGGTCTGCTCGGGTGTGCAGAAACCCATCACCCGTTCGACCCCGGCGCGGTTGTACCAACTCCGGTCGAAGATGACGACCTCGCCGGCGGCGGGCAGGTGGCCGATGTAGCGCTGCACGTACATCTGGCTCTGCTCGCGTTCGGTCGGCGCCTGCAACGCGATCACCTTGAACACCCGGGGGCTGACCCGCTCGGTGATCGCCTTGATGGTGCCGCCCTTACCGGCCGTGTCGCGGCCCTCGAAGACGATGCACACCTTCGCGCCCGTGGCCTTCACCCACTGCTGCAGGTGCACCAACTCCACGTGCAACGGGCGCAGTTCCTTCTGGTACTCCTTCTCCTTCAATTTCTTCGGGCGGTCAACGTCCTTCTTCTTGGCGGCCATCCGCCCAGTTTGACACTTTCGCCCGATTCTTTGCCCTGCTGCGGTCCGGTCACCCGAAAGAAGCCGCAAATCGGGCAGTTACCATGGGTGCACGCCCCTCGTCCGTCCGAGGAGGACGCCGATGAAGCTCCGGCGCGTGCGCCAAGATATGGATCACCTCAACAACTGGGTTCTGCTGGTGGTGACGGCCGGCACCATCCTGACCGGTCTGATCGTCCAGCTGTGGGATCTGCACGGCTTCACCTGGCACACCTACCTCGGGTACGCGATGACCGCCGCGGTCATCGTTCATCTGTCGCTCAACATGCGAAAGCTGCTGGCTTACAGCAGCTTTCGTGTCCGCAAGGGGATCAGGACGGTAGCCGGCGGGGGGCGGCCCGCAGCGCCGAGGAAGGTTCCGCCGCCGGTGGGTGTCGTCGCGACGTCGAAGGCGGTGATGTTGTCCCGACGTGGTCTGGTCGGGCTGGCGCTCGGGGCCGCCGGTGGCTACGTCATCGGGCACGGCCTGCGTCCCACCGTGAACCTGGACCGTGGCGCCGATCTCGGACTGGTCTACCACCAGTGGTCGTCGGACCCGGGGATGGTCGACGCGGTCGGCGCACTGACGAACCTCGGCCGACAACCACCGCTGTACAAGACCTACGGCGACGTCCCGAGGGTCGCGCTGCCGAGCGCGTCGCCGACGGCCGGGTCGACCGCGACGGTGATGGACCGGCGACGTTCGGTGCGGGCGTACTCGCCGCAGCCGATGACCGCCGAGGAATTGTCGCAGGTGCTGTTGCTCACCGCCGGACTGAACTCCGACGGCCGGCGCCACCATCCCTCGTCCGGTGCGCTGTACCCGATCGAGACGTACGTGGTGGTGCACAACGTCAGCGGCATCTCCCCGGGCGTCTATCACTACGGCGTGGAAAACCATGTGCTGGAACAGGTCCGGGCAGGTGACTTCCGGGAGACCGTGGTCCGGCGCGGCCTCGACCAGCAGTTCCTGGGCGAGTGCGGCGCGGTCGTGTACCTGACGATGATCTTCCAGCGGATGCGCTTCAAGTACGGCGAGCGCAGCTACCGGTACGGGCTGATCGAGGCCGGGCACCTCGGGCAGAACCTCTACCTCAGCGCCACATCGCTCGGGTTGGGCGCGTGCGCGGTCGGCGCGTACGACGACGAGGGCATCGACGCCCTGCTCGGCATCGACGGCCGGGAGGAGGTGTCGGTGTACCTGCTGAGCCTGGGTCGGGTGTGACGGCGCACTGGCTCCGGGACGGGCCGACCGGCCCGCGCGCGACCGGTCCTGCGCGCGAGCCGGGACGGGCCCACCGGCCCACGCGCGACCTTCCCTGCGCGACATCGAACCCGTGCGGGGTGCGCCTCAGGTCAGCTGCGCCCGCAGGAAACGGGCCAGGTCGGCGATCTCGGGCACCGAAACACTGTGGCCCATTCCCGGGTAGCTGTGTTCCTCCAGGGCCGTGTGCGTACGCAGGTAGGTCAGCGCCCAGCGGATGGCGACCGCGGGGATGACGGGGTCGGCCGGGTCGTACCCGGCGAAGGCCGGGACGCCGGTACCGGTGGCCGCCGCCACCGCCAACTGTGCGTCACCGGGGTGATCGTCGTCGAACATGAACCCGCTCAGGCCCACCAGTCCGATCACCAGGTCCGGATGCCGGCGCAACACCGTGATCGCCGTGCACATCCCCTGCGAGAAGCCCAGAACAACGGCGCGATCGGTGTGCCGGCGGATCACCGCGGCGACCCGGTCGGCCGTGTCCGCGATCGCCTCGATCGGCGGCTGCAGCAGGACAGACCCGGGGAACCACGAGTGGCCCCGTGACCGGCCAGGCGCCGGATGGGAACCGCGCACCGCAATCACCCGCGCGGTCACACCCGGCAGGAACATCGAGATCGCCGGCACCAGGGCGATCAGGTCCTTCTCGTTGGAGCCGTACCCGTGCAACAGCACCAGGGTGGGCACGGTGCGATCCGGCTGTTTCGATTGCGGTGGCGATCCCAGCCAGGCGATCTCGTGGAATGGCAGGGTGGGGCTGGTCGTGTCACCGGACATGATCTCCACGCTAAGCGCTGACGCGGCCGGCACGCGGGCAGCGCGGTGCCGGTGGAGTCCGCGCCCGTCACCATCCACCCGTCCGCGGTGCTGCGAGCCCGGATCCCGACGAGCGGGACACCGCCCACGCGGGCATCGTGGCCGATCTGGCCGTCGTCGCAGGCGTTCTCGGTTGAGAGCCGGATCACCGGTGTGATCACTCGGTGCGCTGTCCCGGTCGTTGGCGGGGCATCATCGACACGGCCGCACAGTGTGCGGGCCCGGGTGGGCTGCGAGCAGGTGGCGGCCGAGGAGATCGCCGCGCCTCTGGACGACAGGGAGATCCATGGACCTCGACCGCGCACAGACAGACCGGGCGGCCGGTGCGCTGGTGGGCACCGCCACCGGAGATGCGCTCGGAGCCGGTTACGAATTCGGCTATCCCGGCCCGGACACCGTCATCGACATGATCGGCGGTGGCCCGTTCCACTTCGCCCCGGGTGAGTGGACCGACGACACCTCGATGACCGTCGCGGTCGCCATGGTCACCGCAACCGGCCGGGACCTGCGCACCGCCGAGGGCCTCGACGGGGTGGTGGCCGGCTTCCTCGCCTGGTTCAACGCTGGGCCCAAGGACGTCGGGTCGCAGACCCGGCTCGTGCTCGCCACCAGGGACCGGACCGCGGCGGGCATGACGGCGACAGCGAAGGCCATCCCGGGCCGGACGGCGGGCAACGGCTCGCTGATGCGGACCGCTGCGGTAGGTCTTGCCTACCTGGATGATCCGGACGCCTGTGTGGAGGCCGCGCAGAAGGTCAGCGACCTGACCCACGCCGATGCCCGGGCCGCCCAGGCGTGCCAGCTGTGGTCGCTGGCGATCCGGCACGCGGTGCTGCACGGGTCGTTCGACGGCGTCCGGGAGTACCTGCGAACGGCCGACCCGGAACCGGCAGCGTTCTGGGGCGCCCGCCTGGACGAGGCGGAGGCCCCGTCGGCGACACCGGACCAGTTCGGCAACAACGGCTGGGTGGTGCACGCCCTGCAGACCGCGTGGTGGGCGATCACCCACGCTCATGACGGCGCGCCGTCACACCTGCCGGACGCACTGGACCTGGCGGTGCGCGCCGGGAACGACACCGACACCACCGCGGCCATCGCGGGCAGCCTGCTCGGGGCGCGGTGGGGGCGCTCGGCGATCCCCCAACGCTGGCAGTCCATGCTGCACGGCTGGCCGGGGCTGCGCACCCCCGACCTGGTGACGCTGGCCGAGAAGACGGTCCTGACCCGGGCGTGACCCGAGTTCAGGCCTGCACCTTCCAGCCGGGGTAGGCGTGCCGGATCCGCCGCGCGAAGAACGCGCCCAGGCTGCTGGCCTCCATCAGCTCGCGGTAAACCCGCCGGGGCACCGCGTACCGGTAGACGCCGCCGGCCTTGAACGCGATCTCGAGCTCGTTCGTCGCCGGGTCGAACCCGACGGAGTCCAGGCTGGTCGAGCTGACCTTCTGACGCCGCATGCTCCCGGAATACCGCTGCGGGACAGCGGGTTCAACGACCGCCGCCGGTGTGTCGGACAGTTTCCGCATGGCGCTCAGCTCACCGGGAACGCGGCATCGATCACCGGGTAGGTGGCGCGGGCGCCGGCCCGATCCGCGGGCTGCACGTCGCCGCGCCGCGGGATCGGCGGCAGCAGGATGCGCTCGGTCCACGCGGTGATCCGTCCGTCCTCGTACGCCTCCGGCATGGACAGCTCGACGTGGAAGTACTGCTCGTCGACGGTGAACAGCAGCAGCCAGGTCCGCAGCGGGTTGAGCCCGGCCGCCTGACCGGTCCGGGTCACCTGCAGCAGGGAACCGAAGTCGAAGGCCAGCTGGGTGTTGGCCGTGACCGCCTGCTCGGTGGCGTAGCCGCGCGGATGGCGTGGGCCGGCCGCGGCGTCGGGCTGCCCGGTGCGCTCGTCGCCGGTGGCGATCACGACGGCGAAATCCCCGGAGGGTGGATGGTGCGGGCCAGATTGCGCGGGTTGTCGTACGACCAGCCCAGCGGGACGAGTTCCTCGCGCAGGTAACGGGTGGTCCGCGCCCAGCGCAACAGACCCTGCAGGATCGGCGGATCCAGTGCGCTGCAGGCGTCCGCGGCGTCGTCGGCGCGGCGCAGTGCGGCGGCGACGACCTCGACCGAGAGGTCCAGCTCCGCCAGGCGTTCCGCGCCGATCGTTTCCTTGGTGTCCATTGTCAGCCCCTCCGGTGACCAACCGCGGCAGCGCGCCGATCGCCCCGCTGGGGGCCGCCGTTCGGTCACCCCGATGATGTCAGCGGGGTACGACAGTAGGGTCCCGGCCGGACGGCATCCCCGACGGCACCCCCGGGTGTCACCCTCGACGGCACCACCCGACGGCACCCCGGTCGGGGGACCCCGGGCCGCTGGGATCCGTGCGCCGACGGAGGGAGCGGTGATTTTTGCCCCGATCGAGGGGTCGTTGGACCCTCGCTGTGCGACAAATGGGGCGTTATAGTTCTTTCGTTGGCAGGTCAATCACTTCGGTGGACCTGCCGACGTCCTTTTCCGACATCGTTGTCGGAGAGGCCACTGGTTCAGGGTGACAGGACGAGGGTGGTTGGCAATGGACACGGCAACGTCGCCACGGTCCACATCGGTCCGACACGACTCTGGATTCCAACCCGCGTGGCCCTGGGACTGGGAGAACCGTCCGGAGAAGGACGAATGCGACCACGACTGGGAGATCGTCGTGGTGGAGCGGCTGTTCAACCCCAACGAGCGCGTCGCCCGGTGCGGGGTCTGTCACACCCCCCGCTGCGGCTATGCCGAGGACCCGTTCCCGTGCCAGCGTCGGCGTCACCACATGGGCAGTCACAACCCGTACATGTAGATCCCCGTACCGAAGGATCGCGGTACCGGCGCCGCGACAGCCCGGCGCTACGGCGCCTGTTCCGGTTGTCTGTCCGGCCCGGGCGAGGCCGCTGCCGGCTCGCCGTGAATGGCCTCGGAGTACTTGGTGTAGCCGCTGCCCATCGTGACGGCCAGCGCCCCCACCGTCAGCGCCCCGACGACGGCCGACCCCGCGCCACTGGCGAAGACATCGTTGTCGTCCCGTAACCAGGCGACCAACGAGTACGCCGCGAGGAAGACCCACACACCGGCCAGCGTCCGTCCCGCCTCGCCGGCCTTGGCGCGGCCGATCGGCCCGAGATCCTTGGCATTGAACGACCAGCGGGCGGCGACGCCGGTGCAGCAGGCGTGAATGATGAACGCCAGCGCCACCAGGACGTTGACCGACTGCAGGATCTCGATGCCGACGACCACGGTCAGATAGACGATCCAGACGTCCACTGCGGCGAGGGTGCCGAGCACCACCCAGTTCGCCCGCAGGCTGAATGCCCATCCGCCGCCCGCGGTCAGGGCACCGAGGACGGTCAGCACCACCGACGCGACGGCCAGCGCGCTGGCGGGGGAGTCGCAGGGCTGCGGGTCGACGGCGCCGACCACCAGCGCCGTGACGATGCCCAGCAGGCCCAGCGCGGCGGCGCCGATCCCCCAGCGGCACACCGTCACGCCGCCGAGCCGCCGGCCCTGGGTGGCGAACGACCGGCTGGGGTGCCGGCGCGCTATCCGCATCAGCAACGGAACGGCCAGTGCGGGAACAGCGACGGCGCCGCCCGCGAGCAGGAGCTCGACCAGGCCGTCGATGTCCACGGTCACGCAACCCGGAGCGGAGGAGGCCAGCGCGAGCATCAGCGCATTGTCGCAGCCGCGGGTGCTATCGCCCGGTAGCTTCGAGCGCCGCGGCCCGGCGCAGCCCCGGTCCGATTGCGAGCGTGATGCCGAGCGAGATCAGCACCACCACGAACATCACCGAGGCCATGGCCATGGCGGACCCCTCGGGGAAGAACCCGGTCAACGGAGCGACCGCTGCGCCGACACCGAATTGCAGCGCACCGAGCAGGGCCGCGGCGCTGCCCGCACGGTGAGCATTGGCCTCCAGGGCGATGACCGGAATGGCGGGCATCAGCACACCGGTCAGCAGCAGGGTGAGGATCAGCAGCGCGATGAGCGGGCCGATGCCCAGCCCGAGTGCGGCGACGATCACCATCGCGCCGGTCGTCACGGCCGATGCGAGCACCGCGGCGCGCAGGATCTGCACCGGGGTCAGCCGGCCGAGCAGTGCACCGTTCAGTTGGGTGCCGGCGGTCACCGCCAGGGCACCGGACGCGAAGATCAGCGCGAACTGCTGCGCGGACAGGCCGAAGCCCTGCTGGAAGACGAACGTCGCGGACGAGACGTAGGTGAACAGGGCGGCCATCGAGAAGCCGCTCAGCAGCGCCAATCCGAGGAACATCGGGTCGGTCAGCAGCGATCGGTACGACCGGCCGGCGGCCTTGACGCCACCGGACCGGCGAAGCGGCGCCGGCAGGGACTCACTGAGCAGGAAGTAGCCGAGCGCCAGCAGCAGGACGCCGAAAACGGCCAGCGCCACGAACATCAGCCGCCACGATCCGAGCCGGAGGAACTGCGCCCCGATCAGTGGCGCGACGCAGGGCGCGACGCCGACCACCAGCATCAACCGGGCCAGGGCCCGGCCGACGGCGATGCCCTCGAACCGGTCGCGGACGATCGCCATGGACAGCACCATGCCGGCGGATGCCGCCAGCCCCTGGGCGAACCGCAGTGCGGCGAGTGCCTCCACCGAGGTGACGAACACGATGCCGACGGATGCCGCGACGTACAGCACCAGGCCGGCCAGCAACGGCGTGCGCCGGCCGATGGCATCGGACAGCGAACCGAGCAGCAGCTGACCGGCGGCCAGGCCGGCCAGGGTCGCGGTGATCGTCAGCTGCACCGCGGACGCCTGGGTGTCCAGGTCCGAGGTGATCTGCGGGAAAGCGGCCAGGTACAGGTCGATGGTCAGCGGGCCGATGGCGGTCAGTGCGCCGAGCAGCAGGATCAGGCCGGCCGGGATCCGGGTGGCCTTCTTCGGGGTCGCCGGGGCGCCGGTGACGCCGGATGCGGCGGGCGGGCGCACGGACACGTTCATCAAGCAGACCTCTCGGGGGTGCCGTTGCCGGTCGGCCGCGGTGGGCAGCACGCCGTCGTCGGCCGTCATGGGGTGGTGGTCGGGCTGGTTCTCCGCGTTGGCAGCGAAGGCCACTGACTGGCGCAACAGTGCGCGGGCGGGCAGCCATTCCCGATTGTCGAATCGATTTGATCCTACGGTCGGCGAGAACGGCCGCATCACCCGGCTGCCGGGATCAGCGGGCGTGGCCCTGCCCGGATCAGCCGGTGTGGCTGGTCCGCCGCAGGATGGCGTCGGCCACGTCAGCGGGGTGGGTCTCCGGGATCCAGTGCCCGGCATCCAGCGGCACGAAGGTGTAGTCGGCCGTGACGTGATCCTCGGTCGCCTCCGCCGCGTACCGGCCCAGGGCGAAGTCGTGCCGTCCCCAGAGGTAGGTGGTCGGCACGGTGACGTCCCCGACGGTCAGCACGCGGTCGAGCGGAATCCCGCGATACCAGTTCAGCGCAGCGGTCAACGCGCCGTCCTCGCGCGTCACCGCCGCGTAGTGATCGGCCCGGTCGGCGGGCAGGCCGCTGTTGCGCAGACTCCGGGCCAGGATCGGTGCCAGCGTCAGCTCCGGGACGGCCGGCAGCTGGAAGAAGCCCATGTACCAGGACCGCACGCCCTGGCTGCTGCGCAGCAGCGCGGTCTTTGTCGCGGCCGGGTGCGGCGTGGACACGACCGTCAGTGACCGGATCACGTCGGCGTGACGGTCGGCGACGGCCCAGGCCACGCCGCCACCCCAGTCGTGCCCGACCAGGTGCACCGGGGCGCCCACCTCATCGACGAGCGCCCGTACGTCCGCGACCAGTTCACCGAGCCGGTAATCCCGCCGCCGCCGCGGGCGGGCCGTCGAGGCGTATCCCCGCTGGGTGAGCGCCAGGGTGCGCAGCCCGCCGGCATGCAACAGCGGCGCGACCCGGTCCCAGCTCGTGGCGTCCTGCGGAAAGCCGTGCAGCAGGACCACCGGCTCACCGTCGGCGGGGCCGCCGTCCGTCACCGGGAATCGGAGCCCCTGCCGGCTGAACTCGATCATGGATCAAGCCTAGGAGGCGGCCGCGAATCGGGCGGTGCCCCCGGGCGCACCAGGTTGGCGGCGGCCGCCCGTTTTGCCGGGCCACCGATAGGGAAACAGCGTTCCGACGTCGGCCGCCGGTCGCGTCACCGGTCGTCCCGAGCAGGGAGTAGTGCCCGATGAGCACCTCAGCCACCGCTGCACTGGCCGTTCGCGGCCGCACCGGCCGGTCCACTGCGCCGACGATCGAGATCGCCGTTCCGCCGCACCGGGCCTCGCTCAGCCCGGCGGGCGGTGCACTGCGGGCCAGCACCGTGCTGGTGGTCGCGCCCGGTCATGCCGCGTGGGCGCCGTTGACGGCGGGCATGCTCGAGATGGGCATCGGCCGGGTGGTGCGCGCCGAGTCGTCGGCAGCGGTGGACGCGATCATCGCGCAGCGGGCACCGGGTGACCTGGCGCTGGTCAGCACCGCACTGGGTGACAAGACCAGCAAGGTGATCCGCCGACTGCGGGCGGCCGGCTGGCAACGGGTCGTCGCGCTGGCGACAGGTGCCGACCCGACTCCGGTGATCTCCGCCCTGCTCAGCGATGACGACGACGGCGATCGTCCCGGTCCGCGCGCCGACCGTCGCAGCGGTCGGGAACCCGAGCTGACCCGGCGTCAGCTCGCCGTGCTGCGGTGCGTCGCGCAGGGGCTGTCGGTGAAGAAGACGGCGCAGGAGCTCGGCACGTCGGCGCCGACCGTCAAGCGCCACCTGCGGCACATCGCCGACGAGCTGGGTTGCCGGGACGTCACCGAGATCGTCGCCAGCGCCGCCCGCCTCGGGCTGCTCGGCTGAGACTGGTTACGGCGTACCCATTGTCGCAGGTCCGGTCAGGACGCCGCCTCGAGCAGTCGGTGATCGAGCACCGCGGGCAGGCTCAGCGTGCGGTAACCCTGCTCGTCGAACAGCACGACGATCCGTTCGTCCTCGAAACGCATCACCGTGCCGATCCCGAATTCGGGGTGATCCACCCGCTCGCCGACCTGGAACGGAGTGGTCACCGGCTCTGCCTCCGCGGCCGGCGGGTCGACCGTGGCCTGCGCCTCACAGATGTCGCAGTTCCCGCAGGGTGCCTGGGCGGTCTCACCGAAGTAGGACAGCACCAGCACCCGCCGGCAGGTGGTCGCCTCGGCGTAGCCGCGCATCATCTCCACCCGTGACGCGCCGAAGGCCTTTCGTCGGTCGGTGACCTGCTCGGCCCGCTCCACAACCGTCGACGACCGGGCGGCGCCGATCGGGATCACTCTGCTCTCGGCGTCGATTCCGACGGCATCAACCTGCTCCAGCAGATTGACGGCGTTGGTCACGCGCTTGCGGTTCAGGCGGGTGCGGGCCGCGATCTCCTTGCCCCGCAGGCCGGATCGGTTCTTCCGGACCGTGCCCAGCACGGTGCGGACCGCCTCGTCGTCGAAGCCGCCGCCGGTGAAGAACCGGCGCAGGCCCAGGTCGGCCTGCCGGTAGAACAGCACGACCGACGCCGGCTCCCCGTCCCGGCCGGCCCGGCCGATCTCCTGGTAGTAGGCATCCAATGACTCGGCGACCGTGGCGTGCAGCACGAACCGGATGTCCGGCTTGTCGATGCCCATGCCGAATGCTGTTGTCGCGACGAGCACATCGATGTCACCGGCGAGGAACCGGTCCTGATGTTCCGCACGCTCAGCGGCTTTCATCCCGGCGTGGTACGGCGCCGCCGCCACGCCCCGACCGACAAGGAGATCGGTGAACTCCTGCGCCTCCCGCCGCTTCGCGACGTAGACGATGCCGGGTCCGGGCAGGGCGACCGCGGCGTCGATCACCGCCCGCACCTTGTCGTCGGCGTCCAGGAACGACCGCACGTCGAGGTGGAGGTTCGGCCGGTCGAAGCCGGCGACCAGGACCTGCGGATCGCGTAGGCGCAGCGACCGGGCGAGGTCGGTGCGGACCGGCGGGGCAGCCGTCGCGGTCAACGCCAGCACCGTCGGCCCGCCGAGCGCATCCACCACCGAACCCAACCGCTGGTAGTCCGGCCGGAAATCCGCGCCCCAGGACACGACGCAGTGCGCCTCGTCGACCACGAGCAGGGCCGGGTGCGCATCCCGGAGGCCGTCGATCACCTCCGGATTGCCCAGCTGTTCCGGCGCCAGGAACAGGAAATCGACGGCACCGGAGGCACTGTCGCGGAGCACCTCGTCCCGGGCGTGCGCGGGCAGTGTGCTGTTCAGGACGGCCACCCGGGGCGCCCCGTCACCAAACCCGGTCAACGCCTCGATCGACTCGCGCTGGTCGCGTTGCAACGCGATCAGCGGGCTGACGACGATGGTCGGTCCGCCGAGCAGGCGGCCGGCGATCTGGTAGATCGCGGACTTGCCGGACCCCGTGGGCATCACCGCGAGTGTGTCGCGACCGCCCGCGACCGTGGTGATGGCGGTCAGTTGAGCCGGCCGCAGCTCATCCCAACCGAATTCCTCCCGGGCCAGTTGCTCGGCCCGGGCCCGCACCGCGTCGGCGGCCGTCATGGGACGTGCTTGTGGGCAGGGTGGAACCTCATGGCGATGTGGACCTTTCGACGGGACGTCAGGACAGCTGGTCGACGGTGCGCTGCAGCTCCGCGGAGACCGGCCGGCGCTGCCGCAGGGCGCCGGGCACGTCGCGGAGCGCGGCGATCAGCCCGCGCCGGGCCGGCCGCCCGGACAGCGCGGCCGTTCGTGCGCGTCGGAGCACCCGGGGCCAGGACAACCGCAGCGCCGCGGTCAGCAACGCCGACCGGGTGACGGCGGTGATGCGCCGATCCGGAGAGTGCCGCCGCGGGGACGGGTGGTGGTGCACGACGAGCTCGTCGGCGTACACGATCCGCCAGCCGGCTTCCAACAGGTCGAGCGCGACCCGCTCCTCCTCGCCCGGGAAATGCACGACGTCGTCGAACCCGCCCACCTGCAGGAATGCCCAACGGCGGACGACTGCCGCACAGGCGACGAAGCCGAGCAGTGACGGGTAGGGGGAGCCGTCAGGCCGGGGGAGCGGCGACTGGGCCATGACGGTGCACACGCCGTCGAGCCGGTTCCCCGGCCCGACCAGGATCCGGGCGTTGACCACCGCGACGTCCGGTTCGCGGTCGAACAGGTCGACCGCGGCCGCGAGCGAGCCGTCCTCCCACCAGGAGTCGTCATCGGCGAAGGCGACGAACTCCGTGGTCGCCCGGCGGGCACCCAGCGTGCGGGCATGGGCGCCGGCGTTGCTGTCCAGGCCGATGATCTGCACCCGCGGGTGGCTTTCCCGGACGGCGTCGACGCTGCCGTCGGTGGAGGCGTTGTCGACCAGGATCACCTCGGCGCGGTGCCGTCCCAGGGTCGTCACCAGCTCGTCGCGGCGGTCCCGGCTCATCACCACGACGCTGACCCGCGGGTTCTCGGGTGCGCCGGGTCCCGCTCCTGGGAAGACCTCGGCGGTGCCGGTCACCGCGGACTCGACCTGACTGCTCACACTGCTCCCGCTCCGGGCCCGGGGGCTGCGCCGGGCCGTGATCGTCTGCCGCCCAGTGGATCTGCGCGGTCGGAGGATTGATTCCCCGGTGTCGCGGAGTCAACCAGCCGGCACTGCGGCAGACGGGCAGGACGTGCCGGCACTCCGGCCGGACGGGGACGGTGCGGGGATACCGTACGGAGGTGACGAACAACGGCGTCGCCTTCCTGATGTCCGCCGCCGCCGGGACCAGAGTGGTCGCCCGGTACCGCATCCCGGGTGGCTTCACCGACGCGCTCGGCTACCTGCTCGGGTGTGACGAACGGGACTGCGTGCTGGACACCAGGCGCGGCGAGGTCAGGGTGCCGCTGTCGGCGGTCGTGGCCGCCAAGCGGATTCCGGAGCCGCCCGCTCGTCGCCGGTCATCCGTCAGTGACGATCTACACAGTGACGATCGGCACACTGACGATCGGCACACTGACGATCGATACAGCGAGGGACCCCGCCAACAGGGCTGACCCGGTTCAGCCGGACCACCACGGCCGCAGTGGAACGTCGGAGTTGCCCTTCTCGCCCGGCTTCACCGCCAGCACCTGGTGCAACTGGATCCCGTTGCGCTCGAAGCTCAACCGGGACGCGGCCATGTACAGCCCCCACACCCGGGCGGTGCCCTGCCCGACCTCGCCGACGCACGCATCCCAGTTGGTCCGCAGGTTCGCGCACCAGTCCCGCAGGGTGAGAGCGTAGTGCTCGCGCAGGTTCTCGGAGTGCCGGACGTCGAACCCGACATCCTGCATGGCGGTGATGATCCGGCCGGACCCGGTCAGCTCGCCGTCCGGGAACACATACCGGTCGATGAACGCCTCCGGGTGGGTGTTGCTCACGTTGTCCGGCCGGGTGATGCAGTGGTTGAGCAGCCGGCCACCGGGCCGCAGCTTGTCCTTCAGGGTGGTGAAGTACGCGGGGTACTGCTTGACGCCGATGTGCTCGGTCAGGCCGATCGACGACACCGCGTCGAAGTCACCTTCCCGCACATCCCGGTAGTCCAGGTAACGGATCTCGGCCAGGTGCTGCAGGCCCTCCTCGACGATGGCCTTCTGCCCCCACTCGGCCTGCTGGCGGGACAGCGTGACCCCCAAGGCCTGCACCCCGCGGTGGGCGGCGTGCCGCACCATCGAACCCCACCCGCAGCCGACGTCGAGCAGCCGCTGTCCCGGCTTCAGCCCCAGCTTGTCGAACACCAGCGCGTGCTTGGCGTCCTGTGCCTGCTCGAGGGAATCGTCGGGGCTGTGGAAGACCGCGCAGGTGTACGCCATCGAGGGGCCGAGAACATATTCGTAGAACGTGTTGGACACGTCGTAGTGCTTGCTGATCGCGACCGAGTCGCGCTTGCGGGAATGACGCAGGCCGTTCACCGTCCGCAACCAGCGCGGGGTCGCCTCCTGCGGGGGCGGCGGCACCGGGACGAAAGTCTTCATCCCCAGGCCGAGCACGATCTCCTTGATCTCCGACGGCGTCGGACGGCGCAGGTGCAGACCGTCGTCCATGAGCTTGAGCAGTTCGTACGGGTCGGCGGGATGCGTGTTGACGAAGTCGATGTCGCCGCTGACATAGGCCCGCACGAGACCGAGGTCACCGGGCGCGGTGACGACATAGGTCAGGGCGCGGCGGTTGTTGATGTGCAGCCCGGGACCCTCCGACGGGCCGACCGCACTGCCGTCGAACGCGGTCAGCCGGAAGGGTAGTGGGCCCTGCGTGACGGTGGCCGCGATGTCGCCGACGGTGGTGAGCCCGGTGGTTGCGGGGGCGCGCCGCTCGTTCCCGGTCACCGAGGCCTTGAAGGTTGTCGTTGGTTTCAGCGTAGTCACTTCCGACGCACCGCCTTGTCATAGAGGTTCAACAAACGGGAATCAGGGTCGTAGCGCGCCTTGAGATCGGCGTAGGCATCGCCGCCGTACAGCGCGGCGAATTCCTCCTCGGAATAATACGAGTCCGAGTACAGCGATTTCTGGCCTCCGCAGGCGGCCACCTTCTCTTCGATCAGCCGGTTCGTCGCACCCTCCGGCTCGCCGGGTCGGGTCGGCACGGTGGACCAGAAACCCACGTTGACGTAGGGTTTCTCGGTCCTGATCGGGTACAGCGGCCAGGTCACGTCCCGGTCACCGCGCGGATCGGCCGGCAGTCGCAGCGGGCACAACCACACCGGCTCGATGGGCACCGACCGCAGGAACCATCCGACGAATTCGGCGGTCCGCTCGATCGGCACCTCGATGTCCTGCACCACCCGTTCCAGCGGCGGCCTGCCGTGCAGTCGCTCCAGCCGATCGGCAACGGCGTACTTGCGGTCCAGGGCGACCAGCTTCCAGTAGAACGAGCTCCGCCGCAGCCGCCGGGGCCACAGCCGGCGGACCAATGGTTGCTGCGCGCCGAAAGCCCGTGAGCACCAGAACCAGTCGGTGTCCCAGCGCCACAGGTAGTCGGCGATGGTCAGCCGGTCGGTCCGACGCTGCTGGATGGACCGGTAGTAGATCTGTTGGCCGGTGTAATCGCTGGTCGGGCCCGGCTCATCCGTCATGGTGCCCAGGGTGAGGTAGTTCTCGTCGGCACAAAAGACCACGCCGTCCAGATAATGCACGGCAACACCCTCGTACTCGCCGGTGTCCACGATCCGCATGAGAACCGTTTGCAGGTCGGCGATGTCCTGGAACGGCAGGTGCCGCAGCGCCACGTAGGGCTCGACCGGTTCCAGCCGGATCCGCAGCCGGGTGGCGTATCCGAGGGTGCCGTAGGAGTTCGGGAAGCCGTAGTACAGGTCGCTGTGCTGCTCCGGTGACACGGTGAGGACCTCGCCGGCACCGGTGAGCACGTCCATCTCGACGATGCCGTCGTGCGGCAGGCCGTTGCGGAAGCTGCTGGACTCGATGCCCAGGCCGGTGGCGGCCCCGCCGACGGTGATCGTCTTGAGCTGCGGCACGACAAGTGGCGCCAGGCCGTACTTCAGCGTCTCGTCGACCAGGTCCTCGTAGGTGCACATGCCGGCCACATCGGCGGTTCTCGCGGCGGCGTCGACACGCAACACGCCGGTCAGGCCGCTGACATCCAGCCCCGGCGCGGTACCCACCTCACGGCCGCGGAACAGATTCGAGGTGCGTTTCGCGAGCCGCACCGATGCCCCGGGCGGTATAGCCCGGAAGCTCTCCAGCAGTCGCTGCACGGCGGCGGTGTACGAGGCCGGCAGGCCGGCCGTGCCGGGGCCGGCGGCGGCCGCTGAGATGGTGCCGCCGGTAACCGTGGCGGCAGTGCCGGCGGCCGGTGCTGGCGCGGCCGTCGGGCTCTCCCGGGTAGGCAGATCCCCCATGCGGAACAACGTAGACCCGGGGACCGAAAACACGCTCCCGGGATGCGCCGTGTCGGCAGCGCACCACCGGCGTTGGGTGAGACCAGCCGCCGGGGGTCAGCGCTGTCGGTCAGTGGTCCTGCTTGACCGGGTTGAGCCGATCCAGCACGTGTTCGGGTGCCGGTGCGTGCCGCAGGTACTGCTTGCTGAACGTGCCGGTGCCGTGCGCGATGGACCGCAGATCGACCGCGTAGCGCAGGAACTCGACCTCGGGCACCTCGGCCAGCACCGATGTCCGGCCCGGGCCGGCGGGCTCGGTGCCGCGCACCCGGCCCCGCCGGGACGCCAGGTCGGCCAGCACAGCGCCGACGTAGTCGTCGTCGACGGTGATCGTGACGGAATCCATCGGTTCCAGCACCTGCACCCCGGCGGCGTGCGAGGCCTCCTTGAGGGCCAGCGACCCGGCAAGCTGGAACGCCGCGTCGGACGAGTCGACGCTGTGCGCCTTGCCGCCGACCAGGGTCACCTGGATGTCGACCATCGGATGTCCGTTGACCCCACGCTCCAGCTGCGCCCTGATGCCCTTCTCCACGCTGGGGATGAACTGCCGGGGAACCGCGCCACCGACCACCCGGTCGACGAATTCGAAGCCGCCGCCCTCCGGCAGCGGGGCGATCTCGATCTGCGCGACCGCGTACTGACCGTGGCCACCGGACTGCTTGACGTGCCGGCCCAGGCCCGCGCCCGCCGCCTTCACCGTCTCCCGCACCGCGACCCTGACCGGTTCGACGGCCACCTCGATGCCCGCCCGGGTGCGGAGCCGATCGAGCAGCACCTCCAGCTGCTGCTCGCCCATGGTCCACATCACCAGCTGCTCGGTGGCCGGATTCACCTCCACCCGGACGGTCGGGTCCTCCGCCTGCAGCCGGGCCAGGCCCTGCACCAGCTTGTCCTCCTCGCTGGACGTCCGGGCCGAGATGGCCACCGGCAGCAGCGGTTCGGGCATCACCCACGGCGAGAGCACCAGCGGATCGGCCGGGTCGGACAGCGTGTCCCCGGTCTCGGCGTGCGAAAGCCTTGCCACCGCGACGATGTCACCTGCAACGGCATGCGCCAGCGGGGACAGGGTGGAACCGAGCGGCCGGGAGATCGCGCCGGCCCGCTCGTCCAGATCGTGCTCGGCGTGCCAGGTCTCGTCCTCGGCGTGGCCGGAGAAGCGGGCGAAGTGACCGCTCACATGCACTGGCACGTCCGGTTCCAGCGTGCCGGAGAACACCCGGACGATCGACACCCGGCCGACGTACGGGTCGGTGGTGGTCTTGACCACCTCGGCGACCAGGGGGCCGTCCGCGCTGCCGGTCAACGGTTCCCGCTGCTTGCCCGCGGGCGTGTAGACCGGCGGGAGCACGTGCTCGACCGGTGACGGAAAACCCCGGGCGATCACCTCGAGCAGTTCGGGCACCCCCAGCCCCGTGGTCGGCACGCAGGGCAGCACCGGATGGAAAGCGCCGCGGGCCACCGCCATCTCGAGGTCGTCGACGATCGTGTCGAAGCCGACCTGCTCACCGCCGAGGTACCGGTCGAGCAGGCCGTCGTCCTCGGACTCGGTGATGATCGCCTCGATCAGCGCGTCCCGACGGCCGGCGATGGCGGCCGATTCCTCCTCGTCGGCGGGCCGCGTCACCCGGGCCCCACCGCCGGAGTCGTAGACGGTGCCGGTCAGCAATCCGATCAGCGCGCTCGGCCCGCCGGCGCGGCTCTCGTCCAGCGGCAGCACCAGTGGGTGCACCCCGTCACCGAAGACCAGTTGGCAGTCCTCCAGCGCGGCCACGAAGTTGCCGCGCGGCTGATCCAGGTGCGTCACCACGACCGCCCGCGGCATGCCGACGTCCGCGCACTCCTGCCACAGGATCCTGGTGGCGCCGTCGATCACCCCGCCGCCGGCGGCGGTCTCGGACGCCGAAATGACGAACAGCGCGGCATCGGCCGCCCGCAGGCCGGCCCGCAACTCACCGACGAAGTCGGCGTGGCCGGGGGTGTCGACGAGGTTGAGCCGGACGACGTCGGGCGCCTTGGTCGGCAGCGGGATGTCGCCGGTCGACTGCACGAGGGTGCTGGCGACGGCGAGCGACACCGAGCGACCGGTCCGTTTCTCGACGTCCTCGAAATCGCAGACAGTGGTGCCGTTCTCGACCGAGCCCGGCCGGGGCACCGCGCCGGTGGCGGCCAGGATCGCCTCGACCAGCATCGTCTTGCCGGCGCCGCCGGGGCCGACGAGGACGACGTTGCGGATCGGGTCCGACTGGCCGTTGTCGGTCTGCGATCGGGTCGTCTCGTTCATCCGGCGAACCCGTTCCTGACGGCGTCTGCGGTCACTTTCTCGTCACCCCTGGGCACCGCCTGACCATAATGCCGCCGCCGCCGGACCGCCTCTGGGACGGAGATCATCTGTCGATGAGCCCGATGGTCATGTCCGCTGTCGGGCCGTCGATCAGGTCGGAGGGTGAAACCGATGGTCAGGTCGGGCGGTCAGGCCGATGATCGGTCGGAGGGTCAGCGCCCGGGCATCAGGGCTTCGCTCTCCGGCACCAGCACCGGCAGCAGATCAGCTGCCATCGACGTCGGCAGATCGGGTACGACGTAGTGCTGCTCCCCGGCAGCGGTGGTGGCGGTCAGGCTCACCAGGTCGTTGCGCCGTTGGAAGAACGATTGCCGCAGGGTCACCCCGATCACGCCGGGCACCGCCAGCACCACCCGCTTGCGGACCACGGAACCGGTGCGCACCACCAGCCGGGGGCCTCCCCGGCCCCGGTCCGTCGGGGTGGCCGCGACCAGGGCATGGCCGAGGCTGCGGTACCGGTCGTGCGCGAGCCAGCCCGTCACGACCAGCGCGACCGGTGCGGCGAGGAACGCCGCCGGGAGCCATCCCATCCACGCGGACAGGCCGAGGAACACCGCGAGCAGCATCGCGGTGACGGCGAACGCCCGGGTGTGGCGACGGCGGCGCGCAGCAGGCCCGTGCGGGGTGAGCGGGACCGCGCCGGCGCCGTCCGGCCCGGTGGAACCCAGCACCTCGGCCTCCAGCGCGATGACGGTGGCGACCGGTGCCGGCGGCACGAGCAGTGAGCCCCCGCGGTCTCCTCCCCGGTCCCTCAGTCCCGTGGCGATCGCACCCAACCGCGCGCCGCCGACGGACCGCAGCAGCAGCGGCTCGACCCGCTCCACCCCGTACAGCCGCCGCTCCTCGATGCTGGTCGCCCTGGTGGTCAGCAACCCGCGGCTGACCTGGAGGCTGCCGCCGGTGTGCCGGGCCAGCCGATACCCCCAGAACGCCACCACATATCCGGCCAGCGACAGCGCTGTGACAACGACGATGATCGCGACGGCGCCCTGCACGACGTCCAGCCAGAGCGGCGAGGTCTGCAGGTAGCGAACCGCGGTGCGGACCACGTCGAACTGGGTCGGATCGACGCTGGCCTCGTTGATCAATCGCCAGGCGAGCCCGATGAGGAACGCGGCGGTGATCACCCCGGACAGCGTGGCGGGTGCGAAACGGATCCAACGCGGGTTCAACCTGGCCAGTTCCGTCTCGTCGGCAGCCTGGTCGAGGGCAGGCTGCGGGGGAGCGGCGATGCCGCCGGGATCCGTTGCGCCTTCGCCGGCGGTGGTGCCGGTGGTGCCGGCTGCGTTCGGGACCCGGCCGTGGTGCAGCAGTTCTGCCCGCAACGGCTGCGCGACGGCGACCGGCAGCCCGTCCAGGGCCAGACCCTCGGCCGCGTGATGCGAGGTCCCGGTGCCGATGCGGAGCTTGACCAGGTGCAGCACGCGCTGCAGGGGGTGGGCGCTGATGTCGACGGTCCGCACCCGGTCCCGCGGAACGGTGAGGTGCTTGCGCTGGAAGACGCCCCGGCGCACCTCGACCACCGTGGGCGTGATCCGGTAGCGGGTGGTCGCGTAGCGGCTGATGCCCAGGATGATCACGGCGGCGGTGGCGATCAGTCCCCATGGTGGCCCCGAATCCCGCACCGTGCCGGCGAACAGCAGGATCACCAGCATCGGGATGAATCTGATCAGTTCCCGGACCGGCTCGACCAGCAGCATCCCGGGCGCCAGCCGGCGCCATGGGAGGTCGGCGTCGCGGCCGCCGGTCGCAATGCTGGCCACGGCCGGGTTCGGCGTCGGCGGCGCGGGACCGAGCGAGGCTGCGGTGTCGGTCGAGGGCGCGGTGTCGACCCTGTCCCGGTATCCGTCCGTCATGTCGCGTCGTTCCCGGCGATCGGTGCGGCGGCGGTGACCTCGGCCGCGAATTGCAGCGCCACTTTTTCGTCGAGGCCGTCGATGACCAGCGGGCCGGCCGCCGACGCGGTTGTCACCGTGACCTTGGCCAGGTGGAACATCCTGCCGATCGGGCCGCGCTCGGTGTCGACCGTCTGGATCCGCGCCACCGGAGCGATCCGCCATTCCTGCGTGAACCATCCGGATCGCGTGTAGACGGCGTCGGACGTCAACTCCCACCGGTGCACCCGGTATCGCCACTGCGGCATGACCACCAGGTGGGCGGCGGCGAGGATCAGGGTGACCACCAGCACCTGGGGTTTGGCCGGCGTCAGTGGCCAGCTGAAGACCCATGCCACCACCTGCACCAGCACCAGCAGGGACCAACCGATCAGCGCCCGGGTGAGCCAGTACCAGACGGCGCGGGGTGACACCCGGTGCGCGGGCGGACGGAGGATCGCGGCGTCGGCAGGAACGGGCACGGCCATCCGCCCATCGTGCCTGTTACCGGTCGGTGATCACGCCGACGTGCCGCGCCGTCGGAGGAAGACCAGCCCCAGCCCGAGGCCGACGACCACCATCACCGGGCCGATCACGGCCCAGGTCCGATCGCCGGTCATCCCGCTGCCCCCGACCAGTCCGATGCCCTGCAGGAAGAACAGCGCCCCGAACACGATCAGCAGCGCCGCGACGATCAGCGCGAAAGTCCTCATCCGGTGCCTCTCGATGCTGCGGTGCGGGACTGGGAGTGACGCCCGTGGATCCGGCCATGGGCGTCCCCATCGATAGTGCCGCACACGGGAGCCGCGCCGACGACGGCGTCAGCGAGTCCGTTGCAGCGCCGGCGTCCATGGCTGGATGAAGTCGTTGCCGGGACGGCCCTCGACGGCCATCAGCAGCGAACCGGCGTCGGCGCCGTCGATCTGCTCGCGGATGATGTCCGCATGCCCGGCATGACGGGCGAACTCCTCGATGTGGTGCACGAGGGAGAAGCGCTGGACGGACGGTGTCGGTGTGTGGAGGCCGTCCCACGGCGCGGGTGGGGCCATCGTGTCGGCGCCCGGATCGGTCGACCGGACATGCTGCAGATAGGTGTCACGGGCCCGGTCGAACTCGTCCAGCGCACCGGCGAGGCTCTCGTCCGCGCGGAGCGCGAAGCTGTCCATGAACTGCTCGATCGCCGACTGATCCAGGACTCGGGACGGATCGACCTTCGCCCGGCCGGCCATCACGTAGGTCGCGTGCTTGATGATCCCGCCCACCGACAACGCGCTGCGGCACGGCGTCTCGCGTGCCTGCTCATCGGTGAGGCCGTACGCCGCGGCCCGGATGGCTGTCAGTTGCTGCTCGAGATATCCGACGAGGTTTTCGCTCTCGGTCAGCTGCGCGGGACGGAACATCTTGACCTCCGATGTGGCGGCTCCTGGTGAGCCCTTGCCGATGGTGATGACGCTAGGAGGAGTAGCGGTCAGTTCCTGGCCGCAATGTCCGTCGCATGCCAAAAAAGTCACGGCGGAGTTGACCGTCGTCCACGAGACGGTCACACAGGTAGCACCGCTGCCGGTGGCGTCCGTGATCGGGAGCAGTGCCGGCCGGTTCGACCGTGTGACGTGCGCGGGGCGGGGTTTCGCGACCGGGACCACGGGAACCGCCGCTGAGTCCGACCGTCACCTTTATGCACCGCACACAGGGGAGCCCTCATGGCCAAGAATCCTTTTCTCAGCGCGTACCTCACCGCCGCCAACCGCGTGGTGAACACGGCGCGTGGCAAGGCGATGAACGAGGGGCGACGCCAGGTCCGCCGGCAGAACTCCTCCGCCGTCAATGCCTGGTTCGACGCGGCGTCGCCGAGTCGCCGGCCCCGGCGCAAGCGGCGCGGCTGACCGGACCGACGCTCCAGGGCTCTGACGAAACACCAACAAAACGACGCGCCACACCGGCGCGCCTCCGAGGTCAGCCGGTACGCCCGACCTACTTTCAATCCCAGCGCTACCTGACATAACTATAACCGTCCGGTTGAGGTTGAGGGTTTGACACACCGGATGGTTGACCACCACATCCACGCGGCTGCGCGTGGATCAGCAGGGATCGAGCAGAAAGGCTCAGGCGAATGACGCCACCGCACAACTACCTGGCCGTCATCAAGGTCGTCGGCATCGGCGGCGGTGGTGTGAATGCCATCAACCGGATGATCGAGGTCGGCCTGCGTGGGGTCGAGTTCATCGCGATCAACACCGATGCGCAGGCACTGCTGATGAGCGACGCCGACGTCAAGCTCGACGTCGGCCGGGAGATGACCCGCGGCCTCGGTGCCGGGGCCAACCCCGATGTCGGCCGCAAGGCCGCCGAGGACCACCGCGAGGAGATCGAGGAGGTGCTCAAGGGTGCCGACATGGTCTTCGTCACCGCCGGGGAAGGCGGTGGAACGGGAACCGGTGGGGCTCCGGTCGTCGCCTCCATCGCCCGCAAGCTCGGCGCGCTGACCATCGGCGTGGTCACCCGGCCGTTCGCGTTCGAGGGCCGCCGCCGCGGCGGGCAGGCCGAGAGCGGGATCAAGGAGCTGCGCAACGAGTGCGACACGCTCATCGTGATCCCCAACGACCGGCTGCTGCAGCTGGGCGACAGCGGTGTGTCGTTGATGGACGCGTTCCGGTCCGCCGACGAGGTGCTGCTCAACGGCGTGCAGGGCATCACCGACCTGATCACCACCCCGGGCCTGATCAACGTCGACTTCGCGGACGTCAAGTCCGTGATGGCCGGCGCCGGTACCGCGTTGATGGGCATCGGTTCGGCCCGCGGCGAGGGACGCGCGATCCAGGCCGCCCAGAAGGCGATCAACTCGCCGCTGCTCGAGGCGTCGATGGACGGGGCGCACGGCGTGCTGCTGTCGATCGCCGGCGGATCCGACCTCGGGCTGTTCGAGATCAACGAGGCCGCCTCGCTCGTCCAGGAGGCGGCGCACGAGGACGCGAACATCATCTTCGGCACCGTGATCGACGACTCCCTCGGGGACGAGGTCCGGGTCACCGTCATCGCCGCCGGCTTCGATTCCACGCCGTCGGTGTTGCCGCCGAGCATCGACCAACGCGCCCGCGCCGCCGCCGAACGCGGCACCAACGGTGGGACCAACGGTGGGACCAACGGGTTCTCGCAGCCCGCGCCGGCCCGGCCCGCGCAGCCGCAGTACGCGGCCACCCCGCAGCCCGCGCCGCGCCAGCCCGTCCCGTCCTATCAGCAGCAGCCCGCGCCCGTCGGGCAGTACGGAACGGCGCCGGCCTACCAGGCCGCGCCGGCCCGCAACCCCCGGCTGGCCGACCTCGATGACGACGACGTCGACGTGCCGTCATTCATGAAGCGCTGACGGTCGCCCAGTCCCGATCGCGCGGTGCGACCGGGTTACGGTGAGCCGATGACGCCCGGAACAGCTGCCCCCGCAACCGTTCCGGGCGTTCGGCGCATCGTGACCACGCGCCGCGGTGGGATGTCCCGGCCGCCGTACGACAGCTTCAACCTGGGCGCCGGGGTCGGTGACGACCCGTCCGCGGTGGCCGCCAACCGGGCGCGCCTCGCCGCGGCCGCCGGTCTCACGCCGGAACGCCTGGTGTGGATGCGACAGGTGCACGGCAGCACCGTCGCGCGGGTGACCACCGCAACGGTCGCCGGTGAGGCCGTGCCGGACACCGACGGGATCGTCACCGCCACAACGGGTCTCGGTCTGGCCGTGCTGGTCGCCGATTGCGTGCCGATCCTGGCCGCCGACCCGGTCGCCGGGGTGATCGCCGCCGTGCACGCCGGGCGGCGGGGCGCCGCGGACGGCATCGCGGTGCGCATGCTGGAACAGATGACGGCACTGGGTGCCCGACCGGAGCGCATCGACGTGCTGCTCGGGCCGGCCATCTGCGGCGCCTGCTACGAGGTGCCGAGCGACATGCGGGACGAGGTCGACGCGGCCCTGCCGGGTTCTGCCTGCACCACCGACCGCGGCACGCCCGGCCTGGACCTGCGGGCCGGCCTGACCCGGCAACTGCGCGACAACGGGGTGCCGGCCGTCGCCACCGACCCCCGCTGCACCACCACCGACCCGGACCTGTTCAGCCACCGGCGGGGCGCGCCCACCGGCCGGCTGGCGGGCCTGATCTGGATGCCGTCGCAGCAGGTGGACCGGCCCGGTGTGTCGCAGCCGGGTCGGTCCGGCGGCGGGCGATAGCCTGACCGTCAGGCGTGGAAAACGGTTCGCACAGCGTGCCTTTGCGGCTTCTCCCCGCGCACGAAGTCGGCACTGACAGCATTGCCGGTACGCATCGCACGACACGCACTGACGGCGGAAGGATCAGGACGACAAATGGGATCATGGCGCAAGGTGGGGGCCTTTCTCGGACTCGTCCCGGAAGACGGAACCCGTGACGAGTTTGCCGACGATTACCACGACGGTGACGGCTACCGGGACGACTACACGCGGGACCACCGCTCCGCGGAGTACGCCGACGACGAGTACGCCGACGCCTCGCGCGACGGGTACCAGCACACTCCCCGGCCGGTGCCGACCGGCTACCCCGACGAGCAGTTGACGCACGGCGCGCTGGCCGTGCAGCCGCGGCCGGAGGTCCGCCGCGACGTCGAGTCCACCGCCGCCATCCGCCCGGTGACCGTCAAGCTGACCGGTTTCAGCGAGGCCCGGGTGATCGGCGAGAAGTTCCGCGAGGGCAAGCCGGTGATCCTGGACATGACCGAGATGGACGACGCCGGCGCCCGCCGGCTGGTCGACTTCGCGGCCGGCCTGGCGTTCGCACTGCGCGGGTCGATCGACAAGGTCACCACCAAGGTGTTCATGCTGCTGCCGCCGGACACGGATATGGCCGACATTCCCGAGTACGAACCCGCTGGTGCCGGCTTCTCCGGCGGCTTCGCAGAACCGGCCGGTCGTGATCGGCAGGCGTACGCGAGTGCCCGCGCGGGGCGCTGACCCTGGCCGCAGCCGCCCGGCGGTTCCGGACCGGCCCGTTCATCCGGTAAAAGTGGAGTGGTGAACATTCTCTGGCAGATCGTGTATCTGCTGCTCTGGCTGTTCCGGCTCGCCCTGCTGGGCAGGATCGTCATCGAGTTCGTGCGGGTCTTCGCGCGGACCTGGCGTCCGGCGGGCACCCCGGCCATTGCCATGGAACTGCTGTACTCCAGCACCGACCCGCCGGTGAAGCTCTTCCGGAAGATCATCCCGCAGGTCAAGCTCGGTGGGGTCGGGTTCGATCTCAGCATTGTGGTGCTGCTCATACTCGTGTACGTCCTGATGGAGGTCGTCGCCCGACTTGCCCTCGCGGCGCTCTAGGATTCCACGGTCATACTGCGTCCGGCGCCGCGCCGCGAACAGTGCTGCGCCGCCCGCGCAGAGCCTTCAGTGTTGATCCAACGAGGAGTAGTCGATGCCGCTCACCCCAGCCGACGTCCACAACGTCGCCTTCAAGAAGCCCTCGATCGGCAAGCGTGGGTACGACGAGGACGAGGTCGACGCCTTCCTCGACGTGGTCGAGGCGGAGCTGAGCCGGCTCATCGAGGAGAACAACACCCTCAGCGCGCAGCTGGCCTCCGGCGGCGGCAGCGGCACCACGGCCGCCCCTGTGCCGGACAAGGCCGCCGCGCCGGCGCCGACCGGTGACGTCCCCACCCAGGCCGCCCGCATCCTGGCCCTGGCCCAGCAGACCGCCGACCAGCTGACCGACGAGGCCAAGGCAGAGTCGGAGAAGGTGCTGGCCGACGCCAAGGCACAGTCCGAGGCGCTGCTCGGCGACGCTACGACCCGCGCCGAGGCCACCGACCGGGAGAGCCGCGCCAAGGCCGAGGCGCTGGAGGCGGAGGCCAAGGCCAAGTACGACGAAGTGCTGGGCAAGCTGGCCGGCGAGCGCGTCGGCCTGGAGAAGAAGATCGCCGACCTGCGCAGCTACGAGCGCGAGTACCGGGGTCGGCTCAAGGCGTGGATCAGCGAGCAGCTGGCCCAGCTGGACGGCGAGAGCACCCGCGAGCAGGCGGCGCCGGTGCTGACCGGACCGGCGGAGTAGCTCCCGCCGCTGGACGACCCCGGGGTCCGGCGGGACCAAATCGGTTCCGCCGGACGTTATCCTTTGCGCAAGATCCAGCATGACCCAGCGCTTGCACCAACCAGCACGTCGGCGTCGACCCGGCCATCACCGGCGAGCCATTCGGAAGAACGGGACCGCACCGGTCCTCACTAGACCCGAACGGGTCCGGCCCGTCACAGCCGGAAAACGAGCGGTCGGCACGCCACGGCGGCGCCGGCAAGCGGGGTGGTACCGCGGATCCCGGCCGACACCGGTCGGGATTCGTCCCTGCAGTGAGAGCAGCTGCAGCGACGAGGAGTACCGATGACCGGCACCGATGCACCCGACACCGCCACCCGCGACACCGCCATCTCTGACGCCACACCCCGCACCGACTCCCGGGCCGCAGGCTATCCGCGCGCCGGCAGCGCCGAGGTGACCGGTCACCCCGACTTCCCCTCCCTCGAGCGGGAGGTCCTGGCCTTCTGGGAGCGGGACCGCACCTTCACCGCGTCGGTCGAGCAGCGACCCGCCGGCGACAACGGGTCCAACGAATACGTCTTCTACGACGGCCCGCCGTTCGCCAATGGCCTGCCGCACTACGGGCACCTGTTGACCGGGTACGTCAAGGATGTCGTTCCGCGCTACCAGACCATGCGCGGCCGGCGGGTCGAACGTCGCTTCGGCTGGGACACCCACGGCCTGCCCGCCGAGGTGGAGGCCGAACGCCAGCTCGGGATCAAGCACAAGTCCGAGATCGTCGCGCTCGGCATCGAGGCGTTCAACGAGGCCTGCCGCGAGTCGGTCCTGCGGTACACCCACGAATGGCAGGAGTACGTCACCCGTCAGGCCCGCTGGGTCGACTTCGAGAACGACTACAAGACCCTCGATCTGGACTACATGGAGTCCGTGATGTGGGCCTTCAAGACCCTGTGGGACAAGGGCCTGATCTACGAGGGTTACCGGGTGCTGTGGTACTGCACTCGCTGCGAAACCCCCTTGTCCGCAACGGAAACCAAGATGGACGACACCTACCGGTCGCGGCAGGACCCGGCCGTCACGGTGTCCCTGCGGCTGCGATCCGCCGACCCGCTGCTGGACGGCGTCAACGCCCTTGTCTGGACCACGACGCCGTGGACGCTGCCGTCCAACCTCGCCGCGGCGGTGAACGCCGACGTCGAGTACGTCGTCGTCGAATCGTCCGGCCCGTTCGCCGGCCGCTACCTGCTGGCGGCCGCCCGGGTCGGTGCGTACGCCAAGGAACTGGGGGAGGACCCGGAGGTGCTGGCCACCTTCACCGGCGCCGAGTTGGTCGGCACCAGATACACCCCACCGTTCGACTTCTTCCTGGGAAACGAAGGGGCGCACCGGATCCTCGCCGCCGAGTACGTCACCACCGAGGACGGCACCGGCGTCGTGCACATCGCGCCTGCCTTCGGTGAGGAGGACAAGGCCGTCACCGACGCCGCGGGCATCGAGGTCGTCAACCCGGTCGACGGCCAGGGCCGGTTCACCTCGCTGGTCCCGCCGTACGAGGGCATGCATGTCTTCGACGCCAACGTGCCGATCATCGCCGACCTCCGCGCGGCCGGTCTGCTGCTCCGCCGGGACAGCTACGAGCATCCCTACCCGCACTGCTGGCGGTGCGGCACCCCGCTGATCCAGCGTGCGGTGTCGTCATGGTTCGTGGCGGTCACCCAGTTCCGCGACCGGATGATCGAGCTGAACAAGGACATCACCTGGGTGCCGGCGCACATCAAGGACGGCCAGTTCGGCAAGTGGCTGGAGGGTGCGCGGGACTGGTCGATCTCCCGGAACCGGTTCTGGGGATCCCCGATCCCGGTGTGGACCTCCGACGACCCGGCCTACCCGAGGGTCGACGTGTACGGCTCGCTGGATGAGCTAGAGCGCGACTTCGGCGTCCGGCCCGACGACCTGCACCGGCCGTACATCGACGAGCTGACCCGGCTGAACCCGGACGACCCGACCGGGCGATCGCACATGCGCCGGGTACCGGAGGTGCTGGACTGCTGGTTCGAGTCCGGCTCGATGCCGTATGCGCAGGTGCACTACCCGTTCGAGAACGCGCAATGGTTCGAGGACCACTACCCGGGCAACTTCATCGTCGAGTACAACGGCCAGACCCGCGGCTGGTTCTACACGATGCACGTGCTGGCCACCGCGCTGTTCGACCGGCGGGCGTTCGACACGTGCATGGCGCACGGCATCGTGCTGGGCGACGACGGGCAGAAGATGTCCAAGTCCCGGCGCAACTACCCCGACGTGGGACAGGTCTTCGAGCGGGACGGGTCCGACGCGATGCGCTGGTTCCTGATGTCCTCGCCGATCCTGCGCGGAGCCGACCTCGTCGTCACCGAAGCCGGGATCCGGGAGAGCGTCCGGCAGGCGGTGCTGCCGCTGTGGAACGCCTGGTACTTCCTGGCGCTGTACTCGGGCGCCTCGCAGCGGGTCGGCGTCTGGCGCGCCGACTCCACCGATGTGCTGGACCGGTACGTGCTGTCCAAGACCGCGGAACTGGTCACCGACGTCACCGCCGCGCTCGACGCCTATGACCTCGCCGGTGCGTGCGCGTCGGTGCGGCTGTACCTCGAGGGACTGACCAACTGGTACATCCGCCGCTCGCGGCAACGGTTCTGGGACGGTGACGCCGATGCCATCGACACCCTGCACACGGTGCTCGAAGTGGTCTGCCGGGTGGTGGCGCCGCTGCTACCGCTGAGCAGCGAGGTGATCTGGCGCGGGCTGACCGGTGAGCGGTCCGTGCACCTGACGGACTGGCCGGCCAACGACACCCTCCCGCGGGACGCCGACCTGGTGGCGGCAATGGATGAGGTCCGTGAGGTCGCGTCGGTGGCGCTGTCGGTGCGCAAGGCCGCCGGGCAGCGGGTCCGGCAGCCGCTGGCGTCGTTGACGGTGGCCACCCGGGACGCGGACCGGTTGCAGCCCTTCGCGTCACTGCTCTCCGACGAGGTAAACGTGCGCTCGGTGGAGTTGACCGAGCTCGCCGACCACGACGAGCGGGTGACCCGCCGGCTCTCGGTCAACGCCCGGGCCGCCGGGCCGCGGCTGGGCAAGCAGGTGCAACAGGTGATCAAGGCGGCGAAGTCGGGGGACTGGTCGGTCGCCGACGACGGGTCCGTGGTCTGCGGCGGCGTGCCACTTGCCGACGGCGAGTACGCGCTCGAACTCGTTGCTGCCGGCTCCGCGTCGGACGCCGTCGGGCTGCTGCGCTCCGGTGGGTTCGTCGTGCTGGACACGGTCCTCGACGACGAGCTGATCGCGCAGGGCGCGGTGAACGATCTGCTGCGCCAGGTGCAGCAGGCCCGCAAGGACGCCGGCCTGGACGTGTCCGACCGGATCGAGCTGAGCCTGACACTGCCCGCCGACCTGTGGGATGCGGTGCAGGAACGGCTCGACACCGTCAAGGCGGAGACGCTGGCGGTCACGGTGACGCACACGCCCAGTCCGGACGGCGATGTCGTGGTGGGGGTCAGCCGGGTCTGAGATCGGACGCCTCGCGCGGTGACGCCGAAGCACCCGAGCGTCGTCCGTCGGGGCACACCCCACTCCTCGTCGATCGCCGCTCGGATGTCGACCAATGTCAGCGTCCTGCCCCTGCCGCCGCGGGTACCCGCTCCACGTCCTTCCGCGGGGTCTGCGGTTCGTGCCCGTCCACATCGAGCCGGGGCAGCACCCGGTCCAACCAGGACGGCAGCCACCAGTTCGCTCTGCCCAGCAGCGACATCGTGGCGGGTACCAGCACCAGCCGGACGACGGTGGCGTCGATCAGCACCGCCACGGCCATCCCGACGCCCATCATCTTGACGGTGGGATCGGCGTCGAGGCCGAAGCCGATGAACACTGCCACCATGATCGCCGCTGCACTCGTGATCACCCGCCCGGTGGACGCCAGGCCCCTGATCACGCTGCCGTGCGGGTCGCCGGTGGCCAGGTAGTCCTCGCGGATCCGGGACAGCAGGAAGACCTGGTAGTCCATGGACAGCCCGAAAAGGATCGCGAACATCAGGATCGGCACCCAACTCGAGATCGGCCCGGCATGCGGCAGGCCGAGAAGTTCGGCGCCCCAACCCCACTGGAAGACCACGACCATCACGCCGTAGGCGGCGGCGACCGAGAGCAGGTTCAGCACAGCGGCTTTGACCGGGATGACGACCGACCGGAACACCGCCGCGAGCAGCAGGATGGAGATGCCGACCACGAAGGCGATCACCACCCACAACCGGTCCGAGAGCCGTTCGGCGATGTCGGCCAGCGCCGGGGTCAGCCCGGTGATCATCACGCCGTCCGGCAGGTCGGCGCGAAGGCGTTGCAGCAGCAACGTTGTCGCCTCGTCCTGCGGTCCTGTGGTGGGCTGCACGATGATCACGGCCGCGTCACCGGCCCTGTTGAGCGCCGGTGGTGTCACACCGGCGACACCTGCTTCGCCACGAATCTGGCTGACGAGCTCGGGAAGCTGCCCTGCCGCCAGGCGGTCCAGATCCACGGCGACCACGAACGGTCCGTTCGCGCCCGGACCGAACTCCTCCGCGACCTGGTCGTAGGCCGCCCTGGTGGTGTTCGCCTCCGGCCGGCTACCGGCGTCCTGCGGCCAGGTGCGCATGCCGACAACCGGTGCGGCCAGCAGAATCAGCAGGCTCAGCGCGGCCAACGCCCACGGCCACGGGCGCCGCCCGATCCGCTGTGCCCACCGGGCGGTCATCGTGGGGCGGTGGGCGTGCAGCCGCCTCCCGCCCGTGGCCGACACACCGGAACGGGTCAGCAGGGCGCGCTCGGACCTGCGGAGCGCGCGCATCCCGACCAGCCCGCACAAGGCCGGCACCAGGGTGACCGATGTGGCCATCACCGCGGTGACCACCAGCAGCGTGGCCAGTCCCATCGACGTGTACGCGGGGAGGTCGGCCAACCGGAGGCCGAGCAGGGACACCAGCACCGTGGTCCCGGCGAACAGCACCGAGACTCCGGCCGTGGCATTGGCTCTGGCCGCCGCATCGACGACCGGGAAGCCCCGACGCAGCCCTTCGGCGAACCGGTTGACCAGCAGCAGCGCGTAGTCGATGCCGACGCCGATGCCGACCATCGTGGCGACGGTCGGTGCCGTGTTGGAGACCTCGGTGACGGCGGCCAGCAGCGCGATCAGCGACGTGCCGATGCCCAGCCCGACCAGCGCGACCGCCAGGGGGAGGCCTGCGGCGAGGACAGAACCGAAGGCGATGACCAGGATCACCAGCGCGATGACGATGCCCACCAGTTCTGCGGTGCCACCCGGCGGGCTGAAGTTCTCCGGTACCTGACCTCCCAGGGCGACCTCGAAGCCGCTGTCCTGCAGGGGTTTCGCCGCCGACCACAACGCGTCGACAGCTTCCGATCCCTGGAACGAGGTGACCGGGACGTCGTAGCGGACACCGATCAATGCGGTGTCGGAGTCGGCCGACAACCGCGCCGGCTCGACGACCGTGACGTGGGGCAGCGCCGCCAGCCGACCCCGCAGTGCGGCGACGTCCGAGCTCTGCAGGACCCCGGAGGCGCTGTGCAGCACCACCCGGGCGTCCGTGCCGTAGGTGCCGGGGAAGTGGCTGTCCAAGAAGTCCGCGCCGGCCTGAGCCGGTGACCCGGCCACCCGGTAGTCGTCACGGGTCTGGGCGCCGAGCGTGATCGAGAGGGTCACGGCGATGGCCAACACGGCCAGCCAGCCACCGATCACCCGCCACGGCTGCGCCGCCGCCCCCCGGCCGATCCGGTACAACAACCTGCTCATCGCTCCTCCTCGGGTCTGCCGCCGTCCGGGCGGGCGGCGACCATGGCGAGGAGGGTGGCGCGGGGCGCTTGCCGGGACCTTGACGCGCACTTGCCGTCGACCTGCAGTGGCGCGGGCTCCAGGCGGCGGCAGGCGCAGCGGAAGGGCGGGCAGTGACCTCTGCGGGCGGGACCGTGCCGGCAGAGTCAGTGCTACCGGTGGGCTGTCACCCCGCCGTCGCCGGCCAACTCGGCCAACCGCACGCTCGCCCGCTCGATCCACGTCGCGTTCCCACACCGCCGTGCCACGTCCAGCCCATCCGAGAAGTGGTCGCGGGCCTGCGCGGTGCGGCCGAGCATCAGCGCCAGCTCACCGAGTGCGGTGTCGACCGGCCCGACGGCGAAGGACCCGGTGCCCGCGCCCCCCACCTGGCCCCGATAGGGCCGCAGTTCCCGGTAGACCGATGCACCCTCCACCTGGTCGGCCAGTCGGACGGTGATCATCGCCCGCATCGTCAGCACGAGGCCACGGAAGAAGTCGCGTCGCACGGGTCGGATCCGTCGCCGGAGCTCCCGCGCCTCGGTGGTGCGCCCGACCGCGCTCAGCGGCAGCGCCCGCAGGTCGGCCACCATGTCGCTGGCCGATTCCACCCCGCCGACCACGCTCGCCATCTCGCCCTCCCGCTGCTGGCTGAGCCGCACCGTGAGCAGGGCGAGCGCGGTGATCCCCTCGGCGTCAAGGGCACCGCTGGACCGGAACAACTCATAGGCGCGCAGATAGGCGCGTTCGGCGTCGTCCAACCGACCGATGACGTGCGCGAGAAACGCGCGGTGCATCTGGATCGCGGCCTCGGCCTGCCGCCAGTGGTACCGGACGACGATGGCGTCGAGATCGTCGATCTCCCGCGCGACGCCATCGAGGTCGATGGCGACGGCGCGATCCTGCAGTTCGATGTGGTGCCCGATGAGGGCGAACACCGCGAGCCCCGGACGGTCCCCGATATCCCGTAGTTCCGCGCCGATCCGGCGCCGCTCGCCGGGGTCATCTTCGGCCAGCGTCACACGGCTCCGGGCATGCAGCGCCAGGCCGATCAGCAGGGGATCACCTACGCGACGCGCGATCTCCTCGGCCTCCCCGGCGGCGTCGGCGGCCCGGTCGATCTGCTCGCCTTCGATCTCCGCGACCAGCGCACACAGCAGCTTGCACCGGGTTCGATCGTCGATGACGCCCGGCTCCGACCAGCTCAGCGCCCGCTCGATCAGCGTGGTGATCTCGTCGTCGACCATGCCGTAGCGGCGGACGATCCACGGCGTCGGCAGGTCCCATGCGGTCAGGACGCGGACCAGCAGGGCCGGCCGTCCGTCCTGGTCGGCGAGCCGGATCGCGGTCCGCCGGGTCTGCTGGGCCGCCACCGAGTCACCGTCGGCGATCTGCGACAGGCTCAGCCGGGCAAGCAGTTCCACCCGCTGGGCGACGCCGTCGTCGGCGGTGGCGCCACTCGCCGGAACGCGGTCGAGGTCGGCCAGTGCCTGGTGGTACAGGCCGACCGCCGTCTCGTGGGCGTACCGGGACGCCGCCTGCTCGGCTGCGCTGACCGCGGCGTCGACGGCCCGCCGTGCGGTCGCCGGGGTCGCGGCCTGATGGAAGTGGTGGGCCAGCGCTGCGTACTCGCCGGGGGCGAGGTCGGCCAACGCCGTTCCGACGCGGGCGTGCCACCGGCCCCGCCGCAACTGTGGCGCGTCCTCGTACAGGGTGTCGCGCACCAGCACGTGGGCGAAGCGGACGGCGCCGGGCCGCGGCTCGGTGAGCAGCCCGGCGAGCACTCCGGCCTCCAGCGCGTCGAGCACGGTGTCCTCGTCGACCTCTGCGGCCCGCACCAGCACCTCGATGTCCACGTCGCGGCCCACCACGGCGGCCAGGCGCAACACCGACACGGTGACCTCCGGGAGGCGGGCAAACCTGCGCCGCAACACGTCCCGCACGCCCTCCGGCACCTTCGACGTCGCCACCAGGCCGCCCTCGCTGCCGAGCAGCCGGGCGCTCTCGGTGAGGTAGAACGGGTTGCCGCCGGTGCGATCCAGCAGTGCCGAGACGGTCGCCGGGTCGGGTTGCGCGCCGGCCACCGCCCTGACCAGGCGGGCGGCCTGTGCCTCGTCCAGCCCGGCGAGGGACACCCGGCTCGGGGGGAGCGAGGCGAGGCCGGCCAGGGTGTCCCGCAATCCGGGCGTCACCTCCGCCGGTCGGTACGCGGCCAGCAGGAGGAACGGCCCGGACACGCCGGCCGCCACCGCCTCCAGCAGCGCCAACGTCTCGGAATCCGCGCAGTGCACGTCATCCAGCAGGACGGCGAGCGGCTGCTCCCGGCAGGCATGCGACAGATAGCCGCTGACCGCACGGCTCAGCAGGAACCGGCCGAACGAGGCGTCGGCCTGCCGGCTGCTCGCCTCCTCGTCGAGCAGCGGCGCGAGTCCGGCGGCGAGCGGTCCGGGGTCGACCCGATCAGCCAGCGCGCGGAGTACCTCCACCCACGCCCAGGCGGGCGGCGCCCCGGCGGACTCCGGGCAGCGGCCGACCACCACCCGCCACCCGCCGTCGGCCAGCTCCCGGCCGAACCGGTCCGCGAGCCGGGACTTCCCCGCCCCGGCCTCACCGCCGAGCAGCACCACCCGGCGATCGGATCGATCGACCGCCTCGGCCGCGACGGAATGCAGCAGGTTGAGTTCGGCCTCCCGGCCGACGAACTCGGTTCGATCACCGCTGTCGATGAACGTCGACGCGTCCTCGGCGGCACGCCCGGACGCGGCCTGACCGGCCGATGCAGGAGCCGGCCCTCGTGCCGCTTCGGACACCGGCCCCGCGACCGAAACATGTTGCGGGAGAGCAAGTCGCTGTGCCAGCACATCGGCTTCCACCCTGAGCAGGGCCGGTCCCGGGTCGACACCCAGCTCGTCGGCGAGCAACGTGCGGGCGCGGCGGAGCGCCTGCAGGGCGTCGGCCTGCCGGCCGCCGGCGTACAGACCCATGGCGAGCAACCGCCAGCCCTCCTCGCGTAGCGGGTGGGCACGGGTGAGTTCCTCGGCCGCCATCACCGCCTCGTGCGCGTCACCGGACCGCAGCACCGCCTCGCACCAGCGTTCGGTGGCGACCACCCGCAGGCCGTCCAGCCGCGCCGCCTCCGGCTCCGCCCACGGCTCCCCGGCGAACTCACCGAAGGCATTGCCGCGCCACAGGTGCAGCGCCTCGTCGAGCAGCGCGCGTTCGTCCGGGGTGCCGGCGCTGTCGGCGGCGCGGCGGACCAGGCTCTCGAACCGCCAGGCGTCCACGGCGTCCTGCGATACCCGGATTGCGTAACCGGGCGGCTCGCTGACCAGCACCGTTGCCGGCGCACGGGGTGCGCGGTCCGGTTCCAGACAGCGGCGGAGATGGGAGACGTACGCCTGCAGCGCACCGATCGCCTGTGGCGGCGGCTCGCCCTGCCACAGGTCCTCGACCAGCCGGTCCACCGAGACGACCTGCCCGCGGGCGACCAGCAGCAACGCGAGAACGCTGCGCTGACGGGGACCGCCGAGGTCAACGGGGCGCTCGTCGCCGGCGTCACCGGTGTGGGTCGCCCCCAGGGACCCGAGAACGGTCAACCTCAGCATGAGCGCAGAGCGTATCGCCCACAACGGGTGGGCGCCTTCAGTCCTTCGCAAGTCCGCCATCAGCGCTGCCGCGCACTGTGTTCCGGAGCCCGGCACCGACCCGATCGCTCACTGACCGTCGACGAAGGAGCGTCATGACCGTCGCAGCCACCGCGCAGCACCCCGACACATGGGAAATGGTGTTCGCGCACAACAGTTTCCGCCGGCACCTCGGCGCGCTGCCGCAACTGATCCGGCAGGTGCCGGACGGTGACGTCGCCCGCGCCGCAACCGTCGCGGAGTTCCTCGACGAGCTGACTGCGGCCCTGCACCACCATCACGAGTCCGAGGACGAGCTGATGTGGCCGTTGCTGCTGGACCGCGCCCCGATGGACAGCGCGATGATCCTGCGGATGGAGGAGCAGCACGAGCGGATCGGCGAGCTGTACCAACGGGCCGGCCGGCACGCCGTGGCCTTCAGCGCCACCGCCGGCGCCGTCCATCGCGCCGAACTCGCCGACACGGTGAGCGATCTCGTCGCGGTGCTCGACGAGCACCTGCGCGAGGAGGAGGTGGCGATCCTGCCACTGGTGGAGCGGGTGATGACGGTGGCCGAATGGCAGGCACTGCTGGACCGGGCGCGGGGTGCGATGCCCAGGGACAAGCAATTGATCTTCCTGGGCTTTCTGCTGGATGCGAATCCGCTGGAGCTGCGCCGCGCCTTCTTCGCCACCATCCCGTTCGCGGCGCGGGTGGCGTGGAAGCTGCTGGGGCGCAGGGCGTTCGTGAAGGAGTACCGGCGGATCTACCTGGCCGAGCCGGCCCGGGTGTGAGGGCGCGGGAAGGGTGGTGGCGGGCGACCGGGCCGGTGCCGGCTCACCCGAGCAGGTCGGCCAGCGCGGACAGCGTCTGGGAGCAGCCGGCGTCCACCCGCAGCACCGCCAACGGGTCCCCGCGGGTGATGCCGCGGTTGACGATCACGATCGGGATGCCGCGGCGGGCGGCGTGCCGGACGAACCGCAGCCCGGACATCACCGTCAGGGACGACCCGGCGACCAGCATCGCGTCGGCATCGTCAACGGCCCGGTAGGACAGCAGCACCCGCTCCGGCGGCACGTTCTCGCCGAAGAAGACGACGTGCGGCTTGAGCGGCCCGTCACAGAACCGGCAGGCGGCGAGCACGAAGCCTGCCGTGTCCTCCAGTTCGACGTCGCCGTCGGGGGCGGTGGTGACGTCCAGCCGGGTGCCGAAGTCGGGGTTCAGGTCGGTCAGCCGCTCGTGCAGCTCGACCCGGGGGGTGACGTCCCGGCAGGACAGGCACAGCACCTCGTCGATCCGTCCGTGCAGGTCGATCACCGGCCGGGCACCCGCCTCGCCGTGCAGGCCGTCGACGTTCTGGGTGATCAGCCCGCGCACCGCCCCGGACCGTTGCAGCCGGGCGGTGGCGGCGTGACCCGGGTTCGGCCGGGCCAGCCCCATCCGCTGCCAGCCGACGTGGCTGCGCGCCCAATACCGTTGCTGCGCAACAGGTCCGGAGACGAACTCCTGATACGTCATGGGGGAGCGCGGCGGGCTGTCCGGGCCGCGGTAGTCCGGGATCCCGGAGTCGGTGCTCAGCCCGGCGCCGGTCAGCACGACCGTGCGCCGGCCGTGTAGGACGGCGGCGGCCTCGCCCACCGTTCCCAGGGGCGCAGTGCGGCAACCGGTGCGCGGGGTGTCGGCGATGGCCGTTGCGGGCCGGTCCGCGGACGTCATACGGGTCACAGGTCGAGGGTACGGACCGGGGCCGTCAGCCCTCGTCCACGATCGCCTCGTCGGCGTCGGGCGGCTTGATGCTGCCGTCCGGTGCCTTGCGGTGCTCCCGGAGCCCCAGCACCGGGAACAGCAGGACCGACAACATTCCCGCGCCGACCAGCGCCGCCGCCGTCCCGGACGCCAGGTCACCGGAGTCGACGCCGATGGCGGTCACCGCGACGATGATCGGCAGACCGGTGGCGCAGAACAGCACGATGGCCCGCTTGTCGGCGCCGACCGAGCCGCGGGGCGCGGTGAGCAGCCCGGGCAGCCCCCTGATGATCAGCAGCAGCACGACGAAGACGGGCAGCAGGATCAGCGCACGGGTGCTCGACAGCAGCGCGTCGAGGTCGAAGGTGATGCCGGTGTTGATGAAGAAGAACGGCACCAGGAACCCGAACCCGACCGCCTCGATCTTGGAGTCGATCAGCTCCGCGTCGCGTGGGGTCGCGCCGGACAGCAACAGCTTGGTGATGACGCCCGCCGCGAAGGCGCCCAGCAGCATGTCCAGGTCGAGCGCGATGCTCAGTGCAACAAGGCCGAGCATCAGCAGCATCACCAGCCGGATGGCGAACTGCCCGCTGGTCCGCATCGTCGCGCTGACCAGCGATTGGATGTACGGGTGCGTGCCCCGGCCGGCGAGGTAGATGGCCAGCGCGGTGACGGCAACGAAACCCAGCAGCACCACGGCCGAGATGCCGGGCTGCCGCCCGGACAGGAACAGCGAGATGGCGATGAGAGGGCCGAACTCGCCGACGGCGCCCAGCGCGATCACCGCCCCGCCGAATGGGGTGTGCAACTCGCCGGCGTCCCGCAGGATCGGCATGAGAGTGCCGAGGGCCGTGCTGGTCAGGGCGACGCCGATGAAGATGCCGGCGGCGGGGGATGGGGCGAGCAGCAGGCCCGCGCCGATGCCCACCGCCAACGAGATCAGCCAGCCGAGGATCGACCTGTTCAGCGGTCGGCCCTTGATCCGCTGGAAGTCGATCTCGTTGCCGGCCAGGAAGAACAGCATGGCCAGCCCCAGTTCGCCGAGCCTGGTGGTGAACTCCGTCGGCTCCACCCACCCCGTGACGTCCGGGCCGATCAGGATGCCCAGCAGGATCTCGAAGACGATCAGCGGGATGCGGATGATACGTCCGATGAACACCGCGAGCAGCGGGGCCAGCACCGCCGCGGCGGGCACCGCCAGCAGCGAGGAAATGGTGACCGGTTCCACGCCTACCTCCGGATGACCGAGGCCCGCGGTGGGCGTTCCGCGGCGTTCCGGGCATGATCATTGCGCACCGGTGACCGAACACGGCCACTCCCGTCAGCTCTGTCGGTTGTCGACGGACCGGTTCCGGTCGGCTCGGCGCGGCGCCCGCCCCGAGTACTGCGGTTCAATGCCCGGGTGACCGCAGCCGCTGTGGCCTATGCAGCCCTCCTGCTGGCCTTCGCCGCGTCCGCGCGGTGGCTGAGCAAGGTGCACGTCACCGCGCCGATCGCCTTTGTCGTCGCCGGCGGGGTCATCGCCGCCGTCGTGCCGTCGGCCACCGTGGGGACGGGCGGTGACATCAAGGTGATCGCCGAGGTCACGTTGGCGTTGATCCTGTTCCACGATGCGGCGCAGGTGCGGCCGCGCCAGATCGAGGCCGACCGCGGCCTGGTGCTGCGCCTGCTGTTGATCGGGTTGCCGCTGACCGTGCTGGTGGGTTTCCTGTCGGCCCGGCTGATGTTTCCGGCGATGCCGGTGATGGTCGCGTTGTTCCTCGCCGCCGCACTCGCCCCGACGGACGCCGGACTCGGTGCGGCGACCGTGCTGAACCCCGTTGTGCCGGTTCGGGTCCGGCGGGTACTGAACGTCGAGAGTGGATTGAACGACGGTCTGGTCACGCCGGTGGTGCTGTTCGCGATCGCCGCGCTCGCCGGGGAGGAAGGGCTGCGCCCGGCGGTGACACTGGTCGAGGCGCTGGCCGACATCGGCGCGGGGGTGCTCGTCGGGGCGGTCGTCGGCGCCGGTGGCGGCCTGTTGCTGGGCTGGTCCCGGCGCCGGGAACTGAGCACGGCCGGCACCAGATCCCTCGGCGTGCTGGTGCTGCCGATCCTGGCGTACTGCACCACGGCGTTGGTCGGCGGCAACAGCTTCGTGGCCGCCTTCGCCGCCGGGACGGCCTTCACCGCGGCGGCGTCCTGGGTGGACGCGGAACAGTTCGCGCTGGATCGCACCGAGGGTCTGTCCGAGTTGTTGGGCTTCGCGGTCTGGCTGGTGTTCGGGCTGGTGGCGCTGTCGGTGATCCGCGACCGGGTCGGCTGGCGGGAACTGCTGTTCGCGGCGCTGTCACTGACGGTGTTCCGCATGCTGCCCGTGGCAATCTCGCTGATCGGCAGCGGAATGCGCGGCAGGAGCGTGGCCTTCATCGGCTGGTTCGGGCCGCGGGGGCTGGCGTCCGTGGTGTTCGCGTTGCTGGCCGTCGAGGACCTGGATCTGGACGAGCCGCTCCGCGCGGCGCTGTCGGCCATCACCGTCACCGTGTTGCTGAGCGTTCTGCTGCACGGCCTGACCGCCGATGTGTTCGCCAACCGGTACGGGGCCTGGGTCGCCCGGGAATCGCCGCCGGCGGAAACCGCGCCCGCCACCGAGCCGCGTGCTCGGCAGTCGCTGGTTCCCCGGTGGCTGCACCGTTCGTGACCGGCTGCCCGGGGTTCCCGGCGAGGGATCAGGCGGCGGGCCGCACGTGGATGCCGTGCGCGATGTCCCGGGACAGCTCCGTGGTGGTGGCGCCGTCGGCGGCGATCAGTGTCCCGCCGCGCTCGGAGAACTCCAGCACCGCACCGGGTATCACGCCGCCGCGGCGCAGACCGTCCATCACGGCCGGCTGGTTCTGGACGATCTCGATGATCCGCCGGACCTCGTACCGGCCGCCGCGGCCGGCCGCGACGTCCGCACCGATCAGGTCCAGATGTGTCTCCGCCGGCGGGGTGGCGTCACCGAGGTGATCCAGACCCGGGATCGGGTTGCCGTACGGGGAGGTCTGCGGGTGCCCGAGCAGGGCGATCAGCCGCTGTTCGACCTGCTCGCTCATCACGTGTTCCCACCGGCAGGCCTCGACGTGCACGTCCTGCCAGTCCAGTCCGATGACGTCGAGCAGCAATCGCTCGGCGAGCCGGTGCTTGCGCATCACCGACGTGGCCCGGTCCCGACCCTCCGCGGTCAGCTCCAGGTGCCGGTCGTCGGAGACCACCAGCAGTCCATCCCGCTGCATCCTGGCCACGGTCTGGCTGACCGTCGGACCGCTCTGGTTGAGCCGCTCGGCGATCCGGGCACGCAGCGGGACGATGCCTTCCTCTTCGAGTTCGAAGATCGTACGCAGGTACATCTCGGTCGTGTCGATGAGGTCGTTCACCCTGGCGGTCCCCTTCTTGGCCTTGCTGATCCTACCGGCCCACCGTCTGCAGCCGTGCGGCCGCAAGCCCCCGGTGGGGCGGCGGGGCCGTGCACCACAATGAGTCGGTGTCCGAGCCGAGCACCGATTCCCGCACCGTCCGCGGTCCCCTTCTGGACGCCGCAACCCTCGCCGACCTGCTGACGACGCCGGCCGGGTCGGGGCCGCCGGTGCTGCTGGATGTGCGGTGGTCGCTGGCCGGGCCGGACCGCGCCGGATTCGAGCGGGCGCACCTGCCCGGCGCCGTATTCGTCGATCTCGACCGGGACCTGGCCGGCCGGCCCGGCGCCGGTGGTCGGCATCCGCTGCCGGAAGCCGCTGCGCTGCAACAGGTGTGCCGGGCGGCCGGCATCGACGACGGGTCGCATGTGGTCGTCTACGACGGCGGGAACGGGCTCGGCGCGGCCCGCGCCTGGTGGCTGCTGCGCTGGTCCGGCCTGGAGTCGGTGCAGGTGCTGGACGGCGGGCTGCCGGCGTGGACGGCCGACCCCGTCCGGCCCGTGGAGCGGGGTGCTACCGCGCCCGGCCGGTCCGGGACGGTCACCGTCACCGTGGGTGCGATGCCGGTGGTGGACGCGGACCAGGCGGCGGCACTTGCCGGTGCGCCGGGCGGTGTGCTGCTGGACGCCAGGGCCGCCGAGCGGTTCCGCGGCGAGGTGGATCCGGTCGACCCGGTCCCCGGGCACATCCCCGGGTCGGTGAATCTGCCGATCGACCGGCTGGTGACCGCCGCCGGGACCTACCGGCCGGCCGACGAACTGGCCGCGGCGCTGCACGCGGCGGGGGCGGCGGGGGCGGCCGACACGCCGGACGTTCCTCCCGTCGACGCAGCTCCGCCGGACACCGGCCCACGCGAGAGGGCCACCCCGGCCGCGGCGGCCTCCTGCGGTTCCGGTGTGACGGCGTGCCAACTCGTCCTCGCCGGTGAGCTCGCCGGTGTCCGGCTGGCCCTGTACCCGGGCTCCTACTCGCAGTGGTGCGCCCTGGGCCGCCCGGTCGCCGTCGGGGTCTGACCCGGAATTCGGTGTGCGGTAGAGCGTTCGGCGCCCCGCCGTTAGCCTGGGCAGATGACGCCGCTGGTGGTGTGGGACCCCCGCATGCTCGGTTACGACCTGGGCGGTGACCATCCATTGCACCCGTTGCGCTGGGAACTGACCTGGGCGTTGTCCGGGGAACTGGGTGTGCTCGATCACTACCAGGTGCTCAAGCCGGAGCTCGCGGACGACGAGACGCTCGGCGGCATCCACACGCCCGCCTACATCGCCGCGGTGCGCGAGGCCTCGGAGCACGGTGCGCTCGGCGCCCTGCAGCACGGCCTGGGCACCGACGACAACCCGGTGTTCCACGGCATGCACGACAACGCCGCGCTGATCGCCGGTGGGTCGATTGCCGCTGCCAAGGCGATCGCGCACCGTGAGGTCGATCGGGCGGTCAACTTCTGCGGCGGGCTGCACCACGCGATGCCCGATTACGCGTCAGGTTTCTGCATCTACAACGACGTCGCCCTGGCCATCAAGGCCCTGCTCGACGAGGGCGTCCGGCGGGTCGCCTATGTCGACGTCGACGCCCACCACGGCGACGGGGTGCAGGCCGCTTTCTACGACGACCCCCGGGTGCTCACCGTCTCCATTCACGAGACCCCGCTGTCGCTGTTCCCCGGCACCGGGTTCGCCGGCGAGGTCGGAAGGGATGCCGCGCAGGGCACCGCGGTGAACATCGCGCTGCCCAGCGGCACCTCGGACTCCCAGTGGCTGCGGGCCTTCCACGCGGTGGTGCCGGCCATGGTGCGGGCGTTCGCTCCGGAGGTGCTGGTGACCCAGCAGGGCACCGACACCCACCGCGAGGACCCGCTGGCCAACCTGAACCTGACGATCGACGGGCAGCGGACGTCTTATCTGGCGCTGCGCGACCTGGCGGAATCGGTGACGGACGGCCGCTGGCTCGCGCTGGGCGGTGGTGGTTACTCGCCGGTGCGGGTGGTGCCCAGGGCGTGGACACACCTGCTGGGGATCGTGTCCGGCCACGACGTCGATCCGGCGTCGTTGATGCCGCCGCGCTGGATGTCGGAGGCCGGGGTGGCCCGCCCGGACATCGAGTTGCCGACAGAGATGAACGAGGGCACCACCGGACTGGTCGAGTTCGACCCGTGGGACGGTGCGCACGGCGTGACGGTGGACCGGGCCATCGAGGACACCCGCTACCACCTCTATCCGCTGCACGGGCTCGACCCTCACGATCCGCGTGACTGATCCGCAGGCGGTGTCGGCCACGGCGGTGGCCACCGCGCGGCCCGAGCAGCCCTACCCACAGCACTGGGAGGCCGACGTCCTGCTCGCCGACGGCGGGGTGGTTCACCTGCGCCCGTCCGGCCCGGACGACGCCGACGAGATCCGCGCCATGCACGGCCGGATGAGTGCCAGAACCCTGTACCTGCGGTACTTCTCGGTGTTCGCGGAGGTCTCCGAGGAGCAGGTGGCGCTGTTCACCAGCGTCGACTACTACGACTCGGCGGGCATCGTCGCGGTGCTCGGCGGCCACATCATCGCGGCCGGCACCTACCACCGGAACCAGACCGGTGACACCGACGCGGCCGAGGTCGCATTCCTGGTGGAGGACGCCCAGCAGCGACGGGGGTTGGGGTCGATCCTGCTGGAGCATCTGGCGGCGGCGGCCGAGGAACGCGGCATCCGGCGGTTCACCGCCGAGGTGCTCGGCGAGAACACCTCGATGATGCGCGTGTTCCTCGACGCCGGGTACTCGGTGCGGCGGGAGTACGACTCCGGGGTCGTCGACCTCGCCTTCGACATCCAGCCCACCGAGAAGTCCAGGGCGGTGATCATCTCCCGGGAGCACCGCGCCGAGGCCCGCTCGATCGCCCGGCTGCTGTCGCCCCGGTCGATCGCCGTGATCGGCGCCTCGCTCGACCGCGCCAAACTCGGCCACGCCGTGCTGATCAACCTGCTCAGCAGCGACTTCTCCGGACCGGTGTTCCCGGTGCACCCCGACGTCGTCTCGATCCGCGGGGTGCGGGCGTACGGGTCGGTCACGGAGATCCCGGACGACGTGGACCTGGCGATCGTGACGGTGCCGGCGGCGAAGGTCGCCGAGGTGGTCGAGTCCTGCCGGGTCAAGGGCGTGCACGGGCTGGTCGTGATGACGGCCGGCTTCGCCGACGAGGGACCGGAAGGCGCTGCGGCGCAACGTCACCTGGTGGCCGTGGCCCGGGCTGCCGGGATGCGGGTGCTGGGCCCGAACTGCCTCGGGCTGGTGAACACCGACCCCGCGGTCCGGTTGAACGCCACGCTCGCGCCGGTCGTCCCGCCGCCCGGCCGGATCGGCTTCTTCTGCCAGTCCGGCGCGCTCGGTATCGCCATTCTCGCCGACGCCGCGGCCCGCGGCCTGGGGCTGTCGACGTTCGTGTCGGCCGGCAACCGGGCGGACGTCTCCGGCAACGACCTGCTGCAGTTCTGGCAGGGCGACGACCGCACCGAGGTGGTGCTGCTCTACCTGGAATCGTTCGGCAACCCCCGCAAGTTCGCCCGGCTCGCCCGGGTGCTGGCCAGGAAGAAGCCGGTCATCGCGGTGAAGTCCGGCCGGCACGCCTCGCTCAGTCCGGCGCTGTCGGAGAGCTCCCAGCAGGTCTCGGATGCCGCCGTCGGCACGTTGTTCGCCCAGTCCGGCGTCATCCGCACCGAAACCCTGACCGCCGCTTTCGATGTGGCGCAACTGCTGTCGACGCAGCGGGTGCCACGGGGTAACCGGATCGCGATCATCGGCAACTCCAGCGCGCTGGGCATGCTCGCCGTGGACGCCGGCATCGACGAGGGGCTGGAGATCGTGGACGGCGCGGCCCTGGACATGGGTGCCGCCGTCAGCGCCTCGGCGCTGGCTGAGGCGGTCACCCGGGCCGCGCAGCGCGAGGACCTGGATGCGCTCGTCGTGGTCTACGCGCCGTCGGTGTCGACCAAGGGCCTTCGGCACGCGGCGGCGCTGCACGACGCGGTGGTGAAGGCGCCGATTCCGGTCGTCACGACGTTCCTGGCGGTGGACGGGCTGATGCAGCCGCTGTCGGTGATGTCCGAGGACGGCAGTGCCGCCCGCGGGTCACTGCCCTCGTTCCGCACCCCGGAGCGTGCGGTCGCCGCGTTGGCCAGCGCGGTGCGGTACGGGCAGTGGCTGGCCCGCCCACCGGGCAACTTCCCGGTGCTGGACGGCATCGACGCCGCCGCTGCGCGCAGCGCCATCAACACCATGCGGTCCAGGGGCGACCGGGAGGTGGAACGGGCGACGACTGACACCGAGGTGGTGTCGCTGCTGCACTGCTACGGCATCAAGCTCGCCGAGTTCAAGGCCATCGGCTCGATCGAGGAAGCGCTGGCGGCGGCCGACGAGATCGGCTACCCGGTGGCGCTCAAGTCCTTCGACCAGTCGCTGCGGCACCGGCTGGACCAGTCCGGCATCCGGCTGGGCCTGGAGAACCCGGACCAGCTTCGGCACGCCTACGACAACCTGCTGTCGATCGCCGGGCCTTGGCTGTACGTGCAGAAGCAGGTGCCGCGGGAGTACGCGGAGGTGCCGACCGTCTTCCGGATCACCGCCGACCCGTCGTTCGGTGCGTTGATCTCGTTCGGCCTCGGGGGAGTGGCCACCGAGTTGCTCGACGACCGCGCGTACCGGGCGGTGCCGCTGACCGACACCGACGCGGCCGACCTGATCGCCGCGCCCAGGGCCGCCCCGCTGCTGAACGGCTACCGGGGCTCCCGCATCGTGCCGAAGGAGCCGTTGATCGAACTGGCGCTGCGGCTGTCCGCGATGGCCGACGACCTGCCGGAGCTGGTGCAACTGCAGCTGCAACCGGTGCTGGCCGGGCCGGCCGGGGTGATGGTGACGGGCGCGACGGCGCGGATCGGGCCTCCGTCGCCGAAGCCGGACCTGCGGCGGCGGCTGCCGTAGGGCCGGTCAGTCCTTCGCCGGTGCCGGGTCCGGGTCTGGTTCCAGGTCGGGTTCGCGACCCGCCGGATCCGGGCCCTTGCCGGGCGGCACGGTGGGAATCCGGCCGGTGAGGAACAGGGCGCCGATGGCGACCAGCCCGACCAGCGCGAACGCCATCTGCAGGGCCTCCAGCCGGGCGTCGGCGTTGATCGCGGTGATCGTGTCGATCTCGGACTGGCTGACGCCCGCCGCCTGCAGCCCGGCGGCCAGCTGCTCGTCGGAGACGAACGGCACCCCGCCGACCAGTTCGGTCGAGATCTGCGTCTTCAGCGCGTCACTGACCTCCGGGCTCTCCTGCACGCCCGCCAGCGCGACGCTGCTCAACGTGGCGATCAGCACCGACCCGATCAGTGCGGTGCCCATCGATGCGCCCAGGTTGGTCGCGGTGTTCTGCAGGCCGCCGACCTCCGCGGTCTCCTTCTGCGTCACGGCCGACACGGTCACCGCGCCGAGTTGGGACGCCAGTGCGCCCAGTCCGAGGCCCATCAGCACCAGCGGGACGGTCAGCACTCCGGCGTCGGCGTCCGGGTCCATGCCGGCCGCCAGGAACGCGATGCCGACGATCATCAGCAGCAGCCCGAGCCGCACGACGCGTTGCGGGTTGGCCCGCGGCCAGATCTTGGGCACACCGATCGCCGTGATCAGCAAGGCGATGGACAGCGGAACCAGCCGGACGCCGGTTTCCAGCGCCGTCAGGCCGAGCACCACCGACAGGAACAGCGGGACCGCGAAGAACGCTCCGGCCTGGATCATGAACTGCGCGAAGAACATGCTCAGCCCGCCGGACAGCTGCTTGTTGCCCAGCATCGCCGGTCGCAGCAACGGTTCCAGCGAGCGAGGGTCCTTCTCGTGCAGCCGCTCCAGCCGGGTCTCCCAGCGCAGGAATCCGTACACCACCAGCAGGCCGACGGCGATACACCAGACAGTCAGGCTCATGTTCAGCAGGGTCGGTGCACCGGGCTTCGCGATCACCCAGCCCCACTCGCTGGAGCGCAGGACGCCGAGGACGAACAAACCGAGGCCGATGACGGACAGCAGCGAGCCGATCAGGTCGATCCGGCCGGGCTTGGGCGCGACGTCCCGCACCTTGCGCAGCACAGCGAGGATGGCGACGACGAGGACGACCTCGCCGATGAAGACGTACCGCCACGACGCGTAGGTGGTGACGGCGCCGCCGATGAGCGGGCCGGCGGCGACCGCAACGGCACCAGCGGCGGCCACCATCCCGTAGGCGGCGGAACGCTTCTCGGGCGGGAAGTTGGACGCGACCAACGCGACGATGGCCGGCATGATCAGCGCCGCGCCGATGCCCTCCAGCAGCGACCAGCCGATCAGCAGGACGGTGAGATTGGGGGCGAGCGCGGTGGTGAAGGACCCGGCGGCGTAGATGACCAGGCCGATGCCCATGGCGCGGCGGCGTCCGAGGATGCTGCCCAGCTTGCCGCCGGTGATCATCAGCGTCGCCATCACCAGGGTGTAGAGGGTGATGGCCGTCTGGATGCCGGTGATGGTGGTGCCCAGATCGGCGGCCACGGTCGCCATCGACACGTTCATGACCGAGCTGTCCAGCGTCATCAGGAACTGACTGCTGGCGAGCACGGCGAGGACCAGCCCCGCACCGGAGGTCTTCGCCGCACGGGACACCGAGGTAGCCACGGGACGATCCTGGCAGACGGGGGGTCCCCCGGAAGCATCCGAAACGGGTGGTGTCGTGGCCTCGGAAAGCGAAAGACCGGGTCCGCCACAGGCAGACCCGGTCTCTCCGGGGACGACGACTCAGGGAGCGCAGCGGCTCCGCGTTCGCCGTGAGGTGCTCAGCTGGCGTACGACCGCAGCACGTCGGACCGGTCACCGACCCGCAGCTTGGCCATCGAGTCACGTTCGATCTGACGGACCCGCTCACGGGAGATGCCGAAGACCCGGCCGATCTCGTCCAGGGTGCGCGGCCGTCCGTCGTCCAGCCCGTAGCGCAACCGGACGACCGTCTGCTCGCGCTCGTCGAGGGTCCGCAGCACGCGGTTGATGTCGTCGTGCATGAAGCCGGCCACCACGGCGGCCTCCGCCGACGTCGACTCGCTGTCCTCGATGAAGTCGCCGAGCGGCGCCTCCTCGTCGGAGCCGACCGGCATGTCGAGGCTGACCGGGTCGCGGGCGTGGTCGAGCAGATCGGCGATCTTCTCTTCCGGAATGCCGGACTCGTTGGCCAGTTCGGCCATGGTCGCGTCCCGGCCCAGCTGCTGGTGCAGCTCCCGCTTCAGCCGGGACAGCTTGTTGACCTGCTCGACGAGATGAACCGGGAGCCGGATGGTCCGGCCCTGGTCGGCCATACCTCGCGAGATTGCCTGCCGGATCCACCACGTCGCGTACGTTGAGAACTTGAAACCCTTGGTGTAATCGAACTTCTCGACGGCTCTGATGAGCCCGAGGTTGCCCTCCTGGATGAGGTCCAGCAGCGGCATGCCGCGGCCGGTGTACCGCTTGGCCAACGAGACGACCAGCCGGAGGTTCGCCACCAACAGGTGGTTCCGGGCGCGGGCACCGTCACGCACGATCATCTTCAGGTCGATGCGACGCTGCGGCGAGATCCGCTTGCCCGACTCGAGCATGTGGCCGGCGAAGACGCCGGCTTCGATGCGCTTGGCGAGGTCGACCTCCTGCTCGGCGGTCAGCAGGGCGGTCTTGCCGATGCCGTTGAGGTAGACGCGAACGAGATCCGCCGAGGGGCCCTGGGCGTCCAGGTCCTCCTCGCGGGTGACGGTGCGCAGGGTCGGGGCGGTTGCGGTGGCGGCATTGATATCGGTCGTCGCAAGGGAAGAGGCGGCCATGTCATGCTCCCTTCGTTACGTTCTGCGGACCGATCACTGTCGACCCGGCAATTATTCGAACGCCTGTCAGCCCTTTTTTAGTTCCCTGACAGGGCTGCTCTGCAACGGTGGAAGCAGCGGGGCCGGCCGACGGATAACGCTTGTCGAGTAGGAAAACCCGGCTTGCTGTGTTCCGGCGTGTGGCCTCGATGAGAACTGCATGTGAATGCGTTCACAAGGACCACCCCGGCGCCGATTGCGCAGACTTTCGACGCCATTGCGTCACCGTCCGTCAGTCGTCCGGGCACGGTGGCGGTTCGGATGCACCGGGTGCTGCGGCAATCGTCACAGCGCTGCGGGGAGCGTCAGAGCTCCACCAGCACCGTGAACGGCCCGTCGTTGACGCTCCGTACCCCCATCATGGCGCCGAACACGCCCGTCTGAACCTCGGCGCCGCGGCGGCGCAGTTCGTCGACCACCTCGGCAACGAGCGGCTCGGCGTGGCCACCGGGCGCGGCGAGGCTCCATGACGGGCGCCGCCCCTTGTCGGTCCTGGCGTAGAGGGTGAACTGGCTGACCACCAGCAGCGGTGCGCCGGATGTGGCGCAGGACTCGTCGTCGCGCAGGATGCGCATCTCGTGCACCTTCGCCGCCATTCGGCGCGCGGTGTCGGCGCTGTCGGTGTGGGTCACCCCCACCAGAACCAGGAGTCCAGGCCGTTCGATCCGGCCGACGACCTCGCCGTCGACGGTGACATCGGCGTTGCTGACCCTGCTGACAACGGCTCGCACGACGACATGGTCGCATCGCGCTGCCGCCGAGGCGCCTGTGGTGCACCATGACGCGATGTCGTCTTCTGGCTCGGCCGGCTCGATCCGGTCCATCGGGTCCGCCGGTTCCATCCTGTCGATCGGTTCGGCCGGTTCGATCCTGTCCATCGGGTCCGCGGGGTCGATCCTGTCCATCGGGTCGGTGGGCTCCGTGCTGTCGATCGGATCCGCCTTCTCCGCGGTGTCGGTCGCCTCGGCGCTCTCCGTCGGCTCGGTGGTGTCGGTGCTGGCGGCGTTCGGCGCGGGACGCGCGGTGACCGTCGGCGCCCTGACCGCGGTGATCGGCGGGAAGGTCGCCCGCCGGCTGGCCCGGTCCCGCTGATCGGGCGGGCTCGCCGCTTTTCGGTCAGTCGGTGACGGGGTCCAGCAGGCCGCGGAGCACCGCCACCCGTACGGCCGGCAGGACGGCCGCCGCCAGCGCGTCCTTCGACAGGCCGTGGGCGGCCGCCAGCAGTTCGATGACGAGGCTGAGTGGCGCGCCCCCCGTGCAACCGCCGAGCAGCGCCTGACCCCATTCGTCCAACTGCAGCGTCGCGCCGGGCGCGCCGACCCGTCGCAGCAATCGCAGCACCGGCACCCAGCCCTCGTGGCCGGCGAGCGAACGCTGCTCGAGGATCGCCTGCGGGGACAACGCCAACCGGGTGCCGAGCAGGGCGCGATCGGTGGTGCGCTCGATCCACACGCGGCGGCGCAGGAAGCCGTCGACCTCCTCGCCGGTGAGTTCCTCGTTCGGTCCGGTGATCTCGTCGAGGGTCACCGAGGGATCGGCGGAACCGTTGTGCTGCAACGTGATCAGGCCCATTCCGATGCCCTGTACCCGCTCGGCGGCGAAGTAGTCCAGCCACCGCCGGGCGCGCTGCAGGGCCGCGGCCCGGTCGCCGCCGGCGCCGCGGCCGTCCTCGCCGGCGTCGCTGAGCCACAGCCCCACATACTCCGCGGGGTCGGCGAGTTCGCGTTGCACGACCCAGGCGTCGCAGCCGCTGGCCGCGACCCAGCCGCCGACCCGCTGCCGCCAGTCGGTGTCTTCCCGAACGATCCAGTTCGCCAGCAGTTGCGCGGTGCCGCCGGGACGCAGGTGCCGCGCCATTCCCGTCACCAGCCCGCGGCACAGACCGTCACCTGCGACGCCGGAATCCCGGTAGGAATACCGCATCTCGCCGTCGCCGATGACGAAGGGGGGGTTGCACACCACCAGGTCGAAGGTGTCCGTCGCCACGGGCTCGAACAGGCTGCCAAGACGCAGGTCCCACTGCTGGCCGTTCAACCGGGCGGTGGCGGCCGCCAGCGACAGTGCCCGGACGTTGGTGTCGGTGGCGACCACCTCGTCGGCGTGCGAGGCGAGGTGCAGCGCCTGGATGCCGCACCCGGTGCCGATGTCCAGCGCCCGGCCCACCGGGTTGCGGATCACCGCCCGGGCGAGGCTGACGGAGGCCGCGCCCAGGCCGAGCACGTGGTCTTCCCGGACCGGACCAGGACGCACGTCCGAGTCGAGGTCCGAGACGAGCAGGTGCTCGTGCCCGTCGGCGGCGTACGGGCGGATGTCCAGCGCGGCCCGCACGGCCGAGCCGGCGCGTTCCAGGACCTGTTGGTCGATCGCGTCGGCCAGGCCGGTGCCGGGCAGCGCCGCGGCGACGGCGACGGGGTCCTCCGTGCTGCCGAGCAGGAACAGCCGGATCAGCGTGGCCAGCGGCGACCCGCCCTCGGTCGCGCGCAGGGCCGGGGCGAACTCGCCGCGGCCGAGCGCCCGGTGTGCGCCTGCCCCGAGCAGTTCCGGCACCGCATCGGCGGTGAAGTCAGCCGATCGCAGGTCATCGCCGAGGCGGTCGACGACGCCGGGGTCGGACAACGGCTGGGCGGGTGCGCTGGTGGTCACCGCCGGAAGGGTAGCGGCGCGGGTCAGGTCTGCTGTTCGGCCAGCACCGCGCGGACCCGGCGGTCGTCCTTGGCCCGGTAACGCAGGGCGTAGTGCCGGCCGACGGGTGGCTGCCCGGTGTCGGCACCGATCGCGTCGGTGCGGATCATGTCCGCCTGGACGCCGCGGGCACGGACGGCCTGCATCAGATCAAGGGCGGTGTCGGGCTCGTCGACCGGCATCCACACCGGGGCGCCCCGGCGCCGGATCGCCACGATCGCCCGGCCCGCCAGCACTCCGCCGGCGGCGCCGATGCCGACGGCCAGCGCGACCGTCCGGGTGGAACGGCGCGCGGTCACGGCGCTGATGGCGGTGACGGCGACCAGGCCGCCGGTCACCGCTCCGCCGCCCAGTACTGCGGCCCACCGGGCGAAGCCCCGGTCCCGAACGCCCTCGGGACCGAACCGGAGCGCGGACGTCCGCCGTCGTACCCACACCACCGTGGAGGTCATGTCAGCAGATTAGGACTCCGCGGCGGTTCCGGCGGGAAATGCGGTGCGGGGCGATCTTCCGGGCCGCTCGGGCCGCTCGGGTCGCTCGGGCTGGAGCGTCGCTGGATGCGGCACCCCGCCCACGCGTGCCACCCTGGGCCGATGCGGAACCGCACCGAGGTGTACCTGACCGGCAACCCGGACGCCGACCGGCTGCTGTCCCATGACGGCAACGCGCTGCTGATCGGCATGGTGCTCGACCAGCAGGTGCCGATGGAGAAGGCGTTCTCCGGGCCGGCCGTCATCGCCGAGCGGATGGGCGGCAGGTTCGACGTGCGGGCGATCGCGGACGCCGAACCCGAGGCGTTCGCCGCCCTGTGCGCGCAGCGTCCCGCGGTGCACCGCTTTCCCGGTGCCATGGCCAAACGTGTGCAGGCCGTCTGCCGGGTGCTGGTCGACCGGTACGACGGCGACGCGGCGAATCTGTGGTCCGGTGTCTCCGAAGGCGACGAGCTGCTCGAACGGATCGCAGCCCTGCCGGGGTTCGGCGCGCAGAAGGCTGCGATCTTCGTCGCGCTGCTCGGCAAGCAGTACGGCGTGCAGCCCGAGGGCTGGCGGGAAGCGGCCGGTGGATACGGCGAAAATGGCATTTATCGCTCCGTCGCCGACGTCGTCGACGAGGATTCCCTGCAGCGCGTCCGGGCCACCAAGAAGGCGGTCAAAGAGGCTGCGCGGCAGTCGGTTGCGCAGCCGCAGCAGGTGGCCGCGGAGGGTGATCCGGCGTCCTGACGGCGCCTGCGACGTGCTGCCGCCCGGGCCCGCCGGTATTCCCGTCTCGGCTCGTCGTAGACCTCACAGCGGGCCCTGCCCACGTCGCTGTTCAGCGGCGTAGCGTTGCCTGTGGCGCGCAAGTCGGTGGCTGACTTCGCATCCAACCGGTACCGACACATCGGTACTACCGGTCAGTCATTGCATGCAGCGGCCACCGCCGCTGCCGACGCAGGGAATCGGAGAATGGTCATGACTTCTTCTTCGGCCGAGGCTCCCATCACGGCCGGATCCGCAGCCACCGGATTCGGCTCGGGTCGGCGTGCCGCGGCGACGGTGATCACGGCGGCCGAGCCGTCTTACGACGAGCAGCTCCGCGCCCGCCGCAAGCGCTACATGATCATGATGAGCCTGCGGGTGCCGTTCCTCATCCTGGCCACCGCGCTCTACCAGACGCCGTGGCTGGCCATCCTGATCATCGCGATTTCCATCCCGCTGCCGTGGGCCGCTGTGCTGATCGCCAACGACCGGGCCCCGCGCAAGGCCCGCACCGTCATGCCGGGCACGATCAACTACGAGCGCGCGCTGCCCGCCGGCGGCCGCGAGATCGTCGACAGCACTGTCGAGGATGACGGACCCGGCGCGACCGGCTCGTCCAAAGCCGGTTATCGGGCCGGCTGACCGGCTCAGTCCGGCCGGGCGCCGATCCGGGCGGCGGCCGCGGTGCCGGCGACCACACCTGCGCGCAGGGCGGTCAGCGGCCCGTCGCCGGCCAGCCAGGACGCCAGCAGCCCCGCGTTGAACGCGTCGCCCGCTCCCGTGGAGTCCGTCTCGCACGACTCAGGCGCCGGCACGTTGATCCGGTCATCCGCCGAGTACCACGATGCGCCGTGCCGCCCGTGGGTGACGACGACGGTGCCGACTGCTTCCAGGGCGCGGTCCAGGCCGCCCAAAGCGGCCAGCTCGGAGTCATTGGGCAGCAACAGGTCCGTGCCGCGCACCCAGGACAGGAAGTTTTCCGCTCCCGCGGTCACGACGTGGGTGGACGCCTGCGGATCCACCGATGTGGTCCAGCCCGCCTGCCGGGCCAGTTCCAGGGCGGCCAGGGCCGCCGGCCGTGAACCCTCGTCCAGCAGGACGTATCCGGACAGGTGCAGGTGGGCCCGGCCGGAGACCCGCGGGAGGGACACGTCATCGACGCAGAACGCAGCGTTCGCGCCGCGGTCGGCCAGCATGGTCCGGTCACCGTCCGAGGCGACCAATACGACCACGCAGCACGTGCGCAGCACCGGGTCGACGGCGAACCGGCACTCGATGCCCGCCGCGCTGAGCTCGGTCTCGGCGGTGCGGCCCGCCTCGTCCGCGCCGACCCTCGCGATCAACGACACGTCAACGTCGTGCCGGGCGAGCCACGCGGCCGTGTTGCCGCCCGCACCGCCAGGCGCGACCGTCACGGCCGCCCTGGTGTCCTGGCCGAAGACGACGTCACCGGCGAGCTTGGCGACGATGTCCAGGCCCACGTCACCGACGACGGTCACGTGCGGCCGTGGCTGCCCGCTCATGCCGGTGTCCCGACCGGCGCCGGCCGCGCGGCGATGGCCACCGCGACCTCGGCGGCGAGTCGGGCATTGGCCAGCACCAGCTCCACGTTCACCCGCAGGCTCGCCCCGGCGGTCGACTCGTGGAAGTACTCGAGCAGTCGCGGCGTGACGTCCTTGCCGGAGACGCCCTCGGCCGCGAGCATCGCCAGCCCGTCGGTCAGCGTGCGGTCGTGCAGGGCCGGATCGAGTTGGCGGTCCGGCGGCAGCGGGTTCGCCAGCACCACACCGGCGCGGTCGGTGCCGAGCCCGCGCCGCGCGAGCACCACGGCGGCAGCCTGCTCGGGTGTATCGACCCGCCACGTCACCGTCTCGCCGGAATCGGAGAGATAGAAACCGGGGAACGCTTCGGTGCGGTAACCCAGCACCGGCACCGACAGGGTCTCCAGGTACTCCAGCGTCCCGGCGACGTCCAGGATCGACTTCACCCCGGCGCACACCACGAGCACCGGTGTCCGGGCGAGCACGCCGAGGTCGGCGGACACGTCGAACGTCTGGGCGGCGCCGCGGTGCACGCCGCCCAGCCCACCGGTGGCGAACACGCCGATGCCGGCCCGATCCGCCAGTGCCGAGGTCGACGCGACGGTCGTGGCCCCGTCGACGCCGAGCGCCAGGGCGGGCCCGACGTCACGGACGGACAGCTTGGCGATGTCGTCGGAGGCGCACAACCGGTCGAGTTCCGCGTCACCGACGCCCACCCGGACCGCGCCGTCGAGGACCGCGATCGTCGCCGGCACGGCGCCGGCCGAGCGCACCACGCCCTCGATCTCGTCGGCGATCCGCCGGTTGTCGCCGCGGGGCAGTCCGTGCGCCAGAATGGTCGACTCCAGGGCGACGACGGGACCGCCGGACGCGAGAGCGTCCGCGACCTCCGGGTTGATCACGAGCAGCGGTGACAAGGGTCCTCCGATCGGGTGGGCACTGGCATCATGATCGAAGGAACCCGGCCCGACCACCTGCGCCGCCCGCCGCCCGCGCACCGCTCGCCTGACCACCAGGAGCCACGATGACGACATCGACCCAGACACTGGACAAGCCGCTCGAAGACACCACGACCGACGACGACACCCCGAAGATGTTCCACTACGTCCGCAAGTCCAAGATCGCCGAGTCGGCGGTGCTGGGCAACTTCGTGGTCGCACTGTGCGGGGAGACGTTCCCGGTCACCAAGTCGCCGAAGCCCGACTCACCGGTCTGCCCGGACTGCAAGAAGATCTACGAATCGATGAAGAAGTAGGTCCCGACCCGGCGCCGGGGGACCAGGCGTTTGTCACCCCGCGGCGGCCTGGTCCTGTTCCTCGCGGTACGCCTGCCACTTGCGGCGTTCCCGCTTGGACAACCGCGGCGGGTAGAACTCCAGCATCGCGTTGTTGAACTGGGCGCCGATGATGATCGCCATCGAGACGAAGTAGTAGAAGAGCAGGAACGTGATCGGCGTCGCCAGCGCGCCGTAGGTCAGCCCGTGCGAGTACACGTACGACAGGTACAGGCGCAGGCCGAAACTCGCGACGATGAACACGGCCGCCGCGACCAGCGCTCCCGGCACCCCGCGGTACCAGGGGTGCTTGTGCTTGGGGGCGACCTTGTAGAGCACGGTCAGCATGAAGATCAGGCCGGCCGCCAGCACCGGGTAGTAGGCCAGGTTGACGATGTCGGCGACCTGGCTGCGCCACGACTCCGGGAACACCTTGGGCAGGTAATCCGGGCCGATCGCGAGCAGCGGCAGCAACACGATGCCCGCCAGCAACGCCACCAGGTACAGACCCAGCGCGAAGAACCGCTCCGCGACCGGGTTGCGCACCTCGTGCTGGCTGTAGGCGATCGTGATCGATTCCACGAACGCCGACATGGCCGACGAGCCGGCCCACAGGGCGATCACCAGCCCGATGGACACCACATCGGCCTGGCCGTTGCCCAGGATCGTCTGCACGGTGTCGCCGACCAGATTGTCGGCGACCTCCTCGTTGAAAATCGTGTTGAGGAACAGCAGGACCTGCTCGCGGACCTGGTCGATCGTCCCCGGCGGGAAGTAGTGCGGGACGATGTAGCCGATCATCCCGAGCAGGGCCAGCAGCAGCGGCGCGGTGGACAGCGCACACCAGAACGCGGCCTGCGAGCTCATCCCGAACAGCGAGTCCGCCCAGGCCTTGCTCAGCGTGCGACCCAGGATCTTGCGCCAGCGATGCCGCACCGGCGGGACATCCAGCGGCATCGGCCCGGTGCCGATGCGATGCCACGGCACCGTGACCGAGTCCGCCGGTGAGGGCGCTGTCCGGACGATCGCCGTGGTGGCCTCGGCGCTGCCGTCGTGCTCAGCGGGCGGGGTGGAGCGCGCCGACGCCGCGGACTCGTCCGCCGGGTGCGGCCCCACCGCGGGGCGGGCGGCGCCGTTGCGGTGCCCGGTCGCCGGGGAGGACCCTGCTGCGGGTCGGGCCGTGCGAAGAACCCGCCCGCGCTGCGATCCGGTGGGCGTCGCGGTGCCGGCCAGACCCGGGCCGGCAGCGGACATCCGCTGGGTCGGGTCGCCGGTCGGCGGCGGCGCACTGGTCACGTGACGAGCATGCCCTTTCCACCCGGGTGACGGGTACTGCGACACCAACTCGAAACACGACCGCGGTGACCGGAAGGCCCGGCGCGGTCCGGCCCACCCGAACCCGCGACGGTCTGTCGTGGCCGCCGATGGGCAGGGTCGGCGGGTAGGGTCGGTGCCGGCCCTCGAGCCGTCAGGACCCCGGTTCCGCTCCGCGGAACGGTCCGGCGTCGGGGGTTTTTGCACGAGAACGAGGCAAGTGGCGGGGGAGTGTGGAAGTGCGTCCGGTCGGTCCATCGCCAGCTCGGTTACGCCCGTGGCAGCGGGAGGCGTTGGCGGCGTACGAGGACGCACAGCAGGGCGGCCGCCGCCGGGACTTCCTGGTCACCGCCACCCCCGGTGCCGGTAAGACGACATTCGCCCTCGCGGTTGCCGGCTCGTTGCTGCAGCGCCGGGTCATCGACCGGGTGGTGGTGGTCTGCCCGACCGACCACCTGCGAACCCAGTGGGCGGACGCCGCGGGCGCCGTCGGGCTGGTGCTCGACCCCACTCTGACGAACGCGCAGGGGCCGGTGCCGGACGGCATGGACGGGTACGTCACCACCTACGCCCAGGTCGCCGGCCGGCCGGCCATTCACGCGGCCCGCTGCCGGCGCCAGCGCACGCTGGTGGTGCTCGACGAGATCCACCACGCCGGCGACGGCCTGTCGTGGGGCGAGGCGACCGCCGAGGCGTTCGCCGAGGTGCATCGACGGCTCAGCCTGACCGGGACCCCGTTCCGCACGAAGCCGGGGGAACGGATTCCGTTCGTCGAGTACGAGACGGACGGCGAGCTGCTCCGGTCGATCGCGGACTACACGTACGGCTATCGGAACGCGCTCGCGGACCGGGTGGTGCGGCCGGTCGTCTTCGCCGCGTACACCGGTGTCTCGCGCTGGCGCAACAGCGCCGGCGAGGTGATCGCCGCGTCGCTGACCGACTCCGGCACCCGCTCGGTGGAGGCCGCCGCGTGGAAGACCGCGCTGGACCCGGCCGGCGGTTGGGTGCCGCACGTCATCGCGGCGATGGACGAACGGATCACCCACCTGCGGCAGTCCGGGATCCCGGACGCGGCCGGCATCGTGCTGGCCAGCGACCAGGACGACGCCCGCGCCTACGCCTCGATCGTGCGGCAGATCACCGGGGCCGCACCGGCACTCATCCTGTCCGACGATCCGGCGGCGTCCCGCCGGATCGAGAAGTTCCGCACCTCGGATCAGCGGATGGCGGTCTGCGTGCGGATGATCTCCGAGGGCGTCGACATCCCGCGGGCCGCCTGCCTTGCCTGGATGACGTCGTACCGCACCCCGCTGTTCTTCGCCCAGGCCGTCGGTCGCGTGGTGCGCGCACGCGACCCGCGGGAATCGGCGACGGTGTTCCTGCCGGCGGTGCGCCCGCTGCTCGCGCTCGCCGCGGAGTTGGAGAACGACCGCAACTACGTCATCGCGCCGCCGCCGCCCGCGCAGGACGACCCGGACGCCCTCGACCTGCCGCTGGAGCCGGCGGAGCCGACCGAGTCCGGCGCCATCGAGGTGTTGGACTCGCAGGCCGAGTTCGCCCACCTGCTGCACTCCGGGCGTGCGGTCACCGCGGGCGTGGCGACGGCCGAACGAGAGGTCGTCGTCACCGAGGACGACCAGGACTTCCTGGGGTTGCCCGGGTTGCTCACCCCCGAGCAGACCGCCGCGCTGCTGGCCACCCGGGACTCGGACCTGCGGCGGCGGGTGCAGGTCTCGGCCGAGACCCGGCGCGAGGATCACGTGCACGACGACCCGGACACCTCGTCCTGGCGCGCCGCGGCGGCGCTGCGCCGGGAGGTCAACCAGCTGGTCGGGCGGGTCGCGGCCCGCACTGGCGCCGCGCACGCCAAGGTGCACTCGCAGCTGCGCCGGGAGGTTCCGGGTCCGGCGTCCGCCGCCGCCGGACCGGACATCCTGATGGCCAGGCGCGACCACCTGCTGTCCCTGCTCTGACCGACCCGCGCAGCCTCGAGGCGCGGTCGGCCGGTGTGCAGCGGCGGCTGCTCAGCCGGTCGCGAGGGCCTTCCAGGCGCCGGCCAGTCCGACGAAACCCGCTCCCAGGAACAGGTACCAGCCGGCCTGGGCCTGCGCGAACAGGGTGAACAGGCCGACGTCGAAGATCGTCCGGGCGGAGATCAGCAGCCAGCCCGCCCCGGCCACGCAGGCCCCGGACACCAGCAGGGCCGCGAGGCCCAGCGGCCGGTGGTTGATCGCCATCATCATCGCCGCGCCGAGCAGCATCAGCGCCCCGCCGCCCACCGCGGTGCCGAGCACACAGTAGGACGCCAGATTGGCGTCTGCCGCGGAGTCCGGCACCGACCGGAGCAGCCGGTACACCTGCCAGCCGGACACCGACACGTCCGTGCCCGCGACGGAACTGGAATCGACCGTCACGGTGCGCCACGGCAACAGCAACTGCCAGATGCACAGCGCACCACCGACGAGCAGCAGCGCGGCGGCGACGGGGTCCGCACGCGGCGGCCGCCGCAGGGGGAGGGGGACGCCCGTCATCCCGGCGGCGCCGATGCCCGGAGAACCCATGTCTCTCCCTCCTCGTCCGGGCATCATCGCGCATCAGCGGAGGGAAGCAACCGGTTTGAGCGCCGCCGGCCGGAGTCGCTGCGCGGGCTCTCGCCGGGGCCGCGCGTCTCCACCGGCCGGGAACGCCAAAGGGCGGCCCGCCGAGACGGACCGCCCTTGGTCGGACGTGGAACATCACCGGCCCGCGGAAACGGGCCGTGAGAAAGAGATTCAGCCCGCGTCGCGGGAGTGGTGCAAAACGGCCGCCAGTTGCTCGAGCCGGGCACTGTGCTCCTGCGCGTGGTGACCGCAGAAGAGCAGCTCACCACCGGTCGGCAGGACGGCACGGACCCGCGCTGCGGCGCCGCAGCGATCACAGCGGTCGGCGGCGGTGAGTGCTGCTGGACTGGCCAGGGTTCCGGTCATTGTCGTCCTCCCATCGTCGGCCACCGCCGCAGCGGTGGCGATACCTCACGCACCGCTCCGTTCCCGGAGACGGTGTTCGTCAATCCGGCCCCTGTTGCAGGAGCCATCCGTGAGGGTTTCGATACCCGGCCATCGCTGGATCGGTGCATCTCCCGCCTCGTCGGACCTCTTCATCGTGCCATCCCGGGTACCCGCAGGGCTGTTCGTTCGCCGCAGGCGTAGTGGCGCGCCGCGGACCGCCCGGTGATCGGCGGCATACGAAACTCGGGACTTTGGTCCCTTTGTTCGGGTCCTGAGCAAAGCTCACGCTGTGTGCTGGTCACCATGCGGTGGCCGGGTTGAGTCGTCGTTGCTGCACGTCGAAGGAGTCGCAATGGACCCGTTGGGGATCGCCAGATGGCAGTTCGGGATCACCACCGTGTACCACTTCCTGTTCGTCCCGATCACCATCGGCATGGCGTTCTTCCTGGCACTGACCGAGACTGCCTGGGTCCGTACCCGCAACCCGGTGTACCTGCGCATGGTGAAGTTCTGGGGCAAGATCTTCTTGATCAACTTCGCGTTGGGCGTGGTCACCGGCATCGTGCAGGAGTTCCAGTTCGGGATGAACTGGTCGAGCTACTCCCGGTTCGTCGGCGACGTCTTCGGTGCCCCGCTGGCCATGGAGGCGCTGCTCGCGTTCTTCCTGGAGTCGACGTTCCTGGGATTGTGGATCTTCGGCTGGGACAAGTTCTCGCCCAAGGTGCACCTGGCCTGCATGTGGCTGGTCTCCATCGGCACCGCGCTGTCGGCGTACTTCATCATGGCCGCCAACTCCTTCATGCAGAACCCGGTGGGCATCACCGTCGACGTCGAACGCGGCCGGGCGCAGATGACCGACATCTGGGCGGTGCTGACCCAGCCGCTGCAGGTGTGGGCCTACTCGCATGTGATCGCCGCCTCGTTGCTCAGCGGCGCGGTGATGTTCGCCGGGATCTCGTCGTGGTTCCTGATGAAGCAGCGGGACGTCGAGGTCTTCCGGCCGTCGGTGCGGCTCGGCCTGGTGGGCATGCTGATCGGCTCGCTGGCCGTGCTGGTGACCGGCGACCTGCTGGCCAAGGCGATGACCGAGGTGCAGCCGATGAAGATGGCCGCCGCCGAGGCGCTGTACGACACCACCGACAACGCGTCGTTCTCGCTCATCACCATCGGCACGCTGGACGGGACCCAGGAGGTCTGGTCGATCCGGGTGCCCAACGTGCTGTCGTTCATGGCGACCGGGACGCCGTCCGGGACGGTCGAGGGCATCAACAACATCCAGCAGCGGTTCGAGGTGCAGTACGGCCCCGGCGACTACCGGCCGAACATCCCGGTCGCCTACTGGTCGTTCCGGATCATGATGGGCGCCGGCTTCATCCTGATCCTGGTGTCGATCGTCGGCCTGTGGCTGACCCGCCGTGGCCGGTTGCCGAAGAACAAGTGGGTGTGGCGGCTGGCGATGATCTCGATCGCCGGGCCGGTGATCGGCAACTCGTTCGGCTGGATCTTCACCGAGATGGGCCGCCAGCCGTGGACGGTGGTTGGTCTGTACCGGACCGAGGAATCGGTGTCGCCGTCGGTGTCCGGCGGGGCCGTACTCACCTCGCTGATCATCTTCACCCTCGTGTACGGCGTGCTGGCGATCATCGAGATAGGGCTGGTGATCAAGTACGTGCGGATCGGGCCGCCGAGCGAGCAGGAGGCTCTGGCGTCGGTGCAGCGCCGGCCCCGCGGTGACGGCAGTGGTGACCAACAGGACGGGGACGGCACCGACTCCAGCGAACCCGACGAACGTCCACTGGCCTTCGCGTACTGACCTCCAACCGGCAACCCGCACCGTCGACAGGAACATGACATGTGGCTCAACAACCTGTGGTTCGGCCTGATCGCCATCTTGTGGATCGGCTACTTCGTGCTGGAGGGTTTCGACTTCGGCGTCGGTGCCCTGCTGGGGCTCGTCGGCCGTGACGAGAAGGGCCGCCGGGTTCTGATCAACACCATCGGGCCGGTCTGGGACGGCAACGAGGTGTGGCTGCTGACCGCCGGTGGTGCGACGTTCGCCGCGTTCCCGGAGTGGTACGCGTCGATGTTCTCCGGGTTCTACCTGGCGCTGGTCGTCGTACTGGTCTGCCTGATCGTCCGCGGCGTCGCGTTCGAGTACCGCGGCAAGGGTCACACCGACCAGTGGCGGGCGCGCTGGGACTGGGCGATGTTGATCACCTCGTGGGTGCTGCCGCTGCTGTGGGGCGTCGCGTTCGGCAACATCGTCCGCGGCGTGCCGCTGGACGCCGACCACGAGTACGTCGGCACGTTCTTCGACCTGCTGAACCCGTTCGCGCTGCTGATGGGGCTGTGCACGCTCACCCTGTTCATCACGCACGGCGCGGTCTACCTGACGCTGAAGACGACCGGGGACGTGCGGGACCGGGCAAAGGCCGTCGCGCTGCGCTTCGGGCCCGCCGCGATCGTGCTGATGGCCGCCGCCGTGCTGTGGCAGCAGAACATCCGCGGCACCGCGCTGTCGATGATCGTCGGGGTGCTGGCGGTCGTGGCGCTGGTCGCCGGATACCTGCTCACCCGGGTGGACCGGGACGGCTGGGCGTTCGTCGCGACGGCCGTGTCGACGGCGCTGCTCGTGGTCGGCTGGTTCGCCTCGCTGTACCCGGACGTCCTGCCGTCCACCATCGACCCGGCGTTCTCACTGACCGTGGACAACGCAGCCTCGTCGCCCTACACGCTGACCGTGATGAGCTGGGTGGCGCTGGCATTCGTGCCGATCATCCTGGCCTACCAGGCCTGGAGCTACTGGGTGTTCCGCAAGCGCATCTCGGTGCACCAGATCCCTGAGTCGCCGACCCGGGTGCCGGTGGGTTGAGCGTGGCCGAGCGTCGCACATCGCACACGGCCAGCGGGCCGGTTACCCAGGGAACCGGCCCGCTGT
>JAESFR010000117.1_pt1 | contig 77821 bp, 86 predicted proteins | sample 9266191 | NCBI WGS metagenome assembly JAESFR01 (sample SAMN14503063, study PRJNA617104) | algae metagenome | isolation source: Pleurocapsa minor HA4230-MV1 and co-occurring heterotrophs from cement on... | place: USA: Nuuanu Pali Lookout, Hawaii | collected 2009-07-20
GGGCCCCCCCCCCGCCCGGGGGCCCCCCCCCCCACCACAGAACCGACGGACCGGCGCGAACGGCGCGGCGCTGCTCAGTCGTCGTTGACGGCGCGCAGCCCTTCGATGCGGGCCAGGTCCTCGCGAGCACGGAACACCCTGGAGCGGATCGTGCCGACCGGGCAGCCGACCACGGCCGCCGCGTCCTCGTAGGAGAGGTCGAGCAGCTGGGTGAGCACGAACGCCTCGCGTCGATCCGGATCGAGCCCGTCCAGCGAGGTCACCGGGAGCCCGGGCGCCGGGCTGGTCGTCTCGATCGTGCGCGAACGGATGCGGTCGACCAGGCGTCGCTCGCGCTGTCGACGACGTACGTGGTCCGCGCACACGTTGCGAGCGATCGCCAGCAGCCACGACCGCACCGACGCGTCACCTCGGTAGGTGGCCACCCGAGGCAGGGCCCGGAGGTAGGTCTCCTGGACCAGATCCTCCACCTCGCCCGCAGACCCGAGGGCGGAGCACAACCGCCAGACGTCGGGCTGCGTGCGGCGGACCAGCTCGGCCACCGCCCTATCATCGCCCTCGACGGCCTTGGCCAGCAGGTCCCTCAGACCGTCCTCCTGCGTCACGACGCCATCCTCCCGCAGTGCTCGGGTGCTGCACCAACCCGCCGTCGGCACCGGAACCGACGGCCGAACCCGGAACGACGAGATGACCATGAGCTGCGACGACTACCGGGCGGCGATCTCCGACGCCGTCGACGGCGTGGCGCCGACGGTCGACGAGTCGCGGCTGCGCGAGCACCTGGCCGGGTGCGCGTCGTGCCGGACCTTCGCGGAGCAGAGCGCCGAGCTCCGTCGCCGCAGCCGGGTCCAGGCCGCGCCCGAGATGACGGACCTGTCGTCCCACGTCGTCCGGCGAGCTGCCGCGGCCGACCGTGCCGGCGCCGCGTGGATCGCCCGCTGGCTGCTCGCGCTGGTGGCCGCGCAGATCATCGTGCTGGCCGTGCCGGACCTGTTCGCCTCGGGCGACGCTGCGCACTCCGCCCGTCATCTGGGTGCGTTCAGCGTCGCCTATGCCGTCGGCCTGATCGTCGTGGTCGTGCGACCCGCCCGCGCTCGCACGATGTTCCATGTGGCGCTCGTGCTCGCCGCGGCGATGGTGGTCACCGCCGTCGTCGACATCGCCCAGGGCAGGGTGCCGCTGATCAACGAGGCGCTGCACATCCCGGAGCTGTTCAGCGTGCTCTTCCTGTGGCTGCTGGCGCGGCCGCGAGCCGACGGCCTCGCCCCGACATCGTCCGCTCCCGTGGCCACGACGCCAGTGTGGAGCGCCGACGCACCGCCCGACGGGCACGAGGCCGAGGTGCGCCAGCTGCGGCCCCGGTCCGACGACCGCTGAGCGGCTCGAGCGCTCGCGCGTGAGACTGCGGCTCAGCTGGTCGTGGCACCGCCGTTGAGGTCGATGATCTGGCCGGTGCACCACGACGCCTCCTCGGAGACCAGGTAGAGCACTGCGGCGCCCGCGTCCTCGGGTGTGCCGAGGCGTCCGACCGGGATCGAGCGGGCCATGGGCGACACGACGGACTCGTCGGACCCCTCGGGCAGGGCGTTCCACATCAGGCCCAGCGCCAGCGCGTTGACCGTGATCCCCGATCGTGCGACCTCCTGGGACAGGTGACGCACGAAGCCCTCGATGCCGCTCTTCGACGCGCCGTAGAGCGACACCCCGAACGCCAGGCCGGTGCGAGCAGCACTGGAGCTGATCTGCACGATGCGACCCCAGCCGCCGTCGACCATCGGGTCGAGCACCGATCGGGTGCAGTGCAGGCTGCCGTACAGGTTCAGGTCGACGAAGCGCCGCCACTGCTCGGGGGTGAGGTCGCGGAACGCAGCGAGGGGCATCTCGTCGGGAACACCCGCGTTGTTCACCAGGATGTCCACGTGGCCACCCAGGCGGTCCGCCGCGTCGGCCACACCCTGTTCCACGGCATCGAGGTCGGAGACGTCGAACGCCACGTCGACCGCCGCACCGCCGGCGGACACGATCCGAGCGGCGGTGCCTGCTGCACGCTCGGGCACCAGGTCGTTGACCGCCACCGCGGCGCCCTGGCGGGCGAGCAGTTCGGCGACGCCTGCCCCCACTCCCCGACCGGCGCCGGTGACGAGCGCCCGGTGACCGCTCAGGTCGAACACGTCGCTCAGTGCCCGGTCGCGGGGTCGGCCTTCGCCTTGCCGAACGGCAGACGAGCGACGACCACCACGATGATGCTGCCGACCACGAACCCGACCACGGCCGACGCAGCGGTGTTGACCAGCCACGACAGCACGCCGCCGATGCCCGCGACGTCCTCGACGAGGTGCTCGAGCTCGTGCACCAGGTGGTACGGCGTGGTCCACCCCAGCTCGTCGAAGCCCACCAGCAGGATGTGGCCGCCGACCCAGAGCATCGCTGCGGTGCCGATGACCGACAGCCACGAGAGCAGCTTCGGCATGCCGTTGACCAGCGCACGCCCGAGGCGCTGCGAGCGGGGTGAGTCACGGGCCACCAGCTTCAGCCCGACGTCGTCCATCTTCACGATCAACGCCACCACGCCGTAGACGACGACCGTGATCAGCACGCCGACGACGGCCAGGATCACCCCACGGCTGACCACCGGCTCCTCGATGACCTCCTTGAGGGCGATCACCATGATCTCGGCCGAGAGGATGAAGTCGGTGCGGATCGCACCTTTGACGGTGCTGTTCTCGACGTCCGGGCCCGCTTCGACCGCCGGCACGTCGTGGTCGTGGTCGTCGTGGCGAAGGGCGTGGATCACCTTGTGGGCGCCCTCGTAGGCCAGGAAGCAGCCACCGAACATCAGGATCACCTCGACCACCACCGGGGCGATCGCGCTCAGCAGCAGGGCCGCCGGCAGGATGATCAGCAGCTTGTTGCGCAGCGACCCGAGCGCGATGCGTCGGATGATCGGCAGCTCGCGGTCGGCGGTCAGTCCCTGCACGTACGCCGGCGTCACCGCAGCGTCGTCGACGACCACACCGGCGGCCTTGACGCTCGCCCGGCCGGCCGCAGCGCCGACATCGTCCACCGAGGCGGCGGCGAGCTTGGCCAGCGCCGCGATGTCGTCGAAGAGCCCGACCAGACCGCCTGCCATGCTCAGCTGCTCCTTCGTGCGGCCACCATGGGGGCGAACCCTAACCGGCGGGCCGGGCAGGAGTGACCCGACCACGCGACACCGCTGCGGTGTGGTGGGATGGCCGCATGACCGAGATGACCTGGTCCAACCCCTCCCCCCGCAGCTTCACCATCGGCGGCGACCTGCCCGTGACCCGCCTCGGGTTCGGCGCCATGCGCATCACCGGGCCGGGCATCTGGGACGAGCCGGCCGACGTGCCGGCGGCGCTGGAGGTGCTCGCCGCCCTGCCCGGTCTCGGGGTCGACCTGATCGACACCGCCGACTCCTACGGCCCGGAGGTCTCCGAGCAGCTCATCCGCGAGGCGCTGCACCCGTACCCCGACGGTCTCGTGGTGGCGACCAAGGCCGGGCTCACCCGCCACGGACCCGACGTCTGGTTGCCGGTCGGTCGACCCGAGTACCTGCGCCAGCAGTGCCTGCTCAGCCTGCGCCGCCTGGGCGTCGAGCGCATCGACCTGTTCCAGCTGCACCGCATCGACGCCAAGGTGCCCGCCGAGGAGCAGTTCGCCACGTTGGCCGAGCTGCGCGACGAAGGGCTGGTGCGCCACGTCGGTCTGTCGCAGGTGAGCGTCGAGGAGATCGAGGCCGCCCGTGCGGTGGTGCCGATCGTGACGGTGCAGAACCTGTACAACCTGACCGACCGCTCGTCCGAGGACGTGCTCGAGCACTGCGAGGCCCACGGCATCGGCTTCATCCCGTGGTTCCCCCTGGCCGCAGGTCGCCTGGCCGAGCCGGGTGGCACGGTCGCCGAGCTGGCGGCCGCACACGGCGCGACCCCGGGGCAGATCGCGCTGGCATGGCTCCTGCAGCGATCGCCGGTCATGCTGCCGATCCCCGGCACCGGGTCGCTCGCGCACCTGCGCGAGAACGTCGCTGCGGCACAGGTGTCGTTGTCCGAGGCGGACATGGCGGCGCTCGACGCGGCGACCCACGACTGAGGCAGCGTCGACCGACACGAGGGGCGACGGTCCCCGGCCAAGGGTCCGGGGACCGTCGCGCCGCTCAGCTCCGGGTCCGCAGCACGACCCGGGCGACCAGCTTGCGCAGCTCCTCCAACCAGATGATCGACGAGGCGACGAGGAGGCTCACGCCCCACTCCTGTGCGCTCAGCGACGTCGTGTCGAACAGCGACTGCAGGAAGCCGACGTGCACCGCGGCGACCTGCAGCAGCGCCACCACTGCGATGATCGCCCAGAGCTTGCCGTTGGTGAGCATGTCGCGACGGAACACGCTGGCGTGCTCGGCGCGGCAGTTCATCAGGTTGAAGAACTGGAAGAAGACGAACGTCGTGAAGGCCATCGTGCCCGCCACGGTGCCGGCGACCGCCTCGCCCATCTCGAAGTCCGGGGCCGTGAGCATGACGCCCAGCGAGCCGACCGCCATGATCAGGCCCAGGAACACCAAACGGGCGACGCGCGACGGCATCAGGATCTTCTCGCTCATGGGCCGCGGTCGACGCTGCATCGTGTCCGATGCCGGCGGGTCCACCCCCAACGCCATGGCCGGCGGACCGTCCATGATGATGTTGACCCACAGGATCTGCAGCGCCGTGAACGGCTTGCCGGCGGCGATCGTCGTGGCGGTCGCGGTCAGGAACGTGATGCCGAAGCCGATCGTGGTCGACAGCTGGAACCGCACGAACTTGACGATGTTGTCGTAGATCGTGCGACCACGGCGCACGGCGTCGACGATCGTGGCGAAGTTGTCGTCCGCCAGGATCATGGTGGCCGCTTCCTTGGACACCTCGGTGCCCGTGATGCCCATGGCGACGCCGATGTCGGCCTGCTTGAGCGCCGGCGCGTCGTTGACGCCGTCGCCGGTCATGGCGACGACGTTGTCGCGACGCTGCAGGATCCGGACCAGTCGCAGCTTGTGCTCGGGCGCGACCCGGGCGAACACGGCGATGTCGTCGATGACCTCCTCCAGCGCCGCGTCGTCCATGCGCTCGAGCTCGGCACCGGTCAGGGTGCCGCCTCGCAGCCCCAGCTCGGCGGCGATGGCGCTCGCGGTCACGGCGTGGTCACCGGTGATCATCTTCACGGTGATGCCGGCCTTGTTGCACAGCGCGATGGCGTCGCGGGCCTCGGGTCGGGGCGGATCGAGGATGCCGATGAGCGACACGAACTCGAGCCCGGTCAGCTCGTCGTGGCGTGCGTCGGGCTCGAGGTCCGCGAGCCGCTCCGCCTGCTCGGCGTCCAGGTCCTTCCAGGCCAGCCCGAGCACCCGCAGCCCGGTGCCCGCCAGCTCGGCGTTGACCTCGTCGAGACGACCCCGAGCGTCGGCGTCCAGCAGCTGCGAGGCGCCATCGAGGCGGACCGAGCTGCACCGGTCCAACAGCACGTCGGGCGCGCCCTTGACGAGCAGGCGGACGACGTGGTCGCCGGACGAGGTGACCACGTCGTGCAACGTGGCCATGTACTTGGTCGCCGAGTCGAACGGCACGGTCACCAACCGCGAGTGGGCGCGGCGCACCTCGGACACGTCGACACCCGCCTTGGCCACCAGCACGGTCAGCGCGGCCTCGGTCGGATCGCCGACGACCTCGGGCTCAGCGCCCTCGGCGGTGCGGACCTCGCTGTCGTTGCACAGCGCCAGGCCGAGCATCGCCTCGCCCATCTCCGGCGCAGCGCTTCCGGCCTGGATCGGGGTGACCGTGCCGTCGGTGCGGTAGCCCTGCCCGGTGATCTCGTAGCGAACGCCGGCGAGCCACATGGACCGAACGGTCATCTGGTTCATCGTCAGCGTGCCGGTCTTGTCCGAGCAGATGACCGAGGTGCAGCCCAGCGTCTCGACCGAGGCCAGCTTCTTCACGATGGCGTTGCGCTTGGCCATCTGGTGGGCGCCCAGCGCCAGGGTCACCGCCAGCACGGCTGGCAGCCCCTCGGGCACGCTGGCCACGGCCAGGGCCACCGCGGTGACGAACAGCTCGCTGAAGGACTGCCCGCGGGCCAGCCCGATCACGAAGACCAGCACCACGACGACCGCGGCCAATCCGGCGAGCACGTGCGCCACGTGGTCGAGCTGCTTCTGCAACGGGGTGGGCTCCTCGTCGGTGCTGCGCAGCAGCCCCGCGATGTGACCGATCTCGGTCGACATGCCGGTGCCGGTCACCACGGCGACGGCCTGGCCGCGGGTGATCGTCGAGTTCATGAACAACGTGTTGGTGCGGTCACCGAGCGCCGCATCCGCTGCGACGACCTCGACCGACTTCGGCACGGGCGCCGACTCACCGGTCAGCGCCGCCTCCTCGGACTCGACCGAGATCGCCTCGAGCAGTCGGGCATCCGCGGGCACACGATCGCCGGCCTCGAGCAGCACGACATCGCCGGGCACCAGCTCGGTGGAGTCGAGCTCGACCACGTCGCCGCCCCTGCGCACCCGTGTGCGCACCGTCAACATCGAACGCAGCGCCTCGAGCGACTTCTCGGCGCGCTGCTCCTGCACGAAGCCGAGCACGGCGTTGAGCACGACCACGACCATGATCACGATCGGCGTCTTCAGCTCGCCCGAGACCACGAACGACACCACCGCGGCGACCAGCAGGATGATGATCAGGAAGTTGCGGAACTGGTCCAGGAACGCCTTCCACGCCGGGCGACCCGCCTCCTCGGCGAGCACGTTGGGCCCGAACCGCTCGCGCCGCCGGGCCGCCTCGTCAGGGCTCAGGCCGACGTCGGGATCGACGCCGAGCTCGTCGAGCACCGCCCTGCCCTCGAGGACGTGCGGCGGCGCGTCCTTCTCGGTCACCGAACCGGACGACGCCGTGGTGGCCGCGTCGACAACGGATGCGGTGGGCGGTGGAGGGGGTGACGCCATGGGAGAACCTCTCGCTCTCCGGCTCTGCCGGATCGAGAAGGTCTTGCCCGCACATCGGCCTGCTCGCCGGCCCGACGACGAGTCGGGCGAGGTGACGACGAAGCAGTTCGGGCTACTCCCCTTCGACTCGTCACTGTAGCGAGCCGCGACGGATACCACAACCCTGATTCGTGAATTCCTCAGGAGGTGTCCAGCGGCGCGGTCGTGTTCACGCCGTGGTGCGGTGCCCGGATGTGCTGGACTCCCCGCATGGCTGACCGCATCGAGATCACCCGTGACATCGCCGCCTCACCCGAGGCGGTCTACGACGCCATCACCGACGTGACCCGCATGGGCGAGTGGTCCGAGGAGTGCGTGCGCTGCGAGTGGCAGGACGGATGGGACGGCCCTGCGATCGGGGCGACCTTCGACGGCCACAACCGCCACGGCGACAAGGAGTGGACCACGCGGGCCACGGTGGTGCGAGCCGACCCGGGGCGGGAGTTCGTCTTCGAGTGCTCGATGTTCGACGTGCACTTCTCCACGTGGGGCTATCGGATCGAGGCCATCGACGGCGGCAGTCGCGTGACGGAGTGGACCGACGACCTGCGACCCGACTCGGCGATGGAGTTCAGCCGTCAGACCTCGGGCATCGACGACCGGGGCGCACGCAACCGCCAGACCATGAGCGCCACCCTGGAGCGACTGGCCGCCGAGCTCGAGCGCTGATCCTCGGACAACTCGCCGTTTCGCCAGCGCAGGTGAACACTGTTTACTAGCGTCGGCGTCCTGCACCCGCTTCGTCGAGGAAGGTCGTGCCCGATGACCACCACCGCATCACCTCCCGCCGACATCGTGGGAGCCGTCAGCAACGCCGCCGACCAGCCCGACCTGCGGGGCAACCGCTTCCCGGTCGCCCACGAGGTGGACGTGGTCGACTGCGACGTGACCGGCGAGCTGCCGCCGGGCCTGCTCGGCAGCTTCGTGCGCAACGGGCCGAACCCCGCGTTCGAGCCGATCGGGCGCTACAACGCCCTCGACGGCGACGGCATGCTGCACGCCATCACCTTCGACGAGGGTCGGGTGTCGTACCGGAACCGCTGGATCCGCTCCAAGGGCCTGCTGGCGGAGCTGGCCCACGGTGCGGCGATCTACCCCGGGCTCGGCGAGGTGATGAACTTCCCCGACCGCGAGCTCACCGGCGACGCCGGCCCCGTGAAGAACCCCGCCAACACCCATGTCGTCGAGCACGCCGGCCGCCGCCTCGCGCTGTGGGAGGGCGGTCTGCCGACCGAGGTGACCCCAGGTCTCGACACCGTCGGCGAGTACGACTTCGGCGGACGCCTGCGGGGCTCGATGACGGCGCACCCCCGCATCGACCCGCGCACCGGCGAGATGTTGATGTTCGGCTACTCGCTGTTCGAGCCGTACCTCCGCTACCACCTCGTCGACGCCGACGGCACGCTGTCCCACAGCGTCGAGATCGACCTGCCGGCGCCGGTGATGATGCACGACATGGTCATGACCGAGCATCACGCCGTGTTCCTCGACTCGCCGTTCGTGTTCGACCTGGAGAACCTGGGCAAGGGGCCGATGGTGCGCTGGATGCCTGAACGCGGCGCCCGCATCGGCGTGCTCCCCCGGCGTGGCAGCGCCGAGGACCTTCGATGGTTCGAGATCGAGCCGGGCCACGTGCAGCACTTCTGGTCGGGTTGGGTCGACGGCAACCGGATCGAGATGCTCGGCTGCCGCTACAGCGACCCGGACTTCGGCATCGACAACACGACCCCGCTGGCACGGCGGTCGGCCAAGGACCACAACGCCCGGCCTGCGCGCTTCTGGGTCGACCTGGACGCCGGCACCGCAGGGTGGGAGCCGATGGACGATCTCGAGGGCGACTTCAACCGCATCAACCCCGCCTACGACGGCGTGCGGGTGCGCCACCTCTACATGTCGGGCTTCACCTTGGACGACCGGCACCTGGGCGACTTCGACGCGGTCATCAAGTACGACGAGCGGACCGGTGACCGCAGCGTGTGGAGCGCCGGCGAGGCCGGCCACGTCGGTGAGAGCGTCTTCGTCGCCGACCCCGACGGCGACGCCGAGGACGACGGCTGGCTGCTCAACGCCGTGCACTTCGACGACCGCGACGGCACCGACCTGGTCGTGCTCGACGCACGCGACCTCGCCTCGGGGCCGATCGCCTCGGTGCACCTCCCCCAGCGAGTGCCGTTCGGCTTCCACGCGAACTGGTTCCCCGGGGGCGAGGGGTGAACCGCCTCCGCTCCCCCGGCCCGGGCGTGACTCGGCGAGCACTGCCCGCCGTCGCTGCGCTGGTGCTGCTGTGCGCGGCCTGCACCGGCGGCGACGACGCGGCCGACGCCGCGGCAGACGACACGTCCAGCACCACCACCACGGTGCTCGGCGCCCAGGAGCTGCCCGGCCGCTACGCCCACTACGACGTGGTCGCCTACGAGGGTGACGGCATGAAGACGCTGATCATCTCGTACGGCTTCACCGACTACGACGTGGTCGACGGTGAAGTGGTCTCGACCGACAGCTTCTGCTTCTCGGAGCACCGCAGCGACCAGCCGATCCAGGTGGAGCTCTCCGACACCGCGACGCGGGCGATCATCCCGGAGCCGGTGGCGGTGTCGGTCACCGAGTCCGACGGCAGACTCCGGGTCCAGCGTCCGACCACCCCGACCGGCATCGGCGTGCGACTCGACGATCCCGCCCAGGACCCGCTGCCCACCGACCCGGACGATCCTCGCATCGTGGACGACGACGGCGACGGCAAGCCCGGGGTGACCGCGACCATCACCGCCCCCGGCGGGGTGACCGGCGAGCTCTATCTGGCTCGCCGCGAGATCTTCGCCTACACCGCCGACCGCCAGGACGACGGCTCCCTGATCGGCACGGTGGAGGACGACTCGGAGCAGCTGGTGATCGGCGCGTCGAACCCCGTGTTCATGACCCAGGCGCAATGGGTCCAGCACCCGGACCCGGCGAAGAGCCCGATCCTGCTCGTCCCGGTCGAGCGCTCGTGGGACTGCGACCGACTGCGGGCCGAGCGCGACACGATCTTCCCGCCGACCCCCGAGGTCGACTGGTGAGCTGACACACCACCACACGCCGTCATCCGACCCCCGGACGACGAGCCGCGGTGCGAGCTCAACCCGAGTCGTCGGGCGCCGCGTGCAGGCGGTCGCGCAGCGCTTCGAGCGACACGGCGTTGCGGCCCCAGACCAGCGGGCTGACCAGGGGGCGGGCCCATCGCCAGCTCCACCCGGCCGGGCCGGCGACGAAGGACTCGTCGACCACGACGCAACTGCGACCCGGGCCGTGCTCGCGCACGCGGAAGTCCACGGTCGCCTCACCCAGGGGACCCATGCCGGCGCCGAGCACGAGCTGGGTCGGAGCGGTCAGCACCCGCACCGTCGAACTGCCCGGCACCAGCAGCGGGGGAACCCCGATCACGTGGCGGAACGCCGAGCCGGGCGCGGGCCAGTCGGGATCGATGCTGCGGATCGACCGGGCGCCCACCAACCACGACGGGTAGCCCTCGGGGTCGAGCAGCGCCTCGAAGACGCGCTCGACGGGGCACTCGAAGACCAACGAGCTGGTGGTCATGGTCGGACGGGCGCACCCCGAGCACCCATGTCCCGGCGAGCGGGGTCGTCCTCGACATGGGCGCCGTGGGTGGTGGGGGGTGGTTGCTCGCGGCTGTCACGGCCCAGGCTGCGACGTCGCTCCTGCAGGCGGGCCTCGTAGACGTGACGCCGGCCCTGTTGGAACTTCGCCTCGAGCCGCGACACCGCGTCGGCGACCGCGCCGTAGTAGAGCTCGTCGTACTCCTCCACGACCTGGAAGGTCCAGCGTCCGTCGAGCACGTTGCGACCGACGATCTCCCGGTCGAGCTCGTCGGCCTCCTCGCCCCTGCCCGCGATCCGCAGCAGGTCGGCGGCCTCCTCGAAGAGGAAGTCGGCACGGCCTGTGAGCTGGTGGAACGTGTACAGGTGACCGCGAGCCCGCTCGACGTATTCGAGTGCCTCGCTCGCACGCCCGATGGCCTCGATCACCTCGTCAGGTACGTCACCCGACGGCTCCCGGAACCTGCCGACATCCACCATCTTCCTCCATCGCTCGGTTGCCGATCGCTCGTCACAGGTCGTACCCCGATCCCGGCCCGGCGAGTCCTCCGGCGGGGATGAGGAGCGGACATGAGGCCCCCGGGCCGACCTACGCTCCGGCGATGACCGACACGCAGCCCGCCCGCCGCGGCCGGGCCGAGGGCGCCCCGTTGGGCCCGGGCTCGCTGCTGTGGAGCATCGCGGGCGACCCTCGGGGCCTGCTCACCGGTTCCGCTGCCGGCATCATGCAGCTGATGCTCCCCGGCCTCGGTGCAGGGGTGACGGACCACTCCAACTTCTTCGACGACCCCTACGACCGCATCTTCCGCTCGATCCCCTACATCTGGGGCTCGATCTTCTCGGAGGGTGACGAGGCGAGCGCCCGGGGCCGCCAGATCCGCGACTTCCACCCCGACATCAAGGGCGTCGACGAACAGGGTCGCCGCTATCACGCGCTGGACCCCGAGGTGTTCTGGTGGGCGCACGCGACGTTCACCTGGGAGTTCTTCCGCGCGCACGACCTGTACTTCCCCGGCCGACTCAGCGCTGCTCGACGCGAGCAGCTCTACGCGGAGACCGTCACGTGGTACCGCCGCTACGGGGTCAGCGACCGAGTCGTGCCACCCACGTTGAAGGACTTCTGGGTGCGGTTCCAGGACATCTGCGAGCACGAGCTGGAGCGCACCCCCGCGGTCAGCTGGGTGCTGGACCCCTCCACCAACCCGGGACCCGGCCCCGCCCGTACGGTCTCCTTGCCGGGTCCGCTGTCGATCCTCGACTCGCTGGCGACCGGGGTGCTGCGCGACGTCGGCTCCGACGTCAGCCGGCTGATGGTGCTCGGCTGCATGCCCGACATCGTGCGCCGCCGCTTCGACCTGTCGTGGTCGAACCTGGACCGGGCGCGCTACCTCGGGCTCTGCGCGACGATCCAGGCCGCCGACCCCGCCATCCGACGCGGTGCGCTCGAGGCGATCTGGCCGGCCGGCACGCCGCACCTGGACCCGCGGGACCACTCGCGAGTGATCGTCGCCGGTCGGGACCACCGACCCGACGGCGAGCCCCTGCACGACTGATCGACTGCAGGACTGATCGACGGGCGACCGGGCTGTCGGGCGACGCGTCCGGGCCGTCGAGCCGTCGCGCCGTCGAGCCGTCATGAACTTGACTCGATCAAGTAGTTTCGCCGAGATGACGACCGAACCGGCCCCCTCCGCCGCGACCGCGCCGGTCGATCGGCACAACCCGCCACGGCGGTTCGAGGGGCGCCGCGTCCTCGTGACCGGCGCCAGCCGGGGCATCGGCGCCGGCGTCGCGCTGCGTCTGGCCGCCGAAGGCGCCGCAGTCGCCCTCGTCGCCCGCACCACCGAGGCGGGTGGCCGGCTGCCGGGCAGCCTCGCCGACACCGCAGCGCGCCTCGCCGCGGTGGGTGCGACGGCGGTGTCGCTGCCTGCCGACCTGTCGGACGAGCACGATCGTGCTGCGGTCCTGGACCGTGCGGTGGCCGCACTCGGCGGACCGATCGACGTGCTGGTCAACAACGCCGCGGCGGCCATCTACGCCCCGCTCGCCGAGATGCCGCTGCGTCGGCGTCGCCTGATGTTCGAGGTGAACGTGCACGCACCACTGGACCTGGCGCAGGCGGTCATCCCGGCCATGTCCGCGACCGGCGAGGGCTGGATCGTGAACCTGACGAGCGGAGCGGCGCAGCACTGGGCCGGCCCTCCGTTCGAGCTGGGGGCCACCGGGTCGACCATCGCCGAGTACGGCGCGTCCAAGGCTGCGGTGGAGCGCATCACCAACGGGCTGGCGGCCGAACTGGCCGACCGGGGCATCCGTGTGAACGCCGTGGCCCCTCGCGCCGCGGTGCGCACCGAGGGCGCGGACGCGCTCGTCGGGCGCCACCTGCGCGACGACCAGCTGGAGTCGCTCGAGCACATGGTCGAAGCCGTCGTCGCGCTGTGCTGCGCACCGGTGGAGCTCACCGGCGCCTGCCTCACCAGCCACGACGTCCTGGCACGGCTCGGCCTGCCGGTGCGCACGCTCGACGCATCGGCGGTGCTGGCACCCGAACAGGCCAGCGCGTGACCACCGCACGATCCGGCGCCCGGACCGGCGTGCAGGACCCCGGCGACGTCGACGACGACCTTCTGGTCGCGCTGCAACGCCTCGGTCGGCTCATGGCCAGTCGCCAGGTGGCCGGTGAGCTCGCGACGGCCGCCGGCGCGGACCTGTCCCAACAGGGGGTGCGGCTGGTGCGCGCACTGCGGCGATGCGGGCGGGTGCCGATCGCACAGCTCGCGGCGAGCAGCGAGATGGACCTGGCGGCAGTCAGCCGGCAGCTCCGCGCACTCGAGGAGCAGGGCCTGGTGGTGCGCTCCCCCGCACCCGACGACCAGCGGGTGCACATGGTCGAGCTGAGCCGCGCCGGCAGCGTCGTCGCGGACCGGCTGCGTCGTGTCGGTGTCGAGCACCTGAGCGAGAGCCTCGCCGCCTGGAGCCACGAGGACCGTCGACGGGTCGCGCAGCTGCTCGGACGACTGGTCGACGACCTGCAGCGCACCGACGTGCGCCCACCTCGATCGCCAGGACGACGCACGACGACGAAGGAGACCTGAGTGGACCCACGTGTGCTGTACGCCGGCAGCGTGCACGACGACGCCGAGATCGACGCGGTGGTGGAGGTGCTGCGCTCCGGCCCCACCGCGTTCCGCATCGGTCGACGCGTCGCCGAGTTCGAACGACAGGTCGCCGCGCTGTTCGGCAAGGCGAGCGGCATCGCGGTCAACTCGGGGTCGTCCGCGCTGTACCTGGCCGTCGAGCTGATGGACCTGCCGGCCGGCAGCGAGGTGCTGACCTCGGTGCTGACCTTCTCCACCGACGTCGCGTCGATCGTGCGCGCCGGGCTGGTGCCGGTGTTCGTCGACGTCGAGCCCGACACCTACAACGTGGACGTCGACGCGCTCGAAGCGCTGGTGGGGCCCGACACCCGGGCGATGCTCGTCCCGAACCTGGTCGGCAACGCGCCGGACTGGGACCGGCTGCGGTCGATCGCCGACGCGCACGACCTGTTCGTCATCGAGGACTCCTGCGACGCGCTCGGCGCAACCCTGCGCGGCACACCGACGGGGACCCGGTCCGACCTGAGCGTGACCAGCTTCGCCGCGTCGCACATCATCACCGCTGCCGGCAACGGCGGCATGGTGCTGCTCGACGACGAGGCGCTGCGCGACCGGGGTCTGCTGCTGCGACGCTGGGGACGCAGCAGCGAGGTGCAGTTCTACGGGTCCCGCAGGGGCGACAAGCGCTTCCTCGCCCAGGTCGACGGCATGGAGTACGACTCGCTGTTCGTGTTCGAAGAGCTCGGCTGGAACTTCGAGCCGTCCGAGCTGGGCGCAGCCTTCGGACTGGAGCAGCTCAAGAAGCTCCCGCACAACTACCGGACCCGCCAGCGCAACTTCGCCCACTACCAGGAGTTCGTGGCGCAGCACGCCGACCAGCTCGCTCCGCCCGTGCAGCTGGACGGGCTCGAGACCGCCTGGCTCGCATACCCGTTCGTGCTCCGGCCCGAGTGCGGCGTGTCACGGGCGGTGCTGCAGGAGCAGCTGGAGGAACGGGGCGTCGACACCCGGATGGTCTGGACCGGCAACGTGGTGCGACAGCCGATGATGCGCGGGGTGCAGCACCGCCGCGCGCCCGGCGGCTATCCGAACGCGGATCGTGTGATGGAGCACGCGCTGCTGCTGCCGTGCAACCACTTCATGGGCGACGATGACGTCGACTTCGTGTGCTCGGCGATCGCAGAGGTGCTCGGCGTCGCGGCCTGAACCTCAGCGGAACAGCAGCTGGTCGACCGGTGCGTGGTCGTCGGTCAGCACCATCGCGCCGTCGACGTGCTCGTCGAGCGCAGCCCCGCGCAGCTCCGCCCCGTCGTCGGGATCCAGCGCCAGCTCCGGCAACGGCGCGTCCGACGCGACCAGCACCTGGTTGACCGCCCGATCCGTCGGCACGCCGTCGGCCGGGAGGATCGCGACGACGTGCTCGAAGCGGGCCTGCAGCGTGGCGATCTGGGCCCGGGCGAACTCGCTGTCGGCGCCGTCCAGCACGTTCATGACGTAGACGCCGTCGGGCCCCATGAGCCGCCGCAGCTCGTCGAGCACCTCGACGGTGGTCAGGTGCCACGGCACCGCCGTGCTGGCGAAGGCGTCCCCGACGACCAGGTCGAAGCGACCGGTGGGCAGGTCGTCGAGGGCCAGCCGGGCGTCGCCGATCACGATCTCCGTCCCGTCACCCGGGTCGTAGCCCAGCTCCTCCTGCGCGACGTCGAGCAGCTCGGGGTCGATCTCGAGCACGACGTGGTCCGACCCGGGTCGAGTGGTGTCCAGGTAGGCCGGATAGGTGAAGCCCCCGCCGCCCAGGTGGAGCACGTCGATCGGTCCGTCAGAGGTGGCGTCGGCCACGGCCGCGATCAGCCGCACGTAGCGGAGCTCCAGGTGCGTCGGATCATCGAGGTCGACGTAGGCGTGGCGAACCCGGTCCAGCATCAGGCTTCGCCCCGAGGATCGCTCCGGATCCTCCGTCACGTTCACGCAGAAGTAGGCGGTCTCGCGCTCGCACGGCGGGGGAAGCGCGAGCGCACCCAGGGCGGCGACGGCCAGGCCGGCGCCCATCGCACCCGCCGATGCCGCGCTCCCCAGCCGCCAGGCCACCACCACGCCGACCGCGACCAGGACCGCACCGATGATGATGACCGCCGGCCGGGAGGGCACCGCGGTGACCAGGATGAAGCCTGCGAAGAACGTGCCGGCGATGGCGCCGACGGTGCCGGCCGCGGACAGGCCGCCCACCACCGACCCGGTCTGCGCGAGCGAGTCGAGCCGCAGCTTGGCGATCATCGGGGCGACAGCGCTCAGCACGGTCACCGGTGCCAGGAACGCCGCCGCGGTGAGCAGCACCACTGCCGCAGGGCCGGTGCCGACCGTGGGTCCCACCAGGCGGAGCACCGCCAGGCTGGCCCAGCACAGCGCGCCACCGACGATCAGCAGCGGACCGATGAGCGGCCGGGGGTCGCGGCGGTCCGCAAGGGTTCCCCCGATCGCGGCGCCCGCGGCGATGCCGGCGAGCATGGCCCCGATGATGCCGGTGAACGTGTCGAGCGAGACTCCGACGTAGGGCGCCATCAGGCGACCGGCGAGGATCTCGAGCATGAGGACGGCGGCCGAGGTGCCGAAGACCAGTCCTGTCGCTCGCCACGTGTGCATCCGGTCAGCTTGCCCCGACCGGCCCGACCGCGGGCCTCGGCCCCGGCGCGGTTCGCCTCAGTGCCCGGCGCCCGGCTCCACCAGCTCGACCAGCACCCCGCCGGCGTCCTTGGGGTGGATGAAGTTCACCCGCGACCCGGCGGTGCCGCCCTTGGGCTGCTCGTACAGCAGCCGCACGCCACGGTCACGCAGCGTCGCCGACACCTGGTCGATGTCCTCGACCCGGTAGGCCATCTGCTGGATGCCCGGGCCCGAACGGTCGAGGAACTTCCCGATCGGGGAGTCCGGGCTCAGGGGCGCCAGGAGCTGGATCGACGACTCGCTGTCGCCGACGCGCAGCATGGCCTCGCGCACACCCTGCTCCTCGTTGGTCTCGACGTGGTACGGCTTCATGTCGAAGTTCTTCTCGTAGAACTCGAGCGCCTCGTCGAGGTCTGCCACTGCGATGCCGACGTGATCGATCTGCGTGAACATGGCCCCATGCTGCCCCGTCCGGCAGTCGGTCGGAAAGGCGGGGACGCGGATGACCGGGCGGGTCAGTACTCGCCCTTGATGACGAAGTACGAGCCGCGGATGGTGCCGGCCAGCTTGGAGCGCTGCCGGGCGAACTTGAACGCACCCAGCTCCTCGGGCGCATCCATGCCCTCCGACAGCTTGAAGCCGACCGCACGCTTCTTCGGGTCGTCGATGGGCCACATCACGTTGATCGACAGCCCGCTCTCGTAGAACACGTAGTCCCAACGGATGCCGCCGACCTCGAACGACGCAGCCTGCAGGGGCGGCGACTCGATGACGATGCCCCGCTCCTCGGACAGGATGCGCTGCACCCGCTCGAGCGTGGGGGCGGCGTCGGACGCAGACTCGACCTCGAAGCTGTGGTCGTACTTGTTGCGGAAGTAGCGCGCCTCGTGCGCTCGGAGCCCTGCGAGCGACTCGGCGACCGGCGACGACTCGAGCCCCTCGGTCGAGACGTCCACGAAGTCCACCTGCATCCCCATCTCCCCTCTTGTGCGCCAGCATCCGACCGGTGCCTGCCGGCTCGACGCTACTGCCAGCCCGCGCCGTGCCCGGGGTGGTCCTGGTACGTTGCCGTCGAGCTGCGGGAGGCCGTCCAGCTGCGGGAGGCCGTCGAGCTGCGGGAGGTGGCGGTGCACGACGTGGGAACCGACGGCGTCGAGCTGACCGGTCGCTCGATCGTGGTGACCGGTGCGGCTGCGGGGCTCGGCGCTGCCTACGCCCGCGAGCTCGACGCGCTGGGTGCCTCGCTGGTGCTCGTCGACCTCGATGCGTCGGTCCACGACCTGGCGGCGTCGCTGTCGTCGGCGAGCGGCGTCGTCGGCGACGTGGTCGAGCGCGCGACCGCCGAGCTGGCCGTGCGCACCGCGCTCGACGCGACCGGCCGTCTCGACGGACTGGTCTGCAACGCCGGTCGCGGCGCGCTCGCCGGGCCGGTGCATCGCTTCGACGACGAGTCGTTCGATGCCGTGCTGCGGACGCATCTGCACCACACGGCCATCTGGAGCCGTGCCGCGTGGCCCCACCTGCGCGAGGCGCCGGGCGGCGCGATCGTGACCACCTCGTCGGCGACCGCGATGGGGTTGCCCGGCATCTCGGACTACGCGGCGGCGAAGGGGGCGATCTGGTCGCTCACCCGGTGCATGGCACTCGACGGTGCACGTCACGGGGTGCGCGCGAACACGATCATGCCGATCGCCTTCACACCGATGGCGTCGACGTACCCGGACGAGGCGGTGCGCGACTGGATGCGTGCCCGCTTCGATGCGGCGGAAGTGGCGCCGGTGGTCGCCTGGCTCCTGCATCCGGACTGCCCGAGCAACGGCGAGTGCTTCAGCGTGGGCGCCGGGCGCGTCGCCAGGGTGGTCATGGCCGTGGCCCCGGGACTGGAGTCCGCCGACTCACTGACCGTCGATGCGGTGGCCGCCGGGTGGGACCGAGCGACGTCGCTCGACGGGCTCGTGATCGCCGACGACTCGAACAGCGACATGATGCTGATGCGACGCGCGCTGGGCGAGCTCGGCTGACGCGACGCGAACCGGACAGTCGCGCGCCGGTCAGTCGCGCGACAGACGGTGCAGCGCCCGTCGCAGCCAGGCCGACTCCCAGAAGTTGTCGCTGTCCTCCAGCAGCGCGCTCGTGGCCGCTGCGGCGACCCGGCGTGCGGACACCTCCCCCGGCGCCGCGGCGAGGACCAGGTCGGTGAGGTGCAGGGCAGCGACGGGCTCGCCGGCGTCGAGGCGGGACTGCGCCGCCGCCACGAGCGCCCCGACACCTGCTGCGGCGACCACGTCCGCGGCCACCGAGTCGGCGGGGACGCCGTAGAGCTCGGTGGTGGAGCGGTGGTGGAACCACCCGGCGTAGTTCTCCCAGATCGCGCGCACGTTCCAGGAGGTCTTGCCGTAGCCCTCGCCCACGTCCAGGTGCTCGGGCACAGCGACCTCACGCATCAGCGTGTGCACGTCGGTGCCGGCGTTCATGCCCTCGACGGTGCGGTCGTGGACCCACTGCATCGCCTCCTGCAGAGCGGCGACCTCCTCGAGGATCCTGTCCGCGCCGACGACCGGGTCGAAGTGACCGGTCAGCAGCGTCTCGGGGGCCAGGTCGGCCACCACCTGCAGCGACTCGATGTAGGTGAGGGCGTCCCGATAGCGGTCGCCGCGGATGGTGACCAGGTTGGGGACGTGGCCGAACAGCGGGCCGGTCAGGTTGCCCGAGAAGAGCACTCCCTCGTCGGGCAGCCAGACGACCATCGATTCGAACGTCTCGCCGCCCGGCGTCGAGATGAGCTCCAACCGACGACCACCGAGGGTCATCTCGAGCCGGTCGCGAAAGGTCGTGGTCGGCTCGGGCCGGGCCTGGGCCTCCTGTCCGACACCCAGCTCACGGGCGTGGTCCATCGCGGCGACGATGGCATCGATCCAGGCGAACGCGGCGTTGCGCGACCGGAACGCCTCGAGCCGCTCGTTGTCGGCCCGCCAGACGCGGAAGTTCTCCTGCGCGATCAGCTCCGTGTCGTCGGCGCGCAGGTGGTCGGCGCCGCCGACGTGGTCGTAGTGGCCCTGGGTGAACAGCAACGCCCGGATCGGCGAGGGGTCGACCGCGTCGTAGCCGGCCCGGTGCAGCGGACCCTCGAAGCCCATGCCCGAGTTCAGCACCACCCGACCTTCGTCGGTGGCGATCAGGTACGAGTTGGACAGCCCCGGCGACAGCCAGATGCCGTCGCCGACCGGCGTCGGCGGCGACCCGTCGGCGGCGACGATCGCCTCTGCACCGGGTCGCTCGCGGTGGATTCCTGGCATGTGCTGCACCTCTTCGTGGGGTCGTGCGCCCTCGTCGGCCGCACCGGATCGGTCAGGTCGTTCGGGCGCTCGCGCCCGGGCCGTCCGGGTCGGGGCGCGGCACACGCTCCCGCGACAGGATCAGCACGCTGACCATCGCCACCCAGGCGGGGAGCGAGAGCACCGTCCAGTCGATCCTGCGCACCCCGAACAGCAACAGCAGCCCGAGCACGACCGAGATCACCGTCATCCACCTGGGCATGATCCGGACACGGCGCAACAGGTTCGCGGTGATGAGGATGAAGCCCCCGGCCATACGGGGCGCGACGCCGAAGAGGAGCTCGAACACCCCGGCGCCACCCATCCAGATCGCCGCTTCCCGGCCCACGAGGTCCTGGTCGCGCAGCTCGAGCACACCGCTGGCGAGCCCCGAGGAGACCAGCAGCGTGGCCAGCAGGAGCACTCCGGTGGCCAGGAACACGGTGCCGAACAGCTGGTTCGCCGGATCGGAGAAGTTCATCCGCACCACGCCCATGAACCAGATGAAGGTGATCGCCACGTAGGGCATCAAGGCCAGGCCGACTCGGATCTGACCCGGGTCCAACGTCGACGATCCCGCCGTGAGCAGCTCGAGGGTGGGTGGGGCACCCAAGCCGCTGCGCAGCAGCAGGATCACCGCGGTCAGCAGCAGTGCGGAGAGGATCCCGGCCACCCCGGCGGCTCGAGGGGCGGTGACGGCGCCGCGAAGCCTGCGCAGCGTGGAGGGCGCCTCTGACACCACGCCACCCTAACGACGGCGCCGACTGGGACCGGGGACCTCCCCACGTTGCGTCCGGGCCGGGGTCGACCGGCGCGCAGGTGGTCGCCACTACCGTTCCCGGGGCCGTCCGCTCCCAGGAGGTCCCGCCGTGGCCCCGACGTCGTGCTGTTCCTCCCACCCGGTCAACCGGGCCCATCTGGGCGCGGCCCTCGACACCGCCCCGACCGAGGTCACGCCAGCCCCCCGGGTGCACGGCGGGGCCGGCAGCGTTGCCGATCTGCTCGTGGTCGGACGGATCTCGACCGGCGAGGCCTCCTCGCCGAGCGCCGAGGCGATGGCGATCTCGAACGGGACGATCATCGGGATCGGCACCCGCGCCGAGGTGGACGGCCTGGTGGGCCCGTCGACCTCGGTGGTCGCACCCGACGGGGTCGTCATCCCGGGTCTGATCGAGCCGCACATGCACATCTGGACGTCGCTGCTCAACCTCGACTGGACCGATCTCTCCCACGATGCGTGTCCGACGTTCGACGACGTCGTCGCCAGGGTGCGCGACGCCGCCGGACGTGCAGGCCCGGGTCAGATGGTGCTCGGCAAGTTGTTCGATCCGAGTCTCTACCCGGGAGAGCCGGTGCTCACCCGCGAGCTGCTCGACGGCATCGCAGCGGAGCAGCCCGTCCTGGTGATGAACGCCTCGATGCACTACCTGTACGCCAACTCGGCGGCGTTCGCCGCCGCCGGGATCACCGACACGACCCCCGATCCGCCGGGCGGCAGGTTCGGTCGTGTCGACGGGCGCCTGGACGGCACCGTCGGAGAGGCCCCGGCGATGATGGCGATGATCGCGCCGGTGCCGAAGCCGACCCCGGCGCAGATCGCCGACGGCATCCGCCGCATCCTCGGCGCCGCCGCACGCCGAGGCGTGACATCGCTGCGCGACGCGGCCACCGGCACGATCAGCGGCGTGGGCGAGCTGGCGCTGCTGCACCAGCTCAACGCGCAGGAGCGGTTGCCGGTGCGGGTCTCGACCGCCCAGTTCTCCGTGATGCCCGGCAAGTCCCCCGCAGAGGTCGCCGCGGCGTGGGCGGCGGCCGGGGTCACCCCGTTCAGCGGGGACGACATGGTGCGCGCCGACGCGTGGAAGGTCGTCACCGACGGGTCCAACCAGGGACGGTCCGGCTACTTCTTCCAGCCGTACCTGGGCGAGGAGTCCGGCGGCAAGGCCAACTGGACCCCGGAGGGTCTGCGGGACGCACTCGGAGCGGGCCTGCGCGACGGCTGGCAGGTGATGGTGCACACCAACGGCGACGCCGCGGTGGAGTTCGCGCTCGCGGCGATGGAGGAGCTGCTCCCCCAGCACGGCGCCGCCGACCTGCGACACCGCTTCGAGCACGCCTCGTTCACCACCGACGATCAGCTGGCCCGGATGGCAGCGGCGGGCATCTCGCCCAGCTTCCTGATGAACCACGTCTACTACTGGGGCGCCGCGTTCCGGGACTCGATCCTCGGCCCCCAGCGCGCCCAGCGACTGGACCGACTCGCGTCGGCCTACGCCGCAGGTCTTCGCCCCTCGCTGCACTCGGACTACAACGTGACCGAGATCCATCCCCTGCTCAGCGCCCGCACCGCCGTGCAGCGCAAGCTGCTGGCCGACGACTCCGTGCTCAACGCGCACGAGTGCGTGTCACCGGAGCAGGCCCTGGCGGCGATCACCTCGCACGCGGCCTGGCAGATCCACGCGGACGACCGAGGCAGCCTGGCGGTGGGCAAGCGCGCCGACTTCGCGGTGGTGTCCGACGACCCGTGGACGAGCGAGCCGGACGAGTGGCCCGAGATCACCGTGGAGGCCACCTACCTCGACGGGACGCTCGCGCACCACCGCTGACCTGACGGTGCAGCCGACGGCTCAGCCGAACGTGTAGTCGGCCGGGTCCATCTGGCGGGTCCAGTGCCAGTAGTCGACGACCCGGAACGGCATGACCGTGTGGATCTCGCCCGCCGAGTTCTTGAAGTACGAGTGCTCGATGCTCGGCTGGGACCACACCAGCATCGACATCTCCTCCTGGTGGCGGCGGTGCCAGTCCTCGAGCTTCTCGGGCAGCGGCTCCATCGTGCGGTGGCCGCCGTCGGCCAGCTCCTCGAGGCACTGCGAGATGTAGTGCATCTGACACTCGGAGTTGAAGATCAGGCTGGCCCCGTGGGCCAGGTGGGTGCCCGGCCCGTACATGAGGAACAGGTTCGGGAAGTCCGGCACGGTCATGCCGAGGTAGGCAGCGGGCCGCTCCCCCCACACCTCGGACAGGTGTTGGCCGCCACGGCCGACGATGTCGATCGGCCAGAGCACCCTCGTGTGGTGGAACCCGGTCGCCCAGATGATCACGTCGCACTCGTGGCGCACCCCGTCCACGGTGACCGCGGCGTCCGATTCGAGGTGATCGATCGGTGTGCGCACCAGCTCGACGTCGTCACGGGTGAGCGTGCGCAGCCACGAGCCGTTGTCCTGCAGGGTGCGCTTGCCGGTCGCCGGGTAGTCCGGCACGACCTTGGCGACCAGGTCCGGGTCGTCGCCGAGCTGGCCGACGATCCAGTCGGTGAACACCGCACGTGCGCCATCGCTCAGCTCGCTCACCGCCCGCTGCTGGTCGGGGTAGTCCGGGTCGACCCTGGCCGGCTCCAGGCCCTTGTCGCAGCCCGGCCAGAACAACAGGAACCGGTACCAGCGGCCGTAGAAGGGCAGGTGGCGCAGCGCCCAGCGGACGCCCGGGCCGACCTTCTCGTGGTAGTTCGGGTTGGGGAACATCCACTGCGCACTGCGCTGGAAGACCGTGAGGTGCTCGACCTGTTCGCAGATCGCCGGTGCGACCTGGAACCCGGTGGCGCCGGCGCCGATCATGGCGACGCGCTTGCCGGTCAGATCGACCGAATGGTCCCAGCGGGCGGTGTGGAAGTTGGGACCGGCGAACTCGTCGCGGCCCGGGATGTCGGGGATGGAGGGGCGGTTGAGCTGGCCGACCGCGGTGATGACCGCTCGGGCGCGGAGCGTCTCGGGCTCGCCGACCGGCTCGCCCTTTGCGTCGACGGGCTGCACCACGACGTCCCAGGTGGCCGAGCCCTCCTGCCAGGTCACCGAGCGCACCTCGGTGGACCAGCGCACGTGCTCACCGATGCCGTACTTGTCCATGACGCCCTGGAAGTACGCCTGCAGCTCGGGCTGCTGGGCGAAGAACTCGCTCCAGTGGTCCGACGGCTCGAAGCTGTAGCAGTAGAAGTGGTTGCCCACGTCGACCCGCGCACCCGGGTAGGTGTTCTCCCACCAGGTGCCGCCGACCCCGGCGTTCTTCTCGACGATCGTGAAAGGGATGCCCGCCTCCTGCAACCGGATCCCGGCCAACAGCCCCGACTGGCCGCAGCCGACGACCACGACCGGGAACTCCGCCCGTGCGTCGGCCGCCGCCGGGTCCGTCGGAGCCTCCGGCAGATCGCGGTCGACGCCGTCGAGCTCCAGGTCGGCCAGCATCATCGGCACGTACTCATCGCCGACCTCCTCGACGACGAGCCACTGCATCATCTCGTGCACCAGCTCGGCCGACAGCGGCTCGGGCTCGGGGCAGCCACGATCGCGGTAGTACCTGATCACGTCGAGGGCCCGGGCGCGCACCTCGGCCTTGTCCTCATCGGACATGAAGCCCTGCACCTCGTTGAGGAAGGAGGCGACGGGTCGCAGGTCGCCGCGGATGATCGACGGGTCGCCGGTCATGTGCACCATCGACAGCATCAGCGTCGGGATGCTCACGTCCTCGAGCGCCGCGGCGATCTCCTCGTCGGACGTGTCGAACGGTGCACCAGCGTGCGGATTGCGCATTCGGTTCCCCCTGTGCGGACCGGTGTCCGGTCGGCTCATCGTAGGGGGCGGCCGCGTCGGCTTCGTCGAGGTGGCCGGGGTCAGTCGAGGTGGTCGGGCAGACCGAAGCGGCCGAAGCTGTCGCCGGTGTCGAGGAACGCGTGGATCGCCTGAATGCGACCGTCACGCCACTCCAGCACCTGCAGCGCCCAGGGTCGGTGACCGCCGGCGGGGTCGGCGCGGTACTGGCCGAAGGCCGGGCACCCGTTCGCCCAGGTGGCCACCAGCCTCGACCCGCTGCACTCGGCGCCGGGGCCCGTCCACCAGGTGATCAGGTCGTCGACGCCCTGCAGCCACATCGCGTACGGCGGCATGGTCTGGATCACGTCCTCGTGCACCAACGCGGTGATCGCCGCCATGTCGTAGCGCTCGAACGCGTCCACGTAGCGGGCCAGGAGCACCTCCTGCTCGGCGCTCAGCGTCGGTGTGGGAGCACCCGGGGGCTGGGCGCCCAGCGTGGCCCGGGCCCGTTGCAGCGCGCTGTTGATCGCGGCGGTGGTGGTGTCGAGCAGCTCGGCGGCCTCGGCGGCGGGCCATCGCAGCACGTCGCAGAGCACCAGCGCCGCGCGCTGGGTCGGCGGGAGGTGCTGCAGCGCGCTGACGAAGGCGAGGCGAATGGTCTCGCGCTCTGCGGCCACCTCGGCGGGATCCGCGTCCAGGTCGAGCACCGAACGGTCGGCCACCGGCGTGATCCAGGTGTGCTCGGGCAGCACGTCGGCCAGGCTCGCGACCTCGGGAGCGCGAGCCGGACCCATGTCGGTGGGTCGGGCGCGCCGCTGGGGGCTGCGGCCCATGTCGATGCAGACGTTGGTGGCGATCCGGTACAGCCAGGTGCGCACGCTGCTGCGCCCCTCGAAGCGATCCGCGGCCTGCCACGCCCGCAGCATCGTCTCCTGCACGGCGTCCTCGGCCTCGGTGCCGGCGCCCAGCATCCGGTAGCAGTAGCCGGTCAGCTCGCGACGGTGAGCCTCGAACTGCTCGACCACGGCCTGGTCCGCGGGGATCGCCATGTGGTCACGGTATCGGCCGACGCGCGGCTCCGCCGCTCGCTCGATCCCGAGCCGGGCGACGGGGGTCAGGTCGACTCCTCCGTCTCGGCGCTGAGCATCCACGACACGCCGAAGCGGTCGACGCACGCCCCGAACAGCGGCGACCAGAAGACCGGCTCGAGCGGCATCTGGACCTCGCCGCCCTCGGCGAGCGCGTCGAAGACCCGGCGCACCTCGTCGAGGTCCTCGTAGCCCAGGTGCAGCGCGACGCCCTTCACGCCGCTGCCGTCACCGGTCGGGTCGTCCGAACCCATGATCAGCGCGCCGTCGGGCAGGGTCAGCGCGGCGTGCATGACCGACTCGGGCGCCAGCTCCATCCCCGGGTCCTCGCCGTCGGGGATCTCCGAGGCCGCCATGATCTCGAGCTCCCCGCCCAACAGGGCCTGGTAGCAGGTCATGGCCTCGCGGGCGTTGCCGGAGAAGAACAGGTACGGGTGCAGTGACATGTGGGCCTCCTGGGTCTCGAGCACTCGTGCTCTGGAGGTGGACGGCTCGGGACCCGAGAACTCATCGGTCGTTGCGGATCGCCCGGGCGGCGGGTCCCCCGCGGCTCGGACGGGTCGTGTTCGCCCGCAGCGTCGTGGTGGGCCAGGGCTACTGTGCGCGGATGCAGACCTCCTCCGATGACGCCGGAGCGGTGCCGGTCGAGCCGACACCCGCCGCGCAGCTGACCGGCCGGTGCCTGTGCGGCTCGGTGACCTACGAGCTCACCGGCGCACCCTTCGCCACCGTGGTCTGCCACTGCGACCACTGCCAGCGCCAGAGCGGCGGCGCGTTCTCGGTCAACTTGCTCGCCCTCGGCGAGCAGCTCGACATCGCCGGTGAGCTGCAGACGTACGAGGAGACCGACGAGCAGGGCGACACGGTGTACGTGCGCCGCCGCTTCTGCGGATCCTGCGGGTCGCCGATCGTGTCCGAGCTGGTGCAGGCCGGCGGCACGGTCGCGGTCAAGGCGGGCAGCTTGGACGACCGGTCGACCGTGCTGCCGACCGTCGAGGTGTGGTGCGTGGACCGACAGCCGTGGGTCTCGCTGCCCGGCATGGCCGTCTCGCTGGAGCGCGAGTCGATGTGAGGCCGGGCGCATGCGGCGTCCGCCGGCGTTCAGGGGTGGGCTCGCAGCGCCCGGGCGTACCACTCCCACGCGTCGATCAGGTCGTCGGGCGTCTGGCTCGGCGGCCATCCGTTGACGATCCCGACGAGGCTCCAGTACCGCGCCACACGACGGTCGGTGAACGCCTCGATGCGATCCGCCGCCACCGCTCGTGGCTCCCGGGACGGCGGACCGACCGCCTCGATCGCCTCCACCACCTCCAGCGCAGCCGGCGTCGAGGGGTCGACCCCGGCGCGCATCGCGGCCCCGGCCAGCTCGCCGACCGCCTTGCCGACCTCGAACTGGGCCACGTCGGGCTCGGGGCCTTCGACCTTCGCGCGCTCGGCCATCCGGCGGCTGCTCTCGACGAAGTCGGGGTCACGGAGCAGCTGCGCCAGCTCCACCCACGCAGCCACCTGATCGGCGCTGGGATCGTCGGGCAGCTCCGGCACGCCCATGCGCATCTTGTCGGCAACTGCGCTCGCGTCGTCACCGAAGACGGCGTCGAGGTAGTCGTCGACGATGCGGCGCCGTTCGTCGGCGGTGAGGGTGGCCAGTTCGGTCATGAGCTCCAACTCCGTGGTCATCGGGGATCGCAGGAACGCCCGCAGCGCTGAGCGCTGCAGTCGCAGCACCGCGATCTGGGCGTCGAGCGCACGCTCGTGGTCGGCGGCCAGCTCGACGAGCGACGAGTCGCCGGTCACCACGCGTGCGATGTCGTCGAGGCCGACGCCGAGGTCGCGGAGGGTCCGGATGAGCCGGGCTCGGGCGACGGCGTCGGTGTCGAACACCCGATAGCCCGAGTCGGTCCGGTCCCGCTCCGGCAGCAGACCCTCGTCGGCGTAGAAGCGAAGGGTGCGCACCGACACACCGGACCTCGACGCCAGCTCTCCGATCAACATGGCGCCCATCCTCGTGTCTCCACCTGCTGGAAGGTCAAGCAGTTCCTTCCGGCGCGCGTCGGGACGACTCCGCCGGCACCGCTGGGTAGGAGCAACTCGGCGAACGACCCGCACGAGGAGGCCAGATGTCGGGCAAGGATCAGAGGACGGGAACTGCACCCGCGTCGGAGCACGACCGGGGACGAGCCGTTGGTCGGCCCGACGAGATCCCGCCGACGGGCTGGCGCGACGTGCTCACCGGTGTGAAGGACGAGGCGCGCACCGACCAGGTGTCCCTGCTCGCCGCGGGCGTCGCGTTCTTCCTCCTGTTGTCGATCGTGCCGACGCTGCTGGCCGCGCTGTCGATCTACGGGCTCGTGTCCGACCCCGCCCAGGTCCAGGACCAGATCGGTGACCTGGCGAACGGCCTTCCGGACTCGGCGCGTGACCTGGTCGTCGAACAGGTCACGTCGGTCGCCGAGCGGTCGACCGCCGGACTGTCGCTCAGTGCGCTGGTGTCGATCGCCGTCGCGCTGTGGTCCGCGAGCAGCGGTGCTCGGCACCTGGTCGAGGCGCTCAACACCGTCTACGACGAACAGGACGACCGGGGGCCGGTGCAGCGCTACGGCCAGGCACTCGCGCTCGCTGCCGGCGCCATCGTGGGCGGCGTGGTGGTGATCGCCACGCTGTCGATCCTGCCCGGTTGGCTCGACGAGCTGTCCGGCGGGAGCGTCCTCGGGACCGTGGCAGCCGTGTTGCGCTGGCCGCTCCTGGCCGTCGGCTTCGCCGTGGCACTCGGCGTGCTCTACCGCGTGGGGCCCGACCGCGACGCACCTCGCGTGCGCTGGCTCAGCTGGGGCGCGGTGGCAGCGACCGCGCTGTGGCTGCTCGCCTCGGTCGCCTTCTCGCTGTACGCGGAGCACGGCGGCTCCTACGAGACCTACGGCTCGCTGGCCGGCGTGATCGTGCTGATGCTCTGGCTGCAGCTCACCGCGTCGGCGGTCCTGTTGGGCGCCGAGCTGAACTGCGAGCTCGAACGCCGATCGCCAGCCCGTCCTCGTGCAGCCAGATGATCGTGGACACGGAGCACGGTGAAGGACGACGGCGTGTCCGCGCCGCCCGCGTCCCGACCGCTCAGGACACGGCGCCGCGGGTGCCCGCAGCGAGATCGAGCCGCCAGGCGCCGAGCTCGTCGCGCACCTCCACGGTGGTGTCGCCGCGAGCCGTGGACGTGTAGGGGTTGTCGAAGCGCCAGCCGTGGGTGAGCGGCACCGGCTCGCCGTGCACCACCAGCGGTGCGTCGGGTCGACTCTCGACGAGCCCCTCCCCCGGCGAGTCGTAGCGGACCCCGAACCCGGGGTGCGGCCCGGTGGCGTCCCAACCTGGGTCCGACACCTGCACCTCGGCGGCGACGATCGCTGCGCGGAAGTCCTCGAAGCTGCCGGAGTGGTCGGCGTCGCCCAGCTCGACGATCCACACGTTGTCCGCACCGCCGTCGGCGACCAGGTCGAACTCCTCGGCCAGTCCTCCGGTGTAGGTCGATGCCGGGTCGTGGTGTCGCCAGTGCGGCTCGCGCCAGGACCAGAGCGCGACGTACGCCTCGCGGCGACGACCCAGGACCCAGTGACCGTCGCGTCGGACCTCGTCGAAGTGCTCGGTCGGGAAGAACGCATGCGTGTACGGCTCGTAGTCGAACGACTCGAGGATGCCCGGCCCGGGTGGAGCGAAGGCTGGCTCGTAGGCGTGGACGGCGACGCGGCGGTGCTGGGCCGAGCGCGGCAGCGTCGCCGAGCCGGTCCAGTAGCGATCCTTGTCCAGGTAGTCACCCGCGTTGGGCGAGGGGCCGTTGCCCGGGTGGGTGGTGAACACCACGGCTCGCTCGTCGAGGGTCGCCTGCCAGGCGTGGTGCTGGAACCCGGCGGTGCCGCGGCGGTAGTCCTGCGCGCAGGACAGCATGGCGTGGGCGTTGCGCCAGGTGCAGGTGAACACCTCGCTGAGCAGCCCCGCGTTGACCATCGGGTGCAGGTCCGCAGCGAGCTGGCGCCAGGTCGCCGGATCAGCGCCGAGCGCGTCGCGCAGCTCGCGGAAGATGTCGAACAGGCCGGCGTCCCAGAGCCCGTGACGTTCGATGGTGTCGATCGTGAGCGGCACCAGCTGCCACGGTGTGAGCGCTCCCCGGTCCCACCAGAACGGCACCATGTCGGCGTCGGTGTAGGACAGCCCATCGGCGCGCACCGGGTCGTCGCACAGCTCCTCGGACGGGTCGATCACCACACCCATCGCCTCTCGATCGACGACCTCTCGAGTGCTGGCAGCGACACGGCGCAGCACCGCCGGTGGGCGGTAGTGCTGCGTCCGGGCGAACAGCGTCGCCGACTCGTTGAGTGGCAGCAGGTCGGCGTCGTCGCCGGCCTCGACCGGCCACGGCTCGTCGGTCGCGTCGAAGCACAGCTTGCATGCGCCGAACACCGGCTGGTCGACCGCACGGGCCTTGTCCTTCATGTAAGAGCGGCCGTGGGTGACCCCGACGTTGCCCCGATGGCAGTGCAACGCCAGGTCGTAGAGCACCAGGTCGCAGAACGTGGCGGCCCGTTCGGCCAGCGCCGGATCGTCGGCCAGCTCGGCCAGGGTGACCAGCGGGGCCAGGTCCTTCGAGTAGTAGACGTCGGAGTGCCACTCGCTGAAGCCGTCGGTGGCCTTCTCGTCGAACCAGTCGGCCAGCCATCGCTCCGCCCGGGCGCGGTGCTGTTGGCCCGTCAGTCCGGTGACGGCGAACGTGTCGTCGGGCAACGCCTGGCCGGCCAGGTACTCGCAGGTGTGGAAGATCAGCCGATGGTTCTCGGACCAGTACCACCGCTCGTCGGTGACGCTCGCGTCGACCGGGTCGGTGTACCAGTAGCGGAACGTGCGCAGACGCTGCTCGATCTCGGTGCGCACCCGCTCCGGCAGGTCGTCGTGGTAGCCGAGCCACAGCGTGAGCAGACGCAGGACGTCGAAGTCCGCGCAGTCGAGCCATCCGTCGATGCGCACGAACCAGCGCTGCAGCGCCACGTCGTCGACCTCGTCCCAGCGCACCCGGGGGCCTCCTCGACGGGCGCGCTCCAGGTGGTCGATCACGTTGAGCGGCGAGCTCGGCCGCCACGTCGCGGCAGCGGCCGCCAGGTACTCGCCCTGACGGCCGCTCCACCACTGCTCATCTGTCAGTCCGTCGTCACCCACGGCCGGGTTCCTACCACGGCCACGGGTGGCGACGGCGGTGCGTCCAGGGACTAGCGCTTCACCTTGTCGGCGACGTCGTCCACCTTGTCCTCGACCCACTCCTTGGCGTCGGTGACCTTGTCCTTCACCGTGCCCTTGGCCTGGTCGAGCTTGCCCTCGTTGCGCAGCTCGTCGTCGTCGGTGATCTCACCGGCAGCGGCCTTGGCTCGGCCCTTGAGGTTGTCGGTCGTTCCGCTCATCGGAAGGTCCTCCTTCATCGTCGTGACCTTCACCTACCCCGCGGCGAGCAACGCCATGCACCGCTGCATCGAGAGGGGCCGCAGTCAGGGCGCCGGGTTCGGCCGCGAGTACGGGCACATGGTGTCCATCGCCGGGGAGGTCGCCGTGATCAGGGCCTGCGCGATCGTGTCGTCCACGCAGTCGGACTGGCTGAGCCCGAACGTGCCGTGGATGCCGCCAGCGATCGTGATGGGCCGCATCGTCGGATAGGTGCGGGCCATGTTCACCGCCCACTGGTAGGGGGTCTCGCCGTCGCGGGTCGAGTTGGCGATCATGCCCGGGATGGACGGACCGTACTCCTTCGGGCGCGGCACCGGGTTCGGCTCGGCGTCGTCGTAGCCGTTGCAGGTGGTCAGGTAGTCGACGCCGAGCGACCCGCCGTACAGCGGCGCCTCACGGGTGATCTGCTGCAGCAGGTCCTGCTGGCGGCGATCCGACAGGCGGTCGGAGAAGTCCTGGCACACCACGGCCGACCACAGGCTGCCGACCGTGCCAGTGCTCGGGCTGCGCAGGTTCGGATCGGTCAGCGCCGTGACGGCGGACGCTTTCTCAGCGTCGGTGCCGAACAGCGCGTTCCATGACTGGTTCACCGCCTGGGACGCCTGGGCCCAGCTCTGGTCGCCCGTGATCGGGAAGAAGTCGACACCGTCGTTCAGCACGTCGAGCACGTCCCAGCGGGTGTAGCGGGACCCGTCCGGCAGCTCGATGGTGCGCTCGTCGAGCTCGGCCATGACCTGGTCGAACTTCTCACGCAGCCCATTGGCCTGGAGGAAGAAGCCGATCGAGTCGTCCGGTGCGACCGAGCCTGCGCTGGCGATGCCGGCGAGCGTGGTCTGCGGATCCATGTTGCCGTCGAAGACCATGGCCCTGACCCGTTCCGGGAACAGCTGCGCGTAGGTGGAGCCGAGCATCGATCCGTAGGAGATGCCCCAGTAGGTGATCTTCTCGTCCCCGACCGCGGCGCGCAGAGCGTCCAGGTCGTGGGCGCCGTCGACGGTCCCGGCGTGCTCGATCAGGTCCTTGTTCGCGTCCCAGCAGCGGGCGTTCGCACGGTCGACCTGCTCCTGGCGATCGTCGAGCACCTCCGTCCAGTCGACCGGTCCGGTCTCGGGACGGGTCGGCTTGGGGATGTTGCAGCCTCGGCCCTCGAGCGCTGGGGTCGACGCGCCGATGCCGCGCGGGTCGTAGGTGACGAAGTCGAAGCTGGTGCGCACCGACTCGGGCAGCAGGTACACGATCTCGGACAGGCCGAGCCCTGACTGGCCGGGGCCGCCCGGGTTGAGGAACAGCGTGCCGACGCGCTGCTCGGGCGTCCCCGTGGCGGGCGCCTTGATCACTGCGAGCGTGACCTTGTCGCCCTTGGGGCGCTCCCGGTCGAGCGGGCGTTCGAACGACGAGCACTCGAACCCGTCGAGCGACGCTCCGTCGATCTTCTTCCACTCGTCGAAGGCCGGGTCGCTGCACGGCTTCCAGTCGAGCGCCGACGAAGGCGGAGTCGATGTGGTCGGGGTCGGCTGCGTCGTGGTCGACACGCCCGACTGACGGGTCCCACTCGACTCACCGGTGCGGGCAGCGACACCGCCGGCAGTGAGCACACCGAGTGCGACGACGATGCCGAGCCCGAGCACTGCTCGGGCCGATCGCGCCGACCTCGCCGGTTCCGTTCGTTCCACCATGCCAGCGCTCCAGTCCCTCTCGTTCCCGTCCTCTCCATCGGCAGGCGACACGCCGAGTTGAAGCTGTCGCGCGTCCCAGCAGCCACACGGGGTCGGCGCGCGCTTCACATCCGCTTGCTCATATATACGCGTATATGTATATTCGGCAGGTGCTTTCCACGCAGACCGTCCTGGAGGTGATCGCCGAGCCCACGCGTCGGCGGATCCTGGACGCGGTGCGCGACGGCGAACGCTCGGTCAGCGAGCTCGTCGACGAGGTCGGGATGCACCAGCCGGGGGTCTCACGACACCTCAAGGTGCTGCGTGACGCCGGCTTGGTCGAGGTCCGCCGCGATGCACAACGTCGGCTGTACCGCCTCCGGGCCGAGCCGCTGAAGGAGCTCGACGACTGGCTCGAGCCGTACCGCCGCGAGTGGTCCAACCGCCTCGACGAGCTCGAGCGCCACCTCGAACGCACGACCGAACCGGTCCGCAGCACGAAAGGCCCCAGATGAACGACTCCGCCGGCTCCTACGACGGCACCATGGAACGCACCGAGGACGGCGGCGTGATCCGCTTCGTCCGCCACCTTCCGTATCCGGTCGCCGCGGTCTGGGATGCCATCACCAACCCCGAGCGCCTCGCCGAGTGGTGGTTGCCCTTCGACGCGGAGATCTCCGTCGATCTGAGAGAAGGCGGACAGATGGTCTTCACCAGCCGCAGCGGTGACCTGGAGCCCATGACCGCCACCATCCTCCGGGTCGACCCGCCCGTGCTGCTCGAGCACACCCACATGGCGCCCGGATCCACGCTGCGCTGGGAGATCGAGGCGGTCGACGACGGCGCCGTGCTGCGCCTCACCCAGCACGTCAGCGACGTCGACGCCGCTGTCGACGGCAACTGGATCGCCGGCATGCACCACTCCCTGTCCCGCCTGCAGCCGAGCTTGGCCGGCTCACCTGCAGCCTGGGACTGGGACGCCTTCGCAGCTGCGCAGGCCCGTTACTCGGCGCTCGGCCTGGCGGCCCCGCCGACCGACGCATGACCACCACAACGACGGAGGACGAACGATGCACCAGCTCCTGAGGGTCCAGAACTTCGCGGTCTCGAGCGACGGCTTCGGCAGCGGCGAGGGCCAGAGCCTCGAGCGGCCGTTCGGCCACGCCGACCCGATGCAGCTCATGGCCTGGGCGGGCGCCACGGCGAGCTGGCCCAACCGCACCGAGCCCGGTGGTTCGCGTGGACTCGACGACTACTTCACCCGCGACTTCACCCACCACATCGGCGCCGAGATCATGGGCCGCAACAAGTTCGGTCCACAGCGGGGCCCCTGGCAGGACCACGAGTGGCAGGGCTGGTGGGGCGACGTGCCACCGTTCCACACGCCCGTGTTCGTGCTGACCCATCACCCGCGACCGTCGTTCACGCTGGATGACACCACGTTCCACTTCCTCGACGCGACGCCCGCCGAGGCCCTCGCTCGGGCGAAGGAGGCCGCGCAGGGCAAGGACGTACGTCTCGGTGGCGGGGTGGCGACGGTGCGCGAGTTCCTGGAGGCCGACCTCGTCGACTGCCTGCACGTGGCGGTGGCACCGGTCGAGATCGGTCGCGGCGAGCGCCTCTGGGACGCGCCCGAGGAGCTCACTGACCGCTACCACCTGGAGAAGGTGCCGAGCCCGAGCGGCGTCGTGCACCACATCTTCTGGCGCCGCTGAACGCCCGCGCCCACACCACGCCGCGGTCGGCGGAGCATCGGCGACTCGAGCAGCGCAGGTCGATCAGCCGCGGTGCATCTTCTGCAGCTCGGCGTCGATCGCCGCCTGACTGATCGGTTTCTGGCCGAACGTGTGCCAGGCGCTGATCGCCAGCCCGATACCCCACGCGGCGGACACCCAGGCCGGCCAGTACCCCTGCTCCGGGGCGCCGCCGGTGGCGAACCACACGCCCCAGAGGATGGCGTTGACCAAGAGGTAGGAGGCGAGCTCTGCCCTGAACCCGCGCTTGCGGCGCACTGCGCGGATGGCCTGGTCACGGTCGTCAGCGGTCACATCGATGGTGGTCATGGAGTTCAACCTATCGACGCGACTTGACAAAACCGACCTGTGCGTGCTGTGTGCTCACACGTCGCCGGCGACGCGTCGACCGAGGCGTCCGACGACGCCGCCCGTCACGGCGAGCAGCAGCCACGAGTACCGGCCCCACACCGGGCCGAGCACCAGCGTGATCGGGATCGACAGCAGGAAGACGATGGGCGTGTCGATGAGTGCGATCAGCTTGCCACGCACCTGCGCGCGCGTCGGCGGGATCCGGTACAGGCGCTCGCGCTCCGCCACCACCACGAGCGTCATCGTCGAGAGCGACACCATTGCGACGTTGAGCGCATAGCCGACCGCCGCGACCTCGCCGCTGGTGCGGCTGTCGACGTCACCGAGTCCGCCCGTGGTGAACGGCAGCAGCACCACGAAGCCGAGCATCACCAGCCCCGCGGCGACGAACCGCGAGCTCATGGTGTCGAGCGTCGCCACGAGTCGGTGGTTGGCCCACCAGTACGCGCAGATCACCACGAACGAGATCGCGAACGACAGGAGCGACGGCCACTCGGCCTCCAGGAACTTCGACCAGTCGCTCCAGTCCGTCGTCTCGGAGGACAGGGTGACGACGAGCAGCGTCGCGGCGATGGAGAAGGTGGCATCGAAGAACGAGGCGGTCCGGGCGAACTCCACCGAGTCACGACCGAAGCGCTTGGGAGCGTCCAGCGGGTTGCGCGGCGAAGTGGTGTCGGCGAGGTCGTCGGACATCCACGGATGCTACGAACGGCGGTCGGCCATCGCGGGGACCGTCGCCAGCGGAGACTCGTGGCGTCAGCGGGCTGCCGCTCGCCCATCACCGATCTGCCGAACGATCTGACAGCAGGTCGGATGCCGGATCCACGCTCGTGGTCACGGTGGGACCAGCACGGGAAGCGAGGCGGCCCGCGGTCAGCACGGTGCCGGCGAGAACCCCCGCCGCAACCACCCGGTAGCCGACGGCCATGGCATCGGTGAAGGCGTCGACCGCCTCGGCACGGATCTCCGGTCCCAGGTCCTCTGCCAGCCGCAGTGCCTCGGAGGTCGACCCAGCGGAACCGAGCCCGGCAGGGAGTCCTCGGGCGAGCGCTGCGCTCATGACCGTGCCGATGACGGCGATGCCGAGCGCCGCACCGATCTCGCGCGAAGCGCTGTTGAGACCGGAACCCATGCCGGCTCGCTCAGGTGGCAGCGAGGTCATGATCCCGGTGGACAGCGAGGGCACGCTGAGGCCCATCCCCGTGGAGATTGCAAGCAGCGCCACGGCGTACGGCAGGTACGGCGTCGACGAGGTCGCGAAGGACAGGGCGGTGAGACCAGCGGCGACGAGCGCCATCCCGACGGCGACGACGCGGCGAGCACCCCAGCGGCGGACGACGGCCGTGCTGCGGCGGCTCACGGCGATCATCCCGATCGGGAGGGGCAGGATCGCGACACCGGTGACCAGTGGCGAGTAGCCCTTGGCGTACTGCAGGTACTGGGCGTTGACGAAGAACAGCGCGAACAGCCCGAAGAAGACCACACCCACACCCAGGGTCCCGCTGCGCAGTCTGGGTATGGCGAACATCCGGGGGTCCAGCAGCGGGTCGACGACGCGCAGTGAGCGTGCGACGAACGCGGTGAACACCGCGAGGCCGGCGACGAGCGAGCCGAGCACCAGCGGCGACGTCCAGCCGCTCGTCGGGCCCTCGATGATCGCCGTCAGCACTGCGAGCACGGTGCCCGCCAGCATCGCTGCACCCGCCAGGTCGAGCGCAGTCGCCTGGCGCTGGCCCGGTGGCGCGACGTACGCGACGAGCGCGGCCAGGATCAGCGCGATCGGCGCAACGACCAAGAAGAGCCCCTGCCACGGCAGCCACTGCAGGATGAGCCCGCCACCGAGGTTGCCGAGCGCCCCTGCAGCACCGGTCGCGCCGGTCCAGACCGCGATCGCCTGTGGCTTCCGCTCCGGTGCGGTGACCTGCAGCAGCAGCGACAGCGTGGCCGGCATCACCAGTGCGGCGCCGAACCCCATCACCACTCGGCCGACCAGGAGCACCGCGACGCCGGGGGCGACCGCCGAGACGGCACAGCCGACAGCGAACACACCGAGCCCGGACAGCAGCACGCCCTTTCGACCGACGCGGTCGCCGAGGGCTCCGGCGGGGATGAGCATGCAGCCGAACACGAGGATGTAGGCGTCGACGATCCACAGCAGGGCAGTCGAGCTGGGGTGCAGCTCGCTGGCGGACAGCTTGGGCAGGGCGAGGTTGATCGCCGCCACCATGGCGACCACGACGACGACGCACGCGCTCATCAGCGGCGGCATCCATCGCGCTCGATCGCGAGCATCGGCGGGGGTGGAGTGCATGGGGGTTCCTCGGGTTCGAGAGGCGATGTGGTCATGGCGGCGATCCGCCGATCGAGGTCAGCTGGCGCGGGCGTGCATGGCACGATCGACGTCGCTGCGCACGAGGTCGGCGTTGATCGCGATGGCAGCGGCGGATCCAGCTCCGGCGGCGGTGATCACCTGGGCGCGGGGGTCGGCGGCGTTGCCGGCCGCCCACACTCCCGGAGTCGTGGTGCGGCCGGTCGCGTCGGTGACGACGAAGCCGCTGTCAGCGAGCTCGCAGCCGAGCCCGACGAGCAGCCCGTCGGGGTGGGGCTGGAGGCCTGGTCGGACGAACACGGCGGATCGTGCAACGACCCGCCGATCGGCGAGCTCCACTCCGGCGAGGCGATCGTCCTGCACTCGCAGGCGGGCGACCGGGCCCGAGACCACCTCGATGCCGCGGGCGTCGAGCTGGGAACGCTCGAGCGCGTCGAGCTCGTAGGTGTGGGCGAAGAACACGACGTCATCGCTCCACTGGCGCACGAGCAGCGCGTGGTCGACCGAGCCGGCGATGGTGCCGAGCACGCCGAGCGGCAGGTCGCGCACCTCCCAGCCGTGGCAGTAGGGGCAGTGCAGGACGTCCTTGCCCCACCGCTCGCCGAGCCCGGGAAGGTCGGGAACCTCGTCGATGAGGCCCGTGGTGACCAGGACTCGGCGAGCCGTGAGCTCGAGCCCGCCTGCCAGTCGGACGAGGAAGGAGGGATCGCCGGGGTCACCGGCGTTCGACGTCTCGAGCGCCTCGACCGTGCCGTCGAGGATCTCGACGCCGTAGCGACGAGCTTCCGCTCGGCCGGTCGCCAGCAGCTCCGACGGCGCCATGCCGTCACGGGACAGGTAGCCGTGCATGTGGGCGGCTGGCGCGTTGCGGGGTCGACCGGCGTCGATGACGGCGACCTCGCGTCGGGCTCTGCCGAGCACCAGCGCTGCACTGAGCCCTGCGGCGCCACCTCCGACGATCACGACCTCGAAACTCGTTGTGTCCATGGGGATCACCTCCGAGGTCGAGCGTCCTCCCGATTCTCTGATCTGGCAACTAGTCGTTGCTGTTTCCGGGAATCCGTGGTGGACTGCGCACATGCCTGGTTCGTCGTCACTGGCAGCGGTTCTGGCGGAGGTCGGTCCACGACTGCGGCGCGTGCGGGAGGAGCGGGGGGTCACGCTGCTCGAGCTGGCCGAGCAGACCGGCATCTCGAAGAGCACGCTCTCGCGGCTCGAGTCCGGCCAACGCAAGCCGAGCCTGGAGCTGCTCCTGCCGATCGCCGAGGCCCATCAGGTGCCCCTCGACGAGCTCGTCGGCGCACCGGAGGTCGGCGATCCGCGTGTGCAGTTCGTCCCGCAGGACCGCAACGGCCGGGTGGTCATCCCCCTGACGCGCCAGTCCGGTGGCATCCAGGCGTGGAAGGTGGTGATCGAGCCGACCGACGAGATCCCCAAGCTGCGGATCCACGAGGGCTACGAGTGGCTCTACGTGCTGTCGGGCGAGCTGCGGCTCCTGGTGGCCGACCACGACCTGGTGATGGGTGCGGGCGAGGTGGCCGAGTTCGACACGGCGGTCCCCCACTGGTTCGGCCCCGCTGGCGACCAGCCGGTCGAGATCCTGAGCCTGCTCGGCATGTCGGGTGAGCGAATGCACCTGCGGGCTGCGCCCCGACGCCGGCACCCGGATCCATGACGGTCGAGTCGCACCAGTCGCAACCGCCGCTGATCGGCACCAAGCTGCGCCCACCTCGCCGACGCCGTGCCTCGGTCGCGCGCCCTCGACTCGTGGAGCCGGGTGCGAGCGGCACGCCGCCGGCGCTCACGCTCGTGTCCGCCCCGGCTGGTTTCGGCAAGACGACGCTCGTCGCCGATTGGTTCGCCGAGGGCTGCACCGCGTGGCTGGCACTCGACCCGAGCGACGACGACCCGATCCGCTTCTGGACCTACGCGGCAGCCGCACTCGAGCGGGCCATCCCAGAGCTCGGCTCTGGGACCAGCTCCCTCCTGCAGGACCCGTCCGCCTCCGTCGACGCCGCGGTGGCCACGCTGATCAACGACGTGGAAGCTGCGGCCTGCGATGTCGTGCTGGTGCTCGACGACTACCACCTGGTGCAGGACCCACGGATCCACCACTCCATGGGATTCCTGCTGGAGCACCTTCCGGAGGGTCTCCGTGTGGTGATCACCACCCGGGCGGATCCGCCGCTCCCGCTCGCCGCCCTGAGAGCTGCCGGCGAGCTGTTCGAGGTGCGGGCCGCCGACCTGCGGTTCACCGCCGACGAGGCCGCGGAGTACCTCCACGACTCGATGGGCATCTCACTCAGCGCGCAGGACGTCGACGCGCTCGACCGACGCACCGAAGGGTGGATCGCCGCGCTCCAGCTGGCAGCGCTGTCGATGCAGGGCCGACAGGATCCCAGCGCGTTCGTCGCCGAGTTCGCCGGTGACGACCGGTTCATCCTCGACTACCTCGCGGACGAGGTCCTCGAACGCCAGCCACCGGAAGTGCTCTCGTTCCTGCTCGACACCTCGGTCCTGGAGCGGCTCGGGGGGCCGCTGTGTGCAGCGGTCACGGGCGATGCCCGGGCGGCGGCGACGCTCGAACAGCTCGACCGTTCGAACCTCTTCGTCATCTCGCTCGATGATCGTCGGGGCTGGTACCGCTACCACCACCTGTTCGCCGACATCCTCCGGGCGCGTCTGCGCGCCGAGGACCCATCGCGGCTCCCCGAGCTGCACCGGCGGGCGAGTGACTGGTACGCGGCCAACGACCACCTTCCGGAGGCCGTCGACCACGCGCTGCAGGCGGCGGACTGGGCTCGCGCCGCGGAGCTCGTCGAACGTGCCGCTCCGGCCACCAACCGATCGCGCCAGGAGACGCTCCTGCGCAGCTGGCTGGAACGCATCCCTGACGACGTGTACGACCAGCGGCCGGTGCTCACGGTGCTGCTCGTCGGGGCCCGGATGTCCACCGGTGACCGCTCCGGTGTGGAGCCGCTGCTCGAGCGGGCGGAGCGCTGGATCGACGCCGAGGACGAGCCGATCGTCACCGATGCCGACGAGTACGCCCGCCTCCCGGCCACCATCGCCATGTACCGAGCCGCGCTCGCGCTGCTCGACGGCAACCCCGACGCTGCGCTGCGCGACGCCGGCCGCGTGCTGCAGCTGGTCGGACCCGACGATCCGCTGCGCCTCGGCGCCGCGACCGCGCTGATCGGGCTGGCCCGCTGGCACCAGGGCGAACTGGCCACGGCCCATGACCACTACGTCCGCGCGGTCTCGGTCTTCGAGGCCGGCGGCTTCCTGCCCGACGTCATGGGCTGCTCACTGGCGCTGGCCGACATCCAGATCACCCAGGGCCGGCTGGACGCGGCCCAGAGGACCTTCGAGTCCGCGCTGCGACACACCCACGAACACCCTGGCCTCCGAGGCGCGGCCGACATGCACGTCGGGCTCGCCATGATCGCGATCCACCGCGTCGAGCTCACCGAGGCAGCGGAGCACCTCCGTGCTGCGGCCGAGCTCGGTGAGTGGATGGGGTTGCCCCAGCACCCGTACCGCTGGCGCGTCGCGACGGCGTGGCTGTGTCGTGCCGAAGGCGACCTCGACTCGGCGTTGGAGTGGCTCACCGCCGCCGAACCGCTGTACCACACCGACTTCTCTCCACCGGTCCGACCGGTCGTCGCGCTGAAGGCCATGGTGCAGCTCGAGCTCGGCGACCTGCGTGCGGCCAGGCGATGGGCCGACTCGACGGGGCTGCGAGCGGACGATGCGCCGAGCTACGTCCGAGAGCTCGAGCACCTGGTGCTCGCCCGAACCATGGCGGCGAGCGGGTCGAGCGACGACCTCGAACAGGCGACCCGCCTGCTCGAGCGGCTCCTGGCCGCCGCCGAGCGAGGCGGACGAGAGGGCAGCGCCATCGACATCCTCGTCGTGCAGTCCGATGTCCAGCGTCGAGCCGGTCACGGGTCGGCGGCGGGGGCGACCCTCGCCGAGGCGGTGCTGCGAGCCGGGCAGCTCGGCAGCCGACTGATCGTCGACGACCTCGGGCGGCACGGCATGCAGGACCGCTCGTCGGAGCAGGCAGGGCGTCGACGCCGGGTCGCGGACCCGAACGACCTCAGCGACCGGGAGCTCGATGTGCTCCGGCTGCTGCGTGGGGATCTGAGCGGACCGGAGATCGCCCGTGAGCTGCACGTGTCGCTCAACACGCTGCGGACCCACACGAAGCACATCTACACGAAGCTCGGCGTGACGAATCGGCGAGAAGCGGTGAGCGCAGCGGCCCGACTCGGGCTCTGACGGGCGATGCCCGAGCCACTCGGGCCCGGGCATCGACTCGCTGCTGGCGTCACCTGCGTCAGTCAGTCGGCATCCCGTCGGTAGAGCAGGACCGTGCCGACCACCAGGGCGAGCAGTGCGTACCCGCCGAAGATCAGCGCGTACTGCGGCCGGTCGAGCTGCTGGCCGATGACCACCGGCGGCTCGAAGTTGGGACCCGCGTCCAGCAGTCGGTAGCCGGCGCTGAAGGGCAGGAAGTGCAGGACGCCGTCGGGCAGGGCGGGAGCGAACAGGCTCTCCACGACGAAGGACCACATCAGCAGTCCGGAGATCGCCCCGGCGCTGTGGCGCACGATCATACCGACACCCAGGCCGATCAGCGCGGCGAGCGCGATGTAGAGCAAGGCCCAGGACGCTCGGCTCGCGACGTCGGACGCCAGGCCGGAGGGGGCGCCGCCGAGCACTGCGCCGGCGTACCCGAAGGCCATGCCGGCGACGCCCAGGGCCATCCCGACGCACGCGGCCACGACGGTCTTGGCCACGACGATGACCCAGCGTGCTGGGCGGGCCGTGAGCATCGCGACGAGCGTGCCGTGCTGCGCCTCGGTGGTGAACATGAGGATGCCGGTGACCGCTGCCAGCATCGCCACGAGGGGCAAGGGATAGATGAACAGCTCCGATGCCGCCAACGACGGGTCGGTCGAGGTGGCGGCGAGGGCCCAGGCGATCAGGCCGCCGATGACGGCGGTCAACGCGAGGACCACCTTGGTGGAGCGGACCGTGGACAGCTTGATCCACTCGCTCCGCAGCGCGTCGGGGACCGCACGGAGATCGTCGCCGCGAGTGCGGGTGCCCGCCTGGCTGCCGGTGTGGGCGGCGCCTGGGGCGAGGGAGGCGTTGGTGATGGTCATGGTGGTTCGTCCTTCGTGAGCGGGTTGGTTTGGTGGTCAGGCGGAGGTGTACTGGGCCGCGTCGGCGGTCATGTCGAGCAGGCTGTCCTCGAGCGAACGGGTCGACTCCGACAGCCCGTCCAGGCGGATGCCGTGGTCGAAGGCCAGCTTCGACACCGCGGCCTTCGTGCTGCCGGTCACGACGAGTCGACCGTCGCGATGCTCGACCCGGGCGCTGCGCTCGACGAGCAGGCGGGTCAGCTGGTCGGCCTGTGCGGTCTCGACGACCACGGTCGACTCGTTGCGGGCGGTGATCTCGGCGACGGTCGAGGCGGCGAGCAGCCTGCCGGCACCGACCACCACCAGGTCGTCGGCGAACATCGACAGCTCGCTGATGAGGTGGCTCGACACGAAGACCGCGCCGCCGTCGGCGGCGAAGCGGACCAGGCGGTTGCGCAGCCAGCGGATGCCGTCGGGGTCGAGGCCGTTGGACGGCTCGTCGAGCAGCAGCGTCGCCGGCTCGCCGAGCAACGCGCCGGCCAGGGCCAGGCGCTGGCGCATGCCGAGCGAGAAGCCGCCGACGCGCTGGTCGGCGGCCGACTCGAGCCCGACGTCGGCGAGCACCGGCTCGACCCGAGTGGCGGGGATGCCGCTGAGCGACGCCATGGCACGCAGGTGGTTGCGGGCCGTGCGGCCGGGATGCATGCAGCGCGGGTCGAGCACGACGCCGACCTGGCGGGCGGGATGGCGCATCTGGGTGTAGCGCACGCCGTCGAAGCGGACCTCGCCGGCATCGGGTCGGGTGAGGCCGACCATCATGCGCATCGTGGTCGACTTTCCGGCGCCGTTGGGTCCGACGAAGCCGGTGACCCGGCCGTCGGCGACGGTGAAGCTCACGTCGTCGACGGCGGTGTGGTCGCCGTAGCGCTTGGTGAGTCCTGAGACGGTGATCATGGTGGTGCTCCTCATGGCTGATGTGATGTGGACGACGGGTCGTCGGCGTCCGCGCCGACCGGTAGCTCGGTGAGCGACACGATCGGGATGCCCAGATCGCGCAGACGCTGCAGCACGCCGTGCAGGGCGGCCTGGTCCGCCACCGGGCCGCGCAGCACCGAGGTGCCGTCGGACTCGGTGACGATCTGGAGTCCGCCGAACCAGTCGGTCCAGCGCGACCCGAGACGGCCGCGGAGACGGATCTCGTAGCGCAGCGACCTGTCGTCGCCCGCCACAGGGACCCGGCGGATCGGTTCGTCCTGGCCGTGTGCTCTGCTCACCACTGGACCGTACGAACGGTCGTGGTGAGCCCACATCACATCATGTGGTGATCTTCGTCTCGCCTGCGCCTCACCCGGCTGGGTCGGGACGCTGCTCGTGGTGGCGACGGCCGTTCGTGCGACGCCGTTCCTTCATCTCGGACTCGTAGACGTGCTGCGACCCTCCGACCAGGTCGCGCTCCGCCTCGCGCACGGTCGCGCGCACCTCGGTCCAGTAGGTGGCGTCGTACTCCTCGACGATCTGGAACGTCCATCGCCCTTCGATCACGTTCCTGCCCACCACGGCAGTGTTGATGCGCTCCGCCCAGTCCTCATGGCCGGCGTCCGCGAGCGCGTCCGCCGCCTCGCCGAGGAGCAGATCCGCGTGGCCGCTCATCTGATGGAAGTCGTAGAGACGACCCCGAGCACGCTCGATCCACTCCAGCGCCTCGCTCAACTTGCCCGTCGCCTCGACCGTGGCGTCGCTCACCCCGTCCGGACGGCGATCCACCTCGAGCCAGCTGGCGTCGCCGCTCGCAACCGCCCGGTCGATGTCCTGTTCGGTCATGTCAGCTCACGCATCGCTCGCTCGCTCCTCGTGCGCGAGCTGGGCGTCGTCGGGGCTGGCGATCTCGCTGTCGGTGGTCACATCTTCCGGTGCATGCCCGTGCGCCCGGTTGACGGCCACCTTCGCGTCCTGCTCGTCGACCTCATCGGGCGAGCGATCGGCCAGCGCCTTGGCTTCTGCGTCCCGGTCGCCGGTCGCTGCATGGAGCTTCTGGCGCAGCGACGGCTCGTCGCCGTCGGTGTCGCGTCGGTCGGAGTGGGTCTCGTCCATGAACGGTCGATACCCACCGACGCACCGCTTCCATGCAGGTCGGGGCTGGAGGGAATCAGGGCGTGCAGACGCCACGAGGACGCGACGACTGCTGGAAGACTCGACCGATGGACGACGGGAGACCCCGCCTGCCGACCCGGGCCGCAGGACGCGCTGCAGCGCTGCGGGCGGACCTGCGAGCGGTGTACGCAGAGGACCGCCGACTGGTCCTGTCCACGGTGCTGGGACTCGGCATCGTGGTGCTGTGCGGTGCGCTCATCGCTCAGCTGATGGCCGAGGTCAGCGAGGCCGACGACCTGACCCGGTTCGATCGACGCGTGCTCGATGCCGCGGTCGAGCACCGCACGCCGTGGTGGAACGGCGTCGCCAGGACGGTCACCCACCTGGGTGACCCGTGGGTCGTCGTCGCCGTGGTGGCGGCGGTCGCGCTGGCGTTGTGGTTGCAGCACCGCGTCCGCCTGGCGCTGTTCGTGGTGCTCGCCAGCGGTGGCGCCGCCGTGGTGTCCTCGGTGACCAAGCAGGTCTTCGACCGACCCCGTCCCCCCACCTCGCTGTGGCTCGCGACGGCGTGGGGGCCGTCGTTCCCCTCTGGTCACGCCACCCAGTCGATCGCCTGTTGGGGTGCCGTCGCGGTGGTGGCGTGCGTGCTGGTGCGCTCACGGGCCATGCGTGCGGCGATCATCGCGTTGGCGGTGTGCATCGCGGTGGTGGTCGGGGCGTCGAGGGTCTACCTGGCGGTGCACTGGGCGTCCGACGTGATCTGCGGCTGGGCGATCAGCCTGTTGTGGCTCACCGCACTGCTGCTCGCCGGTTGGGCGACACCTCGCGCACGAGGCGTCTGGCCGAGCGCACGAGCGAACGTCAGCTCACGCGCCCGGTCCCTGCAGCCGGGCAGTCCGACGGGTCGACCGAGCGGCCTGCGTCGCCAGCCGGCTGCGACCACACCACCGCCCACTGGTTCAGCGCCATCAGCACGGGGCGGAGTGCGTCGCCCTTGTCGGTGAGCTCGTACGCGAAGCGTCGGCCCGACTCCTGACGGACCCGCACGACGATGCCGGCCGCCTCGAGCTCGCGCAGTCGCTCGGTCAGCAACCGGGCGCTCACGCCGGGGATCGCGGCTTCGATCTCGGAGAACCGATGCAGGCCGTGCGCCAGGGCGTAGAGCACCGCCGCGGTCCAACGACGGCCGACGAGCTCGGCCGCCTCGTGGAACAGCGCGCTGAAGGGACCCTCGGTCCACGCCCGGTCGGGGATCTCAGCCACCGGTCGAACCGGTCGGGAACAGGCAACGCCACACCGTAGTTAGGTTACTCGAAGTAACCTCCCCGGAAGGCGCTGCACCCATGGATCTCTCTCCCAACGAACGCGACTACCTGCTCAGCCAGCCCCTCGGCCGACTCGCCACCCTGGCGCCCGACGGCTCGCCCCAGGCCCGACCCGTCGGCTTCTTCCTCAACGAGGAGCTCGGCACGATCGACATCGGAGGCCACCTCCTGGGCAGGAGCCAGAAGTTCCGCAACGTCCAGCGGGACGGACGGGTGACGCTGGTCGTCGACGACCTCGCGACGATCGACCCCTGGGCACCACGAGGCATCGAGCTGCGCGGCATCGCCGAACCGCTGACCGACCTCCACCCGGTCCGCCCCGGGTTCTCGACGGAGCTGATCCGGATCCGACCCACCCGCGTCCTGTCCTGGGGCCTCGACAGCGATGCGTTCGCCGCACCGATCGCCCGCGACGTCGACCACGAGGCGACGTCATGAGGACCACCGACGCGAGCGCGCCACTGCGACCCGTCGCCGGTGTCGCTACCGGCGAGCGCGACCCGCGGGCCGGCTTCCTCGTGGCCGGGCACCACGATCTGTCGTGGATGGATCCGTTCCTCAACATCGACCACTTCGTCATGGACCAGCCGACCTTCCGCCCGCATCCGCACGCCGGGTTCTCGGCGGTCACGGTCCTGTTCGAGGACTCCCCCGGCTCGTTCCGCAACCGTGACAGCCTCGGTTCCGACCTGACGATCGGGCCGGGTGCGATCCACTGGACCCGAGCCGGCTCGGGCATCCAGCACGAAGAGATCCCGACGGTCCCCGGCGTCGCCGTGCACGGCGCTCAGATCTTCGTGGCCCTGCCACCGGACATCGAGACGTCACCACCGCAGATCCTGCACCTGGCCGCCGTCGATGCGGCGACGACCACCACGTCGTCCGGAGCACGGATCAGGACGCTGGTCGGCGAGGTCGACGACCACCACGGCCTCGATCCCGGCCACGACGTCACCCTGCTCGACGTCACGCTGCGGTCCGGGTCGCAGCTGACGCTCGACCCCGGCGCCGACCGAACCTGCTTCGTGGTGGCGATCGAGGGCCACGGCCACGTCAACGACCGCGAGCTCGCGGATCACGCTGCGATCGGCTTCGAGCCCGGACCAGGGCTCGTCACCCTCGCAGCGGGCGACGCACCGGTCCAGGTGCTCATCGGCGGAGGAACCCCTCTGCGCCGACCCAACCACTGGATCGGCGGCATCGCGATGAGCACCCGGGAGCGCAGCGCCGAGGCCGCCGACCGGTACCGCTCCGGCGCGTTCGGCGACCTGGCCGCCAGCTTCTAGCTCGCCGCCGGGGTCCATCGAGCGGGGTACCCGCCCTCATGCCGACGAGCGCAGGACGCAGGCGGTTCTCGTCCGTCCACGCACGGGTAGGTGACGGGCTTGCTGAAGATCGCCGCGCCGCGCTTCCGTCACGATGAGCCTGGCACTCCGGCCAGTGCATGGGATGGACGAGTCCAGTCCCTCCCGCGTCTGCACTTCGCCGACCTCATGCGCCACGTGTCGCGAGCCGTGGTCGTGGCGCCCCATCCCGACGACGAGTCGTTGGGGGCCGGAGGTCTGATCGCAGGTCTCGCGTCGGCAGGGGTCGCCGTGCAGGTCGTGGTCTGCACCGATGGCTCCGGCGCCGAGGTGGCCACCGGCAGCGACCGCGCTGCACTGGGTCACCGACGTCTCGACGAGGTCCGGGCAGCGGTGTCGACGTTGACTGCAGGCGGCACCACGCCCCGCCTGCTCGGGCTGACCGACGGAGCGTTGACGCGCCAGCAGGTCGACCTGGACCAGCGGCTGGGACACGAGCTCGCGGACGCCGACCTCATCGTCGGACCGTGGCCCAGCGACGGCCACCCCGACCACCGCGCGTGCGGGGAGTCCGTGCGGCGCGTCGCTCCATCGGACGCGATCGTGCTGGAGTACCCGATCTGGTACTGGCACTGGGGATCACCGACTGAGCTCCAGGAGGGGCGGTGGGTGGCGGTGCCGCTGTCGGGGGCAGCGCTCGAACGCAAGCAACGCGCCGTGCACTCCCACCGCTCCCAGATCGGCGGGCGCGCACCCGTGCTGTCCGCGGCCGTCCTGCAGCACTTCGCCCGCGACGAGGAGACGTTCGTGGTCCGACAGGGTGATCCCTCGCCCGCGGACCGCAGCGATCCGTCGTTCTTCGACGCCATGTACCGGGCATCGCCGGATCGAGATCCGTGGGGGTTCAGGACCGAGCCCGCCGAGCAGGACCGCTTCGACCACTTGGCGAGGATCGTCACCGACCGTCGCGTCGAGCGGTGCCTGGAGGTCGCGTGCGCGAACGGCGAGCTGACCCGACGCCTGGCGGCGCACTGCGACCACGTGCTGGCGATCGACGCGTCGGCGACCGCGATCGACGCGGCTCGGACCGCGCTCGGTCGGCATGACGACATCGAGCTCCGCACCGGTACGGTGCCGGGGTGTCTGTCCGGGGCGGACACCGAGTTCGACACGATCGTGGTGTCGGAGGTGGGCTACTACTTCGACGTGGCGGGCCTCGAGCACTGCGTCGCCGAGCTGGCACAGCGATCCTCGCCCGCTGCTCGCATGGTCCTGTGCCACTGGTCGGGAACCAGCGTGGACCACGTGCTCGACGCGGCCGAGGTCCACCGCGTCGCGAGCAGGAGGTTGTCGACGCTGGGCTGGGACTGCACCCTGTCCGAGGATCGCCGGGGGCACCAGGTCGCCGTGTGGGAGCGATCGGCGTGAGCCCCGACGACCTCCGGGACAGGATGGACCGCGCCCTGCGCACCGGCGAGCTCGACCTGCCGCAGCCCGGCGCCGGCAACACGGCGGATCGCCTCGCCCGTCTCGCCGGGTTCGGCAGGGACGACCTCTCGTTCGCCCGGCTCGCGGAGCCTCACGTCGACGCGACGTCGATCGCCGCGGACCTCGGCCGATGCCTGCAGAAGCCAGGGCTCCACGCCGTGTGGGCCTCTGGCGGTCCTGCGTCCACCATGCGCCTCCACGGAGGGCCGGGCGGACGCTCCCTGCGGGGCGTCAAGCCCTTCTGCAGCGGCGCGGCGCTGTGCGACGCCGCGCTCATCTCGGTGCACTGCGACGAGGACCCCGACGGCGCATTGGTCGAGGTGGATCTGCGATCGGCTCGCGCCCAGGGAGCGATCCGCATCGACGCGTCGCAGTGGCACACCCACGCTTTCGCCGCGACCTGCACCGGGACCGTCGAGGCGCTCGACCTGCAGATCGACGACGGCGACGTGCTCGGCTCGGCGCGCGCCTACCTGCACCGTCCGGGGTTCTTCCACGGTGCGCTGGGCCCGGCCGCCGTGTGGGCAGGCGGAATCCAGGCGCTCGCCGATGAGGGCGAGAGCTACGTCCGCGACGCCCACGACCTCGCCGCGCTCGGGCACCTCCGCGCCCTGCGCTGGTCGACCACCGCCTGGCTCGGCGCAGCGGCCTCGGAGATCGACGCAGCGCCGGATGACCTGGAGGTCGCGCGCGACCTGGCGGTGACGGTGCGACACCTGATCGAGCGATGCGCCATCGACGCCATCGAGACGGTCTCGTCGATCGTCGGCCCTCGAGGTCTCGCGTTCGACGAGCGCCTGGCTCGCCGGATCGCCGAGCTCCAGCTCTACGTCCGCCAGTTCCACGGGGCATCGGAGCTGGAGGCGCTGGCGACCCGCACGGCGCGACCGTCGTGAGCTCGGACGCGACCATCGGTTGGAGCGTGGTCGTGGTCATCCCCGCGCGCAACGAGGAGGATCGGGTCGTCGCCTGTCTCCGATCGGTGCTCAGGGCCGTGGACCGCGTCGACGTTCGACGATCCGACATCGTGCTCGTCGCGGATCGTTGCAGCGACCGGACGATCGCACTCGCTGCAGCCGAGCTCGGCGATCGGGGCCGAGTGCTCGACGTCGATGCCGGCTCGGTCGGCGACGCCCGCAGGTCGGGCACCGCCGAGGCCCTGGCGAGTGTCGGATCCCGTCTCGACCGCACGTGGATCGCGTCGACCGATGCCGACACGGTGGTCCCCGCGGACTGGATCGATCGACAGCTCCGCCACGCGAGGTCCGGGACTCTGGCCGTGGCGGGGATCGTCGAGCTCCTCGACGCTCCAGCCCGACTCCGCGCCCGCTTCGACGAGCGCTACCGGGCGCTCGTCGAGGACACCCACCCCCACGTCCACGCAGCCAACCTCGGGGTTCGGGCCGACGCCTACCTCGCCACCGGGGGTTGGACCCCGCTGCTGTCCGGCGAGGATCAACAGCTCTGGCGCGATCTGGTCCAGCTCGACGTGCACCCCGCACAGGACCCGCAGCTCACGGTGGCGACCAGCGCTCGCCTCCGATCACGTGCACCGGAGGGTTTCGCTGCGGACCTCGCCGCACTCGACTCGGTCACGGCTCGCGCGAACCAGCTCGAGATGGCGGCCGCCGACGGGAGCCCACCGCTCACACAGCGCACGTGATGCAGGTCGCCGTGGCGGGCAGTGCGACCAGGCGCTCATGCGCGATGGCGCTGCCACAGGACGTGCAGGTCCCATAGCCGCCGGCGGCGAGGCGACGCTGCGCCGCCTCCACGTCCGCGAGCACGGCCGTCGCTTCGTCGAGCAGGGCCGAGAGCTGCTGGCGTTCCCACGCGATCGTGTGGCCCTCGGGATCGTGCTCGTCATCGACGGCGACGTCGCTCGTGGCCTCGACGATGCCCTCGAAGCTGCGCCGAAGGCTCTCTGCGCGCTCTTCCGTCGCCGCACGCAACTCCTCCAGGCGCTGCCGTGCCTCACCGAACTCGTCGTCGTGGGAGCTCATCGCCGAGCACGTACCCATCGCCCACTCTGGCCGACACGACGAGGGAGCGGAGGTCAGCGCCACGGCCGAGATCGAGGCAGGCGCGAACCAGCAGGAGCCTCGGCAGAGCTCATCGCGCCCACGGTGCCAGTCGAGCCTCAGAGGGCTCGCCCCGCTAGCCGTAGAAGAGCGTCATGGACAGCGGGGCGAACGAGGCCTGCGTGTTGCCGATGACCATCACCGTCAGGACGAGGCAGATCGGTCCAACCATCAAGCCTGCGGCGAGGAGCGCGATGTCGCGGAGCTTCCAGCCGTCCTCACGTGCACGCGAGCGCCTGATGAGCTCCCGCCAGAGGCGGGCACCGAGCAGCACGAACACGACGAGCACGACACTGCAGATGGCGGCTTTCGGCCGCTGCCATGCCAGCCGCCCATCGATCCTGCTGTCGACGAGTGCGGGCACGTCGGCGCGCCCCGACCACAGCCACGTCGTGAACGCCTGATGCAGGTCGGCCGTTCGCGTTCCCGCTCGGGAGGTGCCGACCATGCCGACCGCCCCGGAGAAGCCGGGCCGCGGATCGACGGCGTTGCTGAGGTTCGCTGCGACGAGCACCGCCATCATCAGCGCTAGGACTGCACTCGACCCCGTGAAGAGGAGGTAGGTCGCGCGTTCGAACGACCATCGGCGCCGGGCCGACCTCGGTGTTCGCCTGAGCCGTCGCCACGAGGAGGCCGCCAGCAGCGCGAAACCCACCAGGAACAGGCCGCCGACCGCGACGAACACGGTGTGGTACCTCGCGTAGCTGTCGAGGAGTGCGTTCATCGCCGGGTTGGACTCCGAGCCCGAGGCGAGGAGCTCGTGGAGCGTGTTGCGCAGGTCGTCGTTCACGCCGACTCCTCATCGGGACGAGACGGAGTTCGAGGGTCGAGGACCTGATGAGCGGAGGGAGTGGTCATGGGTCCAACATGAGGCCAGCAACGACGCAGGCACACCGGCGACACGGCCGAACTCCTGAGCCGATCGGCAGGTCTCCCGCTCCGCCGGGATCAGCCGATCGGCTGATCCGCCGAGCCGCTCCGGCTCATAGCATCCACCGGTGATGCGACGAGCTGACGCCCACACGTCCTCAGCGCCACCCGCCGCCGGGTCCCGCTCTGCGCAGCTCGCTGCGACCCCGCTCGACCGACTGCTGGGCAGCGCGCAGCGTGCCACCCCGCAGCTGGCACGGGCATCGGACCTGCTGCTCATCGGCATCACCGCTGCGCTCACGGTGGTCGACATCGGGGTGTGGGCGACTGACCGGGTGGTCGACACCGGTCGGCTGTCCACGTCGATCGGCTTCTTGGTTCCGTGCCTCGGCGCGCTCGCCACCGTCGCGGTCGCGCTTCGTCGACGACGCCTCACGTGGGCGCTCGTCACGGTTGCCGGTGCCGCGGTCGTGTTGACGATCGCCACCTGGACGCTCGCCACCAGCCTCCCGCCATCGTTCGCGGCGTTGTTCGCGCTCGCGCTGCTGACCAGCGTCGCGTTGCGGCGCGAAGCTGGCCGCACCGCGCTGCTGCTCACGGCGCTCGCGGCGGTGGCGGTGGCTGCAGAGGCGCTGCGCCCGATGGTCAGCACGGCGGGCTACCTCCTGGTGCTGTGCGAGGGAGCCTTCGCAGCGGCCGTCGGCGTCGGCGTCTACCTGCGCTGGTCGGATTGGCGCCGTGCCGCCGCAGCGGACGCGGCGCGCGCTGACGAACGTCTCGCGATCGCACGAGAGGTGCACGACATGGTCGGCCACTTCGTCACGGCCATGGTCGTGCAGGCCCAGGCAGCGCAACACGTCGCTGGACACCAACCCGCTGCAGCTGCCGCTGCACTCCAGAACATCGAGACTGCAGGGACCGACGCGCTGGTCGCCATGCGTCGGATGGTCGGTGGCTTGCGAGCGGACTCCCCCACCACGCCGACCGGCACGTGGGACGACGTCGACCAGCTGATCGCCGACGCAGTCGCGCAGGGCCAACCGGTGCGGGCGACGATCGACCGCGATGTCCGCAGCGTTGCGCCCGCCCTGGCCCCGTCGGTGCACCGCCTCATCTCCGAGTCGCTCACCAACGTTCGACGCCACGCCCACGGGGTCAGCTGTGTCGACGTCACCGTGACCGCTGAGCGCGACCGTCTGGTCGTCAGGGTGCACGATGACGGCCAGGCGGCGGTTCCCGCGGGTCAGGACGCCTTCGGGATCGTCGGCATGCGCGAACGTGCTGCTTCCCTCGGCGGGTCGCTGTCTGCGGGGCCCGCGGCGGACGGAGGTTGGGTCGTGCGCGCCGACCTGCCCATCGAGGTCCCCGGATGACGATCAGGGTGCTCCTCGCCGACGACCAGGAGATGGTGCGCGCCGGGTTCCGAATGATCATCGACGATGCGGACGACATGGAGGTCGTCGCCGAAGCCGAGAACGGCGCCACCGCAGTGAAGCTCGCCCGGGACCTGCGCCCCGACGTCTGCATCATGGATGTGCGCATGCCCCACATGGACGGCCTCGAGGCGACCCGACGCCTGGCTGGGCCCGGCGTCGTCGAGCCATTGCGGGTCGTCGTGGTCACGACCTTCGATCTCGATGAGTACGTCCTCACGGCGCTGCGCAACGGAGCGGCCGGCTTCCTGCTCAAGAGCGCCGGGCCGACGTTGCTGCTCGAAGCGATCCGAGCAGCACACCGTGGAGACGTCCTGGTCTCGCCGTCGATCACGGTCCGCCTGCTCGCCCACTTCAGCGTCGAGTCACCCGCCTCCGAACCCGTGCAACCGATTGCACCGTTGACCGCTCGGGAGGAGGAGGTGCTTCGCGCCGTGGCACGCGGCAGCAGCAACGCAGAGATCGCCGCCGCGTTGTTCATCTCGCTCGGCACGGTCAAGACGCACCTATCGAGCCTGCAGGACAAGATCGGCGCCCGGAACCGCGTCGAGCTCGCCGCGTTCGCGTGGCAGAGCGGACGCATGCGCGACTGAGCAGAGCTCGCCCTGCCTCGGCGACGGCGAACAGACCGGTGCTTCGGGTTCGCGCCTCGAGGCGACCCGAGGGAGGAGCACCCGAGTCGTTCGGCGACGACATCGAGGGTGACGTGGGACCGAACCTGACGAGCCCGGACCAGAAGGGCCGGGCTCGCAAAGGTTCTCGATGGTGGCGGGGGCAGGATTTGAACCTGCGACCTTCGGGTTATGAGCGTTCAGATCAGCCGCTCAGCCCGTACCAACCGGGCCCGGATCGTGCCCCCACGTTGGGATCTGAGCCCTCAGTGTACCTCGGCCGTACCATCGCGTGAACCCCCGTACCGAGTGGCACAGTAGAAGGAACAGTAGAAGCGCCGGTGTGCGGCACCTGCTCACCGGGAGGCCGGATCTGGCGTCAGGCCTCGGGCCTGCCGTCACCGTTGCACTGCCGCTGGCGACCAGGAAACGGGCGTACCCGTCGATCTTCGGGTTTGCGGCGGATGGTCGCCGGCTGGCCAGCGCCACTGCTCGTCACGCAGTCAGCGGGGCCGCTCTTTAACACCAGCCCCAAGTAAAGAGACGACTTCGGCGATGCGCACCGCCCGTTCGTCGGGGCGCCGCGACGCCCCGTCGATCCAGCGCAGATAGGCGCGACGGTAGAACTGGGCGAGACCGTCGAAGAAGGCGCCGGCGAGCGGTTCGGCGTGGAGCGCTTCGGCCAGGTCCTCTGGGAGGTCGTCGCGTTGTGGTCCTTCTGGCCAGAGGACCACGTCGACCTGATCTCCCGGTGCGATGCCGCAGTCGCGTCGCCATGCCGGTCCGAGCAGGATGGCCCATCCACCATCGAGGGGCTCGACAACTGCGCGCACTGCCATTCCGTTGACGGTCCCGGCCACGGGATGCGCCGGTTTGTGGCCCCATGCTTGATCCGGAGCGAACGGGAGCGGGACGAGCACTCGCCGCTTCGGGCCCTGGACGACGGTCGTGGTGTAGGTGCTCTGCGGATCGCTCATCGCAGGCCATTCTCGCGGGAGCCCGAATTCGATGCCGGACCGGTCGGCGGCTCGTGGTTTCAGAGCATGGAGCCGAGATCGGAACCGACGGTCGGGTAGGCGGCGGTCATCGACTTGAGTTGGCGGGTCGTGAGGCCGAGTTTGATCGCGAGCCCGCACAGGTTGATGAATTCGGCGTAATCGGGGCCGAGCATGTGGGCGCCGACGATGGTGTCGGCGGTGGGGTCGACGAGGATCTTGGTGGCTGCGGTCGTCTCGCCGAGCCGATAGTTGGAGTACCAGCCGCTGGTGTCGGTGAATCGGACATCGATGTCCAGCCCGAGGTCGCGGGCCTCGTGCTCGAGCATGCCGACCCGGGCGAGCTCGGGGATGGTGAACACCGCGGTGGGCACCCCCGGTAGTCCGGCACGGTGTGGCGACCGTTGACCATGTTGGACACGGCGACCTTGCCTTCGAACACCGCGACCGGGGTGAGCGCCATCGCGTCGGTGTCCGCAGCATCACCGGCAGCCCACACCGCCGGGTTGGTCGTGCTCTGCAGATGCGCTTCGACGGTGACGCCGCGGTCGGTGTGCGCCACACCGGCGTGGTCGAGGCCGAGGGCGCCGAGCTGCGGGACACGTCCGGCGCCGTGCACGACGAGGTCGGCATCGATGTTCGCTTCGCCCTCGGGGGTGTCGAGCCGGACCCGGTAGCCCGGTGCGAGCTCCTCGATGCCCACGGTCGTGGATCGGGTTCGGACGTCGATGCCGACGGCGGCGCTCCTGGCGACGAGCAGATCGACGAGGTCCGGGTCGAAGCGCCCCAACGGACGCTCGCCACGGTCGAGGATCGTGACCGCGGAGCCAGCGCGGGCGGCGATGTGGGCGAACTCGAAGGAGACGAACCCGCCGCCGACGAACACGATGCGAGGTGGGAGCGACTCGAGGTGCAGGAACTCGGTGCTGTCGATCATCAACTCGGCGCCGGGGAACCCGAGGGATCTGGGGCGGGCGCCGGTGGCGACCAGCACGTTGTGCACCTCGTGGAGGGTGCCGGCGACGTCGATCGTCGACGGCGAGGTGAACGTGGCGGCACCGTGGAGGGTGTCGACACCGTTCGAGGCGAGTTCGCGTTCTGCGTTGCCGGGCGCCGGGTCGGTGAAGCCGCGGGTGTGGCACATGAGATCGGCCCAGTTGATCGACAGCCCGTGCGGGTCGATGCCCTTGTCACGCATCAGGTTGGCGGCGTCGACGACCTCGGCGCCCCGACGCAAGATCTTCTTCGGGTCACAGCCGCGAAGCGCACACGTGCCGCCGTATGGCAACTCGTCGACGATCGCAGTCCTCCAGCCCGCCGCGGCCGCCTTGTTCGCCGCCGAGATCCCAGCCATGCCAGCGCCGATGATGAACAGGTCATAGCGAACGTTCATCGGCTGAACACCTCGCTGAGCGAGTCGAGCGGCGGCGCACCCTCGACCTCGTCGCCGCTGCGGTAGAGGCGACACGCCAACGACGGACCTGCACCACCGAACGGGTCGACGCCGTCGACCAGGACCGTCGGGGATCCGCTCATCCCCGAACGCTCTGCTTCTTCGGCAGTGGCGACCTCGTGCTCGTAGAGCGTCGCCGCGGCACCGGTCCGCTCGAGAGCGATCGCGATGCGTTCACGAGCGACGACGAGGTTGGGACAGTCCGCGACATAGAGCAGGTCGATGCGCATACGCTGACCGTAGAGGTTCCAGTGCACCGGAAGGTCAAGCAGATGTTGATCGGCGAGCTCGCCCAACGGTCAGGGGTCCCAGCCAAGACGCTGCGCTACTACGAAGACATCGGGCTGCTCGACCCACCACGCCGCACCGAGTCCGGCTACCGCGACTACGACTCCGATGTCCTCGAACGGCTCATCTTCATCACGTCGTCGAGCGCGTTGGGGCTCACCCTCGGGGAGATCCGCAGCATCATCGCCCTACGAGACGACGGACAAGTCCCCTGCGGCCACGTCCTGGCCCTGCTCGAACAACACTCGCGTGACATCGACCGCAGGATCTGCGAACTCCGCTCGCTGAAAGTCGAGCTCGCCGCGATCGTCGAACGCGGAACACGCCTCGACCCAGCCGACTGTGACCCCGACCGCATCTGCCATCTCATCGGGCCCAGCTAATTCGACACCGTCGAGGTCTTGATCAAGTCGTCAATGACAGCACCCCCCGCCGGCCCAGTCGTTCCGATCGCAGCATGGAGCGGAGCGATGCGGCTTGGAGTTCGTCGGGCCCGCGATGGGCCCGCTCCTTGTTCAGTGTTCGCTCGGGCTCGAACGGTCGAAGGTGGCGGCACACTCCCGTGAGCAAAACAGGTGCTCGATACCGGCGGCGGTGCGGGTAGCCGCAGCGTGGGAGCGGGTGACCGCCATCTGGCAGATGGGGTCGACGGCACGGTCCGGTAGCGCAGGGCACGAGGTGATGGCGTAGAGATCGATCGGTTCGGGGAAGCTGCGAAGCGATGTTGGTCCGAGCGCAGCGACGGCCATGCCGGCGTGCTCTGCGGCGTCGGCGACCACAGCGGTGGCGACCACTTGGTCGGGTTGCGCGAGGGCGGCGATCCGGGCAGCGACGTTGACGGTGGCACCGAACCAGTCTCCGCCGCGTTCCACGACGGGCCCGTGGTGGAGTCCGATGCGCAGGAGCGGGAAGGCGGCCTCGTGATCGGCGAGGTGGCAGATCCGCCCGGCGAGTGCGAGCGCGTCGTGCGAGCTCGTCGACACCAGCATGACGGCGTCGCCGATGCCCTTGACCAGTTGGTCGCCATCGCCGAGAGAGCTGGTGGTGAGCTCGCAGAGTCGCTCGGCCAGGTCTGCAGCGGTCGCGTCGCCGTGGGCTGTGGTGGCGACCGTGAAGCCGGCGAGGTCGATGAACACGACGGTTCGCTCGATGGCGGTCGGGGCAGGGTCGGTCACGGTTCAGCCGCTGACTCGTGGGGCGCGGCGCGCCAGCTGGTGACGGCGAGGACGATGCCTCCGCAGACGATGGCGACATCGGCGAGGTTGAAGGTCGGCCACCAGCCTGTGTAGAGCATGTCGACGACAGTGCCGGCTTGTGACCGGTCGAGGACGTTCGCCAGTGCGCCGCCGATGACGACGCCCGCTGCGATGTAGCTGGCGAACATGCCGCGCCACGCTGCCACGGCGATTCCGACGGCGACGGCGCCGGTGAGGGTGAGGACCAGCCACGTCGGGGTGCTGGTGCCCATGCCGAACGCGACGCCGGGGTTGTACGAAAGACGGAGATCGAGCGGGCCCGGCAGATCGATGTCTCGGTCGGCGAGCGCCGCGCTCGCCGCGACCTTGGACGCGAGGTCGACGGCGACCACGGCAGCCGCAGTGGCCACGAGGATGATGTGCTTGCGTCGGGACGGGCCCGACTGGTCGGTGGTCATTTGCGGGCGAGCCGGAGTCCGTTGGCGATCACGGCGAGCTCGGACAGTTCGTGCGCGAGCACCGCGACCGCCAAGCCGAACACCCCGAAGAGAGCGCCGGGGACGAGCACGGAGAGGATGACGAGGCTGAGCGCGATGTTCTGGGCCACGACTCGGCGGGTGCGGCGCCCGATGCGCAAGGCCTCCGTGAGCTTGGACAGGTCATCGGCCATCAGGGCGACATCGGCGGTTTCGAGGGCGACGTCGCTGCCGGCGGTCCCCATGGCGATACCGACCGACGCGGCGGCGAGGGCAGGCGCGTCGTTGACGCCGTCGCCGACCATGCCGACGTGCCCACTGCGGGCGAGCTCGGCGATGAGCCGAGACTTGTCGTCGGGCTTGAGGTGGGCGTGCACCTCACCGATGCCGACCTGACTCGCGACCGCGGCGCCGGTGCGGGCGTTGTCCCCCGTGAGCATCACGATCCGATCGACCCCCTCCTGTCGGAGCTCGGCGATGGCGTCGTCTGCCTGGGGGCGGATGACGTCGGCGATGCCGATGACGCCGAGGACCCGGTCATCGACGGCGGTCACGATCGCGGTTTGGCCGGAGGTCTCGAGTTGCTCGACGCGGTCGCGCAGCCCGGCCATGGCGAGCCCGCGGTCTTCCATGAGGGCGGGCGATCCGACCAGGTAGCGGTGACCGTCGGCGGAGGCCTGGGCGCCGGCGCCGACGAGGGCCTCGAAGGTGTCACCGACCGATGGGGTGGCGAGGCCGAGCTCGCGGGTGCGGATCATCACGGCTTTGGCGAGGGGGTGCTCGGAACGCTGCTCGACGACCGACGCAGCCGACAGCACTCTCTGTTCGGTCTCACCGGCGGCGGGGATGACTTCGACGACTCGGGGCTGGCCCTGGGTGAGGGTTCCGGTCTTGTCGAGCGCCAGCACGGTGAGCCGGGCGAGCTCCTCGAGATAGATGCCGCCCTTGATGAGGATGCCCTTGCGGCTGGCGTTGCCGATGGCGGCGACGTAGCTGACCGGGATCGAGATCACCAACGCGCACGGCGCCGCGGCGACGATCACCGTCGCCGCCCGGGCCACCCATTCGGACCACTCGCCGGTGAGGGCACCGCCCCCGACGGCGACGGCTAACCCGCCGGCGAGCACGGCCGGTGAGTACCGGCGGGCGAAGCGGTCCATGAACTTCTCGCCCCGGCCCTTCCGCTCCTGGGCTTCGCTGACGAGGTGCACGATCTTGGCCAGCGTGTTGTCCGCCGAGGTCGCGGTTGCCTCCACCACCAACGCGCCGGTGGTGTTGAGCGTCCCGGCGAACACCTTGTCGCCGACCTGCTTGTCGACCGGCGCCGATTCGCCGGTGATGGCCGCCTCGTTGAGCGCGGAGCGGCCCTCGACGATGACGCCGTCGGTGCCGACTCCTTCGCCGGGGCGCACCACGAACCGGTCACCCACGACCAGTTCGTCGAGGTCGACCTCTTCCTCGATACCCTCACGCAGTCTCGTCACCCGTTTCGGTGCCAGGTCCATCAGGGCGCGGATGGCGTTGCGGGTGCGGTCCTCGGTGAACTCCTCGAGCGCTTCGGAGATCGAGTACAAGAACGCCAGCGTGGCCGCCTCGCCCCACTCGCCCAGCCCGCCCGCAGCGAGGGTGCCCACCGTCATCAACAGTTCGATGCCGATCACCCGTTCGCGTACCAGCTCGGTGACCGCTTCGAGAGCGAAGAACCGCAGCCCCGCCAGCGTCGCGACCACATACAGCCCGGTGACCGCGACGTCGGGGGCGTCGAAGCGGCCGGCAACGAACCCGACGACCAGCAGCAGCCCGGCGAGCGCCGACCAGCGCACCTCCCGGCTCTCCCACACGTGCGCTACGCCGTCGTCGTCGTCTGCGTCGTCGCGATCACCGACGACGGACCGAACGGGAGGTGTGGCGCTCATCGTGTCGCTCGGTAGTTCGGGCACAGCGAGATCTCCACGCCCTCAGACGCCAACAGTTCGGCGCCGGAACGCAACACCGCGACGACCTCGGGCCGGGCGATCCGGTAGAAGACCTGACGGCCCTCAGGCCGGTCAGCCACCAACCCACACGCCTTCAAACACTGCAGGTGCCCCGAGATGTTGCTCTGCGAACCCTCCAAGCATTTCACCAGGTCCGTGACCCGCATCTCGACGTCGCTGAGCTGGTCGAGAATCGCCAGGCGCACAGGATCGGCGAACCCCCGGAACAGCTGCGCCGCCAACTGGACATCCGACGACATCCGCTCACCCGACGCGCCCCGCACCGGCGGATCCGCCGCCCGGCCGGCGTTCGTGGATGGCGTAGCCCATGGTGATGAACGTAACGGCATAGAGCGATGATAACGGTGGATACCGTCGAGTCAACGCCCGTGACGTCGACCGGTGGAGATCGCAACGGACATGGCGGTGGCTGAGCGCTGCGCCGACTGGAGCGGCCTCGTAGCCGTCGGGCCCTGGCTCGTCGCACCGGTCTACGGACCCACCGGGCGCCACGGCCATCCCACCGTACAGATCATCTCCTCGAACACCGAGGTGGCCGTCGCCCACGGCACCGACGATTCCTCGACCACCCTGACCGTCACCATCTCGCCGGACCCTCTCCCGCGCAATCGGCTCCTCAGGGCCTTGCCACCATGGCCTTCGTCGATGCCGACTGACTGCGGGTCGCCTCATCACTGCCCGTTGTGACCGTCGCGCCATCGGTACCGCCAGCGCCCGGCAGACACCGGAACGAGGAGCCGAGGAGACCATCTGCGAGATCCTCGAGCTCGTCGACGTCGCCCCCGCTGGCGCCGCAGCGCTCGCCGAGCTTGCCGAGGTTGCCGAGGTTGCCGATGAACCTCGCACCAGGACGACCGTCGAGCTCGCCGCCCCCGCCGAGCCGGCCGCCCGATCGGTTCTCCCAGCGCTTCTCCCTCGAGGTCGGCATCCCGCTACGCACCTACCGACGCTCGGTCCGGATGCTGCACGCCATCGAAGCGCTCGCCGAAGACTCGATGGGAGGGGTCGGCCGCGGACCTGGGCGGCCACCATCGCCGATGAGCGATAACATCTGCGAATGTCGCTGACTGAGTTGTCGCCGGTTGCTGTTGCTGCCCGATTGTTCCGAGGCCTCGCAGATCCCACGAGGCTTGCGATTCTGCTCGAGCTGCTCGGCGGTGAGCGCTGCGTGTCTGATCTGGTGGAGCGGGTGGGCTCATCGCAGCCGAACGTGTCGGGTCATCTGGCGTGTTTGCGGGACTGCGGTCTCGTGCTCGACCGGCCCGGCGAACGCCGACAGGTGTTCTACCGACTGTCGGGTCCCGAGGTCGTGGGCCTGCTGCGGTCGGCCGAGATGTTGCTCGCTGCGAACGGGGCGGCGATCGAGCTGTGCGCGAACCCGCTGATGGACGACGGGTGCTGCGATGGGTGACGCGTGTTGCGGTGACGAGACACCGGTCGGGGTGATGAGCCCAGACCTGTCTGGCGAAGGGGAGCCCGAAGCTCAGTCGTTCTGGCGGCTCGGCGAGGTGCGCTGCTCGATCGTGTCCGGCGTGTTGTTGCTGGCCGGGCTGCTGACCGGCGACGTGTTGTCCGAGGCCTTTTTCGTCGCGGCGTTGGTGGTCGGTGGATGGACGTTCGTCCCATCCTCGCTGCGTGGTTTGGTGCGAGGTCGGCTCGGCGTGGGCACGTTGATGACCGTTGCTGCCATCGGCGCAGTGTTGCTCGGCGAGTTGGGCGAGGCGGCATCGCTGGCGTTCCTGTTCTCGATCTCCGAGGCGCTCGAGGGCTACGCGATGGCGCGCACTCGGCGAGGTCTTCGTGCGTTGATGTCGCTGGTGCCAGACCGGGTCCGTGTGCGGCGCGATGGCGAAGAGGCCGAAGTGGATCCTGCCGAGCTGGTCGTCGGCGACTTGATGATCGTGGCACCGGGCGAGCGCATCGCCACCGATGGCGTCGTGCGGGCGGGGACATCGGCGGTCGATCTGTCCGCCATCACCGGTGAGGCGGTACCGGTCGAGGTGGACCCGGGCGCGGAGGTGTTGGCGGCATCGGTCAACGGCACCGGCGCGCTCGATGTCGAGGTCACGGCGACGACCCGGGACAGCTCGCTGGCTCGTGTGGTGCACATCGTCGAGGAGGCACAGAGCCGCAAGGGCGCACGCCAACGGTTGGCCGAGCGCATCGCCCGACCGCTCGTGCCGGGCGTGATGATCGTCGCGGCTGCAGTGGCGTTGGTCGGCTCACTGCTCGGCGATCCCGAGGTGTGGATCAGCCGAGCGCTGGTCGTGCTCGTCGCCGCCGCGCCGTGCGCGTTCGCGATCTCGGTGCCGGTCACGGTCGTCGCTGCCATCGGTGCCGCGTCACGGATAGGTGCACTGGTGAAGGGCGGCGCCGCGCTCGAAGCACTCGACGGCATCCGGGTCGTCGCCCTCGACAAGACCGGCACGCTGACCCGCAACCGACCGCAGGTCATCGCCGTGGACTCGACCCGCGGAACTGCTCCGGCCGACGTGTTGTCGATCGCTGCCGCACTGGAAGCGCGCAGCGACCACCCGCTCGCAGCCGCCATCCTTTCCGCCGCATCCGATCCACCCGAAGCCCACGAGGTGGAGGCAGTTGTCGGCAGCGGCCTGGTCGGCAAGATCGGCGGCACACGCGTGCGCCTCGGTCGACCCGGATTCATCGACCCCGGCCGGCTGCGCGACACGGTCGAGAGTCACCAGGGCGACGGGGCGACGGTCGTCCTCGTCGAACGATCGGGTGAGCTACTGGGAATGATCGCAGTCCGTGACGAGCTGAGAGCAGACGCCCCGCAGGCCATCGCGTCGCTGCGCCGACACGGCGTCCAGCAAGTCGTGATGCTCACCGGCGACAACCGTCGCACCGCCGCCGCACTCGGCGCCGAGGCAGGTGTGGACGAGGTTCGCGCAGAGCTGCTGCCACAGGACAAGGCGGCGATCGTCGCCGACCTCGGTCGGATCGGCCCTGTCGCGATGGTCGGCGACGGCATCAACGACGCTCCTGCGCTCGCGACCGCTACCGTCGGCATCGCGATGGGAGCTGTCGGCAGCGACGTCGCCATCGAAGCCGCCGACGTCGCGCTCATGGGCGACGACCTGGACCACCTGCCCGAGGTGCTCGCCCATGCCCGCCGGGCTGGTCGGATCATGCGTCAGAACCTGCTGCTGTCGGGCGCCATCCTCGTGACCCTGGTACCGCTCGCCGCGGCGGGCGTGCTCGGCCTGGCCGCGGTCGTCGCCATCCACGAACTCGCCGAGGTGCTCGTCATCGCCAACGGTGTACGAGCCGGCCGCCGACACAGACCGCCGCAGCACCGAGCTGTTCCCACCGTCGCGGACCGTCCGATCGACGGCGCCCACGCCATCCAAGGAGCCCCATGAGCAGAAACGTCCGAATCTCCATCGGTCTCGTGGCGGCCGTCGTCGCGGCCGCCGCGGTCGCGGCGCTGCTCACCCGTGATGACGACGACCGCGCCACCGTCGCTGCCGACGCGCCACAGGATCGCCAAGAGCTGCTCGTCCGTGCCGACAGCCCGCGCCTCACCGACGGAGACCAGGCGGAGTTCGTCGAGTTCCTCGACTTCGAATGCGAAGCATGTGCAGCACTGCACCCGACCATCCAGGAGCTCAAGACGACCTACGGCGACCGCGTTGCCTTCGTGGTTCGCTACATGCCGCTGCACGTCAGCTCCATGAACGCAGCGCTGGCCGCCGAAGCAGCGGGAGCGCAGGGCAACTACGTCGAGATGCACGACCTGCTGTTCGAACGCCAAGACGAATGGGGCCACCAGCAGACTCCCGAGCGGGACCTGTTCTTCACCTACGCCGCCGAGCTCGGCCTCGACATGGACCAGTTCGAGGCCGACTTCACCGATCCCGAAACGGCCGCTCGAATCGAACAGAGCGAGGCGGACGGTCGGGCGCTCGGCGTCGAGGGCACCCCGACGATGTTCATGGACGGTGAGCAACTCCGCCCCGAGTCGATCGACGACCTCGTCGCAGCCTTCGATGCCGCCGTCAACGACCGCTGAACCGACGCGACGACGCCGGCTCGCGCTGCTACTCAGCATCGGCGGCGCAGTCGGCCTTGCTGCAGCAATCACACTGCTCATCGAGAAGATCGCCCTCATCGAGGACCCGGACTACGTCCCAACGTGCAGCATCAATCCCGTCCTCTCGTGCGGATCCATCATGTCCACGCCACAGTCCGAGGTGTTCGGCTTCCCGAACCCGATCCTCGGCGTAGCGGGATTCGCCGTGGTGACGACGATCGGCGTCGTTATGTCGACAGGAGCGTCGCTGCCCCGATGGTTCTGGGTCGGCCTGCAGGTTGGCGTGACGCTCAGCGTCGTGTTCGTGCACTGGCTCATCTACCAGTCGCTGTATCGGATCGGCGCCCTGTGCCCCTACTGCATGGTGGTCTGGGCGGTCACGATCCCGATCTTCCTGTTCGTGTCGCTCGCCAATCTCCGCAGCGGCGCGATGGCCGTGCCGGCCACGGCGGATCGCTTGGCGACCGCCGCCGACGGCGCAGCGGGCGTGATGCTGACGGCCTGGTACCTCGCCATCACCGGGCTGATCCTGGTCCGGTTCTGGGACTACTGGGTGACGCTGCTGCCTTAACCGAACGCCAGCGCCAATCTGCGGCGGCAGTGTCGCACCCACCCCGGCGCTTCCGCCGACACGACAGACGACTTCCGTGACCCGGTGGATCGGCGCGCCGTGCAGGATGGATCCGGGGCCTGCTACGCGCCGCGTGTTGAACCCTCGGTGTCACTCACCCGCGCGACTCGCTGATCCCTCGGGCCGGGAACCGGTCGTTGCGACGTCGACACTGGCCGACAGAGCACCCAGAGCAGCACGACGCTGAGGAGTTCCGGGATGTGCGCCGCTTCTCCGACGAGGGGAACTCGGCCCTGTACGACGTCGACGAGTCCAGTAATGGCAAGGGCGCCGACGAGCACCACGGCGACGTGCAGCATCGTTCGCGCTCGGGCGGGACGGGCGACGACGACGAGGAGACCGACCGCATAGGCGAGCGTGAACGCGCCGAGGTGACGGGCTGCGTGCGCGACGTCGCGATGGACATCGGTGGCGAGGAGGTCAGGGGTGGACAGGACAATGATCTGCACGGCGACGACGGCGAGCAGCCACCTCGCGATGAACGGGCTGGTCCGGCGGTCCTCGGCGGCAGCTGCGTTCGAGATGGATCTGCCGAGGCCGGGCAGGGTGGGCGCGACGCTGATGCGGGCCCGTCGCCGAAGATCGTCGATCTCTTCGGCGAACGCAGCGCACTCGACGCAGTGCGCGACGTGTGCGTCGACGATCGCCGGTTCGATCTGCTCGGGCTCGCCGTCTGCTCGAGCCGAGAGCGCTGCCTGTACTGCGTCACATGTGGAGGTCACTGGTGTCCGCCTGGTGCTTTGTCATTCGTGCCTGCCGTCTGGGACCATTCGTTGGTGCCCTCGGACAGGATCCTTCGTGAGGTGGTGGCGCGTGCGGTCGAGGGAGATGCTACGGCCTTCGTCGAGTTCGTCGCCCTGACCGAGTCCGACGTGTGGAAGCTGTGCCATGCATTGGGTTCCGACGGCGACGTCGAGGATCTGGTGCAGGAGACGTACCTGCGTGCGATCCGCTCGATAGGCTCGTTCCGCGGTGATGCTCGTGTGATGGCGTGGCTCATGCGAATCGGACGCAACGTGTGCGCCGACCACGTGCGAATCCGACAGCGCGAACGAGGGCTGGTGGAGCGTCTCGGACCTCAGGTCCGCGACGTCGAGTGGATCGAACCGAGCTTCGCCTCCGACCTCCTCGCAGGCCTGGCGCGACCGAATCTCGAGGCGTTCGTCCTGACCCAGATGCTCGACATGTCCTACGAGATGGCGGCGGTCGTCCTCGACTGTCCTGTCGGCACCGTGCGTTCCCGTCTCTTTCGGGCGCGTCAAGAGCTCGCAAGGCGCCACGATCGTTCCTCGATCACCGGTTGAGTCGGACTGTCGCCAGGGCGACGCTGATCAGTTCCTCGCGACACGGGTGATGTAGTCGTCAATGAGTCGCTGTTGAGCAGACTCGTCGAGTGACCGTTCGACGACATGCTCAGCGGCCCCCAGCGAGAGGCGCGTCAAGTCGGCCGAGAGCTCCGTCTCAGCTCGGGCGCGTAGATCAGCAAGTTCGGCGGCGCCCGTCGCTCGAATACGGGCAACCTCGGCAGCCGTGCGCTCAGCGATGTCCAGCCGCAACTGTTCGGCGGCGTGGCGTGCTTGCTCAATAATGACCGAGGCTTCATCCTCAGCGCCCGCGAGCGCAGTGCGCACCCGATCACGCTCCTCCTCCGCCGCGGTCCGTGTGGACGCCGATGCTTCGAGCTCATCGGAGATGCCTCGGGTTCGACCGTTGAAGAACTCGGCCACGGGCTTTCGGGTGAACTTCCAGAGGAGCGCGACGACGATGAAGAAGGCGGTGCTGTTCCAGATGACCTCCTTGATGTCGGCGGGCAACCAGAACCCGTTGGCGCCCTCTGCGGCCACCAGTACAACCCTGTTCAGCATGCGTCCTCCTCAGTTGGCTATGTCAGCCGCCCGGCAGCGAGCGGCGGCCAAGTTCGCCGACCTTGCCGGCGGGCGGCCGACACCTCAAGGTCGGGGAACCACGCGGAACAGTTCCCTGGAATCCTCCGCAAGAGTCCGCACACGTCGGACTGGGAACTCTCGGCGGTGTTCGCACGACTGTGGATGGTGAACCGTTGCACGAGTTCCTCGGCGCCGCCGCCGGCTGAACGCCCTGCTGTTGCTCGGCGGCTGCCGTGAGCGGCGGAGTCGCCGGACCTCAGCGTCGACGGGCGCCGCTCATCGCTGGCATTGTCGGCATCGCGGCGCTGGCCCTGGTGGCGGTGTTTGCGACCGGCCCGATCGGTGGACGGACACCGGAGACGAGCCCGATCGTCGGCCAGGTCGCACCCGCGTTGACGGGCCGGACGCTGTCGGGCGACGAGTTCGATATCGACCGGGAACGGGGACGATGGGTGGTCGTGAACTTCTTCGCGACGTGGTGTCCTCCGTGCGTCCAAGAGCATCCGGAGCTCGTCGAGTTCTCGCAACGGGTTGGGGACTCGGCGGTCGTGGTAAGCGTGGCGTATGACCAGAACGAGTTGGACGACGTCGAGCGGTTCTTCGCGGAACGAGGTGGTGACTGGCCGGTGATCATCGACGGTGGTGACGGCGCGGCGTTGGACTACGGGGTGAAGAAGCTGCCGGAGTCCTTCGTCGTGGCGCCGGACGGCACGGTCGTCGCCAAGGTCAACGGCGGGGTGACCGCCGATGAACTGGAGCGGTTGATCGACGACCGGTGAACGGCACTCCCGGTGGAGTGGGCCTTACTCGGTGCCGCAGCGCTCCTGGATGGCTGCGATGTTGGCCGGCACTGCAATGTCGGTGCCCGGCTCCGCCGCCGCCTGCGCCTCGTCGAACGCCTTCGCTTCTGCGAACGGCACCGTCTCCTTCATGCCGTTGTACACGCAGCGACAGAAGGACTGGGACTCCAGGGTCGGGTCGCGGTACTCGCCGTCGACGGGGGTGACACCGGTGCAGCCGAACATGAAGTTGCCGTAGAACCCGTCGCCGTCGGGGTTCGCCGAACCGTAGTTGTCGGGTTGACGGGCCTGGCCGGTGCACCCCACCAGGGCGAGCGCTGCAACGACGATCACGACGACGATCGTCGGCGTGGTGTGGACACGGTTCATGGGTCAGTGGGCCTTTCGTGGGTTCCGCGAATCGGATCAGGGCGCGACGACGGGGTCGCACGCGCCCGGACGGATATCGAGTGCGTCGAGCTGGCCGATGCCGACAGGTCGAAGGTCACGGGGTCGCGAGGGTGCGGGTCCGGTCGTGTCCCGGTAGCGGGCGGCGTAGCTGGTCTGTGTGGTGTCGACTCGCCGCTCGTGTCGAGGGTCCTCGGCGGCGACGACGAGCTGTTCGACGTGGTCGTGCGCATCGAGGGTCGTGTCGACGATGGTGGGCTCGGCGCTGCGGTCGATGACCTGGAAGCGCGTGCTGTCGATGCGCTGGACGCTTGCAGCTGTCACGGCGAGCGCCGCGATCTGGCGGTGCGGTTGCCTGATGTCGTCGGCAAGGGCCAGCGCTGTGACGACCGGTCCGACGACACGCTGCACGGCGTCTCCCCCGGTGGCTGCATCGATGGTCCACCACTGGTCGGGTCCCGACGAGAACGCGGATGGACGCAGCACGATGGCCGCCCCGTCGGCGAGGAGTACGGGTCCGTCGTCGATCTCGTCGTACACGGCGACATGCTCCGGGCCGACATCGATGGTGAGCGTCCCACCGTCGGGGAAGCAGCCGAAGATGGTCGAGGGGTCCGAGATCGTGACAGTGACACGGTACCCGTCGAGCAGCGGTGCCGCTCGGGCACGATTGGCCAGCTCGGTCCCTGGCGACGTCGAGCATCCGGACAGCACCGCCAGCGCAGCCAGCGCCCCCACTGGAGCGCGCATGGCGCTCACGTCTGGTGCTCGGGGGTGTCGCAGGTGTGGCACTCAGGTTCCAGCGTGGCGTGGTCGATGTCGAACCGTTGCGCCAGCATCACCTTGGCGTTCGACAGCACCTGCTGGGCATCGTGGAGCAGGCCGCCGTCGACGAGGTCGACGTGTGCGGTCAGGGCGGTGGTTTGTGAGTCGACTGACCAGATGTGCACGTGGTGTGCAGAGCGGACGCCGTCGATCTCGGCGAGCGCGTTGGCGACCGCGTCTGCGTCGAGTCCCGCAGGTGTGGATTCGAGCAGGACCCCGACCGTGTCACGTAACAGCCGGAAGACACCGAACAGCACCAGGACGGAGATGAGGATCGAGACCGCGGGGTCGGCCCAGCCTGCATCGAAGAAGTAGACCGCGGCGGCAGCCACCACGACACCGAGCGAACCGAGGGCATCCGCGACGAGATGCCAGAACGCAGCTCGCATGTTCAAGTTTGTGCCACCCGCCCGGCTGAGCATCCACGCGCTGCCCCCATTGACGGCAAGTCCAATCACCCCGATGACGGCGAGCGGCGCCGCCTCGAGCGACACCGGTTCCGAGAAGCGACGAACCGCTTCGACGACGACCCATCCGGTCAGCGCGATCAGGACCGTGCCGTTGAGCAGCGCGGCCAGAATCTCGGCTCGCGCGAGGCCGTAGGTTCGGCGAGAGGTCGGAGGACGTGCTGCGAGCGCCTGGCCGATCAGCGCGATGACGAGCGCCACGACGTCGCTCGCGTTGTGGAGCGAGTCGGCGAGCAGTGCCAGTGAGCCGATGACCAGGCCGACGACGACCTGGACGGCCAACAGCAACGAGTTCGCACCGACGGAGAACCAGAGCGCGAAACGTTGGCCCGACAACGCAGGTCCGTGCGTGTGGCCGTGGCCGCTGTGGTCACCGGTCATGAGGCCCACCGTGAATTGCAGGCATCGCCCATCGCGAGTCGCTCAGGATCCGCTCGAGATCGGCTGGGATCGGCATCGGGGCGAACATCGAGACGCGTGCAGGGCCGCTGTTGCCCTCGGGGAAGCGTCCGGCGAGCGACCCGGGGCCGGCGACGACGAGGCGCGCCATCTGCCCGACGGCTTCGCGTGCATCGCGTTCTGCGATCGCGGTGCCCAGCATCACCGCATGGACCCGCACGTGCGCGAGCGCCCACGGCTGGCTCAGGACGTGCGCTCTCTCTAGGTGGCGCCACGCCGACTCAACGTCGCCGTCGCGTCGAGCCGAGCGCGCAGCGTCCAGCGCGTGGCGCAACTCGGATCGGGCTGGCTCCGCCACGCTCATTGCGCAACCTCGTGCTCACACCCGTCTGCGGGAGCGAGCACGAGCCCGCACAGGTGCGACAAGGCATGTGCCAGCTTGGGGTCGCTCAGGCGGTACCGCTGTCGGCGGCCCTCCGCCTCCGCGACCACCAGTCCACACCCTCGCAGGCATGACAGGTGGTTGGACACGTTGGGTCTCGACAGGCCGAGGTCTCGAGCGAGGTCGGAGGGGTATGCCGCCCCCTCCAGCAGAGCGAGGAGCATGCGCCGTCGTGTCTCGTCGGCCAACGCAGTGCCGACCCTCGCCAGAGCGGAGAGATCGACGGTCGACGGACGCGATGGAACCAAACGGGGCGGTTCTCCGACTGTGGATCGGTCGGGCGCGATTTGCGACGTCATCGCGTCATGATTCAGCCTGTACTGAATTCAGTCAAGGATGAATTCAGTACGCAATCGACGTGGCCGCTCCCTACCGACGGCGCGGCGAACGAACCTGGCCGACGAACGAAGCCATTGGAGGAACGACGTGACCGATGACGGACTGCCGCCGGATGTCGCAGGCTCGATGAAGCCGGACAAGCAGCGGATCCCTGCGTCCGCTCCCCGGTCGTCGAAGCCGTGGATCATCGGTGGTGTCGTCGCTGTGCTGTTCGCCGCCGGTGTCGTCGCTGTCGTGAGCGGCGCTGACGACCACCAAGGCGATGAGGCGATCCCGCTCGAGGTGACGCCGCTCGACCCAGAGGACGCGGTCGAGCCTCCCGAGGGTGTCCAACAGGTGGAGGTCGCCTCGCGCAGCCACGTCGAAGGTGACGTCGAGTACGAGACGGTGCCCGGTGTCGGCGGGGACCACGCCGACGTGTGGGTCAACTGCGGCTTCTATCCCGAGCCGCAGTCCGAGGAGCAAGCGGTGCACAGCTTGGAGCACGGAGCGGTCTGGATCGCCTACCGACCCGATCTCCCTGAGGAGCAGGTGGTTGAACTGCGGGCGCTCGCTGCGCAGCCGTTCACCCTCGTCACACCCGTCGACGGCCTGCCGACCGACGTCGTCGCGAGTGCCTGGGGCGCCCGCATCGAGCTCGACGGCGTGGACGACCCGCGCCTGCTCGAGTTTCTCGAGTTCTTCCGACAGGGTCCCCAGACCCCTGAGCCGGGCGCACCCTGCAGCAGCGGTGTCGGCACACCTGCGTGAGCACCAGGAACAGACCGCCGATCGTCGCCGTCGTCGCGGTGGCCGTGATCGCTGTCGCCCTCGTCGCGGTGATCGGATGCACCACGTCCGACCCCGACACGGCGGAGCCAGCAACGGCACCGAGCGAGGCCGACATCGGGTTCTCGCGCGACATGGCGGCCCACCACGCCCAGGCGGTCGATATGGCCGAGCGGATCCGTTCCCGGACCGCCGACCCCCGACTCCGCAGCCTCGCCACTGACATCGTGTTGACCCAGCAGGCGCAGATCGGGCGGATGCAGGGCTGGCTCGAGCTGTGGGGTGAACCGCTGACGTCGACAGCCCCACCGATGGCGTGGGTCGACGACGACTCGGACGGCGAGGGGATGGACCACATGTCGGGTGGGAACGGCGAGATGGCGACCATGCCGGGCATGGCGGGCCCGGCCGACCTCGCGGAGCTCGACTCGCTCGACCTGCCCGCTGCCGAGCGACGGTTCCTCGAATTGATGATCGAGCATCACCGCGGCGGCGTGCAGATGGCCGACTCGGTCCTCGCCGCCGAGCCGACCGACGTCGTCACGACCCTCGCCACGTCGATCGTCACCGGCCAAGCCGCGGAGATCGAGCTGATGGAGACGATGCTCGCCGACCGGACCGAGACGGGCAGCTGATGGACCTCCAGCGCCACCACCGGCGAGTTCGCGCTTCGCTTGTCGTCACGCTCGTCGCCGCCAGCGCTGCGCTGACCAGCTGCAGCGACGACCCGGCGGACCAGCTGAGCGGTCCCGCCGCAGTCGGGGCGGACCTGGCACAGTCCTACAACTGCGCGTCCTGTCACAGCGTCGACGGTTCCCGGAGCACTGGACCGACATGGGACGGCATCTGGGGGGAGCAGGTCGAGCTGGCCGACGGCACCCGCGTCGAGGTCGACGACGAGTACGTACGACGCTCGATCACCGACCCGGCCGCCCAGGTCGTCGACGGGTTCAGCCCCATCATGCCGACGTTCGACCTGCCCGACGACGAGCTCGCAGCGCTCAGCGCCTACATCCGTTCACTCGGCGAGGACCGATGAGCCGCCGCGGGCTCGCAGTTCGCCTGGCGGTCGCCAGTGCGGTCGGGGTCATCACGCTGTTGGGTGCCGCGTCGCCCGCCGGCGCCCACGCCTCGTTGGTGTCGACGAGCCCGAGCACCGACAGCGTCGTCGACACCGTCCCGGATCAGGTCAGGATGACCTTCACCGAGGCGGTCACCGCCCTGCCAGGCTCGGTCGAGGTGTACGGACCCGACGGCGACCGGGTCGACAGCGGGACGCCGAGCATCTCGTCGGACTCGACGACCGTCGACATCGGGATCGACCCAGGTGGGCAGGGGACCTACACGGTGTCGTGGCGGGTCACCTCCGACGACGGACACACGATCTCGGGGTCGTGGGTGTTCCACGTCGGGCAACAAAGCGGCGCTGTCACCCTCGACGACGATGCCGGGGACCGTGCCGCCGACGTGGTCGCATGGTTCGCGCGTGTGCTCTTCAGCGCCGGCATCATCGGGGTCGTCGGCGTCGGCGCTGTCGCCGGAACAGGTCTCGCGGGCTGGCGCTCCATCACCGTGCCGAGAGCCGAGGCGCGGCGCGTGTGGATCGCCGCAGGACTTGCCGCGGTCACAGGTGCCGCGCTGGGGCTCATCGCCGAGGTCGCCGACGCCACCGGCTCGAACCTCCTCGCCGCGCTCGGGGACGTCGTCGACGTCGTCGCGGGATCGCGGTCGGGAGCGCTCGATGCGCTCAAGCTCGCAGCCTGCGTGGTGATCCTGTTGCTGGTGAGCGTCGTGCGTCACCGGCTGGTCGTCCCGGTCGCGCTGTCCTGGGCACTCGCGGCGATCACGATCTCCGCGCTCTCGGGCCACGCTGCGGTCACCGCAGCGCCCCTCCTGTCCGTGCCGCTCGACGTGGCGCACTTCGCCGCCGCTGGCGTCTGGCTGGGCGGGCTCGCCGTCCTCGTGAGCACCGCCGGGCGGTCCGTCCCCATCGAACGGTGGTCCACCGTCGCAGTAGTTGCCGTCGGCGTCATCGCCGTGACCGGGATCGGCTCCTCGCTGTTCCAGCTCGGAGCGCCCCGCGGACTCTGGGAGACCGACTACGGCCGACTCCTGATCGCGAAAGTCACCGTTGTAGCGCTCATGGTCGCGCTCGGGTGGCTGAACCGCCGCCACCTCGCCGAACTCACCGCCCGGGCCGGCAGCGCACTGCGGCGGGTGCGCGGCGAGACCGTCGCCGGCGTCGCGGTCCTCGCCATCACGGGAGTGCTCGTCTCGACCGTTCCCGCCACCGACGCCCTGGCACGGCCGTTCTCGGGCTCGACGAGCATCGGGTCCGTCGACGCCACGTTCACCGTCGATCCCGCACGGGTCGGCACCAACTCGATCCACATCATCTTCACCGACTCGAACGGCGGAGCCGCCGAGGTCGACGCAGCCGAGCTCACCGTGTCCGGACCGGGCGTCGAACCAGCGCGCGTCCGGCTCACACCCATCACCACGAGCCACTACACGACCGCCGATGCATCGTTCGGACGGCCAGGCACCTGGACGCTGGACCTCGTCGCCGTCACCGACGGTGAACCTGCGAACGGCAGCATCTCCGTCCCGGTCCGATGATCGACCCCGACCCGGATCTCTCCCACCGCCCTCACCGAACCTGGAGCCACCCCATGCACCGCCCGCCCCGCCGATCCGTGCTCACTCGAGTCGCCGCAGCCGTCGCAGCGAGCTCGCTCCTCGCGGTCGCCATCATCTCGTCGCCCGCAGGCGCACACGAGGGCACCGCCATCATCACCGTCGAGTCACAGACCGTCGAGGGCACGTCGGTCGAGTACGTCGTTCGAGCGGTGTGGGACAACGATGGCCACGCCGCAGCAGACGCCACCGCCACGGTCGTCGCCGACAGCCCCACCGGGGAACGCCTCGGCCCGGTGCCGATGGAACCCACCGACGACGACGGCCGCTACACCGCCACGCTCGACTTCCCCGGCCCCGGCGACTGGAACGTTCGCTTCACCGTCGTCACACCTCCCGGCACCCTCGAGATCACACAGACGGTGCCGTCCACCGACGCACCGGTCGCGACCACCGAGACCACGGCGGATCCCGACCAGAGCGCCACCTCGGCGGCCGCCGACGTCGAGACGACCGACTCGACTGCGCCGCTCGATGCTGAGCCCGCATCAGCGAGCGCCGCCGAGGAGCGACCGACATCCAACGCCGGCGCAGCACTCTTCTTCTTCATCGTCGCAGCGATCATCTTGGGTGCGTGCCTGCTCGCCTATCGCTCCCGGGGGACACGACAGGCACAGCAGCAAGCCTCCAGGACTACGACCACAGACGAGACCACCGACCCGGGCGACACAACGGACGGCGCCACATCCCAGTCGGACAGCAGCATCGGAGAGGACGGCGCGGACACCGCCGGCGCCGGTGACTCCACCGTCGACACGGGAGGCGGCACCACTGACTAGGTCTCGGCGGTTCGTCCGCCGGGTCGGCGCCGCAGCGGCGATCGCCGCTGCCGTCGTCACACTCGGCGCGCCACCCGCGGCTGCTCACGGCGCCGCGAGCGACGACGCGCCCGCCTCCAACTACCGGTCCGTCGTCACCGACACCCCCGAGGTCGCAGGCGTGACGGTCCGCACGGTCGAAGCAGGCTCCCAGCTCGAGGTGATCAACGCCGGCGACGAGGAGATCGTGGTGTTCGACTACGACGGTCGCCCCTACTTGCGCATCGGGCCCGATGGCGTGCTCGAGAACCAGAACTCCCCCGCGGTGTACCTCAACCAGTCCAGCGACGCATCGGCACTGGTACCCGACGGTGTCGGCGAGGGTCCACCGGAGTGGCAGCGCGTGTCGGGCGAGCCGTCCTACCGCTGGCACGACCACCGCGCCCACTGGATGGGCGGGAATCCACCCCTCGTCACCGCCCGCCCCGACCAGCGCCAGACCGTCGCCGAGTGGACCGTGCCGATGGGAATCGGCGACCGGCGGGTCGAGGTCGAGGGCATCACCGAATGGGTGCCCGCCCCATCGCCGCTGCCCTGGGTCGCGCTCGCCACAGGGACCGCTGCGGTCGTCATCGCGTTGGCGCTGCGACGCCGGGTCGCTGCCGCGCTCCTCGTGGCGACGATCGCCATCACCCTGGCATCGGTGGCGATCGTCGCAGGGTCCTGGAACGCGACCGCAGAAGCGGCGATCGGCAAGCTGCCGATGCTCGCGATGCCCTTCTTCGTGGTCACCATGCTCATCGGCGCCGTGTTCCTCGCCCGCTCCCGTCCGAATGACGCGTTGATCCTGGGTGCAGGAGCGGGCGGCATCACCGCGCTGCTCACGTTGCTCACCAGCGGCGACTGGTTCACACGCTCACAGCTCCCCACCGAGCTCCCATCGGCCTTGGCGCGGACGGTCGTCGCAGTGAGCATCGGCGCGGGAACCGGCCTCGCCGTCGCCGCCACCTGGCTGATCGGTCGCCCGCTGCTCTCCCGTCCGGCTGCCGAACCCGCAGCGACAGAGCCTGCACTGGGATCCGATGATGACGGCCCGGCCGCCGATGGCGTCGACGGGACCAGCCGAGCCGACGACGAGGCCGATGCCCGCACACCTGCAGTGCCTGGGGTGGCGCGGATGCGGCGCACCCTGCTCGTCGGCTTCGCCGTCACGGTGATCGCCGTCGGCGTGACCGCCCAACTCGCGATCGGCGGCTCCGACACCGATCAATCGGGCATCGCAGCGATCTGCCGGGGGGTCACGTCCGCTCCCGACGACAGCGGCGAAGCGTTGCGCGATGCGTTCGCCGGCCCGGCACATGACTCGCTCCATGACCTCGCCGCTCAGGTCCAGGAGCGCGACCGCAGCGTCGCGGGCGACTTGCTGCGTGCCAAACAACAGATCGAGGCCGCCCTTACCGACGCCGACGGGGACGTCGACCCCGGACCGGCGCTCCCCGCCGCGATCCGGCGAGCCAGCGCCACGATGGACATCGCCGCCCCCCAAGACTGCACACTGGAGCCCTCATGAACCTCTCCACCGCCGCCCGCATCGGGACCTCCGCGGCCATCACGATCCTGTTGCTGGCGGCATGCGGCAACGACGATTCCGACGACGACGCGGCCTCGCCCGCAACCGACATCGCCGCGGAGACCGCCAGCTTCGATCTCGCCGCCGCTGTCGACCAGCGCTACCTGCTGGGACTGTTCGCAACGGAGGGCGGATCGATCGTCGACGGCACCATCACGCTCGACTTCGAGACGGTCGACGCAGGCCCAGCGACGACGATCGAGGACGTCGAGGCGACCTATGTGCCCGTCGCCGGGTTCGACACCCGAGAACCCGCCGACGCTCCCCACATCGCCGAGCCCGGTGACGGCACCGGCGCCTACCAAGCCGACTCGGTGGTGTTCCCTCGCGCCGGCAACTGGCAGGTCACTGCCACCATCGAGCTCGACGGCGTGACGACCCGCGCGACCGACGCATTCGACGTCCTCCCCGAACGCATCGTGCCCGCGCCAGGGGGCCCCGCCCCACGATCGACGAACCGGCTCCCGGGCGAACCCGGCGTCGAACTCACCGCGATCGACAGCCGGGCCGCAGACGGCAAGGTCCCCGACCCCGAGCTGCATGCGATGACGGTCGCGGACGCCATCGACAGCGGACGACCCACCATGGTCGTCGTGTCGACCCCGACCTACTGCGTCAGCAGGTTCTGCGGCCCGATCACCGAATCGATCGACGAGCTCCGCGAGAGCTACTCGGAGGTGGTCAACTTCGTGCACCTGGAGGTCTGGGACGACTACGAGGAATCCGTGGTGACCAAAGCCGCGGCCGAGTGGATCTTCCCGAACGGCCCGGACGGCGGCGGCGGCAACGAACCCTGGGTGTTCCTCATCGGCGGCGACGGCATCGTCGCCCAACGCTGGGACAACGTCACCAACGAAACGCAGCTTCGCGAGGCACTCGACGAGCTCGAGGCACCGACCTGAGCGACGGTCACGCCAGGTACAGCAGCGCCACCGTCGACAGATTGAACGCCATGTGGCTCACCAAAGCCGGACCCATCCTGCCCGACCGCTGAGCGAGCAGCGCCCATACGAGACCGGCCACGAACAAGCCGACGAACTGCACCAGCTGGAAGTGCGTCGCAGCGAACAGGGCGCTGCTCCCGACCACTCCCACGGCGGAGCCCCAACGACTGCCCAGCGTGTCACGCAGCAACCCGCGGAAGAACAGCTCCTCGGCGACCGGCGCCCCCACCCCGACGACCACGGCGAACAACGCCCAGCCCGCCGGGCCGCCCGCACGATCAGCCAGCTCCGTCGCAGGACCCTCCACATCCAGCGGGCCCGTGGCTAGCTGCACCAACCAGTAGAGCGCCGGCAGGGCCACGAGCTGAAGGCCGACGCCGGAGAGCACACCGACCGGCACGTCCACCCAGCGCACGTGTGCGGCGAAGTCCGCTCGGACATCGCCCGATCCTTCGACGCGGCTGGCCCACCACGGCGCACCCACGAACCCGACCCACAGCCCGATCGAGCCGATCAGGACCGCAGCGATGCCAGCATCGCCGAATGCGCCGACCCACAGCGTCACGGCCACCGCAGCCGACACGTTGGCGACCACGTACCCGCCGATCACCCACCACGGGGACCAACGATTCGGCACCACAGCGAGCGACGTCAACGGTCAGCACGCGCGGCGAGGTGGCGGCGGATCGCCCGGCCGAGGCCGACGACCATCGGCACGACGATCACGACCAACAGCCCAGCACCGATCACATCGTCGAGATGCATACCGTGGAGTCTGCAGCCAACCCGGCGAACCGGCGAATCCGCCGCGACCGCCGCTCGAGCCCGGTGGTCTCGCCCTGGACTGACTCAACTCCTGGTCAGGCCGTCGGGTGAAGTACTGCTCAGCGAACCGCTGGCGGTTCGCTGAGGGTGCTCACGCGGCCAGGTGGAAGCGATGCGGAGTGGTCATCGTGGACCGTTCGTCATCCAGCTGTCCCAGTCGAGTTGAGTCCCGGGTAGTGGTGTAGCGGGGGTGGGTCCCCCGGACGCGATGACCACCGCGTCAGCCTCTTGAAGTTCCTGCGAAAGAGCGACGAGAGGATGAACACGGTGGTCAACAACAACATGG
>JAESFR010000118.1_pt1 | contig 77188 bp, 67 predicted proteins | sample 9266191 | NCBI WGS metagenome assembly JAESFR01 (sample SAMN14503063, study PRJNA617104) | algae metagenome | isolation source: Pleurocapsa minor HA4230-MV1 and co-occurring heterotrophs from cement on... | place: USA: Nuuanu Pali Lookout, Hawaii | collected 2009-07-20
ACCGCCCACTGAGCGCGAGTCCCAAGGTGCCACCCACCAGGAGTAGCACCACGGCACCGGCGGCGATCAGCGCGACAAGTGTTCCGCGGGAGAATCTCCGGGGCGCAGGCGACGTCGCGTTGCGGTGGCCCTCACTGCCGTTGACCGCGAGGGCAGTGTCACCGCCTCCCGCACGGACCGCCTCACCGACGGCCTGACCACCAGTGCCGACAGGGTGACCCGCGCCGTCACCCTGGGCGACCGCATCACCAGCGGGACTGACAGCATCACCAGCAGGACGGACCGCTTCACCAGCGTTGCCGGCGGCACCGACCGCATCACCAGCGCGGCCAGCAGGATCGACCGGACCTGCTGCGCCGCGACCGGCGCCGGCCGGATCGACATCCTGCGGTTGGTTCCCCCCTGGCGTCGACATCAGCCCGATGACCCCGTGCTGGCAAGGGCAGCTGCGCTGGGTGCGGCAGCGCTGGGTGCGGCGGAGCTTGCCGGCGCCTCGGCGGTGCTCACCGGAGCCGACGCAGTGGCGTCAACGGATTGGTCGCTGGCGGCGACCGACATCTCGGTGGTGGCGGCCGTCCCGCCGGTCCCGCTCATCGGGATGGCGTCCGGGCCGGGCGGTGCCGGATCGAATGCCGGGGGATTGGCGACGTCGAAACTCGGCTGCTGGCAGGTCGCCCCGGTTTCCGGATACACCCAGCGGTTCTGCCGCAGAGCCGTGATGAATTGCTTCACCCTCGGATCGGACGCGGAATCCAACTTCAGCTGATGCGCCCACGCCTGCAGCGAAATGGTGCTGTCCAGGCCCGGATAGGGCGAGAGCGTCAGGTACGGCTGATTCTCGACGAGACCCTGCAGCGTTGTCAGGTCCGCCGGGGAGATCTTGTCCGGGTTGTAGGCGATCCAGACTGCGCCGTGTTCGAGCGTGTGCACCATGTTCTCGTCGCGCACGGCCGTGGTGTAGACGATGCCGTTGCAGTTCGCCCAGGTGCCGTCGTGCGGGCCGCCCACCGGCGGGAAGCGGTTGTAGGCAACCCGCTGATCGGCCGTGATGTGAATGGCGGCCTTGTAATCGATGTATGTCGCCGGCGCGTCCGCGGTTGCGGGGGTGCTTGCGCCGATGTAGATGCCGGGGATGCCCGTCGACGGGTCGCGGTTCTCCTCGGACGGAGTCCACGCGGCCAAGGCGTCCTGCTCCTGGTTGTTGGAGCGGGTCTGGTTGAGCACCACGATGAAGATGCCGGCGGCGAGCGCGAGCACCACCGCAACAGCACCGATGGTCACCCACGGCGTCCCACCGCCCTTGCTGACAACGGGAGCCGGTTTCCGGCCCTTCTTGGCGTTCCTGCCGTTGGCCATCATGAAGAAACAAACCTCGTTCGATCGCTGAATGTCGACTGCCGGCGCGGCGTGGCCGGGCACGCGTCAAACCGGACGGTGCGGAGTCTACGGGGCGCTGTCGTGGCGTCCGTGTGAACGCGCGCCGTCCGGGGCACCGATGGTCATTCGGGGCGCGACGGTCTTTCTAGAATGATCGGGTGAATCCCGCGCAATTGGCCGATGCGATCCGCGATGCCCTGGCGGCAGCGGTGGCAGCCGGTGAGCTGACCGCCGACATCCCCGACGAGGTGCCGCTGGACCGGCCCCGCTCCCGCGACCACGGCGATTACGCCAGCCCGGTCGCGCTGAAGCTCGGCAAGGCGGCCGGCCGGCCGCCGCGGGAGATCGCCGACATCATCCGCCGCCACCTGACCGACGCCCCCGGCATCGCCGACGTGCAAGTTGCCGGGCCGGGCTTTCTCAACATCACCCTGGAGACCGCCGCGGCAGGTGCACTGGTCGGCGCCATCGTGACGGCGGGCGAGGGCTACGGTGCCGGTACGGCCCTGGCCGGCAAGCACGTCAACCTCGAGTTCGTCTCCGCCAACCCCACCGGACCCATCCACATCGGCGGCGCCCGGTGGGCGGCCGTCGGTGACGCGCTGGGCCGCATCCTGACCACCCAGGGCGCCACCGTCGTGCGGGAGTACTACTTCAACGACGCCGGTGCACAGATCGAGCGGTTCGCCCGGTCGCTGCTCGCTGCCGCCCGCGGGCTGCCCGCCCCGGACGACGGCTACGGCGGCGACTACATCGGCGAGATCGCCGGGCGGGTGACGGCGGCGCACCCGCAGGCGCCGAGCCTGCCCGACGACGACGCGATCGCGATCTACCAGCGCGAGGGCGTCGAGCTCATGTTCGCCGAGATCAAGGCGACGCTGCACGAGTTCCGCACCGACTTCGACGTCTACTTCCACGAGGACTCGCTGCACCAGAGTGGAGCGGTCGCGGCGGTCGTCGAACGGCTGAAGAACTCGGGTCACCTGACGTTCTCCGACGGCGCGTGGTGGCTCGGATCCACCGCCTACGGGGACGACAAGGACCGGGTGGTGATCAAGTCCGACGGTCAACCCGCCTACATCGCAGGCGATCTCGCGTATTTCCTGGACAAGCGCTCGCGCGGGTTCGACCTGTGCATCTACATGCTGGGCGCCGACCATCACGGCTACATCGCGCGGCTCAAGGCGGCCGCCGCCGCCCTCGGTGACGATCCGGACGTCGTCGAGGTGCTGATCGGCCAGATGGTCAACCTGGTCCGGGACGGCCTGCCGCTGCGGATGAGCAAGCGTGCGGGCACCGTCATCACGTTGGACGACCTGATCGAGGCGCTCGGCGTCGACGCCGCCCGGTTCGCGCTGATCCGGTACTCCGTCGACACCACCCTGGATCTCGACCTGGACCTGTGGACCCGGCAGACCAGCGACAACCCGGTCTTCTACGTGCAGTACGCGCACGCCCGGCTCGCATCGCTGGGCCGGAACGCCGCCGACCTCGGCATCGAACTCGGCGACTCCTACGACCCCGCGCTGCTGGACACGCCCCGGGAATCGGAACTGATCGCGCTGCTGGCCGCGTACCCCGGGGTGCTCGCCACCGCCGCGGAGTTGCGCGAACCGCACCGGGTGGCCCGCTACCTCGAGGACCTGGCGTCCGGTTACCACAAGTTCTACGACTCCGTCCGGGTACTTCCGATGGGTGACGAGAAGCCCAGCGCGGCAACGGTTGCCCGTCTCTGGTTGTGTGCCGCCACCCGCCAGGTCCTGGCCAACGGGCTTGCCGTGCTGGGCGTCGACGCGCCGGAGCGGATGTGAGGGCGCACCCCGCCGGACCCCGATCAGGTGAGCTGCATCCCGACCGACCGGCCGAGGGTGCACCGGCGGACCTCAACAAGCTGGACCCGGCGGTCTGGCCGCGGGGCGCCGCGCGCACCGAGGACGGCACGGTCAGCTTGGCCGGCGCCGACGTCCGGGCGCTGGCGGCCCAGTACGGCACCCCGCTGATGGTGATCGACGAGGCCGACTTCCGTAGCCGTTGCCAGGACTTCTCGAACGCGTTCGGCGGGGCGAACAGCGTGCACTACGCGGGAAAGGCGTTCCTGTGCACCGAGATCGTGCGCTGGCTGCACGACGAGGGCCTCGCCCTCGACGTCTGCAGCGCCGGCGAACTGCGGCTGGCGCTGCGGGCCGGCTTCCCGCCGTCGCGGATCGCGCTGCACGGCTCGAACAAGTCGATGGGGGAGTTGACCACCGCCGTCGAGGAGGGCATCGGCGCCATCGTCGTCGACTCGTTCGACGAGATCGCGCGGCTGGCTGGGCTCGCCGAACACCGTGAGCAGCAGATCCCGGTGATGATCCGGGTCACCGTCGGGGTGGAAGCGCACACCCACGAGTTCATCGCCACCGCGCACGAGGACCAGAAGTTCGGGTTCTCGCTGGCCGGCGGTGACGCCGCCGAGGCGGTCCGCCGGATCGTGGCGATCGACGGGCTGCGGCTCGTCGGCCTGCACTCGCACATCGGTTCGCAGATCTTCGACCCGTCCGGGTTCGAGGTCGCCGCGCACCGCGTGGTCGCGCTTCTGCGGCAGATCATCGAGGACCATCCGCAGCTCGCCGAGACGATCGTCGCGCTCGACCTGGGTGGCGGACTGGGTATCGCGTACACCTCCACGGACGACCCGCCCGCGCCCGACCTGATGGCGAAGTCGTTGCTGGAGATCGTCACCAGGGAATGCCAGATCGCGGGTCTGACGGTGCCGTCGGTGGTCGTCGAGCCCGGTCGCGCCATTGCCGGCCCGGGCACGGTGACGGTCTACGAGGTCGGCACCATCAAGGACGTCGGGCTGGACGGCGGATTCACCCGTCGGTACGTCTCCGTGGACGGCGGGATGAGCGACAACATCCGGACCGCCCTGTACGACGCCGACTACACCGTCACGCTGGCCTCCCGGTCGTCCGACGCGCACGCCGTGCTCTGCCGGGTGGTCGGCAAGCACTGCGAGAGCGGTGACATCGTCGTGCGGGACTGCTACCTGCCTGCGGACCTGGCCGTCGGTGACCTGCTTGCGGTCGCCGCGACCGGCGCCTACTGCTATTCCATGTCCAGCAATTACAACCGGGTGCCGCGCCCGGCGGTGGTCGCCGTGACCGATGCAGAACCTCGGGTGCTGCTGCGGCGCGAGACCGACGACGACCTGATGCTCCTGGAGACCCGGTGACCACACCTGCCAATCCCGACCGCGCCGACGGCGACCTCCCGGCCGGCGCGCAACCGTCAGCGGGCACCGCCGGACAGGGCAACGCCGGACAGAACGCGCTCGGCCAGAACTCCACCGGTCAGAACTCCACCGGCCAGAACTCCACCGGACAGGACGCCGACGGTCCGGCCGCCGCGCCGGCCAAGCAGCCGTCCCTGGTGCCGGGTGTCGTCCTGCTGGTGTTGGCCGGCGTGCTGATCGTCATCACGCTGCTCAAGCCGGACCTTCCGCAGTGGCTGACCGTCACGATCGCCGGGCTGGCCATCGTGGTGGTCATCGCGCTGCTGCTCTACGCCTTCAAGGTCTTCCGGGACGTCACCCGGCCCGGCGGCTCCCGGTGAGCGCAGATCGGGCGGTACGGGTGGGAGTGCTCGGCTCCGGGGTGGTCGGCTCCCAGGTCGTGCGCTTGATCGGCGAGCAGTCCGACGAACTCGCGGCCCGGGTCGGCGCCCCCATCGAACTGGTCGCGGTCGCCGTCCGGCGGCCGGCCCGCCATCCGGAGGTCCCCGCGGACCTGCTCACCACCGACGCCGCTGGACTGGTCGCCCGCGACGACGTCGACGTGATCGTCGAGGTGATCGGCGGCATCGAGCCGGCCAAGGAGTTGCTGTTGACGGCGCTGCGCCGCGGCGCCGGTGTCGTCACCGCCAACAAGGCGCTGCTCGCCGAGCACGGCCCCGAGCTGTACCAGGCGGCCGACGCTGCAGGCTCCGATCTCTACTTCGAGGCGGCCGTCGCCGGCGCCATCCCGTTGATCCGCCCGCTGCGCGAATCCCTTGCCGGCGACCGCATCTCGCGCATCATGGGGATCGTCAACGGGACCACCAACTACATCCTGTCCGCGATGACCGAGACCGGTCTGGGCTACCACGAGGCGCTGGCCGAGGCGACCAGGCTCGGCTACGCGGAGGCGGATCCGACCGCGGACGTCGACGGTTTCGACGCCGCCGCCAAAGCGGCGATCCTCGCCAGCATCGGCTTCCACACCCGGGTCGGCGCCGCCGACGTGCACCGCGAGGGGATCGCCGAAGTGTCCGCCGCGGACATCGCCGCCGCCCGTCAGATCGGTTGCACCGTCAAGCTTCTCGCGATCTGCGAGCGGGTGTCATCGGTCGTCGGGTCAACCGCGCCCGGGGTGGACGGCCGGGCGGGTGGCGAGGGTGTCTCGGCCCGCGTGCACCCGGTGATGCTGCCGCAGAATCACCCGCTGGCCGGCGTGGATGGCGCCTTCAACGCGGTCTACGTCGAGGCGGAAGCCGCCGGCCGGTTGATGTTCTACGGGCCCGGCGCAGGTGGCGCGCCCACCGCCTCGGCGGTGCTCGGTGACCTGGTTGCGGTGGCGCGCAACAGGATCGCCGGCGGTCGTGGCCCCCGTGAGTCCGCGTACGCAGCGCTGCCCATCCAGCCGATGGGCCAGGTGCTCAGCCGGTACCACATCAGCCTGGACGTCGACGACAAGGCCGGCGTGCTCGCGGCCGTCGCGATGGCGTTCGCCGACGCCGGCATCTCGATTTCCACGGTGCGACAGGAGGGCAGAGGCGATGACGCGATCCTGGTCGTCGTCACGCACAGCGCGCCCGATGCCGCGCTCGCCGGCACCGTCGACAAGCTGGCCCAGCTCGATTCCGTCCGTCGGGTGACCTCGGTGATGCGGGTGATGGGAGACTTGCGGTGACCGGCCGCCGGACGGCCAGCTGGCGCGGGGTCGTCGGCCACCGCAAATCGGTGGACGAGCGCAGTGCTGTCGTCCATCACAGCCCGCCGGACCGGCGGGCCGCGGCGACCACGAGAGACCCCGCCCGGTGCCGGCGGAGATGATGGGATGGGTGCCGCAGTGACCACGACCGCCGCGCAGGTGGGTTGGCCAGGGCTGATTGCCGCCTACCCGGATCGCGTTGCCGTCCCGCCGGGCGCCCGCGTCGTCACGCTGCTGGAGGGCGGTACGCCGCTGCTGCACGCGCAGGCGCTCTCGGATCGGCTCGGGGTGCAGGTGTACCTCAAGGTCGAGGGTGCCAATCCGACCGGCTCCTTCAAGGACCGGGGCATGACCGTCGCCGTCACCTACGCCTTGGCGCTGGGAGCCAAGGCCGTCATCTGCGCCTCCACCGGCAACACGTCCGCCTCCGCGGCCGCGTACGCCGCCCGCGCCGGCATGACCTGCGCCGTGCTCGTTCCGCAGGGCAAGATCGCGGCCGGCAAGCTGGCGCAGGCGGTGGCTTACGGCGCCAAAATCCTGCAGGTCGACGGCAACTTCGACGACTGCCTCGAGCTCGCCCGCAAGACCGCCGCGACGCAGGACGACATCGCGCTGGTCAACTCCGTCAACCCGGTGCGCATCGAGGGTCAGAAGACCGCGTCGTTCGAGATCTGCGACACGCTGGGCCGCGCCCCCGACATCCACTACCTGCCGGTCGGCAACGCCGGGAACATCACCGCCTACTGGAAGGGCTACCGCGAGTACTTCGACGACGGAGTGATCGACGCGCTGCCACGGATGTTCGGCTTCCAGGCCGCCGGTGCAGCGCCGCTGGTGCTGGGCCATCCGGTCTCGCACCCCGACACCATCGCCACCGCCATCCGGATCGGCGCGCCAGCGTCCTGGAACGGCGCTGTCCGGGCCAGGGACGACTCGCACGGCCTCATCGACGCCGTCACCGATGAGCAGATCCTGCAGGCCTACCGGCTGCTCGCGTCCACCGAGGGCGTGTTCGTCGAGCCCGCTTCCGCCGCGTCCGTCGCCGGATTGCTGGCGACCGCGGCCGATGGCCGGTTGCCCGCCGGTGCGCTGGTCGTCTGCACGGTGACCGGCAACGGCCTGAAGGACCCCGACACTGCCATGACCTTCATGACCGAGCCGGTGGTGCTTCCCGTTGCGGCGGAAGCGGTGACCGAGGCCCTGGGACTGGCTGGATGAGCGACCGGCGACCGGCGGGCTCGGCGGTGCTGCGCAGTGCCGTCGCCGGATCGGACGACGCCATGACGGTGACCGTCCGGGTACCCGCCACGTCGGCGAATCTGGGACCGGGCTTCGACAGCTTCGGCCTGGCCCTCGCCCGCTACGACGAGGTGACCCTCAGCCGGCGTGACACCGGCTTGGAGATCGAGGTCGTGGGCATCGGTGCCGGCGAGGTCCCGCTCACCCATGAACATCTCGTCGTACGCGCGATCGCCAAGGTGTTCGACGCGACCGCGACGCCGCTGCCCGGGCTGCATCTGCGCTGCGTCAACTGCATCCCGCACGGCGGCGGCCTCGGGTCGTCCGCCGCGGCCATCGTCGCCGGCCTGCTCGCCGGGCGGGAGTTGCTGTGCGGCACGGACCGTAACGGCCCGGTGCTCACCGACGACGACGTCTTCGCGCTCGGCACCGAGATGGAGGGCCATCCCGACAACGTGGCGCCGGCGCTGTACGGCGGATTCACCCTCGCCTACACCGGCCCCGACGGCCGACCCGATGCCGTGCGGCCGAAGGTGCACCCCGACATCCGGGTGGTCGTCTTCAGCTCGCACGCAGCGAGTTCGACGCATCAGGCGCGGCTGCTGCTACCGGCGACGGTCCCGCACGCCGATGCGAGCGCCAACGCCGCGGCCGCCGGCCTCCTCGTCCATGCGATGACGAGCGATCCTGCCCGCCTGCTCGCCGCCACCCGCGACCGGCTGCACCAGGACTATCGCGCGGCTGCGATGCCCGAGTCGCTCCGGCTGATCGCCGAGCTCAGGGCCAGCGGGATCGCCGCGGTCCTCTCCGGCGCCGGACCGTCGGTGATCGCGCTGGTCAGCGGGTCGATCGACGTGGCCGACTGGCAACGGCCCGGTTTCGACGTCGCCCAGGTCGAGGTGTGCAGCACCGGAGCGACGGTGGAACGCCGGTAGCCGCAACCCCTGCGGTGGCGCCGTCGCGATGGTCGCACCGGCGTGGTGACGGATTGCTACCGATGGAGCACACGTCACCGCACACTCGTGTCCGCACCGGGCGACACGCACTGCGGCAGTTGCCGGTCGCGTTGATGTGCGGTTACTGTTGAGGGCGATCACCGGCTGTGCCCGCTACGACGTTTGGTCTGCGAGCCGGAAATCGACGGTGGGGGACTGAAGAAGCCTCCTGCCGCTCCCAATCTGAAGCACTCCTCTCGCCGGAACGCACCCCGGTGGCGCCGGAACGGCTCATGGTCGGCTTTTCCAGCCGCGTCATGGGAGCGGTCCGCGTCAGCGATTCAGACAAGGTGATCACGACTCCGCCGCGCCCATCTGGGCGCGCAACGGCAGCCACCGCACCTGCGGTGAGCTCAATCTCCGGCCGCGCACAGACGGCCGGACAGGAAGGATCTTCGTGACTGAAACCACGGAGTCGCTCGACAATGCCGCCACCTCCGCACCCGCCACCCGTGGCCGCGGACGCAAGGGTGAGGGCCTGTCGGGCATGGTGCTGACGGATCTCAAGGCCCTGGCGGGTCAGTTGGGCATTCGCGGCACATCGGGGATGCGCAAGGGAGACCTGGTCGCGGCGATCTCCGCCAGGCAGAACGGTTCCGGCGCTGCCCCTGGGGCGGCCGGCAGCGGCGCCCCGAGCAGGACAGAGCAACGGCCGGCGTCCGCGCCGGCCGCGAACGGGCACGGCGGCGGCGAGCCGACGCTGCCGCTGGGCGACGTGCCCGGCAGCCGGGAGACGACCGCGCCCGAGAGCAACGGCACCGTGCGGACCGACCGCGGTGACACCCGGGCGCCGGAACAGGGCGGCGGTGAGTCCGGACGAGACGCACAGGATCGCGCCGACACCCCCAACGAGAACCGCACCGAGGAGCGCGCCGGCAACCGCGGCGACGACACCCGCGCCGACCGCTCCGAGCAAGGCGGCGATCGCCAGTCCGGTGACCGCACCGTCGACCGGGGCGCCGACGACTCCGGCGAGTCCGACGACGGCCTGCGCGGCAACCGGCGTAACCGCCGGAACCGGCGGGACGGCCGGGACAACGGCCGCACCACTGCCTCGGACAGCGGCCGGGACAACCAGGGCCGGGACACCGGCGACAACGCCCAGCGCGACAACAACGGTCGGGACAACGGACGCGACACCAACGGATCCGCCGGTAACGGCGGCGTCGCCGTCGACCAGCGCAACGGCCAGCAGCAGCGCGAGCAGGGCCGGGACAACCAGCGGGACAACCAGAACCGCGACAATCAGGGCCGCGACGGGCAACGCGACCAGGGCCGGGACAATCAGCGGGACAACCAGAACCGCGACAACCGGCAGGGTCGGCAGAACACCGACAACCGTCGTGACGACGATGACGAGGGCGACGGCCGTGGCCGTCGTGGCCGCCGTTACCGTGACCGCAACCGCCGCAATTCGCGCGACCGCTTCGCCCCGGACGGCCCGGCCGAGCCGGAAGTGCGCGACGACGACGTCCTCGTTCCTGTCGCCGGCATCCTCGACGTGCTCGATTCCTACGCATTCATCCGGACTTCCGGGTACCTGACCGGCCCGAACGACGTCTACGTTTCGCTGTCCCAGGTCCGCAAGAACGGCCTGCGGCGGGGCGACGCGGTGACCGGCGCGGTCCGGGCACAGCGCGAGGGCGAGGCCCAGCGGCAGAAGTTCAACGCCCTCGTCCGGCTCGACACGGTCAACGGGTTGGAGCCCGAACAGGCGAGGAACCGGCCCGAGTTCACCAAGCTCACGCCTCTCTACCCGAACGACCGGCTGCGCCTGGAGACCGAGGCGCACCTGCTGACCACCCGCGTCATCGACCTGGTGATGCCCGTCGGCAAGGGTCAGCGAGCGCTGATCGTGTCCCCGCCGAAGGCCGGCAAGACGATGGTCATGCAGGCCATCGCCAACGCGATCACCACGAACAACCCGGAATGCCACCTGATGGTGGTGCTCGTGGACGAGCGGCCCGAAGAGGTCACGGACATGCAGCGCTCGGTCAAGGGCGAGGTCATCGCCTCCACCTTCGACCGGCCGCCGTCGGACCACACCCTGGTCGCCGAGCTCGCGATCGAGCGGGCGAAGCGGCTGGTCGAGATGGGTCGGGACGTCGTCGTCCTGCTCGATTCGATCACCCGGCTGGGCCGCGCCTACAACCTCGCGGCGCCGGCGTCGGGCCGGATTCTCTCCGGTGGCGTCGACTCCACCGCGCTGTTCCCGCCGAAGCGGTTCCTCGGTGCGGCACGGAACATCGAGAACGGTGGCTCGCTCACCATCTTCGCCTCGGCACTGGTCGAGACCGGCTCCGCCGGCGACACCGTGATCTTCGAGGAGTTCAAGGGCACCGGCAATGCCGAGCTGAAGCTGGACCGGCGGCTCGCGGACAAGCGGATCTTCCCGGCGATCGACGTCGACCAGTCGTCGACCCGCAAGGAAGACCTGCTGCTCTCGCCCGACGAGCTGGCGATCGTGGTCAAGCTGCGCCGGGTGCTGGCCGCTCTGGACACCCAGCAGGCGCTGGAACTGGTGCTGGACCGGCTGCGCAAGACCCGCAGCAACGTCGAGTTCCTGATGCAGGTCGCCAAGAACACGCCCGGCAGCGACTGAGCGGAGCGAGCGGGCCCGGTGGCGATGGTCGCCGGGCCGTCGGCGTCACAGGTGCGCACTGGCCAGTGGTGACCGACCCGCGGGTCTCGGGTCGATGCCGATCGGGCGCGGACGTGCCCGATCAGTACTGTATGTCCCGTGACGCCACTGGACGTGCTCGGATCATCGAAGTACATGCAGCTGACGACCTTCCGTAAGGACGGCACGCCGGTGCCCACGCCGGTGTGGGTCGCCCGCACCGGCAACGAGTTGCGGGTGTGGTCCGCCGCCGACGCCGGCAAGGTCAAGCGCATTCGGCGCAGCGGCGCCGTGCAGGTGGCGCCGTGCACCCCGCGTGGCAAGCCGATCGGGACGCCGATCGATGCGACGGCACGGATGCTCCCCGACGACGATGTCCCGGGCGTGCTCGACCTGCTGGTGCAGAAGTACGGACTCCTCGGACGGCTGGCAACGTGGCGGGACCGCCGAAGCGGACGCAGGGGCGCCGCGATCGAGATCACTCTGGGTGGGCCGGCGGCGGCCGACCACAGCTGAGGCGCGGTTGCGGCTGCCGGGATTGCGCCCCCGTGGATCATCGCTTGCGCTGGTCGCGGCACTTCTGTCTCGGCGACTCCATTCATCTGCGGGCCGGCCCCGGCAGATCGTGGAATACCGGGCGCTACCGCGCTGTTTGCCTCAGTGACCGACCCATCTGGCACACTGGTCGGTCGAGCCCGGCCCCGGTTCACGACCCGACATCCGTCGCGGACGACCCGGAGCCCCACGCAAGGCTCTACCGAAAGAGGACAGCAATGAAGACCGGCATCCACCCGCAGTACGTCACCACCGAGGTCACCTGCGGTTGTGGCAACACCTTCACCACCCGCTCCACCGAGGGCAGCGGCAAGATCAACGTCGAGGTGTGCTCCAACTGCCACCCGTTCTACACCGGCAAGCAAAAGATCCTGGACACCGGCGGCCGGGTCGCGCGCTTCGAGGCGCGGTACGGCAAGCGCAGCCGCTAGCGCATCGACGGCGCCCGCAGACCACCCGGTCCGCGGGCGCCGTTTGCTGTTCCGGGTAGCGACCACACCAGCAGGACAAGCATGACCACAGCAGAGGGGAGCCGACTGATGACGTCAGCGACCTCCGCCGACGTGCCCCGCGCCTCCGTCGAACAGTTGCTCGCGGAGTACCAGGAGCTGCAGGACCGGCTCAACGATCCGGGCGTGCACGCCGATCAGGCCGTCGCCCGGCGCCTCGGCCGGCGGTACGCAGAGCTGACCCCGATCGTCACGACATCGACGCAGCTCGAGCAGGCCCGCGGCGATCTGCAGGCGGCGCGCGAACTGACCGCCGAGGACCCGGCCTTTGCCGACGAGGCCGACGCGCTCCAGGTGCGGGTCGCCGAGCTGGAGACCCGGCTGGGCGAACTGCTGACCCCGCGCGACCCCGACGACAGCAAGGACGTCCTCGTGGAGGTCAAGGCGGGGGAGGGCGGTGAGGAGTCCGCACTGTTCGCCGGTGATCTGCTGCGGATGTACCTGCGGTACGCCGAGCGGCGCGGCTGGAAGACCGAGGTGCTGTCCGCCACCGAGTCCGACCTCGGCGGATACAAGGACGCCACGGTCGCCATCAAGGCGCCGGCGTCCTCGGCCGACGGTGTCTGGGCGCGGCTGAAGTTCGAGGGCGGCGTGCACCGCGTGCAGCGGGTTCCGGTCACCGAGTCGCAGGGCCGTATCCACACCTCCGCGGCCGGGGTGCTGGTCGCACCGGAAGCCGAGGACGTCGACGTCACCGTCGACCCCAGTGACCTGCGGATCGACGTCTTCCGGTCGTCCGGGCCCGGCGGTCAGTCCGTGAACACCACCGACTCCGCCGTCCGGATCACCCACCTGCCCACCGGCATCGTGGTGTCCTGCCAGAACGAGAAGTCGCAACTGCAGAACAAGGAACAGGCGCTGCGGATCCTGCGGGCGCGGCTCCTCGCTGCCGCCCGCGCGACCGCCGACGCCGCCGCCGCGGACGCCCGCCGCTCCCAGGTACGCACCGTCGACCGCTCCGAACGCGTCCGGACCTACAACTTCCCGGAGAACCGGATCGCCGACCACCGGGTGGGCTACAAGGCGTACAACCTGGACGCCGTGCTGGACGGCGACCTCGACGCGGTGCTCGACGCCCTCGCGCAGGCCGACCGCACCGAACGGCTGGCGGCGGGCGGCCGGTCGCCGGCAACCGACCGGGCATGAGTCGGCAGTCCCTGCGGTCCGCGGTGGTCGCCGCCGCCGCAACCCTCGAGCAGGCCGGGGTGCCCAGTCCCGCCGTCGACGCCGAGGAGCTGGCCGCACATCTGCTCGGCGTGTCCCGCACCAGGCTGGGGCTCACCCCGCTGGTCGAGCCGACCTGGGTCGAGCGGTACCAGGCGCTGGTCGCCCGCCGCTCACAGCGCATCCCGCTGCAGTACCTGGTCGGGTCGGTACCGTTCGGTAGGGCCCAGATCGCAGTTGGGCCAGGCGTTTTCGTGCCGCGCCCGGAGACCGAGTTCCTGGTCGACTGGTCGCTGCGGGCCATCGCCGACCGGCCGAACCCGACCGTCGTCGACCTCTGCACCGGCAGCGGCGCCATCGCGCTGGCCATCTCCGCGGCTCGGCCCGATGCGCGGGTGATCGCCGTCGAACGGTCGCAGGCGGCGCTGTCGTGGGCGCGCCGGAACATCGTCGCCCACGTCGACGCCGGCGGAACGCCGGTCGAGTTGCGCGGCGGCGACATCCTCGACCAGCGCCTGCTGGCCGACCTCGATGCCTCCGCCGACCTCGTGACGGCGAACCCGCCGTACGTCCCCGACGGCACCCCGGTCGAGCCCGAGGTTGCGGACCACGATCCCGCTGAGGCCGTCTTCGGCGGTCCTGACGGGCTCGCCCTGATCCGGCCGCTGATCTCGGTCGCGGCGGGGTTGCTCAAGGTGGACGGCGTGCTGGCCATCGAGCACGACGACACCCAGGGGGAGTCCGTGCCCGAACTGCTGCGCAAGCGGCAGGTGCTCGCCGACGTCGCCGATCATGCCGACCTGGCGGGGCGGCCGCGGTTCGTCACGGCGACCAGGGTGCGCATGCCGTTGCCGGTCTCCCGGGCTGGAACACTGCACTCGTGACGACGTTCGATTGCGCCGACCCGGTCGCCCGGCGCGCAGGCCTGGAATCCGCCGCCCACGCCGCTCGTTCGGGAAACCTGGTCGTGATGCCCACCGACACGGTGTACGGGATCGGTGCCGATGCCTTCAATGCCGCGGCCGTGCGCGCGCTGCTGGCCGCCAAGGGCCGTGGCCCGGACATGCCGGTTCCGGTGCTCGTCGGGTCGTGGACGACGATCGACGGTCTGGTGATGGCGCTGCCGCCGGTCGGCCGGACGCTGATCGAGGCGTTCTGGCCGGGTGGGCTGTCCCTCGTCGTCGAGCATGCCCCGTCGCTGAGCTGGGACCTCGGAGACGCCAAGGGCACCGTGATGGTGCGCATGCCGCTGCACCCGGTCGCCCTCGACCTGCTGCGGCTGGTCGGGCCGATGGCGGTGTCCAGCGCCAACCGCAGCGGCAGCCCGCCGGCCACCACTGCCGCCGACGCGGAAGCCCAACTGGGAGAGGACGTCTCGGTGTACCTGGAGGCGGGTCCGTCACCGATCGGGGTGGCCTCCACGGTCGTCGACCTGACGACGGAGGTGCCGCGGGTGTTGCGCACGGGCGCGGTCAGCGTCGACCGGATCCGGGATGTGATCGGCGACATCGAGGTCCCCGAGCAGCAGTGACGCCCGGGTCTCGCGTCGACTGCCCGTGGCGCCGGGCCCGATGGAGCCGTGTCCGGCCTTCGCAAGAGGCCGCCCGGTCCCGGAAACGCCGAAGGCCCGATCTGGACGACGGCGTGTCGTGATCGGGCCTACGGGCAGCTCCCGGCGTGGGGCTCAGTTCTGATTCGTACCCCCCGGGCGGAAGGCTGGGTCCGGGCTTCGGAACCCGGCCGCCAGGGACGAATCGGAGCTACATAGTGGGGACGGCCCAACCCGGCGTTGGTTGCGCGATTCCGGCGGCTTTCCCGATCCGGCCCGGGGAACGCGCCGGTGGCGGCGGCCGACCCGTCCGACGCGTCACCACCTGCCCGGCGGGCGGCGCGGGGTTGCAGGCGGTCGACGACCACGCGCGCCGATTACCCTGGCCGGGTGACGGACTACGTGATCCCGGGGCGCGAGTACGCGCTCGTGTTCGGGACCGCCGTCGTCGTCACGTTCCTGCTGACCGGCCTGGTCCGGCTCATGGCGGTCAAGTTGGGTGCCGTCACCCCGATCCGTGAGCGTGACGTGCACTCGCTGCCGATTCCCCGGATGGGCGGTGTCGCGGTGTACGCGGGGTTCGCCGCCGCCGTGCTGATGGCGCTGCAGTTGCCGGCGGTCGGCAGCGCCTTCGTCTCGTCGTCGGAGGTACTCGGCATCCTGGCGGCCGGCGGGCTGATCACCCTGGTCGGCGTGCTGGACGACCGCTTCGACCTCGATGCGGTGGCGAAACTCGCCGGGCAGATCCTGGCGGCCGGGGTGCTGGTGCTGTTCGGCGTGCAGTGGCAGGTGCTGTGGCTGCCCGGCAGCGGGCCCACCGGCGGCAGCCTGGTCAGCCTCGACCAGACGCAGGGGATCGTGCTGACGGTGCTGCTGACGGTCGTGCTGACCAACGCGATGAACTTCATCGACGGCCTCGACGGGCTGCTGGCCGGCGTCGCCGCCATCTCGGCGTTCGCGATCTTCGTTTTCTCCGTGCGGCAGCTGCTGCTGTCCGGTGACGACAGCTCCGCCTCGCAGCCGCCGCTCATCGCCGCCGCCCTGCTCGGGGCGTGCATCGGGTTCCTGCCGCACAACTTCTCGCCGGCGCGGATCTTCATGGGTGATTCCGGGGCGATGTTCATCGGCCTGGCGATGGCGGGCGCGACGGTCAGCGCCGGCGGCAAGCTCGACCCGTCGACGTTCGGCCCGCGCTCCACGATCGCCCTGCTGGCGCCGCTGATCGTCGCGCTGGCGGTGGTCTTCATCCCCGTGCTGGACTTCCTGATGGCCGTGATCCGCCGCACCAAGGAGGGCCGGCACCCGTTCAGCGCCGACAAGCAGCACCTGCACCACCGGATGCTCGCCATCGGCCACACCCACCGGCAGGCCGTGCTGATCTTCTACTACTGGGCCTTCGTCCTGGCCGCCGGCGCCGTGTCGCTGGTGTTCGTCAGGTGGGAGGTCGCCATCATTCCCGTTGCCGTCCTGGTCGTGGTCGGCCTCGCGTTCTCCGCCTGGCCCAAGATGCGGGACCGGCGGCTCGCCCGTGCCCGTGGCGACGCGGCAGCTGCGGCGGTGACCCGATGACCGCCGATCGGCCGTCCGGTGACGAGCGCAGAGCGGCCGACCCGCGCCGGCCGCCGGTCGACCTGTCGGCACAGGCGAGCGCGGCGCAGCGGATCGCCGATCGCAGCCGCTCGGAGGGGGCCTGGTCACTGGGCCACCTGCGGCTGTGCTGGATCGCGTTGGTGCTCGGCGGCGCCGTGCTCGGGGTGGTGGCCGGAGTGGTCGACGGAGCGGGGGCCGTCACCGGGGTCGTGCTGGGCACCGCCATCGTTGGCGCCTTCTTCACCTTCTCCGCGGTGGTGATCGCCTGGGTGGGCAAGACGAACCCGAAAACCGTGATGGTGGCGGCCCTGTTCGCCTACGTGATCAAGGTGATGGTGCTCGCGCTGATTCTGCTGACCATGCCCATCGACGGCTTCGTCAATGTCCGCTGGATGGCCGGCGCGATCGGCCTCGGGCTGTTCCTCTGGCTCGGGGCGCACATGCGCTATGTCTGGACATTGAAGCTCTACTACGTCGATCCGGGATGAGACGCGCCCGATCGGGCCCGTTACCGGGTGGACCCTTCCCACCTGGGAAAACCGTCCTGCTGCGGCCTTTTCGTGACGCCGGACACGCGGTGGGGATCACCGTGGGTGGGTGCAGCAGGCCCTCTGGGCAACTGATAGTGTCCGGGGCGCCATGAAGATGCGTGCCGTAGCCCGGCCCCCCTCCCGGGGAGCCGACCAGGGCTGGGCGGTTCTGTCCACCATGATCTCCGGATTGGTGGTGTTCGGCGGCATCGGTTGGTTGCTGGACGGCTGGCTGGATTCCCGGCTGTGGGCACCCGTCGGAATGATCGTCGGGATGTCCCTGGGCATCTACGCGGTGGTCATGCGGTTCGGCCGGCCACAAGTGCACGAGATGACCCCGGCCGCGGCCGAGAAGTCCGACATGGCAACAGCATTGCGTGCGGCGAAAGCCGCCAACAGGCAGAAGGCGTTCGTCAGGGCGCGAGCAGTGGCAGCACAGAGGACCGAATCTTCACCCGCCGACGGTCAACCCTCGGCAGGCCCCCGAAGGGAGACCGACTACCCGTGAGCTCCAGCCTGCTCTCGCTGGGCCTGCAAGCGGCCGAAGGTGGTGACGGTTCCTTCGTCGCGCCCTCCGTCGAGATCGCGTTCTTCTTCGACAAGGTCGGTGACGGCACCGTCATCGCCTCCATCAAGGCGATGGTCCTGCTCGTCCTGGGCACCGTGATCCTGATGGCGTTTTTCCTGGCCGCCTCCCGTAAGGCGGCGATGCTGCCCGGCAAGCTGCAGTTCGCCGGCGAGGGGATCTACGGCTTCGTCCGGAACGGGGTCGCCATCGAGATCCTCGGCGGCAAGAACGGTCGCAAGTGGGCGGGCTTCCTCGCCACCCTGTTCGTCTTCATCTTCATCCAGAACGTCTGGGGCATCGTCCCTGTCGCGCAGTTGCCGGTCACCTCGCACTTCGCGATCCCCGTGCTGCTCGCGGTCATGGTGTGGTTCATCTACATGATCGTCGGCATCCAGAAGCACGGGTTCTTCGGCTTCTTCAAGTTGATGTGCTACATCCCGGGGATCCCGTGGTACATGCACATCCTGCTGATCCCGATCGAGTTCCTGTCCAACATCATCCTCCGGCCGTTCACGCTGGCCATCCGGTTGTTCGCCAACATGTTCGCCGGCCACATGCTGATCACCATCGCCGCGGTCGGCACCATCTACCTGTGGGGCGAGGGCGGCTTCCTCAATTACCTTCTGGGCATCCTGCCGTTCATCGGCAGCCTCGGCCTGGTGTTCTTCGAGCTGCTGATCGTCTCGCTGCAGGCCTACGTGTTCGTCCTGCTGACCGCCATCTACCTGGAGTCCTCGTTGGCCGACTCGCACTGAGAAGGCAAGGCCCGCAGTCGTTCTGCCCAGCTTGCACCGCATGAGCACCACCGAATCCGCACCACCTGGCCCGCACCGGCGCGGCCAGTGATTGACAAATGAGGATCCGCACCGGATCCCGTGAAAGGGAGAAGCAACCCCATGTCTGACGTGACGCAGCTCGCGGAACTCACCGGCAACGTCGGCACCCTCGGGTACGGCCTTTCCGCGATCGGTCCCGGTATCGGTGTCGGTATCGTCTGGGCCGCCTACATCACCTCGACGGCACGTCAGCCGGAGTCGGCCGGTCTCACCCGGACCTACGCGTTCCTCGGCTTCGCGGTGTCCGAGGCGCTGGCCCTGCTCGGCTTCGTTGTGCCGTTCATCCTGACCTGATCCGCACCCCTAGCTCAGAGTCGAGGACCGAATGATCGTGTACACCGCGGCCGAAGAGGTCACCAACCCGATCGGCTTGCCGTGGGGCGAGGTGGTGATCGCAGCCATCGCCTTCGCGCTGCTGCTGATCGTGCTGGGCAAGTTCGTCTGGCCGCAGTTCGAGCGTGCGTTCGCCGCGCGGACCAAGGCCATCGAGGGCGGCATCGCCAAGGCCGAGGAAGCGCAGAACGAGGCCAAGGCGGCGCTCGACCGGTACAACCAGCAGCTCGCCGGGGCCCGTGAGGAAGCCGCCAAGATTCGCGAGGACGCGCGCGCCCAGGCGCAGGCCATCCGTGACGACATGCTGGCCCAGGCGCACGCCGAGACCGAGCGCATCGCCGCCGCCGGTCGGGCCCAGCTCGAGGCGCAGCGGGCGCAGATCGTCGCCGAGCTGCGTTCGGACCTCGGACGGGTCTCGGTCGAGCTCGCCAGCCGCGTCGTCGGTGAGTCGTTGCAGGACGACGCCCGGCAGACCCGGACGGTCGAGCGCTTCCTGGCCGACCTGGAACGCTGATGCAACACATCGCCAGTCGCGAGTCGTTGATCGCCACCGACAACCATCTGCTGTCGGTGGCCGAGCAGCTGGACACCCAGGCGCTCACCGACCTGGGAACCCAGCTGGATCAGGTCGCCGACCTGCTGCTCAACGAGGTGCCGCTGCGCCGAACGCTGTCCGAGGGAACCGTTGCGCCGGACCGCCGGGCGGGGATCGCCACCCAGCTGCTCGGCGCCAAGATCGGTGAGCCCGCGTTGTCCGTCGTGCAGTTCGCCGTTCGGCAGAGCTGGTCGTCATCTCACGACCTGCAAGCCGCCCTGCGCCGGGTCAGCCGGACCGCGATGTTTCTGCGGGTGGAGCGTACGGGCGAGCTCGACGACGTCGAGGACCAGCTGTTCCGCTTCTCCCGGATCGTCGACGCCTCGCCCGATCTGTCAGTGATCCTCGATGACCCGACGGCGGACCCGGACGCCCGGTCGCGGCTCGTCGACCGGCTGCTGGCCGGCCGTTCGCATCCGCTGGTGACCGAGCTGGTCGATGCACTGGCCCGCGACACCGCCGGCCGATCGTTCACCCACGGCGTGCGCGAGCTGGTGGACCAGGCGGCGCAGCGTCGGCAGAAGGTGGTGGCCTTCGTCAAGGCGGCCGTACCGTTGAGCGAGGAACAGTCCGCACGGCTCAAGCGCTCGCTGAACCGCATCTACGGTCGCGAGGTCTCGGTGCACCTCGAGGTCGTGCCCGAACTGATGGGCGGGATTCGGGTGCAGGTCGGCGACGAGGTGATCGACGGCAGCGTGCAATCGCAGCTGGAGACCCTGCGCCGGCGGATGTCCGCCTGATCGAGAGCACCGTTCGACGGCGCCGGACGTCGGTACCGATCGAGAGCATCACGGGAAGCGATTCCCGGCAGTGAAGAAGGACAACCGGCAGGCCGCGGTTGTGACAGCAGCGTTGATGACACAGAACGGGAACGCGATGACCGAGTTGACGATCTCCTCCGACGAGATCCGCTCCGCGATCGAAAGCTACGTGTCCGACTATTCGCCCGAGGTGACCCGGGAAGAGGTCGGCATCGTCGCCGAGGCCGGTGACGGGATCGCCACCGTCGAGGGCCTGCCATCGGCGATGGCCAACGAACTCCTCGAGTTCCCCGGCGGCGTGCTCGGGGTGGCGCTGAACCTCGATGTGCGCTCCATCGGCGCTGTGATCCTGGGTGATCAGAACACCATCGAGGAGGGCCAGCAGGTCACCCGGACCGGCGAGGTGCTGTCCGTCCCGGTGGGCGACGGCTTCCTCGGGCGAGTGGTGAACCCGCTCGCACAGCCGATCGACGGCCTCGGCGAGATCGTGTCCGAGGAGAACCGCCCGCTCGAGCTGCAGGCAGCGTCGGTGGTCCAGCGGCAGGGCGTCAAGGAGCCGCTGCAGACCGGCATCAAGGCGATCGACTCGATGACGCCGATCGGCCGCGGCCAGCGCCAGCTGATCATCGGCGACCGCAAGACCGGCAAGACCGCCGTCTGCGTCGACACGATCATCAACCAGAAGCAGAACTGGGAGACCGGCGATCCCCAGCAGCAGGTGCGCTGCATCTACGTCGCGATCGGCCAGAAGGGGACCACGATCGCCGGTGTGCGGCAGTCCCTGGAGGACGCCGGCGCGCTGGAGTACACCACCATCGTCGCCGCCCCGGCATCGGACTCCGCGGGCTTCAAATGGCTTGCGCCGTACACCGGTTCGGCCATCGGACAGCACTGGATGTACCAGGGCAAGCACGTCCTGATCATCTTCGACGACCTGTCCAAGCAGGCCGAGGCGTACCGGGCCATCTCCCTGCTGCTCCGCCGCCCGCCCGGCCGCGAGGCCTACCCCGGGGATGTCTTCTACCTGCACTCCCGCCTGCTGGAGCGCTGCGCGAAGCTCTCCGACGACCTGGGTGGCGGTTCGATGACCGGACTGCCGCTGATCGAGACCAAGGCCGGTGACGTCTCGGCGTACATCCCGACGAACGTCATCTCCATCACCGACGGTCAGTGCTTCCTCGAGGGTGACCTGTTCAACTCCGGTGTGCGGCCCGCCGTGAACGTGGGTATCTCGGTGTCCCGGGTCGGTGGTGCGGCCCAGGTGAAGGCCATGCGCAAGGTCTCCGGCACGTTGCGGCTGGACCTGTCCGCCTACCGCGAGCTGGAGGCCTTCGCCGCCTTCGGTTCGGACCTGGACGAGGTCTCCAAGCGGGCGCTGGCCCGCGGCTCACGCCTGGTCGAGCTGCTCAAGCAGCCGCAGTTCAGCCCCTACCCGGTCGAGGAGCAGGTGGTGGCCATCTGGGCCGGTACCCGCGGTCACATGGACCGGGTGCCGGTGTCGGACATCCGGCGGTTCGAGAGCGAGTTCCTGCAGTACCTGCGGCACGCCCCGGGCAGCCCGCTGGAGGCGATCCGCACCTCGAAGGATCTCTCCGAGGACAGCGAGAACGCCCTGCTGGCAGCGCTTGCCGAGTTCTCCGACACGTTCACCACGTCCGAGGGCAACATCTTGGGCCGCCAGCCGGAGGCCCGCCCGATGGACGAGTCCGAGGTCGGCCACGAGAAGGTCCAGGTCCAGGTCCGGCGCCCGCCGGCCAAGAAGTGACCGGGGTCCTGCGGATGCCCGCTCCGATCGCCCGAACTGTCCCCGCCGGAGGTGACTGATGGCCGCCCAGGTCAGGGTGCTGCGCCAACGCGTGAAGTCCGTGCGCTCGACGCAGAAGATCACCAAGGCGCAGGAAATGATCGCCACCTCGCGGATCGCGAAGGCACAGGCCAAGGTGGCGGCCGCAGCGCCGTACTCCGCGCAGATCACCGATGTGCTGACGGCCCTGGCGTCGGCGTCCACGCTGGATCACCCGCTGCTCAACGAGCGGGACGAGCCGAAGCGGGCCGGCATCCTGCTGATCACCGCCGACCGTGGCCTGTGCGGCGCCTACAACTCAGCGGTGATCAAGGCGGCGGAGGAGCTTGCGGCGTTACTCCGGTCGCAGGGCAAGGAGCCGGTGATCTACGTGATCGGCCGGAAGGGTCTGGGTTACTTCACCTTCCGCCAGCGGGCCATCGCCGAATCGTGGACCGGGTTCTCCGAGCGCCCGACCTACGCGGACGCGGAGCGGGCGACCGAGGCGCTGTTGCCCGCGTTTATCGCCGGATCGGCCGGCACCACCGGAGACGGTGAGCCTGGCATCGACGAGATCCATCTGGTGTCAACGCATTTTGTGTCGATGATCACCCAGCGCCCGCAGGCCCGGCGGATGGCGCCGATGGAGATCGAGTACGTCGAGAGCGACTCGCCCGACACGCTGCTGCCGTCGTACGAGTTCGAACCCTCGTCCGACCGGCTGCTCGACGAGATGCTGCCCAAGTACCTCAAGACCCGTATCTACGCGGCACTGCTGGACGCGGCGGCGAGCGAGTCGGCGGCCCGGCGGGCCGCGTGCAAGGCGGCGACGGACAACGCCAACGACATCATCCGCAACCTGTCCCGCCAGGCCAACCAGGCCCGGCAGGCGCAGATCACCCAAGAACTCACGGAGATCGTCGGCGGCGCCGACGCTCTCGCCGCCTCCGGGAACGAAGAGGACTGATTAGCAATGACGATCACGCAAGACGCCCCGCAGAGCACCACATCGGCCAACACGGGCAGGGTCGTGCGGGTCATCGGCCCGGTCGTGGACATCGAGTTCCCGCGCGGAGGTGTACCGCCGCTGTTCAACGCCCTGCACGTCGAGGTGACCGGCGCCGGTGAGGCGCACACGCTGACCCTGGAGGTCGCGCTGCACCTGGGCGACGACATCGTCCGCAGCATCTCGATGCAGCCGACCGACGGCCTGGTCCGCGGTGCACCGGTGATCGACACCGGCGCGCCGATCTCGGTGCCCGTCGGTGACGCGGTCAAGGGTCACGTGTTCAACGCACTGGGCCGCTGCCTGGACGCTCCCGGCACCGGTGAGGACGCCGAGCACTGGCCGATCTACCGCAAGCCCCCGGCATTCGACCAGCTGGAGGGCCGCACCACCCAGCTCGTCACCGGCATCAAGGTCATCGACCTGCTCACCCCGTACGTCCAGGGCGGCAAGATCGGCCTGTTCGGCGGTGCCGGCGTCGGCAAGACAGTGCTCATCCAGGAGATGATCACCCGCGTCGCCAAGAACTTCGGTGGCACCTCGGTGTTCGCCGGCGTGGGGGAGCGGACCCGCGAGGGCAACGACCTGTTCGTCGAGATGACCGAGTCCGGCGTCATCAACGACACCGCCCTGGTGTTCGGCCAGATGGACGAGCCGCCGGGCACCCGGATGCGGGTGGCGTTGTCCGCGCTGACGATGGCGGAGTACTTCCGCGACGTGCAGAACCAGGACGTGCTGTTGTTCATCGACAACATCTTCCGGTTCACCCAGGCCGGCTCCGAGGTTTCCACCCTGCTCGGCCGGATGCCGTCCGCGGTGGGTTACCAGCCGACGCTGGCCGACGAGATGGGCGAGTTGCAGGAGCGGATCACCTCCACCCGCGGCCGCTCGATCACGTCGCTGCAGGCCATCTACGTGCCTGCTGACGACTACACCGACCCGGCGCCGGCGACGACGTTCGCACACCTGGACGCCACGACGGAGCTGGACCGCGGCATCACCGAGAAGGGCATCTACCCGGCGGTGAACCCGCTGTCGTCGACGTCCCGGATCCTGGATCCGCAGTTCGTCGGTGACGAGCACTACCGCGTCGCGCAGGAAGTGATCCGGATCCTGCAGAAGTACAAGGAACTGCAGGACATCATCGCCATCCTCGGCATGGACGAACTGGGCGAAGAGGACAAACTACTTGTCGGCCGGGCGCGGCGGATGGAGCGTTACCTGGGCCAGAACTTCTTCGTCGCGAAGCAGTTCACCGGCATGGACGGCAGTTACGTCGAGATGGATCACACCATCGAGTCTTTCGACGCGATCGCCAAGGGTGAGTACGACAACATCCCGGAGCAGGCGTTTCTCAACGTCGGCGGCATCGACGACGTGCTGGCAAAGGCAAAGACGCTGTAGCACAGCCCTTCTGGCCGGGCCCGGGCGAGCTGGGCCCGGCCGTCGGGTGCACCGCGGGACGTCGGCAGCAGGTGCCGGCGGGTGGACGCTGTCGTCCACCGAAAGGGTTCGACGGTTGCCGGGTTAGAATCGTCCCGATTGCCGTACCGCTGGCAACGATTCCCGGGTTTCCCGAGGGCGTTGCGCCCGGTCTTGACCTGTGAACACGCGAGTTTCATCGAGCAGAGGGCGGAGCTGTTGTCGTGGCCGAGATCCAGGTCAATCTGGTTGCCGTGGAGCGTGAGCTCTGGAGCGGCAGCGCACAGATGGTGGTCGCCAGGACGGTCGACGGCGACATCGGTGTGATGGCCGGGCATTCGCCGCTGCTGGCCCAACTGCGCGAGGGCTTCGCGGCCCGCATCATCGAGCCCAACGGCAATGTGCTGGGCGTCGCCGTACACGGTGGTTTCCTGTCGGTCACCAAGGAAGGCGTCTCCATCCTCGCCGAGGACGCGCAGCTGTCCGACGAGATCGACGTCACCAAGGCGCGGGCGGCGTACGAGGCGGCCAAGTCGCGCGGCGGCGATTCGGCGGAGGCCGAGAACGAGTTGCGCCGCGCCCAGGCGCAACTGCTCGCCACCGGCAACGACATCTGAGTTCGCAGCGGAATCCGGTCGAGGCGCCATGGACATTGTGTGGCTCGGCGAGATCCTGGGCCTGACAGCCGTTCTGCTGGTGGTGCTTGCCATCGTCGTGATCGCTGTCCGGCGATCAGCGCTGGCCAGGTCGGGCGCGATCGACATCTGCTGGCGCCGCGACCTGCGGCCGGACGGACGGGGCTGGGTGCTCGGCCAGGGCCGCTTCCGGGACAACGAATGCCTGCTCTACCGCTCCTTCTCGCCGTTGCCCGGGGTCGCGACCAAGCTGCACCGTGACGAGCTCAAGCTCGGCGAGCGGCGTCCGCCGGTCGGCACCGAACCCGACCTGCTGCCGGTGGACGCGGTGATCGTGCGATGTACGCACGGCGGGGAGCAGCTCGAGCTGGCGCTGAGCGAGGAAGCCCTGACCGGCTTGCGTTCGTGGCTCGAGTCGATGCCGCCCGCCACCCGGTCCGTCCGGCTCTTCCACCGCGGGATGCGCAAGAACTAGTCCGAGCGCATCCTGTCGTGCGGGTGCGCCCCTGGTTGCCGAGCGGGATGTGCACGCCGCCCATCAAACCCGGGCTAGCTCCGTTCGCCGCCCGGGATCCACATCACGTCGCCGTCGGGGTTGGCGACCCTGGCAAGGATGAACAACAGGTCCGAGAGCCGATTGAGGTAGGTCGGCGCCAGCGGGTTGGTCCGATCCGGGTCCACCTGCCGCAACGCCCACGCGCTGCGCTCCGCGCGCCGGGCAACCGTCCTGGCCTGGTGCAGCAGTGCGGCCGCCGGGGTTCCGCCGGGCAGGATGAACGACGTCAGCTCCTGCAGGTCCGCGTTGAACCGGTCGCAGTCCGCCTCGAGCCGGTCGATGTAGTCCTGCGTCACCCGGAGCGGCGGATACGCCGGCTCCGCGACCACCGGCGTGGCGAGATCGGCGCCCAGGTCGAACAACTCGTTCTGCACCCGGCGGATCACCAGGGCGAGGTCCGGGGCCGGGGCGCCCAATGCCATGACCAGTCCGAGGGTCGCGTTCGTCTCGTCGCAGTCGGCGTAGGCGACCAGCCGCGGATCGGTTTTGAAGACCCGGCTGAAGTCGGCGAGACCGGTTGTGCCGTCGTCACCGGTGCGGGTGTAGATACGGGTGAGGTGCACGGCCATGGTGCTCACCCTACGGGCCACCGGCGCGCAGGCCCGCGTCGGAGGCGCACATCGAGGTGCCGTCGGCCCGTTAGAGTTCCCTGCGTGGAACGGTTCCTGGTCACCGGCGGAGCGCGGCTTCTGGGCGGCGTCCGGGTGTCCGGCGCCAAGAACAGCGTGCTGAAACTCATGGCCGCGTCGCTGCTCGCGGAGGGCACCACCGTCATCTCCAACTGCCCGGAGATCCTGGACGTCCCGCTGATGGCCGATGTGCTCCGCGGCCTGGGTGCCGCGGTGGTGCTGGCCGACGACACGGTCACCATCACGACCCCGGCGGAGCTCTCGTTCCATGCCGACTTCGCCGCCGTGGGACGGCTGCGCGCATCGGTGTGTGTGCTCGGGCCGCTGATGGGCCGCTGCCGGCAGGCGCGGGTGGCGCTGCCCGGCGGTGACGCGATCGGCTCCCGGCCGCTGGACATGCACCAGTCAGGTCTGCGGGCGATGGGCGCGACGATGAAGATCGAGCACGGCAGCGTCGTCGGCTACGCCGAGCGGCTCCGCGGCGCCAGCATCGGGCTCGACTTCCCGAGCGTCGGGGCAACCGAGAACATCCTGATGGCCGCCGTTCTCGCCGACGGCACGACGGTGATCGACAACGCCGCGCGTGAGCCGGAGATCATCGACCTGGCTGAACTGCTCGGCCAGATGGGCGCCAACATCGACGGTGCCGGGACGGCCACCATCAGCATCGAGGGTGTGGACCGGCTGCATCCCACCGCCCACCGCACGGTCGGTGACCGGGTGGTGGCTGGCACGTGGGCGTACGCGGCAGCGATCACCCGGGGCGAGGTGCGGATCGAGGGGGTCAATCCCGCGTTCCTGACCGCTCCGCTGGAGCGACTCGCCCAGGCGGGCGGCCAGATCGACCTGGAGGCCGACGCGGTGACCGTCACGATGGCCGAGCGCCCGCGGGCCGTCGATTTCATCACGATGCCCTACCCCGGGTTCCCGACCGATCTGCAGCCCATGGCGCTCGCTCTGGCGGCGGTGGCCGACGGGCATTCGCTGATCACCGAGAACGTCTTCGAGGCGCGATTCCGCTTCGTGGACGAGTTGATCCGGATGGGCGCCGACGCCCGGACCGATGGTCACCATGCCTCGCTGCGCGGGCGCGAGCAGCTCTCCAGTGCCCCGGTGTGGGCCACCGACATCCGCGCGGGCGCCGGGCTGGTGCTGGCCGGGTTGGCGGCGGAGGGCGTCACCGAGGTACACGAGGTGATGCACATCGACCGCGGCTACCCGCACTTCGTCGAGGACCTGCAGCAGCTGGGCGGCAAGATCGAACGGGTCGGTACCGATAGCGACAGCTAGGTCGGGCTCGTCGGGATGCTCTGCGCTGTCGGCCGACTCGCCGCGTCCGCATGGCCCGCGCGGTTCGCGCCGGCAGGTCGGCAGGCCGCTCACGACCGTCTAGTGTGACCGGGTGCGTCTCGTGGTGGCCCGGTGTTCCGTGGACTATGTCGGCCGGCTGACGGCTCACCTTCCCACCGCCACCCGGGTCCTGATGATGAAGGCGGACAACTCCGTCCTGGTGCACTCCGACGGTGGCTCGTACAAGCCGCTGAACTGGATGTCGCCGCCGTGCTGGACCACCCAGGAGCCGGCGACGGGAACGGACCCGGCGCGTTGGACGGTGCAGAACAAGGCCGGCGAGAAGCTCGTCATCAGCGTCGAGGAAGTGCTGCACGACTCCACCCACGAGCTGGGAGTCGATCCGGGCCTGGTCAAGGACGGCGTCGAGGCACACCTGCAGATGCTGCTCGCCGAGCACGTGGCGACCCTCGGCGACGGCTGGTCGCTGGTGCGGCGCGAGTTCCCGACGCCGATCGGCCCGGTGGATCTGATGTGCCGGGACGCCACCGGTCGCAGCGTCGCGGTCGAGATCAAGCGGCGCGGCGACATCGACGGGGTCGAGCAGCTGACCCGCTATCTGGAGTTGCTGAACCGGGATCCGATGCTGGCGCCGGTCTCGGGCGTGTTTGCCGCGCAGCAGATCAAGCCGCAGGCCAGGACGCTGGCCGGTGATCGTGGCATCCGCTGCGTCACCCTCGATTACGACCAGCTCAAGGGCCTGATCTCCGACGAGTTCACCCTGTTCTGAGCCCCGTCGCCAGGCGGCGGTGCGCTGTTCACCGTCGGCGCATCCCGCGCGGCGGGGCGCCGGACGGGCCTGCACTAGCCTGGGGTGAGCCGGCGCGGGAGCGTCCCGATGGCCGGTCTTCTCCGAAGTGAATTCCAGCGACAGTGCAATGGAGGTCTGGCGTGGACGTCAAGATCGGTGTGACGGACACCGGGCGCGAACTGGTGGTCAGCTCGACGTCGAACCCCGACGAGATCGAGGCGCAGATCGCCGAGTCGCTCAAGAACCCGCTGGGAACCCTGGTGCTGGTCGATGAGAAGGGCCGCCGGGTGATCGTCCCGTCCGCCCGGATCGGTTATGTCGAGATTGCGCCGGCGGATGGCCGTCGGGTCGGGTTCAGCGCCTGACGCGCTGCGGGTAGCAGGTGTCGGCGCGGCGGCTCACCGCTCCTGTCGCGGGAAACGGGAGATGCCGCGCCACATCAGCGTGGACAGCAATTCGATCGCCTCGGCCCGTGACACGTGCGGTGACTGCTGGAGCCAGTAGCGGGCGCTGACCTGGGAAAGCCCGACCATGCCGGACGCCAGCAGCCGCGCCCGTTCCACGTCGACGCCGGTATCGGTGGTGATGGTGTCGGTGATCGCGGAAATACAGTCGTCAGTCGCCCGTTCCACGATGCGCTCGACCTCGGCCTGACCGCGCAGGTCGGATTCGAAGATCAGCCGGTAGGCCTGGTCGTTGTCGGCGACGAACGTGAAGTACGCGGCGACCGCGTTGTCGACGCGCTCGTGGTTGTCGGTGGTGGCGGCCAGCGCCGCGCGGACCAGCCGGACCATCTCGTCCGCGGACTCGCCGAGCAGATCGACGTACAGCTCGAGCTTGGACGGGAAGTGTTGGTACAGCACGGGTTTGCTGACCCCGGCGGTCTCGGCGATGTCGTCCATGGCAGCGGCGTGGTACCCCTGCGTGACGAACACGGTCTTGGCTGCCGCCATGAGCTGGGAGCGCCGCGCCGACCTGGACAACCGTGGGGTTGTCCTGGTGGTGGCATCGGTCATGCGAGTCCCTCCTCGAGCGGCGGAGCGACCTCACCCTACGCGGGCGGACGGGTGCCGACCTCCGGTGTGGCGGAGCGTCGAACCGCGGTTGCAGAGGGTAGGAAGTCGTTTGTCGTGGCTGTGTTCAACCCGCAGGATGCGCGGGTTGCCGAGACCCGGCCTGTCGGGGTGTGGCAGGCGCCGTGAGAGCGCGGGCGTCGGGATGGTGCGACACCGGGAGCCGGAAGCGCCCCTGCGACCGCCTCCGCCTGCGTCCCCCGCGCTCACCGTCCCGGCTTGATCGGCACGTCGGCGTAATGGCCGACGACCACGGCGGCGACCGCCTGCAGGGACGGCCCGCCCAGGTAGTTGCTCTGCTGGTGGTGCGACATCAGGTCGAGCGCCCCGTTGGTGATCGCCGCGTCCAGGCCGAGGATGCCCGGCCCCAGCCGTACATCGACGTCGGGAGCGTTGCTGTCCACGTCGACCATCTGGGCGCCGAACGACTTGCCCGCCGGATCAGGTCCGAACGGCGCCGCCCGCGGCGGGAACCTGACCGCAGCTCCGATGAGCGCCGCGATCAGGTCCGTCTCGGCATGGGTGACGGGGTCCTGCTCGAACGCCGTGACGTACGTGTGGTCGGCCGTGACGGCGCGATAGTCCTGGGCCGTGCTCACCTCGTGCCCGGCACCGGGGGAGCCGAGCAGGATCAGGTCGTCGAAAGTCCCGCCCTGCGCCGCCGCCGCCGAGACGGTGGTCGAGCCCATCGAGAAGCCGGCCGCGACCCAGCGCGCGTTCGCCGTCGCGAGCGGGCGGAATGCCGCAAGATCCGCCAACAGCGCGGCGCCGCCGGCTGTCGCATTGCCGTCGTCGGTTGCGGCGGCGGCGTTGCCGATCGCCACCGGCGGTGCCACCGGCACTCCGTCGATGACGCTGAACGGGATGTCGTAGCCGTACCAGGCGACGACGGCGGTCACATCGCCCGGTGCCTGGCGCTGCGACTCGCGCAGGAGGGCGGTGGCGTCGGCCACACCGTCGGCGATGCCGACCGGCGCGTTGCCGATGCCGGGGACCACGATGGCAACGTTGGCCGCCGCGGCCAGGTCACCGACGGCGATCGCCGCCCGCCCCTGACTGCCGGAATCGGCCGATTCGTAGACCACGAGGTGGGCGTCCTGGCCACCCTGTTGCACCCGGTCCAGCGCGCCCCGCACGCCCAGGGCCATCATCGCGGTGGACAGGTCCGGGGAGTGCAGATCTGCGGTCAGCCGGTCGGCGTTTGCCTGCTCCACAGCCTGCAGTTGCAGGCGGGCGGTTGCGGGTGACGGTGCACCAGCGACCCCAGCCGACGATCCCGTTGGAGTGGGTGCCAGGGCCGCGGACGGCAGCAGGCGCTGAACCGGATCCCGAGGGTCCTGCCGGAGGACCGTTGCGAGGTCGAGCAGCGCGCCCTCGTTCCGGTTGCGCAGCGCGACCAGATCCGCGACGGCCTGTTCGAGCACCGCGGTCACCGCTGGCAGTTGCAGGTGCGTCGTCGCCCAGATCAACAGGTCGTCACCGCGAGGCCACCCGTGCGCGCGCAGCGCCGCGTCGGCCGCGCAGACCCGGCCATCGGCCTGCATCCTGGTCTGTCGCAGGATGCCGGCAGCGGTGTGGGCGGCGTCGACCTGAGCTTCGACGATCTGCTGCGACTGCCTGGCCGCCTCCCACAGGCGCAACACCGCATCACGCGGGGCCGGGCTGGACCAACCGGCCGCCAGCCGGCCGAGCACCCGCCCGAGCCGGTCGACACCCGCCGACAGCCCGGTGGCAACGGTGGCCGCCACGTCGAACCATCGCAGCAGCCCCTCGATGTCGACCGTGGTCAGCCGGCATTCGAGCGTGACGGGGTCCGGCAGGCCGATGGCGACCGCGGCCGAAGTGATCGCCGCGGCCGCCGGACCGATCGCTGCATCTGCCTGGTCGACTGCGGCTCCCGCCGGGCCGGAGCCGAACCGGGTGCCGGCCGCCGTCAGGGACGTCGTCACCGCGGTGGACCACCGGCCGTGGCCTCCACCAGCTCGAAACTCGTCGCCGCGCCCCGAACCCGCTCCGCCGTCTCGGACGCCGCGCCGGCGCAGAGCGCGGCGGCTTGCAGTGCTTCCTCCACCCGGCGGGAGGCCGACGCGATGACCTCCCGTGCGACCGCCGCATCGCCGAGGCTGTCATCGGACAGCGGGCAGCCCTCACGTCTGCCGCAAGTGCGGCCGAACGCGCCGGATGCGTCGTCCAAGGTGTCCGCAGCTGCCCGCAGCAACGCGGTGTCGACCTGCAGTTCACCCGTCATCGGGCACCCTCCTCGTCACGGCCCGCGGGCCCTGGCATTTCACCGCGAACATCGACCACCGGCTCAGGCTTCGACGTGCTACTCGTCGACGACTGTGACCCATGCGTCGGACAGCGAGGGATGGCGCTCGGCCCGGTGGGGACACCAGTGGGCATGGGGACGAATCACCGCGTTTGACAAGATCCACCACCGGGGCAGGGCACCATGGACCGATGACCGCGACCCCCTGGCCCACCCAGGGCCCGGCCGCCCGCGATGAGCTGTCGGCGCTGTCCACCGTGATGCTGTCCGAGCACGCGCTCGGCCCCGTGCCGCCGTTGGCCACTCCGGGACCACCCGGCCGCACCGAACTGATCGACGGGGGTGGCGTCTACGTGCGGCACCAGGAGGGCCCGCCGGGGGCTGTCCCGGTCTGGTTCGTGCACGGCCTCGGCGGCGCCTCCACCGACTGGACCCGGCTGGGCAGCGCCCTGTCGACCCTCGCACCGGGCTATGCCCTGGATCTCCCCGGCAGCGGGCGGTCCGACCCGCCGCCCGGCGAGCGGTACTCGCCGGTGGTGGACGCGGCGGCCACCGCCGCCGCGATCGACCGCGCCGGCGGCGGACCGGTCCACCTCGTGGGCAACTCGTACGGCGGCGTGGTCGCGACCCTCGTTGCCGCCCGCCGCCCCGATCTGATCGGCACCCTCACGCTGCTCTCACCGGCCGTGCCGGACCTGCGGCTGACCAAGGACCGCGGCGCCGACGCCCGGCTCGGGCTGTTGCTCCTGCCTGGAACTGCCGCCCTCGCGGCGACCCGGCTGGCAACCATCCCGCCATTGGAACGGGCTCGCGGTTTGGGTGACATGTGTTTCGGGAACCCCGACGCCATCACCGATGACGATTACCTCGCACTCGCCCAGGAGCACACCTGGCGCGCCGCGCTGCCCTGGGCGCACGCCGCGACGATCGGTTCGTTGCGCGGACTGATGAAGAGCTATCTGCGCACCGGCCGGGACACGTTCAGCGCCGCCGCCGCCCAGGTCGTGGCTCCGGTGCTGGTGATCTGGGGCACCCGTGATCGGCTTGTCGATGTGCGGCTGGCCCCGAGGGCGGTGGCCGCCTTCGGTGATGCCGAACTGCTGGTGTTGCGGGGGTGCGGCCACGTCCCGCAGATGGAGGAGCCGCTGCTCACCGCGCAGGCGATCGCGGGGCACTGGGAGCGGGCATCGGCCGCTCGCACGGCGCCCGACAACGATGGCGCAGGTCCGGGTGATCACGCTCAGCGCGCCCTGTCCGGGGCACCCGAGATGTATGGCAGCCTCTCAGGGTGACTTCGTTCCCGCCGGACCCCCGGCATGTCGGACCGCGGAACGAATCGAACCGCCAGGAGCCACGAGAACCGTCGCGGCGGGGTGCGCGCGCGCCCGGCGGTTACGGCGCACCGCTGGACACGTCCTCGCTGTGGGACGACTCCGGCTCGCCGTCCATCGCAGCGGCCCGCGACCTACCTCAGCGGAGCCAGGGCGGACGGCGGGGCGGTTCCGGCGACCCGGCCGATCCCGCACGACGGGTGTCCGACCGACCGGTTGCCCCGACCGCATTCGATCGCACCTGGAGCGCCGACGGTGCACCGCAGCAGCGGCGCAGCCGGCCCGCCGACGCCGACGCCGGTGCCCGCCGTCGGGCCGAGGAAAGTCAGGCGCGGCGATCCCCGCGCCGAGCCGCATATCGGGCCGATGAAACCGGACAGGGGCGTGCGCGTTCTGTCGACGGCCGGGAGGGACACAGGTCGGGCGGTGCGCGCCGGGTTCCCACCCCGGACGATCACGGCCGCCGAGGTCGTCGATCCGCCGGACGTGCCGGTGGGTCACCGTCGAGCAGGGCGTCCACGCGCAGCGGTCGGTCGTCCTCGTCACCCCCGCGGCGGGGTGTCCGCTGGCGACTGATCATGATCCCGGTTCTGGTGGTCCTCACCCTGGTGGTGATCTTCCAGTCGATGGGTTCACCTGGCCAGCAGGACACCGCGTCCGCGCCGCCCACCGATGCGGCGACAGCTCAGCCCGAGCTGTCGGTGTCGGCGTCGGTGTCGGCGTCGGCTGATCCTTCTTCGTCCGACGCCGCCGGTGGCAGCCCCGCCGCGATGTCCAGCCCTGCCGGGGAGCCCGAAGCGGCCGCACCGGCGCCGCCGGCCTCGGTCGCCGCCACCACAAATCCCGAAGCGCCTGCAGTGCTTCCGGACCTCACGATCAAGGACGCCAACGGGCATCCCGCGGCGGCCGTCGCCGCGGGTGCGCTGCCGGCCGGAGCGCCGTTCGTGAAGTCCGGTGCCGGAGTCTGGCACGTCGTGCCCGGCACGACCCCCGTGCGCGGCAACGGACCGCAGCGCTTCACCTACACCGTGGAAGTCGAGAACGGATCAGGAGACGCCAACTCGGACAAGGAGTTCGCCGCAGCGGTGGACGCCGCCCTGGCCGACCCGCGCTCCTGGATCGGTGGCAAACAGTTCTCCCTGCAGCGGATCGACAAGGGTGAGCCGAACTTCCGCGTCTCGCTCACCAGTCAGATGACGGTGCGCGCCGGATGCGGCTTCGACATCCCGCTCGAAGCATCCTGTTACAACGGGGCGGCCGGCCGGGTCTTCATCAACGACGCGAGGTGGGTCCGGGGGGCGATGTCGTTCAACGGCAACCTCGATGCCTACCGCGCCTATGCCATCAACCATGAGGTCGGGCATGCGCTCGGAATGCGTCACCAGCCGTGTCCGGCGACCGGTGCGCCGGCACCGGTGATGATGCAGCAGTCGTGGAGCGTGTCGAACAACGACCTGAACATGCTGGATCCGGGCACCATCCCGAAGGACGGCAAGGTCTGCAAGGCGAATGCCTATCCATTCCCGACGGCCGCCGCTCCGCAGAGCGTAAGCGGGTCGCCGTCGGCGGCCGCCGGCTGACCCCGCGCCGTAGTGCCCGGGAAGAACGGCGGGTCGGTGACCGTTAACGGTTGCGGCAGACTGTGCCCGTGCCGAAGGAGATTCCCGTGACGTTGCCCCCGCTGGTCGAACCAGCCGAGTCCCTGACCAAGGCCGAGGTGGAGCGCTACTCGCGCCACCTGATCATCCCGGACGTGGGGATGACGGGCCAGAAACGCCTGAAGAATGCCAAGGTGCTGGTGGTGGGCGCCGGTGGTCTCGGATCGCCCGCGCTGCTCTACCTGGCGGCCGCCGGTGTCGGCACGCTGGGCATCCTGGACTTCGACACGGTGGACGAGTCGAATTTGCAGCGGCAGGTCATTCACGGCCAGTCCGACATCGGCAAGTCCAAGGCCGTGTCCGCAGCCGAGTCGATCGCCGAGATCAACCCGTACGTGAAGGTGATCTTGCACACCGAGCGGCTCGACTCCGGTAACGCGCTGGAGATCTTCGAGCCGTACGACCTGATCTTGGACGGCACGGACAACTTCGCGACCCGTTACCTGGTCAACGACGCCTGTGTGCTGCTGGGCAAGCCGTACGTCTGGGGATCGATCTACCGCTTCGAGGGCCAGGCCAGCCTGTTCTGGGCCGAGTACGGCCCGCAGTACCGCGACCTGTACCCGGAGCCCCCGCCGCCTGGCATGGTGCCGTCCTGCGCCGAGGGCGGTGTGCTGGGAGTGCTGTGCGCGTCGATCGGATCGATCATGGTGACCGAGGCGATCAAGCTGATCACCGGCATCGGCGAGACGCTGCTCGGCCGGTTGATGGTCTACGACGCGCTGGAGATGACGTACCGCACGGTGAAGATCCGCCGTGATCCGGCCGGCGAGCCGATCACCGGTCTGATCGACTACGACGCGTTCTGCGGAACGATCTCGGACGACGCTGCTGCAGCAGCCAGTGGCCACACCATCTCCGCGCGCGACCTGAAGGCGAAGATGGACGCGGGGGACGACTTCCTGCTCGTCGACGTCCGCGAGCAGAACGAGTACGAGATCGTCTCCATCCCAGGGGCGGTGCTGATCCCCAAGGGCGACATCCTGTCCGGTGAGGCGCTGTCCTCGTTGCCGATGGACAAGCCGCTGGTGCTGCACTGCAAGTCGGGTGCCAGGTCGGCGGAGGCGTTGTCGGTGCTGCACAAGGCGGGCTTCTCCGACGCCGTCCATGTCGGTGGTGGGGTGCTGGCGTGGGTGAAGCAGGTCGATCCGAGCCTGCCGTCCTACTGATCCGGATGCGCACCGGGCGTCGCGACACCGCTACTTGCTGCACTGGTGCCGCAGCCCTGCGCGGTACCGTCCAGGCGTGACCGACTTCCCAGCAGCGTCCGGACGGGACGCGAAGCCGGAAGTGGTCGCACCGGCGGATGCCGTCCTGGGCGACGCAGTGGTGGTTGACGCGGTTGCGGACGACTCATTGATGGTCGACACGGTGGCCAACGACGCGATGGCCGGATCGGACGCAGCGCGCACCTCAAAGGCAATGCCCGCCTCAGGTGCGTTGGACGGCTCGATGCCCGCCGGCGGCGGGGCGCGGCGGAGCCGTGCCGCCGGCAGGGGCGGGCACGGCGGTGCAGGTGACGTCCCGGCGAGCGTGTCCCCGCCGCCGGACCACGTCCTGCGGGCGTTCGGCGCGCCGGCCGAACCGCCGGAACTGCTGTCGGGCGGTCAGGGTCGCAGCTTCCGCTGCGGCGGCATCGTGCTGAAGCCGGTGGACGAGCCGGCGGAGGCGTCATGGCTCGCCAACGTCGTGGAACAGCTCACCGTCAGCGACCTTCGGCTCGCGAGGCCCGTACGGTCCTCCGACGGCCGGTGGGTGATCTCCGGGTGGTCCGCGCACCGGTTCGTCTCCGGTAGTCCGGCGCCTCGGCACGAGGACATTCTCGGCGTGTGCCTCCGCCTGCACGAGGCACTTGCGACGGTCCCCGAGCCGAAGTTCCTGCGGGAACGCACCGGCCTGTACAGCTGGGCGGACCGGTTCGCGTGGGGAGAGGCTGATGACGACGGACGGACCGGCTCCGGACACGGCGCCCGCCTGTTCGGTGCGCTCGCCGGCGGTCGCCGTCCGGTCGGCGCCCCCTGTCAGGTGGTCCACGGCGACCTGTACGGGAACGTGCTGTTCGCCGGATCGGCCCCGCCTGCCGTCATCGATCTGACGCCGTACTGGCGGCCGGTCGGCTGGGCGGCGGGCGTCGTGGTGGTCGACGCCGTCGCCTGGGGAGGGGCTCCGGTCGAGCTCATCAACGAGTGGGACCGGTGGCCGGACTGGCGCCAGTTGCTGCGCCGCGCGCTGTTGTTCCGGTTGGCGGTGAGCCTCGCCGATCCGCGGCCGCGACCCAGCGAGCTGGTCACGATGCTGTCCGCCGCGGAGCGCATCGAACCGTTCCTTGACTGACGGTCCGGAATCCACAATCAGCGTCGGAACGGTTGCGGTCGGCGCACCCGCATCGGCCCGGGGACGCGCGCGCGGCCATGACGGTGGTGGCCAGGATGCCGAGCAGTAGCGTTCTCTGCCGATGCAGATCGGGAGCCCGCGCCGGGTGGCGGTGACCGTCCGTTGGAGCTCCTGCCTCCGTCACAGGTACTTCGCCGCCGCCGGTATGAGCTGATCCAGGACCTCGGGTCGTTCCCCCTCCGACATGATCTTCAGCAGGATCAGCGCCAAGGCGTTGCCGGGCTCCGCCTTGAGGCACCGGTCGACGGCGATCTGGGCCAGCGCGCCGTCACCGTGCCGATAGGCGAGTGCAGCCAGGACCGAGCACAGCGGACCTGCCAGTGAATCGGGTGTCCAGGTGGCGCTGGCGATCATCGTCGGCAGCCACGGACCGTCCAGATCCCGGAATGCGGCGGCCAGCACCGCGTCCCGGACCGCTGGCTCGACGAGGACGGTGGCGACCGCGGTGCCGATCTGCACAGGCACGGTTCCTGTCCCGGCGACCTGGCTGCAGGCCATTTCCAGCAGGTCCCAGATGGCCGACCGGACACCGCGCCGATGCGCCTGCACCCCCGTGCGCAGGGTGACGACTTTCCCGTCACCGGTGTCGCCCGGTCGTGGCAGGTGACCGGCGGCGGCCCGCGAGATGCCCCGTTCGGCTTCCCGCAGCTTCTCGCCGGTGGGACCGGCGATGGACCGGCGCAGCGCATCGCGACTCGGCAGCACCGATCGGCCGGACAGTGCGCCCGCCGCTTCCAACGCGCACACGACGGGGTCGTCGGCGGACGGCATCGGGATACCGGGATGGGCGCGCTCCATGGCCGGGTTCAGCGCCGGTCTGGCCCGGCCGCCGCGGACGATCATGGCGTCCATGACATCCACCTGCGCACGCGCCAGTTCACCGAGCAGGTCGTCGAGCAGGGATGGTCGCTTGCTGCCCTCCAGGTAGCAGACGACGGCAACCTCGTCGGCGTGGTGCTGGGCATGGCTGGTCAGCTGCAACGCCAGCTCCCGGTCGTGACCATGCGGCAGGTCCACCCGGGCCACGGGACCGACCCGGCGCCGACCACCGGAAATGCAGAGCAGAACCAGGCTGTCGGCGGGATGGAATCCCAGCAGCGGCGGGATGGCGGCCAGCAGGCCGGCCGGTCCACTGATCCGGATCGGGGTGACGTCGTCGGCGGCTGTCATGCGGACACGGTGGTCGAGCGGGGCTATCCGCTGCGGTGGCCGGATCCGGTTTGTGTACACCGGAGCGGGTGGGCGCTAATCCGAGGGGTCGGTGCGCGATGAAGGCGCGCAGTGTCGTACCGATGTGCAGAGGCCGCGGATCACGGGCGCCAGCGCAGGGCTCGTAGATCGACCCGACCACCGGTCGCATCCACTCCCTCTTCGCGCAGCCGCCGGAGCTGCTCGACGGCCAGGTGGGGGGCCGGAGTTCCGTTCGCGCGCAGCACCCGATGCCAGGGGGTCTGCTCGTCGGCGAGTTGGGACAACACGAACCCGGCCAACCGGGGTGACACCGAACCGGCGGCAGCTGCGATGTCGCCGTAGGTGGCCACTCGGCCCGCGGGTATCCGGGCAACCGCGTCCAGCATGCGCTGGGCCAACTCCATGTCCATGGTCAGCAGTAAACATGCTTCCGGGGGCGCCCTCGGATGTGCGCCCGCCGCCGAAGGGCAGCGGGAAGGGTAGTTGCGGAGAGGTGCGCGCATGTGGCGAAGGTGCCTGTCGCGCAACCGACCTCGCACCGATCGGTGTCGTTGGACGGCACTGTCGGTGCTCCGTGGTGGGATCTGGTCATGACGCAAGTGACCGCCGGGGCGGGACTGTTCCGCCTTCATCGCTCGAGCGGTGGTCGCAGCCTGCAACCGACCGCGGAGCAGCAGGCCGTCATCGGCAACACCGTGGGCCGGCTCAAGGTGCTCGCCGGCCCCGGCACGGGGAAGTCCGCGACGTTGGTGGAGTCGGTCGCCGAGCGCATCGCGGATCGAGGTGTGCCTCCCGAGTCGGTGCTGGTGTTGACGTTCTCGCGCCGCGCCGCGACCGAGTTGGCGGGCCGGATCACTCGCCGGCTGGGCATCACCACCAGGGAGCCGATCGTCCGGACCCTGCACAGTTACGCGTATTCCCTGCTGCGGGCACATGCGGTTCGCTCCGGTGAGCCCGAGCCCCGGCTGCTCGCCGCCGGTGAGTCGGACCAGATGGTCCGCGAGTTGCTGGCCGGTCAACGGGAGAGTGGCCGGGGACAGTGGCCGCCCGCGGTCAGCGCCGCGCTCACCTCGCCCGCCTTCGCCGCCGAGCTCCGCGAACTGATGCTGCGCACCGCCGAGCGCGGGATCACGCCGTCCCGGCTGGCGGAGCTGGGGCGGCGCCGGCACCGGCCGGAGTGGCAGGCGGCCGCACTGTTCGCCAGGGAGTATCAAGACGTCTCCGATCTCCGGCAGGGCAGCAGTGGACTCGGACCCGCCCTCGACCAGGCCGAACTGACCCGGGCGGCGCTGGGACTGCTCGCCCAGGACGCGGTACTGGCGGCCGAACAGTCCCGCATCCGGCGCGTCTTCGTCGACGAGTTCCAGGATGTCGACCCGGCGCAGGCCGCGCTTGTCGGGGTGCTCGCCTCCGGAGCCGATGAGCTCGTGGTGTTCGGTGATCCCGATCAGTCCATCTACGGGTTCCGCGGCTCCGATCCGGCCGCTCTGCGGGACCTGGACGTGGATGCCACCGTGATGTTGACCGCGTCCCGCCGGATGTCGGCGGAGGTGCTCGCGGGCAGCCGGCGGGTCGCCCGGATGCTGCCCGGGTCGTCCGCGCATCGATTGCTGACCCATGCGGAGGCCCCGGACGGATCGCCGGCAACTGATCGGGCACCGAGCCCGCCCCACGGCCGGGTCGTCGTCCGGACGCTGCCCACGGCGGCGACAGAGGCCGCGTTCGTCGCCGACGAGTTGCGCCGCGCCCACCTGCAGTCCGGTGTGCGGTGGTCGGACATGGCGGTGCTGGTCCGGTCACCGGTGGCGGCGCTGCCGGCCTTGCGGCGCGCCTTCGCTGCCGCCGGGGTCCCGATGGCGACATCCCGGCAGGACGAGCAGCTGACGGCCGACCCCGTGGTCAGCACGTTGCTGACCGTGCTGCAGTGCGGACGCCGCCCGGCGCTGTTGACCGGGCAGGTCGCGCTCGACCTGCTGTCCTCGCCGGCCGGCGGCATGGACGGGCAGAGCCTGCGCCGGTTGCGCCGGATGCTGCGGGCCCAACACCCCGCCGGTGGTCCGACGCCCGACCTGCTGGCCGCGGTGCTGGTCGGTGCGCCGCTGCCCGACGGGGTCCCGGAGGACGTTCAACGCCCGGTGCGCCGGATCCGCGCCATGCTCGACGCCGCTCGGGCGGGTGCCGGCGACACCGCGGCCGAGCAGAGTCTGTGGAACGTCTGGAAGGCATCCGATCTCGAGGAACCGCTGGTGTCGGCGTCCCTGCGCGGCGGACGCGGCGGGCAGCGGGCGGATCACACCCTCGACGGCGTCATGGCGCTGTTCGCGATGGCGGCCGAGTTGGCCGACCGGACGCCACTGGCCGGTGTCGAGGCCTTCCTGGACATGGTCACCGGTCAACGCATCCCCGGTGATCCCACTGCGCGCGCGAGCCGGGCGGGCGATGCCGTCGCCGTGCTGTCCGCCCACGCTGCCAAAGGCCTGGAGTGGGGCGTCGTCGCGATCGTCGGCGTCAGCGAGGGAAGCTGGCCCGTCCTGCGTCCGCGGGTGAGCCTGCTCGGGACCAATGACGTCTTCGACGCCGCGGCGGGTCTGCCACCCTCGCTGCCGTCGACAGCGGCTCAGTTGCAGGAGGAGCGGCGGCTGTTCTACGTCGCCGTCACCCGGGCGCGGCAGGCCGTCATCGCGACTTCCGTCGCCGACCAGGACACCGTCCCGTCCCGTTTCCTGTACGAGCTCGCCGGCACCGACGGGAAGCTGCCGTCCGGGTGGCCGGCCGGCGAGGACGGGACGCGGCGGCGGGCGCTGCATTTGACGGACCTGCTCGCCGAGCTGCGCTCGGTGGTCACCGACCCGTCGGTGCCCGAGCAGACCGCCGATCACGCCGCGGCGCAGCTGGCCCGGTTGGCCGCCGCCGGCGTGGTGGGTGCGGATCCGCGGGAGTGGTACGGCCTGGCACCCGTTTCGACCCAGCTGCCGCCCATCCCGCAGGGTGTGCCGGTGACCGTTTCTCCCTCTGCCGTCGACGCCCTGTCGACCTGCGCGCTGCGAGGGGTCCTGGAGCGCCGAGGAGCACGTGGCACGACGAGCCAGCAACAGATCGAGGGCATCGTCGTGCACGCCTTGGTCGATGGCCTGGCGAAGGGGGTCGGTCGCGACGTCCTCCAGGGGGAGATGGAGCGATTCCTGCAGCAACAGCACCAGTTGCCGCCCTGGTTGATCGCCCGGACCCGTCGGGCGCTGCAGTCCATGCTGGCCGCGGCGGAGGAATGGATCGCCGGCCTCCCCGCCGACCGCACGTTGGCTGCGTCGGAACTGCGTCTGGCCGTGACGGTGCCGCCGCTCGGACGGTCGGAAGGACCGTCCGACCACGTCCGCACCGTCCGGCTGGAAGGACGCGCCGATCGCCTCGACCGCGCGCCCGACGGGTCGCTGATCGTCGTCGATTTCAAGACCGGGGCGACGGTCCCCTCGAAGACGAGCGTGCTGGAGAACGCGCAACTGGCGGTCTACCAGTTGGCGCTCGAGCTCGGTGCGGCCGCCGGGCTCGCGTCCCCCCGGGACGCTGTCAGCGCCGACGACCCGCCGATGCAGCCCGACGAAGAAGAGATGCTGGAGGCACTCGCGCAGCACGGCACCGATGCTCCACGGGCGGACCGGGGCCGCGCCGGGGGCGCCGAACTGATCTATCTACGGTCGGGTACTCCGCAGGTGCGCCAGCAGCCCCGGCTCACCGCCGAGGCGTCGGCACAGTGGCAACAGATCGTGCGCGATGCGGCGGAACGGCTGGCGCTGCACGTCAGCACCGCACAGGAGAATCGTTACTGCGAAAGGTGTCCGGTGCGTTCCAGCTGTCCGCTACAACCGCAGGGTCGGCAGGTGACCCGGTGATCAGCGCAGCGGAACTGGCCGCGGCGCTGGACCTGCCCGTGCCGACGGCCGAGCAGGTCGACGTCATCGAGTCGCCGCTCGTGCCGGGGTTGATCGTCGCCGGAGCCGGCTCGGGGAAAACCGAGACCATGGCCGCGCGGGTCGTCTATCTGGTGGCCACCGGTCAGGTCAGACCCGAACAGATCCTCGGGCTGACCTTCACCCGCAAGGCGGCCGCGGCCCTCGGTCAACGGATCCGGCGGCGGCTGCGGGTGCTCGCTCAGTCGGGCCTGTGCCCGGGCGACACCGCTGAGGCGCTTTCCGGTGATGCCGAGGTGGCCACCTACCACTCGTTCGGCGGCCGGCTGATCGCCGATTTCGGTGCGCTGGCCGGCGTCGAACCGGGAGCGAAGGTGTTGACCGCCACCGGCGCCTGGCAGCTTGCCCGGCGGGTGGTCAATCGGTGGGACGGGGATCTTCGGACCGATCTGGGTCCGGAACAGGTGACCGAGCGGTTGCTCGCCGTCTCCGGTGCGCTGGCCGATCACCTCGTCGACGCTCCGGCACTGGCCGCCGAGCTCGACGAACTGCTCCTTGTCCTGCGTTCCGCGCCGCCTGGCCCGCGCCAGCGCGGCCGTCTGCACAGCGGACTCGCCCAGCACGTCAAGCGCCTGCAGGACCGGCAGTGGATCCTCCCGCTCACCGAAGCCTTCGCGGAGGCCAAACGCGAACGCGGGGTGATCGACTTCGCCGATCAGATGCAGCTCGCGGCCACCCTCGTGCAGCAGCACCCGCGGGTCGGTGCGGCGTTGCGAGACCGGTACCGGGTCGTCCTCCTCGACGAGTACCAGGACACAGGTCATGCCCAGCGGGTCATTCTGCGCACCGCATTCGGCGCCGGTGTCGGCGACGGCGCACCGGGTCATCCGGTGATGGCCGTCGGCGACCCGGTCCAATCGATCTACTCGTGGCGCGGCGCGTCCGCGTCCAACCTGCCCAGGTTCGTCACCGACTTTCCTCGCGCGTCTGGGGAGCCGGCACCGATTCGGTCGCTGCTCACCAGCTTCCGCAACCCGGCGTCCGTGTTGACCCTGGCCAACGAGATCTCCGAATCAATTCGGACCGGTCCGGATGCGCGCATCGAGGTCGGCGAGTTGCGGCCCGCTCCCGAGGCTCCGGAGGGTGAGGTGCGCTGCGGGCTGTTCGCGACGGTCGCCGACGAGGACGCTTGGTTGGCCCGCAGCATCGCCGACCTGTGGCGGTCGGGGATGGACGGTCCCGCCGCGGCGCCGCCGACCACGGCGGTCCTGGTCCGTCGGCGCAGTGACATGGCGGCCACCGCCGATGCGCTGCGCGCCGCGGGGCTGCCGGTCGAGGTGGTCGGGCTCGGCGGTCTGCTGGACGAGCCCGAGGTGGTCGACCTGGTCGCGACGCTGCGTGTGCTGGTCGACCCGACTGCCGGCGCGGCGGCGATCAGACTGCTGACCGGAGCGCGGTGGCAGTTGGGCGCCGCGGATCTCGAGGCGCTCGCCCAGCGAGCGCGCGCGTTGGTGCGGGCCGGCGCACCGACATACCCGACGAGGCCCACCGGTTCCGACGCCGTGCGGGACGCGGTCGCAGAGGCGATGACCGGGGAGGACATCGACTCCTGGACCCTCATCGATGCAGTGGGCGACCTCGGTCCGCCCGCTCAGTACTCGCCCGAGGGCTACGAGCGGTTGACCAGGTTCGCCGCGCACCTGCGCCGGCTCCGGGCGCGGTTGAGCCAACCGCTACCCGATCTCATCGCCGACCTGGAACGCGCCACCGGCCTGGACGTCGAGGTCCGGCTTGCCACCGGCTCGGGACGGGTCCACCTGGACGCTTTCGCCGACGTCGTGGCGGAAGTCGCTGCCACCGGCGCTGGTCCCGCCGAACTGCTCGACTACCTCGACACCGCCGCGGAGCGTGAGGACGGCCTGACGCCGGGCGAGGTCGCGACCACCGAGGGTTGGGTCCAGGTCCTGACGGTGCACGCCGCCAAGGGCCTGGAATGGCAGGTTGTTGCCGTGCCGCATCTCACCGAAGGCGTCTTCCCGATCACCCGCGGAAGCACGTGGCTCGGCGATGCCGCGCAGCTGCCGACCAGCCTGCGCGGCGACCGCGCCGAACTCCCCGAGCTCTCACTGCCGGCGGACGCCGATCAGAAGGATCTCGCCGACGCGCTCGCCGATCACGCCGCGGAGTTCGGAGCCCTGCGGTTACTGGAGGAACGACGGCTGCTGTACGTGGCGGTGACGCGCGCCGAAACGACCCTGCTGTTGTCGGGTCACCACTGGGGTGCGACCACCAGCACTCCATCCGGACCCAGCGACTTCCTGCTCGAGGCCGCTGCGCACCTGGGTGGCCCCACACGTGCGCAGGAGTGGGCAGCGGCGCCCGACCCCACCGCCCCGAACCCGATGACGGCGCAGCCGCGCACCGCGCAGTGGCCGCCCGACCCACTCGGCAGCCGGCGTATCGCGATCCGGGCGGGTGCCGACCGGGTCCTCGCGGCCATGCAATCCCCTGCGGGACACAACGATCCGCCGTTAGCCGGCACCGCGGCCGACACTCTGCGGCGCAGCTCGAGATCGACGACCGGGGACCGGGCCGAGAGCCGACAAGGCTCTGACGGTGCGGCGTCCGCGGACGATCCGGCGGACCTGTTCGGCTGGGCGGCGGACGTGAGCACGTTGCTCGCCGAGCGGGCCGCTGCAGCCAACGGTCTCCAGCAGGTGGAACTTCCGGGAACGCTGTCGGTTTCGGCGCTCGTCGAACTGGCCGATGATCCGCAGGCGCTGGCCCGGCGCCTGCGCCGCCCCATCCCGGTCGAGCCGGTCCCCGCGATGCGGCGGGGCACCGCATTCCATCAGTGGCTGGAGCGGTTCTTCCGCGGCGAGGCGCTGCTCGATGTCCGGGACCTGCCCGGTGCCGGCGACCGATGGGCGGGTGACGATCCGGAGTTCGAGGAGCTGCGCCGGCAATTCATGGCTTCTTCCTGGGCCAACAAGGTTCCCGAGGAGATCGAGGTGCCGTTCGCGACCCGGATCGCGGGGATCGGCATTCGCGGGCGCATCGACGCCGTGTTCGCCGATCCGGACGGCGGCCTCACGGTGGTCGACTGGAAAACCGGACGACCCCCGCCGGCGGCAAAGCGGCCGGCCGGGGCCGTCCAACTGGCGTGCTACCGACTGGCCATCGCCGAGCTCGCCGGCATCGCGCTGCCGATGGTCCGCGCCGCCTTCCATTACGTGCCGACCGGCACCACCCTCGCGCCCGTTGATCTGCTCGATGCCGCCGGTATCGAGCGGTTGGTGGAAGAGGCGACGGCACCGGCGGCCGCCGGCTCCGGCCCGTCCTCGCTGGCCGGAGCGTGACCGATCCTCGGGAGCGGCGATTTGTAGGGTGACGGGGTGACCAACGGCACTGACGGCACCGCGCGCGTGATCCTGCGTGGTCGCGCCCTGCCAGCGGACCGCGCCGCCGTGATGGCCATCATCAATCGCACGCCGGACTCGTTCTTCGACGCCGGTGCCACGTTCACCGAGTCCGCCGCCATGCGCGCCGTCCGCACGGCGGTCGACGACGGCGCCGATCTGGTCGACATCGGCGGCGTGAAGGCCGGGGTGGGCCGCGAGGTCGGCATCGCCGAGGAGATCGACCGGGTCGTGCCGTTCCTCGCCCAGGTGCGGGCTGCGTACCCGGACCTCATCCTGAGCGTCGACACCTGGCGCTCCGAGGTGGCGGCGGAGGCGTGCATGGCCGGTGCCGACCTCATCAACGACACCTGGGCCGGCGCCGACCCGGGGTTGGCCACGGTGGCCGCCCGCTTCGGCGCCGGCATCGTGTGCTCCCACACCGGTGGGGCCGCGCCTCGCACCAACCCGTTCCGGGTCAGCTATCCCGACGTCGTCGCGGCCGTGATCGACGAGACGACGACGGCGGCGCAGCGGATGGTGGACGCCGGCGTGCCTCCCGAGGGCATCCTCATCGACCCGACCCACGACTTCGGCAAGAACACCTGGCACGGCCTGGAACTGGTACACCGCACCCGTGAATTGGTGGACACGGGTTGGCCGGTGCTGATGGCGTTGTCCAACAAGGACTTCGTCGGGGAAACGCTGAACCTGCCGGTCGACCAGCGCTTGGAGGGCACCCTCGCCGCCACCGCCATCGCCGCCTGGCAGGGCGCGGCCGTGTTCCGGGCGCATCAGGTGCGGCCCACCCGGCGGGTCGTCGAGATGGCCGCCGCGATCCGTGGCAGCCGGGCGCCGGTGGCCGCCCGTCGCGGGCTGGTGTGAAGCGCGCCGCCGACTGAGCGTGCCGGTGCCGGTGCGCGCGTCGCGGCGGACGCACACCAGACGCCATGCACTCATGCGATTCCGAGGCGACCCGGCGCGACGGTCCGAGCGACTCACGAAGGTCGCAGTTGTCCACCTCCTGCCGCCGGCCCGGGTCCTGTCGGTACGCCGTGGCACGATCACACGGTGACCACAGTCCTGCAGTACCTGGTGATCGCCACGGTGATCGGCCTGGTGGTGTTCGGCATCGCGATCTTCGTTTTCGGGCGCGGCGAGCAGATGGCACCCCTGTCACCGCGCACATCGCCGACCGAGTTGCCCGACGAGTCGATGACGGCCGAGGACATCCGGAAGGTTCGCTTCCCGATGGCGGTTCGCGGCTACCGCATGAGCGACGTCGATTGGGCGCTGGAACGCATGGCCGACGAGGTGGACCGGCTGCGAGCCCAGCTGAGCCGACAATCCGCCGACACGCCCGCCGTGCGCGTGGTCCCGGACCCGCCCGCGACCGTCGACGACTCCGCGGGCGGTGCCGACCCGCAGGGGACAGCCGAACCGGATCCGGTGATGGAACCAGGGGTACGGCGATGACGGTCAGCGTCACTGCGTCCGTGGAGCTGCCGGTCGCGCCTGAGGATGCCTTCGAGTCGATGGCGGACATGCGCGCCCAGGAGAAGTGGATTTTCGCGACCACGATGTACGCCGTGGAGAGCTCGGCGTCTCCACCACAGGTCGGCTCCCGCATCGCGGCATTCACCGGTGTGTTGGGAATCGGCTTCCTCGACACGATGACGGTCACCGAGTACGACCCCCCTCACCGGTGGGTCACGGCGAAGGACGGCGCGCTGCTCAGCGGCATCGGCATCATGCAGGTCCATCCGACGCCGGCCGGCTGTCGGGTGAGCTGGACGAACGAGCTCAACCTGCCGTTCGGCATTCTCGGCCGGCTCGGCTGGCCGGTGGCGAAACCGCTTGCCAGGCTGGCGTTGACGGCGGCGTTGCGGCACATGGGCCGGCTCATCGATCGGGGCGTCCTGCCACTGTCGCCGGCGCCGGAACCCGTTGCGCCGGCGCGTCCGGACGAGATTCTGCCGACCTGACGATGGCTAACGTGTCGTCACCGGATGGTGGGGCAGCATCGGGACCCGCAGTCCCGACTGATGGGCCGGTCGGAGCAGATCAGCCGAGTCCCGCGGATCAGCCGAATCCCGCGGATCAGCCGAGTCCCGCTGAGCAGCCGAGTCCCGCTGAGCAGCTGAGTACCGTTGATCGGCCGATCGATGCAGAGCCCGATGCCATTTCGGATCCAGCGGCAACTGCGGATTCGGTGCGGCGCGGTGGCGACGGGCTGCTGCGGTGCTGGTGGGGGACCAGTGCGCCGGAGTACGTCGAGTATCACGATCAGGAGTGGGGCCGACCGCTGCACGGCGACGACGCGCTGTTCGAGCGACTGTGCCTGGAGGCGTTCCAATCCGGGCTGAGCTGGCTCACCATCCTGCGGAAGCGGCCCGCCTTCCGGCGGGCGTTCGACGGTTTCTCGATCGACGTCGTCGCCGGATACGGACCCGACGACGTCGATCGGTTGATGGCCGACGCGTCGATCGTGCGGAACCGCGCGAAGATCGAGGCCGCTCTGCACAACGCACGAGTGGCGGCGGACCTGCCGATCGGACTCGACGAACTGCTCTGGTCGTTCGCGCCGGCGACGCCACCGCCCCGCCCGCGGGCATTGGCGGATTACCGCGCCATCACCCCGGAGTCGACGGCGATGGCGAAGGACCTGAAGCGCCGTGGTTTCACATTCGTCGGCCCGACCACGGCCTACGCGCTGATGCAGGCAACCGGAATGGTCGACGACCACGTCGCGTGGTGCTGGCGGGCCACCGCCGCGGACGGTGCAAGACAATGAAGCGGGAGCGCAGTTCGCGAGCGCAATCGCAGGCTGATCCGGCCGGACCGCGAAGTGGGCAGGTCTGCCGTGCTACCGGCCGGCGGCTACTCCGCGCTTACCGCGCGGGCGCAGCTGCTGCGCGGGCTGACCGGCCTTGCGCGGCTCCGCCGACGGGACCGGCGAACCGGACGTGGTGGGGTCCTCGGTGCCAGGGGTCTCAGCCGGGCGGGAGTCGGCCATCGCGCCGGACGGAGCTTGCGGTCCGTCCTCGCTGTCTGCGGATGCGCTGCCGGTGGCCGGTGGCTTGTCGGTGACGTCCGTCCCGGACCCTGTCGAATCGTCCTGACCGGGGGCGTTGATGACGGCGACGCCGGACTCGAGGTCGATGCGGAGGTCGCCGTCCTTGGCGTTGCCTTCTTCCTCGCGGCGCGCGGCTTTCGCCCGCCGTTCCTCGAGTTCGTGGCGCATGCCGGGGTTGAACAGCGCGCCCAGTTCGCCCATTGGTCCCACACGGCAAGGCTACGGCACCAACGGTTGCCGGGCGGGCCGGTCGGACACGGCTCGTCCAGGGGCCGCCCGCCCGGAGGCAGGCGGCGCCGATCGGAATCGCGCCGGCCGCTGTCGCGCAATGAGCCTGACTGTCGGCGTGCCGCTGTCACCCGACCAGCCTCTCGCTCGAGAGCCCTACCGGCCGCCGAACCGGGGAGCCCGCTTCTCGACGAAGGCGGTGATGGCCTCGTGGTGATCGGGGGAGGCGAAACACTCGCGTTGCGCCCGGTCCTCGAAAGCCAACGTCGACTCCAGGTCCGACTGGGCGCCGTGGTGCAGCGATGCCTTGATCCACCCGTAGGCGGTCGTCGGACCCGGCGGCGAGACGCTCCGCCAACGCACGGACCGTCGGTTCCAGTTCGTCGTCGCTCGTCACGACGTCGACCATGCCGATCCGCAGCGCCTCCTGCGCGTCGACCCGCTCACCCAGCAGCATCATCCGGGACGCGCGGCCGGCACCGATCAGCCGCGGCAGGACGAACGATGCGCCCGTGTCGGCAGACAGCGCGACCCCGGCGAAGGCCATCGAGAAGGACGCGGACTCGGCGGCGACTCGCAGGTCGCAGGCGAACGCCAGTCCCGCGCCCGCTCCGGCGGCCGCGCCGTTGACCGCTGCGATGACCGGCTTCGCCATGCCGGTCACCGCCCGGACCAGGGGGTTGTAGAACTCGGCCACCGTGGTGCCCACTCGCGGATCAGCGGCGGCGACCAGTGCGAGGTGCTCCTTGAGGTCCTGGCCGGCGCAGAAGGCGGCCCCCGCACCGGTGACCACCACGGCCCGCACCGAGTCCTCGGCGGCCGCGTCGGCCAGGGCGGCCAGCAGCGCACCCTTCAGTTCCAGGTTGAACGAGTTGAAAGCCTTCGGCCGGTCGAGGGTGATGGTCCGAACGCCCCGGGCGTCCTGCACCTGAAGGGGTGCGGGCGCGCCCGACTGCTGCGGTGTTGAAGGGGGCGTCATCGGCGTCGTCATCGGCGGCCTTCCTTGCTGGCTGTTACCCGGCGGCAAGTGCTCGTCGTTCGGGCGGTCGCGTCTGATCATGCAGCGCCGCGGTGGTCGACGTGCAGGTGGTCTACCCCGACGCGCCTGCACGAGTGAACAGGGTGAAGGGTCGCCGATCCGGGTGATCAACGACTCCGACGTCGCCACACGTTGCACCTGGTGACGAAGTAACCGCGTTCATGGGGGAGAATGGAGCGTCCGCGGTGACCCGCGGCGACAACGCCGGACGGGAACCGCCGTCCGACTGACAGATGCAGCTGAGTTCTGGAGGGAGTCGCACATGGCGGCCATGAAGCCCCGTACCGGGGATGGTCCTCTCGAAGTGACCAAGGAGGGCCGCGGGATCGTCATGCGTGTTCCGTTGGAAGGCGGTGGCCGGCTCGTCGTCGAGATTTCCGCCGACGAGGCCTCCGCGCTGGGTGATGCCCTGAAGGCCGTCGTCGTCAAGTAGCCGACGTCGGCACACCGGTCCGGTCCGCCGCGGCAACGCGGTCGGCCGGTCCATCTCGTACGACGAAGTCCGAAGTGACGCAAGGCGCCCGGGACCCGATCTCACCAGAGTCGGATCCCGGGCGTTCTCGCGTCCGGCACGCCCGCGAAGGCGACGGGGCGGCGCCTCGGGGAAGGTCAGCGCCCGACGGTCAGCCCAGCACCGACCGGTACAGCTGCACCGTCTGCTCGGCGATCGCGGTCCAGGAGAACTCGTCCACCGCGCGCTTGCGCCCAGCGACGCCGTAGAGCTGCGCCCGCCGCCGATCGCGCACCAGATCGTTGACCGCGGTGGCCAGGTCGCGCTCGAACCCGGCCGGGTCCTGGCTGTCGTAGTGCACCAGCAGGCCTGTCTCGCCGTTGTTGACGACCTCTGGGATGCCTCCGACGTCGCTGGCGACGACTGCCGCCCCGCACGCCATCGCCTCCAGGTTGACGATGCCGAGCGGCTCGTACACCGACGGGCACACGAAAACCGTTGAGGCCGACAGGACCTGCTTGACCTCGGGCAGCGTGAGCATCCCGTCGAACCAGAACACGCCCGGCCGGGCGGCCTGCAGCTCGGCGATCGCGGCGGCCGTCTCGGCGGCGATCTCCGGGGTGTCCGGCGCCCCGGCGCACAGCACCAGCTGCACATCCGGATCGAAGTGGTGCGTCGCCGCGACCAGGTGACCCACGCCCTTCTGCCGGGTGATCCGCCCGACGAACGACGCGATCGGCTTGTCCAGGTCGACACCCTTGTCCGTCAGCAGCGAGCGCTCATCCGTCCGCTGATAGATGTCGGTGTCGATGCCGTTCCGGATGACGTGCACCTTCTCCGGATCCAGTGCCGGGTAGCTCTCCAGGATCCCGCCCTTCATCCCGGAGGACACCGAGATGATCGCGTCGGCGCCCTCGTACGCCGTCTTCTCCGCCCACGACGACACCCGGTAGCCGCCGCCGAGCTGTTCGGCCTTCCACGGCCGGTGCGGCTCCAGCGAATGCGCGGTGATCACGTGCGGGATCCCGTGCAGCAGTGATCCGATGTGCCCGGCCATGTTGGCGTACCAGGTGTGCGAGTGCAGCAGTTCCACGTTGCCGGTCGCGGCGACCATCGACAGGTCCACCGACAGCGTGGTCAACGCGGGGTTGGCGCCGGCCAGGTCTGGGGCGGGGCGGTGCCCCGTGGCGCCGGGACGGTCGTCGCCGAAGGCGTGCACGTCCACGTCGATCAGCTTGCGAAGTTCCCGGGCGAGGTATTCGACGTGGACACCGGCCCCTCCGTAGACGTCGGGCGGGAATTCTCGGGTCAGGATGGCGGTATGCACGACGGCAATCTATCCAGGCCGCCGCGCACCCGCAGGCCGGAGTCCCGGACAGCCCCACTCAGGCGTCACGGCCTGTTTCGCCGACCCCCGGGTGCGGCGCTCAGGGGGCGGAAGTAGGGTCAGCGCCATGGCCAAGCCCAAGGTTCTCGGCATCGTGTTGGCAGGCGGCGAAGGAAAACGGTTGTGGCCGTTGACGGCTGACCGGGCGAAACCGGCGGTTCCGTTCGGTGGCAATTTCCGATTGATCGATTTTGTGCTGTCGAACATGGTGAATGCGGGCTATCTCAAGGTCTGCGTCCTCACCCAGTACAAGTCGCACTCCCTCGACCGGCACATCACCACCACCTGGCGGATGAGCCAGATGATCGGCAACTACATCACGCCGGTGCCCGCTCAGCAGCGCCTCGGTCCTCGGTGGTACACCGGCAGTGCCGATGCGATCCTGCAGTCGCTCAACCTCGTCTACGACGAGAATCCCGACTATCTGGTCGTTTTCGGCGCGGATCACGTCTACCGCATGGACCCGTCGCAGATGGTGACCGACCACATCGCCACCGGTGCCGATGCCACCGTGGCCGGTATCCGGGTTCCGCGGCACGAGGCGACGGCGTTCGGCGTCATCAAGACCGCGAGCGACGGTATCCGCATCGACGAATTCCTGGAGAAGCCGGCCGACCCGCCATCGGTTCCCGACGACCCGGACGTCGCGTACGCGTCAATGGGCAATTACGTCTTCACCACCGAGGCGCTGATCGAGGCGCTCCGCATCGATGCAGCGGACGAATCGTCCATTCACGACATGGGCGGCAACATCATCCCGATGTTCGTCAACCGCGGCACGGCGCACGTCTACGACTTCGCCCGCAACGACGTGCCGGGCGCGACGGAACGCGACCGCGGTTACTGGCGGGACGTGGGAACGCTCGACGCCTACATGGACGCTCACATGGATCTCGTGTCGGTGCACCCGATCTTCAACCTGTACAACCGCGAATGGCCGATTCTCAGCTTCCCGGCGACGTTGCCGCCGGCGAAATTCGTGGAGAACGGCACGGCGAGTGATTCGATGATCGGCGCCGGCACGATCGTCTCCGGTGCGACGGTCACCGGTTCGGTCGTCGGTGACGACGTTCGGATCGGCACCGGTGCCGTCGTCCAGGGCTCGGTCATCATGGCCGGCGTGCGGATCGGTCGGAATGCGGTGGTACGCAACAGCATTCTGGACAAGAACGTCGTGGTCCCGGACGGCGCCACCGTGGGGATCGACGCCGCACTGGACAGTGATCTCTACTCGGTCAGCCCGGGCGGCATCACCGTTGTCGGGAAGGGTGTGACGATCGGCAAGGGCATGTCCTGACGGATGCCACCTCCTGGTCGGTGTGGTCCCAGTTGTGAGCGGGTGGACCACCACGGAAGGGGTTGTGCGCCTGATCGACCGTGGTGACTCGCTGGGCGCGCTCTGCGTGATCGCCAGGGCGCGTTGTCAGCGCCCAGTTGTGGTCGTGCCTGACAGGTCACTGCCTGCAGGGTCAGGTAGCCAGGCCGCGACAATCGCGATCGGGGTCGCCGGTCAGGGCCGACGAGGCGCGGCCTGGCCATCGATGTCGCCGCAACGGCAACTCGCTCGCCATGACCGGGCAATGGCGGTGACGCCGCAAGATCGGGCCGGTTGAGGATCGCCGGTGGGTAGCGGTGCGCGCGCCGTCAGCGCCGGCTGAAGAACGCCGGGTCTGCTTTGCTCCGTCGCCTCACGGCACCGGATGCGGCAGTCGCGCCGGGCACCCCGAGTCGGCGTAGTCGGCGTTGTACTCGAAGTGCCACGCCTCGTTGTCGTACATCCGGCACCAGCCGAGCGCGCCCCCGGTGCCCTCGAGCCAGGTGTAGGCCGCATAGGGCTGCACGTCGACGGCCAACCCGAGAACGTGCGCCGACTTCGACGGCGGCAACACGTACTGCGCTGCCATGTCCGCCCCGTACTGCTGGACGTAGTCGTCGTAGGTCTGCTGTTGCTGCTGGCGGCTGCGCTTGCCGTCGGCCAGGCACAGCGGAACGCCCGCGGCCGTTGCCGCCTTGTCGGTTGCGGTCCACGCGGCCGCGGCGTCCGCCCGCATCCCGGCCGGACGTTCGTCGGCGTACTGCTCGTTGCCCTTGCATCGCGGGCCGCCGTCGTCGCCGGGCAGGCCCGGGTCCGCCGGTGCCGATCCCGCTGCCGCCGCGGCCGCCGCCACGGCGGCGATCACCTCCGGGGTCACGGCGGCCGATGCGGGGGCGGGGCTGCCCGTCGATCCGCTGGCCGCTACGGCTGCCCGGGACGACGCCGCCTCCCGGGACGCCTCGGCCGCCGACTCCGCGGCTGCCGAGGATGACGCGGCGGCCGCCGAGGAGGATGCCGCCGCCGCTGAGGCAGCGGCTGCTGCAGACGAAGCCGCCGCCTGCGCGGACGCCGCCGCGACCGATGCCGCTGCTACTGACGAGGACATCGCGGCTTCGGCCGAGGACGCCGCCGCCGCGGCGGCCGCCGATTCCCTGGCTGCCTCGTCGCCTGACCCACTGCACGCCGACAACACCGCGGTGGCGGCTACCGTCACCGCCAGGACACCGGCCCGGGCGCTGCGGACAGCGGAAAGTGCGCGGCTCAACTCCGCTTGACCGCGGCGAGCAGACCGTCGCCCAACGGGATCATCACGGCCGCCAGCGTCTCGTCGTCACGGACCAGCCGGCCGGCCTCCCGAACCGCCACGGTCTCGTCGTCGCGTTGCGTCGGATCTGCCACCTTGTCACCGGCGAGAGCGCCGTCGACGGCCAGGATCCCGCCGGGCCGCAGCAGCCGCAGCGCCTCGGTGACGTACTGCGGGTACTCGGTTCGGGCACCGTCGACGAAGACCAGGTCGTAGGCGCCGTCGGTGAGCCGGGGCAGGACGTCCAGCGCGCGTCCGTTGATCAGCCGGGTCCGGGTCGGACCGACCCCCGCCTCGGTGAACGCCTTCTTGGCCGCACGATGGTGCTCGGCCTCGACGTCGATGGAGGTCAAGATCCCGTCAGCGGCCATTCCCGCCAACAGATGCAGGCCGCTGACGCCCGCACCCGTGCCCACCTCCACCACGGACCGGGCCCCCACCGCGGCGGCGAGGAAGGTGAGCGCGGCGGCGCTGCCCGAGCCGATCGGGACGCATCCCAGGTCGGCGGCCCGAGCGCGGGCGGCGAGCACCACGTCGCTCTCCGGCACGAAGAACTCGGCGTAGGACCGGCTGGTGGTCACCGGAAACCTCCTGGGGTTACGGCAGGCGTGAGGCGCGAGCGCTGGGACGACGGCGGGCGGGTTGATGCTGGGCGGCGGTTCGGGCTGGTGGATCGGGGTGCGCGCGCCCGGGCGGGAACGCTATCGCGGGCGGTGGCCCCCGTCCCGCGGACCGACTGCCGCTCGCCCCCGGGAGAACCTACCTTCCGGTCGGTGACGGTTCGCTCAGGCTCACCGCGGCGGCCCACCCGCGGTACCCGCGGCCACCCGCGGTACCCGCGGGCGGCGTCCGGGCTCGCGGCACTCCGGCCGGGTCCGAGAGTGCACCGCTCCCGCGATTCACCCGCGCGTCATTGTTCAGTCATGTCCGGATCAGCCCGCTCACACCTGCATCACATCGATCGCAGGAACAATCATCGGACCGCGGTCGTTCGACCGTGCAGACCCCGGAGGTGGTTTCGCTGTCCAGCCTGCCCATTCCGATCGGCCGATCGTCGGCCGGTCACGGCTCGTCGACGGACGCTGCGACCGATGCAGCGTCCGATGCGGCACTGACCGGATGGACACCGCCCGCCTGGGAAGACATCGTCCGGGACCACGGTGACCGGGTGTACCGGCTGGCGTACCGGCTGTCCGGCAACGCGCACGACGCCGAGGACATCACCCAAGAGACCTTCATCAGGGTCTTCCGCTCGCTCGACAACTATCGGCCCGGGTCGTTCGAGGGCTGGCTGCACCGGATCACCACCAACGTGTTCCTCGACCTGGTTCGCCGCCGTCAGCGCATCCGCATGGAGGCGCTGCCCGAGGAGACCGATCGCATCGCCGGCCGGGAGCCGTCCCCCGAGCAGGCCTACACCGATGCGAACCTCGACCCGGACCTGCAGGCCGCGCTCGACGACCTGCTGCCCGAGTTCCGCGCTGCTGTCGTGCTGTGTGACGTCGAGGGATTGAGCTACGAGGAGATCGGCGCGACACTCGGGGTGAAGCTGGGGACGGTGCGCTCGCGGATCCACCGGGGCCGGTTGGCCCTGCGGGCGGGTCTGGAGCGGCGCCGAGCCGAACGAAAGGACACCAACGAATCCGGGGTGGTGCTATGACAGCCGGTTTCGCGGATCACCTCAGCCTTGACGCCATCGTGGCGTTCGCCGACGGCGAGATGCCTCTGGTGGCATATCAGCGTGCCGCGGCACACATCGCGCGGTGCCCGGAGTGCGAGTGCGAGGTGAACCAGCAGATGGCGGCCCGGTCGTGTCTGCGGTCCGCTCAGGCGCCGCCGATGCCACCGAGTCTGCTCGACAGCCTCAAGTCCATCCCGGTGGCCGTGCCCGCCGCCCGCCCGGTCGACGGTGTGACGATCGACCCCCGCACCGGTCGGGTCGTGCGTTCCGGTCACGTCGCCCAGCCCGAGCCGCACCGGGTCCGGCGCCTGCGATTCCTCGGCGCCGGGGCGCTGGTCGCCGGACTCGCCGTCGGAGCCCTGGTCGCCGGAAACGAGAAAGCCGAAGAAGTCGGCCCCGTGAAGGACCACCTCGTCAGTGGGGTGTCGACGCCGTTCGTCGTACCCGTCGAGCTGCGTAACCCCTGACCCGATCGGCCTCCACGCGGCGCCCCCGGGCCGCCATGCGGACGGATCCGACAGCGCGCGTGCGGCCGCAGGTCAGGAGGTGCCGGCAGCCGGAGCGACCGGGGTCCGGCGGCGCGCTCATGTAATCTTGGCTCGTCGTCGTGTTCAGGCTCGGGGGCTTGCTCGTCCGGTTCAGGTTCGTGGAGGGGGTGACGCACGGCATGAGCGGCCCGCAACCACCGAACCCGGCTCACCCGACAACACCTGACGGCGTGCCGAACGGCGGCCCGCACCTCGCCTCGAGCGACGGCGGTCCCCACCACGACGGGCGTTCTGCCGACCGGGTGCCGGTCGCCGCGGGCTCGGGCAGCATCGGCGCAGACCGAGCCGGTCGCCCTGCGGCACCGGCCCGCAACGGCCGCCCGGGACTCGAGCCCAAGCCGCTGTGGAAGCCGCCGGTCGACCCCCTGCAGGCCGGCGCGTTCGGCCGCCCGGGCGGCGTCGGCGGCTCATTCGCCCCCCGCCGTACCAACGGCGCCCTGCCGGTCGGCCGGCCGCCGGTGCCCGAGCACCTGCAGGACGCCTTCGGCCGTCCGCCCGGCGCCGCGGGCAGCCTGCCGCGGCCACCGGCCGCCGCGTCGGCGGACACCGCCGATCCGGAGCCGGTCGACCCCTGGTCCGATCCCACCTCCGGTGCCCGGCTGGGGCCACCGGCCGAGCAGTCGGCCAAGCCCGCTGCCACGGAACCGGTTCCCGCGGAACGCTTTTCGCTGCGGCAGGCGCTGTTCGAGCGCCGGTTGCGACCGTCGGCGCTGATCGGCCTGCTCGTCGCCGCGCTAATGGTCGGCGGCATCGGCGCGGCGATCGGGGTGTTCGCCGCCAACCGACTGCCGGCCGCCGTCACCGACCCGCAGTTCCAGTTGGCCACCGTTGCGCCGTCGGTCACGCGCGAGCCCGGTTCGGTCGCGGACGTCGCGGCGCGTGTGCTGCCGTCGGTCGTGTCGCTGGAGATCCGGACCGGGGACGCCGGCGAGACCGGCTCCGGCGTGGTGATCGACAGGACCGGTTACATCCTGACCAACAATCACGTCATCTCGACGGCGGCCACCGACCCGTCCGCCGAGCTCACCGTCATCTTCAACGACGGCAAGCAGAGTCGTGTGCCGGGCATCATCGTGGGCCGTGATCCGCTGACCGACCTCGCCGTCCTCAAGGCCGACGTCGGCGGCGCCACCGTGGCGCAACTGGGCGACTCCGCGGCGCTCGCTGTCGGTGACCCGGTGATCGCCATCGGATCGCCGCTGGGGCTGGCCGGCACGGTCACCACCGGCATCGTCTCGGCCAAGGACCGGCCGGTGCGGCTGCAGGGCGGGGGATCGGACACCGATGCCGTCATCGACGCTGTCCAGACCGACGCGGCGGTGAACCCGGGCAACTCGGGTGGCCCGCTCGTCGACTCGTCCGGTGCCGTCGTCGGGATCAACACCGCGATCCGCACCCTGGGCGGCGACTCCAGCGGATCCATCGGGCTGGGCTTCGCGATCCCGATCGCGATGGCCAAATCGGTGGCCGAGCAGATCATCCGGTCCGGCAAGGTGCAGCACTCCACGATGGGCATCAACGCCCGCTCGGCGACCGACGGCGTCACCGACGGTGCCCAGGTGCAGAACGTGCAACAGGGCGGTCCCGCGGCCGCGGCGGGCATCGCCGAGGGCGACGTGATCACCAAGGTGGGTGACCGGTCGGTCGGCAACGCCGACGAATTGGTCGTCGCGGTGCGGCAGAACGCCGTCGGGGCAACGGTTCCCGTGGTGCTGGTGCGGGACGGCCGACAGATGACGGTGAACGTCACCCTCGCCGCCGAGTAGCCCAGGAAAGCCCTCCGGCCCGACCACATCCGTCATCGTTGACCGGTAGCGTCGGGGGGCGGCGCTATTCTGATGCCGTCGGTACCACACGGGAGGAGGCCGGCACATGTTCGGCCTGTCCTGGGGTCAGATCGCCATCATCGTGCTCGTCGGCGTCTTCGTGCTCGGCCCGGAGCGTATCCCGACCGCGGTGTCGTGGGTGATGAGCTCGTTGCGCAAGGTCCGCACGATGGCCGCCGGGGCGCAGGCGGAACTGCGCCGGGAGATCGGTCCCGAGCTGGACGAGCTGCGCCGCCAGGTCGCCGACCTGCAGTCGCTCAAGGAGATCCAGGATCTGCGCGACCTGCGGGACCTGCACCCGAAGCGGCTGATCGGCAAGAACATCCTGGGTGACGAGTTCTCCGGCGGGATCACCGGCTTTCTCGGGTTGAACGGCCATGGCCCGGACTCCGCTGCATCTGCCGGCGCCGATCCACTGGACGGCGCAGGTCACGGCAGCAACGGGTCCGCCAACGGGCCGGCCGTCGGCGACGTGCCCCCCCATCTCCCGCCGTCGATGACGAAGTCGCTGGCCGCGCCGAAGGTCGTTGGCGGCGCCACTGCGCACGCACCGATCAAGACGCTCGCCGCGGGGGAGCGGCCACCGTTCGACCCCGACGGCACCTGACTCGGGGCTCCACCGGAACCGCACGGGTGCAGAGCCCGCCAACTTCCGCTCGGCACTGCAACACCCGTACCGGCCCGCCCGGGACGAGGCCTCTTCGGCGGGTTCTCGGCGACTGGGTGGGACCTCTCGCTTACTTCCGCGCCGGCGCGATGCCCAGCGACACCCCGGCCAGCGGGCGTTGCCGGCCGGCCAGCGCGCTCGCCACACCGTTGAGCGCCTCGGTGGCCGGGGACGAGCCGGCGGTCATCACCAGCGGCAACCCGGCGTCACCGGCGGTGCGCAGCTCGACCTCCAGCGGGATCTGGCCGAGCAGTGGCACCGTCGTGCCGGTCAACCGGCTCAGCGAGGCGGCCACCTGCTCGCCACCGCCGGATCCGAACAGCTCTAGCACCGACCCGTCGGGCAGCGTCATCGCCGACATGTTCTCGACCACCCCGGCGATCCGTTGCCGGGTCTGCGTGACGATCGCGCCGGCCCGCTCCGCCACCTCGGACGCCGCCTGCTGCGGGGTGGTGACCACCAGGATCTCCGCCGTCGGGATGAGCTGCGCGGTGGAGATCGCGATGTCACCGGTGCCCGGCGGCAGGTCCAGCAGCAACACGTCCAGGTCGCCCCAGAACACGTCGGCCAGGAACTGCTGCAGGGCACGGTGCAGCATCGGGCCGCGCCACACCACGGGCACGTTGCCGTCGACGAACATCCCGACGCTGATCACCTTGATGCCGTGCGCGATCGGCGGCAGGATCATCTCCCCGACTCGCGTCGGCCGGGCCGTGACGCCGAGCATCCGCGGGATCGAGAAGCCGTACACATCGGCGTCCAGGACACCGACGGCAAGCCCGCGGGCGGCCAGCGCGGCGGCCAGGTTGACCGTGACCGTCGACTTGCCGACGCCGCCCTTGCCGGACGCCACCGCGTACACGCGGGTCCGCGACTCCGGACGGGCGAACGGGATGTCCTTGGTCGCGCCGCCGCGCAGGTTGTCCCGCAGAGCGGTGCGCTGCTCGTCGGTCATCACGCCCAGCTGCAACTGCAGATCGGTCACGCCCGGTACGGCGCGCACCGCAGTGGTGACGTCGGTCGTGAGCGTCTCCCGCAGTGGACACGCCGCGATGGTCAGCAGCACGGTCAAACGCACCACCCCGTCCGGGGTGACGGTGAGCTCGTCCACCATGCCCAGGTCGGTGATCGGACGCCGGATCTCCGGGTCCTTGACGGTGGCGAGTGCGGAGCGAACGTCGTCGGCGGTGACAGCCATGATTCCTTCTGGGGTCGTCGGCCCGGTGCACATCGGCCGGTCTGCGGTTCGCCCGGCGGCGCACGTGCCGCGGTGTCGTACGGGTCCCGGCCCGGCGGCGCCGTGGGGCTGGGCCCGGTCCAGGGTAGTCGCGCGGCCGGCCGGTCCGCTCACGGCGGTCGGGGCGTACGTCATCGACGGTTGGCTCGGGGGAGCGCTTCCACCACCGCTGTGGAGCGCCATCGGACTCCCATGGGTTGCACACGTGTATGTGTCAGCATGGGAGACACAAGGAGGTGGTCTGTCGTGACCTCGCCCATCGGATTCCGTGGAACCACAGCGATACCCAATTTGCCCACGCCGCCCACCGGCTTCGCGGTGGCCGCATACCCGACCTATGCCAGTGCCCAGGCGGCCGTCGAGCACCTGCTCAAGCAGAATTTCTCCATCCAGGACGTGACGATCGTCGGCTCCGACCTGCAGTTGGTCGAGCGGGTCACCGGCCGGTTGACGGCCGGCAAGCTGGCGGCGGCGGGCGCGGCGTCGGGTGCCTGGATCGGCCTGTTCGTCGGCCTGTTGATGTTCGTCTTCTCGCCCGTGCAGGGAGGCATCCTGCTGCTGATCCTGGCCTCGATCGCGATCGGTGCGGTGTTCGGCGCCGTCATGGGATACCTCGGCTACTCCTTCGCCAAGGGGCGTCGGGACTTCACTTCCGCATCACAGGTGGTGGCGAGGCGGTACGACGTGCTGTGCCAGCCGCGGACCGCCGAGCAGGCCAGGGACATCCTGTCCCGGATGGAACTCGGTCGTCGAGGCTGAGCGCCGGCCGCCGTTTCATCGGTCAGCCGCACCGGTGGAACCGCAACGGCAGCGACGGGCACGGCTACACCGGCAGAACAGCAACGCACACCGAACAGCACAACGGCCCGCTCCGGATCTGTCCGGAGCGGGCCGTCCCGTGTGCGTCGAGGACGCGGGTGTGCGTCAGGCCAGCGCCTTCGACTTGAGCTTGTCGAACTCCGCCTGAGTGATCGTGCCGTTGTCCAGCAACGCCTTGGCGTCGGCGATATGCTCGGCCGGCGACTTACCGCCGCCAGTGGCAGCGACATGCTTGATGTAGGCGTCGGTCTCGCTCCGTGCCTGATTGACCGCAGCGGCCTGGCGCTCCGCCATCCCGCGCCCGCGGGCGATGATGTAGACCAACGCCGTCAGGTAGGGCACGAAGATCAGGAACACGATCCACAGGGCCTTGAACCAACCGCTGAGCTCATGGTCGCGGAACAGGTCGGTCAGGATGTAGAAGAGCACGAACAGGTAGGCGACGAAGACGAAGCTCCAGATCACCACCCAGATGACGCTCCAGAAGTTTTCCATCTGTTCTTCCTCCAGCTCGTGGTCGACTCGACCGGTGCAGTGGTGCGTCGCGATGTTGCGAAAGCGCCCGGATCGGACTCCCTGCCCGTTCCGCCACGATGGTGACACAACGGCGGGAAGATCCGGACCACATCGTTCGCGTCATGAGCCACATTTGGGTTACGAAATGGCTCCGGACGCTGTTTCGTCACGCAAAATCATCCGACTCGGGTGGCACGGCACCACGTTTCGCGCGCGTCAGCGGGGGCCGTCGGGACGGACGTGGGGAGGAACGAGCGCGGGCGCACGATGCCGCGTCCCGACAGTAGGCCGGGACGCGGCGTCATGCCGCCCCGGGTCAGAGCCAGCCGCGCCGGCGCAGCAGCATGAACAACCCCACGCAGATGGCGAAGATCAGGCCGATCGCCATCGGGTAGCCGTAGGTCCAGCTGAGCTCGGGCATGTGCTCGAAGTTCATCCCGTAGATGCCGGCGATCGCGGTGGGCACCAACGCGATCGCCGCCCACGCGGAGATCTTGCGCATGTCCTCGTTCTGCCGGGTCGTCACCTCGGCGAGCGCGGCACTGACCAGGGTGGTGAGCATTTCGTCGAAGTTCGCGACGCGTTCCGTCACGACCGAGAGGTGGTCCTCGACGTCGCGGAAGTACTCGCGGATCTCGGCCGGCACCAGCTGGTGGGGGGTGCCGGACAGGGCCCGCAGCGCGGGGGTCAGCGGGGTGACCGCGCGGCGCAGCCCGAGGATCTCCCGCTTCAGCAGGTAGATCTGCTCGATGTCGACCGGCTTCTCGGTGGTGAAGATCGAGATCTCCATCTCGTCGATGTCGTCCTCGACGTCCTCGACCACGGACACGTACTCGTCGATGATGCGGTCCGCGATGGCGTGCATGACGGCCGCCGGGCCGATCGCCAGTTGCTCGGGATCGGACTCCAGTTGTGCCCGGACACCGGTGAGCTGCGAGTGCGCGCCGTGCCGGACGGTGATGATGAAGTCCGCGCCGAGGAACACCATGATCTCGCCGTTCTGCACGATCTCGACGGCGCGCCCGGCCGTGTGGTCGACGTAGCAGACGGTCTTGAGGACCAGGAACAGCGAGTGCTCGTAGCGGTCCATCTTGGGACGCTGGTAGGCCTGGACCGCGTCCTCGACGGCCAGTTCGTGCAGGCCGAACGTCTCGGCGACCAGCGTCATGTCGTCGGTGTCCGGTTCGTGCAGGCCGATCCAGACGAAGCCGCGGCCCTGGGTGCGGACCCTGGTGATCGCCTCGATCGGATCGGAGCAGCCCGGTGCGCGCTTGCCGTCGAAGTAGGCGGCGCAGTCGACGATGGACTCGGCGTTGCGCAGGTGCTGAACGGGGCGTTCCGGTGCCGGCGTGGCCGCCGGTGTGTCGTGATGATGCGGCGGCCGGACGATCGTCATCCGGCTCCTGCGGGCGGTCGGCGTGAACGACGGCAGTGATGGCAACGACGGCAGTACGGGCACGGTGAACACCTCCGTTCCTCGATTCCGGGCAGCCTGCCAACCCCCGACCGAGGCATCTGCACAGGTCACGGTACTCGCGGGGGCCGCCGATCGTCGTCACGAAGCATTCGCCTGTTGTGCTGCCCACAACGGGCGGACGGCGAGCCAGGGCGGCGCGGCCGGTGATCACGGGCAGGATGGGCGGCGATGCGCATCGACCTGCACGCCCACTCCACCGCCTCCGACGGCACGGACAGTCCCGCCGGGTTGATGGCGGCCGCGGCGGCGGCGGGGCTGGATGTCGTTGCCATCACCGACCACGACACCACGGCAGGGTGGGGTCCCGCGCTGGCCGCGCGCCCGGACGGGTTGACGGTGATCCGGGGCGCGGAATTCTCCACGGTGGCGCACGTCGGCCAGCGGCCGGTGAGCGTGCACGTTCTGGGGTACCTGTTCGACCCGGCCGCTCCCGCGGTGGTGACCGAGCAGGCGCGGCTGCGCACCGAGCGGCTCAACCGGGGCCTGGGCATCGTCCGGAAGATGGTGGACGCCGGCCTGCCGATCACCGCGGAGCAGGTGCTCGGCATCGCCGACGGCGCGCCGATCGGGCGCCCGCACATCGGTCAGGCGCTGGTAGCCGCCGGGGTGGTCGGCTCCGTCGACGAGGCCTTCGCCACCTACCTGGCCGGCAACGGCCGCTTCTACGTGCGCAAGGCCGACACCGACCTGCCGACGGCGGTCCGGATGATCACGGGGGCGGGCGGGGTGTCGGTGATCGCCCATCCCCGCGGGCGGGGTGAGTACCGGGCGTTGACCGCCGACTACGTGGCAATGCTCGCCGCGCAGGGCCTCGGCGGGCTCGAAGTGGCTCATCCCGACCATTCGGCGCAGGACCGGGACGAGTTGCGGTCCATCGCCCGGAGCCTGAACCTGCTCACCACCGGGTCGTCGGATTACCACGGCACGAACAAGATGCTGCGGCTGGGCGCGGAGACCACCGATCCCGAGGTGCTGGCCGCCTTGGTGGCGCGTACCAACGGCGTCACCGAACCTGTTGGGCCGGCGCTGATCGGCGGGTGACCCCGGGGACCCAACGTCTCGGTGTTGCAGACAGGGGGCAGTCTGCTATGCCGCGGCAAGCCAGCGGTGCACCAGCGGCACCAGGACCGCGAGCAGCGCTTCCGGGTTCTCCACGGCGGGTGAGTGCGCGGCTCCGTCGATGAGCGCGAGTTCGGTGCCCAGCCGCTCGGCCATGTCCTGCTGGTCCGGCAGTGGCCAGGCGTCGTCGTCCCGCCCGGCGATCACCGCGACGGGTGTCCCGGCCCGGCTCAGTGCGTCGTGCAGCTCGGTGACCCGGTCCGGCTCGGTCCGCAGCGCGGAGCCCATCCCCAGCAGGCCGGCCTCGGACGAGGACAGAAAGCGCCGCCGCAGCAGCTCGGCCAACTCCGGTGGGACCTCTCTGCGGGCGGCCCGGCCGACCGCCACCGTGTTGTCGTAGACGACTTCCTTGCCGTGTTCCCGCAGGATCGGTTCGCCGGCGACCAACGAGTCGAGGCGGTCACCGGACCGGAAGGCCGCCGGGCCGGAGCACAGCAGGACCAGGCCACTGATCGGCGCACCCGCCAGCACCGCGCCCCTTGCGACGAGCCCGCCGTAGGAGTGACCGAGCAACACCACCGGTGACGTCTGCGCCAGGTGCCGTACGACGCCGGCGCAGACCCGCCCGAGCGCAAGGGGCGCGTACGCCGATTCGGCCTCCGGTCCGGGCGATTCGAACTGCCCGGGCAGGTCGACCGCGACCGCCCGGAACCCCATGCGGGCCAACGGGTCGAGCAGCGGCAGGAAGTCCTCTTTGGACCCGGTGTAGCCGGGCAGCAGCAGCACAGTGCCGGCGGCGGGGACCTGATCGCCGGTCGGTTCGGCGCGCGGCAGGGGTTCAGCGATCAGGGCGGCGAGTGGCCCCGCGGCGCTGGGAAGGGTGCGAGCGACCGCGGAGGTAGGCGTCACCTGCTCGGCGCGCGCGGGCCGGGTCACCCCGGCACGGGCCATCCTCGCGCCGCTCACGTCCGCGCCGCTCACGTCCGCGCCGCTCATGTCCGGGCTGCTCATGTCCGGGCTGCTCACCTCGAGTGTTGTTGGGTCTGGGTGGGTCAGAGGTGGTCGGCTCACTGCCCGGTCAGCCCGACAACCCGGTTCCCGCGGGTCTCGATGATCATCTCGCCGACCGCGGCGGCGTCCACCCGACCGGTATAGCCGGCCCGGTCGACAGGGATCGTTCTCGGTGCGATGCCCGCGTTGCCGTTCGCCGCGACGAAGGACGACAGCCCACCGCTGACCGGCATCAGCAGCGTGTCGCCCACCACCGCCGGCAGCCCGAGCGCGCCGTTCTTCGTCCAGGCGACCGTCAGGTCCTTGACCTGTTTGGTCTGCGTGCTGGGCGGCGCGCTGGAGGGCGTGGCGGGCGTCGTGCCCGCGAGGAAGCCGGCCGTCGGGGGAACCGCCTCGGTCACCGACGACGGCGTGGTGGTGACCGGGACGGTGACCTCCACCGTGTCGCTGGTGACACCGAGCAGGCGGTCACCGATCAGCGAGTACCGGGCGGTGCCGTCCCGGACGGCGGGTGTGGGCCGGGTGTGGCCGTCGGGGGAGAGCGCGTCAGCCGCGACGATCGACGCCGCCGGGATGTCCGCCGGAGTGCGGGTCGTCACGTTGCCCTTCTCGTCGTAGACGACCACCTCGGGGCGCGGGGCCGACACCAGCACGGCCACCCGATCGGCGGTGATACCGACGATCCGGGCCGCGGGTGCGCCGGTGTCGACGTTCGCCCGCGGGTCGTGCTTGAAGACGTCCTGATCGTCGGGCTTGTCGGGCGCGGAGTCCGGCGTCGACCAGTTGATCACCAGCCGGGCGTTCGGGCCCTGCTCGTCGCAGTGCTCGATCGTCGCGAACTGCACGTCGGCGAGCGCGATGTCGGTGAAGATGCAGCCGGTGTGCCGGGCGTTGGGCTTGGGCGGTGACGGCAGGTCCCCGTACTGAATGGTCCGCACCAGGTCGTCCCGCCACAGTTCGATCAGCGTCGGCCCGAGCCAGCCAGCGTAGGGGCCGCCGAAGGCCAGCGACCCCTGCGGCTGGTTGGGGCTGGTGCGGTAGTAGTGCCGCTCCCCGGTGATCGGGTCGAGCAGCATCTGCTGGGAGCAGTAGCCGTTCTTCTCCGACACGACCATCACGCCGCGGACCCTGCCCCGGGTGTCGACACCCGGCGCGTCCGTGTCACCCGAGCCGACCGCGCACAGCGGCTCGTCCCGCCCGTACGACCAGCGGGTCGCGCCGGTGACGGCGTCGTGCCCGGTCACGCCAGTCGCATCCGCGGTGACGACGGTGCCGTACGGCGACGCGACCGCCCCCATCGCGGGATCGGTGGACAGCGTCCAGGTCTCGCGCAACGCTGACGGCACCTCGGCCGCCGGGGTGGGTGCCGTTCCGGCCGGAGCGGTCACCGAGGTGGTGGCCCGCGCATCACTGGTCAGGTACACCACGACGCCGGCCCCGACGACCACCAGGGCGATGACTGCCGCAACGAGACGGTCGATCGTCTTACGGCGGGCAGCGCTGAGGGTCACCGCGCGAGCCTACGCAAATGCACTGATCGCGACGTCGAACTCACGGCAGGGTGTCAGCCGGCGGCCGGCGATTCGCTCACCGGTGCACCAGCGGCGGGCGAACCGCCACGGGTCCGCCGCCTTGACCGGCGACGCCGCGCGGGAGCGGCATCCCCGTCCGAGGAGGTCTGCACCTCGACGCCGGCGACCGCCTCGACGGCCTTTGCGGTGGGGGAGTCGGCGGCACCGGACCGGGCACCCCGGGTCCGGCTGCGGTTGCGGCCGCCACTCGACTCGCCGTTGGCGCCGTGTCCGCCGCCGTGCCCGCGACCGGAGTGCGCGGTACCGCCGGCCCGGCGGCGCTTGCCACCGGTCTCACCCAGGTCCTCGACGACCTCGGCGCCGAGACCGGCCCGGACCCGCTGGCCCGACGGCAGCCGGCCGGTCACCCCCTCCGGGATGTCGAGGTCGGCGTACAGGTGCTGGGAGGTGGAGTACGTCTCCGCCGGGTCGGCGAAATCCAGACCCAGCGACTCGTTGATCAGCTTCCACCGGGGCAGGTCGTCCCAGTCGATGAACGACACCGCGATGCCGGTCTTGCCGGCCCGGCCGGTGCGGCCGATGCGGTGGATGTAGGTCTTGTCCTCCTCCGGGCACTGGTAGTTGACGACGTGCGTGACGTCCTCGACGTCGATGCCGCGGGCGGCGACGTCGGTGGCGACCAGAACGTCGACCTTGCCCGACCGGAACGCCCGCAGCGCCTGCTCGCGGGCGCCCTGCCCGAGGTCGCCGTGCACGGCGGCGGCGGCGAACCCGCGCTCGGTCAGCTCGTCGGCGACCTTCGCCGCGGTGCGCTTGGTGCGGGTGAAGACCATCGTCAGCCCGCGGTTGCGCGCCTGCAGCAGCCGGGCGAGCATCTCCACCTTGTCCAGCGCGTGCGCCCGGTAGACGTACTGCTTGGTCAGCGTGTGGGTGGCGCCCTCGGCGGCGAGTTCGGCCCGGATGTGGGTGGGCTGCGACATGAACGTGCGGGCCAGCGTCAGGATCGGACCGGGCATGGTGGCCGAGAACAGCATCGTCTGCTTGACGTCCGGCACCATCGCCAGCACCCGCTCCATGTCGGGCAGGAAGCCGAGGTCGAGCATCTCGTCGGCCTCGTCCAGGACCAGGACCTTGATTCCGCCCAACTGGAGGTGGCCGCCGTTGGCCAGGTCCAGCAGCCGCCCGGGGGTGCCGACGACGAGGTCGGCGCCGGCGTGCAGCGCGGCGATCTGCGGCTCGTACGCGCGGCCGCCGTACACCGACGTCACCGACAGGCCGAGGAACTTGCCGACCTGATGCAGGTCACGGGTGACCTGGACGCACAGCTCACGGGTCGGCACCATCACCAGCGCCCGGGGTGCGCGGCCGACCGGCAGCTTCCCGCCCGCGTCGGGCACCATCGCCTCGTCCAGGGCGAGCCGCTGCAGCAGCGGCACGCCGAAGCCGAGCGTCTTGCCCATGCCGGTGCGGGCCTGGCCGATCAGGTCGTGGCCGGCCAGCGCGATGGGCAGGGTGAGCGCCTGGATGGCGAAGGTGCGTTCGATGCCGACTGCCTGCAGCGCGGCAACGATGCGCGGGTCGGTGCCCAATTCGCCGAACGTCGGTGCCTCCGGCTCGACCGGTGCCTTCGCGGTGAGCGGGTGGCTCAGCGCGGCGTCCTCCGGGTCGATGGCGGCGTCGGCCACCGCGCCGTCCGGATCGTCGGCGCCGGCGATCCCGGTACTCGGGAGTTCGGGAGTGGCGATCTCGGTGTTGGGGTCGTCGGTGCCCGGGCCCTCGATGGGGTGCTCCCGGGCAAGGGGACTGTCGGTGGCTGTGTCGTCCACGGGCCCGCTGTCGGGGGTAGAGGTCATGATGGCTTGAAGCCTTCCTTCGCGTCCGCGCGCGTTCACGCAGCAGGCGGAGGGATGGTGTCGGACCTCAGCCATACGGGGGTCTCGCTCCGGCCCCCGGATTTCCGGGCCGACCGGCGGGACGACGCGCGCACAGTGCGGCGGCGCAATCGTTGCGCCGCCTATCGGTTGTCATCGTACCCGCCGCGACTTCCCCTGCGGGCCGCTCGGCACCGCTCGGCACCGCTCGGCACCGCGCCGCGGCGCGCCGGTCGCGCGAGCCAGCGGGGTGCCGTGCCCTTAGGCTCGGGGTCGACCCGAAGGACGACTCCTCCGGGCCGCTGATCGACCACCAACGCCAGTCCCGGGACGCCGTCTGCCGGCGGGTTCCCACTCGGTGTCGAGGACGGAGTGCGGGATGACCGGAGCGCAGCAGGCAGCGCCGAACGGACTGCCGCAGGACGCGCGCACCAGGCCGATGCCGCCCGAGCAGGCCGTGATCGATCTGCTGGGGGTGCTGGCGTACGGCGAATTGTCGGCGTTCGACCGGATGGCCGCGGACGCCCGGTGGGCACCCACGCTGACCGGCCGGGTGGCGCTGTCGAAGATGGCAACGGCGGAGATGGGCCACTTCAACGCCCTGGCCCGGCACCTGGAGAGCAAGTCAGTGCCGGTCGAGGAGGCGATGAAGCCGTTCGTCGCGCCGTTCGATGCGTTCCACGACTCGACCGCGCCGCACTCCTGGTTGGAGTCGCTGGTCAAGGCGCACGTGGGCGACGGTCTGGCCGCCGACTTCTACCGGGAGATCGCCGAGTGGCTCGACCCGGTGACGCGTGACCTGGTCTTCGAGGTGCTCGGCGACTCCGGGCACTCGGCATTCGCGGTGCGCGAGGTGCGCAAGGCGTGCCAGGCCGATCCGCGGCTGACCGGGCCGCTTGCTCTCTGGGGGCGGCGGTTGCTCGGCGAGGCCATCACCCAGGCGCAGTACGTCGTCGCCGACCGCGACACCCTTGCGGAGTTGATCGTCACCGGGTCCGGTGACCTGGCCGGCATCGCCGCGCTGTTCCGCCGGCTGCAGCAAGGCCACACCGAGCGGATGAAGTCACTCGGGCTGGCCTGACGAAGCCCGTGATCGCGGCAGAGGACAGTTTCGCCAAGCACAGGTCCGACGCTCCCGACGGCTTCTTCGCCTGGGAGGCGGCGGGCCTGCGCTGGCTGGCCGACGCCACCGCCGGCGGCGGTGTCGACGTCGTCGGTGTCCGTGGTGTCGACGCCCACGGCATCGTGCTGGACCGGGTCGAGCCTGCGCCGGCCACCCGTCGGGTTGCGGAGGACTTCGGCCGGGCGCTCGCCGCGACCCACGCCGCCGGAGCGGCTTCGTTCGGCAGCGGCCCGCCGGACTGGTCCGGGTCGGGCTGGATCGGACGTCAACCGCTTGCCCTACAGCCCTTCTCGACGTGGGGCGCGTTCTACGGGCGGCTTCGGCTGTTGCCGTTCGCGCAGGCCGCGGTGCGGGTCGGCAACCTGAGCCCGGCCACCCTGCAGGCGGTCGAGCGACTGTGCGTCCGGCTCGCCGACGGGGAGTTCGACGACGGCCGGCCGCCGGCCCGGATCCACGGTGACCTGTGGGGCGGCAACGTGCTCTACCGGGCCGGCGGCGCCATCGTCATCGATCCGGCCGCGCACGGCGGTCACGGGCTGACCGACCTCGCGATGCTCGCCTTGTTCGGCACCGAGCACCTCGCTGCGGTGATGTCGTCCTACGCCGAAGCCGCCGCGCTACAAGGGGACTGGCGCTCGCTGATCGCCCTGCACCAATTGCACCCGGTGCTGGTGCACGCCGTCTCGCATGGGCCCTCCTACGGCCGGCACGCCGCCGAACTGGTCGCGCAGTTCGGCTAGCCGGCTTTGGGTGGGGGCCGGTTCTGCGAGTCCCGGCAGGACAGGCCAGGATGGGATGCGCTCCGGCCGTGCCGATCGGGTGAATCCTTTTGTAGGAGTTTGGGCTCCCCGCCATCCGGAGACGAGACAGCACAGACAGCGCAGGCGTGGCTGTGACGTCGTCAGCGGCAGCACATCGAGGTGAGATGGAGGAACCAGCCGAATGTTCTCGCGCATAGCTGTGATCAACAGGGGTGAACCCGCGGTGCGCCTGATCCGCGCGGTCCGGGAGCTGAATTCGGAGTTCGGATACGGCATCAAGGTCATCGCTCTGCACACCGAGATCGAGCGCCACGCGCTGTTCGTCCGGCTGGCCGACGAGGGTGTTCTGCTGCGCGACAAGGGTGATCAGGGCAGCCCCTACCTGGACCATGCCGAGCTGGAACGGGCGATGATCGCCGGAAACGTCGACGCCTGCTGGCCCGGGTGGGGCTTCGTGTCCGAGGACGCGGGATTCGTCGAGGTATGCGAACGGATCGGCGTGACGTTCATCGGGCCGCCGGCCGCCGCGATGCGCAAGCTGGGCGACAAGGTGCAGGCGAAGTACATGGCGGAGGCCACCGGCGTACCGGTCGCGCCCTGGAGCGGCGGCCCGGTGGAGGACATGGCTTCTGCGCTGAAACACGCCGAGAACATCGGCTACCCGATGATCCTCAAGGCCCGCAGTGGTGGCGGCGGCCGCGGCATCCGGATGGTGTTCGACCCCAGTGAGCTCGAGGAGGCCATCGAGCGCACCCAGTCGGAGGCGCAGAAGGCCTTCAACGACCACGTCATCTTCATGGAGAAGCTGGTCGTGGGTGGCCGGCACATCGAGGTGCAGGTCATCGCCGACAACTACGGCAATGCCTGGGCGCCCGGGATCCGGGACTGCTCCATCCAGCGGCGCAATCAGAAACTGATCGAAGAATCGGGCTCGCCCGTGTTGACCGCGGAGCAGGACGCCGAGCTGCGCAGGGGCGCGGTCGCGCTGGTCAAGGAGGCCGGGTACCGCGGCGCCGGCACGGTGGAGTTCCTGTACCAGCCGGAGGAGAAGATGTTCGCCTTCCTGGAGGTGAACACCCGGCTGCAGGTCGAGCACCCGATCACGGAGGAGTCCACCGGGCTCGACCTGGTGAAGCTGCAGATCCTGTGCGCCGACGGGCATCGGCTGGAGGGTGACCCGCCGCCGAACTACGGCTATGCCATCGAGGCCAGGCTCAACGCCGAGGACGCCGACAACGGTTTCGCGCCGTCACCGGGCAAGGTGGAACTGCTGAATCTGCCGACCGGGCCCGGCGTCCGGGTGGACACCGGCATCGCCACCGGTGACGCGATCTCGCCGGACTACGACTCGATGGTCGCCAAGATCATCGCCTGGGGCCGGGACCGGGCCGAGGCGATGGCGCGGCTGCGGGTCGCGCTGCGCGAGACGACCGTCGTGGTCCGCGGCGGGACGACCACCAAGGCGTTCCTGCTGGAACTGCTCGACCGCCCGGAGGTCATCGACGGCACCGCGGACACCGGCTGGCTCGACCGGGTCGGCCTGACCGACCAGGCGCGGGTGGCGGCGCACGCGGACGCCGCACTGCTCTATGTCGGGGTCGACGTCTACGAGCAGGAGGAGGAACTGGAGCGGGAGAACTTCTACCGCTCGGCCCGGGGTGGGCGGCCGCGGGCCAGCCATGTCGTCGGCCGCGAGGTCGAACTCGGCTACCAGGGGCAGACCTACAGCCTCAACGTCGCGCACGTGAGCCCGCGCCGGTACCGGATCGAGATCGGCGGTAAGGACGTCGTCGAGGTCGAGCTCGAGCGGATGTCGACCTACGAGAGCCGGTTGACCATCGGCGACCGCCGGCACCACATCGTCGCCTCCACCACCCCGGCCGGTCACCTGGTCGAGGTGGACAGCGTCAGCCACCGGGTGAGCCGGGACGAGGGTGGCATCGTCCGCTCGCCGGCGCCCGCAGTCGTCGTCGCGGTCCGCGCAGCGGCCGGCACCGACGTCGAGGCCGGCGACACCGTGATGATCCTCGAGAGCATGAAGATGGAGACCGCGGTCCGCGCGCCGTACGCCGGCCGGGTCCGGGAGATCCTGGTGGGGGTCAACTCCCAGATCGACGGCGGCGGCGCGCTGTTGCGGATCGACCGGATCGACGACGACGCCGCGGCCAGCACGACGCCCACCGTCGAGTTCTCGGACGTCTCCGAGCGGCCACCGGCCGACCCGGACGCCGAGTCGCTGGAGACGCTGGCCGGGATGCGCGCGCTGATCATGGGCTACGACGTGACCGGCGCCCGCGGCCGGAAGCTGATCGTGGACTACGAGAAGGCCCGTAACCAGACACGGTTGGACGACCCGCAGCTGCTGCGCGCGTCGCTGGGCGTACTGGCGACGTTCGCCGATGTGTGCGAGCTGTCCCGCAACCGGCCCGCCGGCGAGGAGGAGGCCGGCGACGAGCGGGTGCACAGCCCGCGCGAGCACTTCCACTCTTATCTGCACTCGCTGGACGTCGAGCGGGAGGGCCTGCCCGAGGCGTTCCGTAACCGGCTCTCCGCGGTGCTGAAGCATTACGGCGTCACCGATCTGGAGCCGAGCCCGGAACTGAAGGAGGCCGTGTTCCGCATCTTCCTGGCCCAGGAGCGGGCCGCCGACCAGCTGCCGATCGTCACCATGCTGCTGGAGCGTTGGCGCAACACGGTTCCCGGATTCAACGAGGAAACCCGGTTGGCGATCGGCGAGGTTGTCGAACGGCTGGTCGTGGCCACCCGCCTGCGCTACCCGGTGGTCGGCGACCTGGCCCGGAGCCTCCGGTACGAGGCGTACGAGCGGCCGCTCATCGAGGACGCCCGGTCGCACGTGTACGCCGACGTCCGGGCGCACCTCGCGGCGCTGGGACAGCATCCGGACGCGCAGGAGTACGCCGAGCGGATCCAGGCGCTGGTCGACAGCCCGGAGCCGTTGGTACGGCTGCTCGCCGAGGAACTGACCGCCGACGGCCCCGGCGCACAGGCCATGCTGGAGGCGATGACCCGGCGGTACTACCGGGTTCGCGCGCTGGAGGACGTCAAGGCGTTCGAGGAGGACGGCCGGTCCTACGTCACCGGTGATTTCGAGCTCAACGGCCAACGGCTGTACCTGATCTCGACGATCGCCCGGCACGACGACCTGGATGGCGCACTGGCAGCGCTGGACGCCAGGGCGGCCACCGCACCCGATCGGACGCACGTCGTCACCGACGTCTACCTGTCGTGGAACGACGCACCGGCCGACGCCGACGAGGTGTCGGCGGCCCTGCGCGACGCCCTCGAGCGGTACGCCACGCTGGCCGGCGGCCGCCGGGTGACCGTGACGGTGTGCCGGAGCGTCGACCCGACGGTGCAGCAGTTCACCTTCCGCCCGTCCGGCGGCGCGCTCGCGGAGGAGAAGATCATCCGCGACATGCACCCACTGACCGGTCAGCGGCTGGATCTGTGGCGACTGAAGAACTTCACCGGCACCCGGATGCCCGCGCCGGAGGGGGCCTACCTGTTCCACCTCGTCGCGCCCGACAACCCCGGCGACGAGAGGCTTGTCGCGCTGGCCGAATTGCGCGACGTCTCGCCGCGCCGGGACGCGGATGGCAAGGTGGTGGCGTTCCCGGCCGCCGAGCGGGTGCTGGCGGCGTGCCTGGAGAGTATCCGGCGCGTGCAGGCGCAGCGGAACGGGAAGAACCGGCTGGACAACAACCGGGTGTTCCTGCACGTGTGGCCGACGATCGAGATCCCGCTGTCCGATCTCGAGGGCTTCGCGCAGCTCAGTGCCCCGCTCACCCTGGGAACGGGCCTGTCGGAGATCACGGTGCTGGCCCGGCTGCGGGAGAGCAACGACTCGCTGCGTGACGTCGCGTTGCGCTTCGTCTATCAGGCCGGCGCCGGGGTCACCGTCACGGTGACCGACCCGCCGACCGAACCCCTTGCGCCGCTGGACGAGTACACCCAGAAGGTGCGCCGCGCCGCCGCGCGCGGAACGGCCTACCCGTATGAGATCGTGCCGATGCTGACCGGTGCGGACGGTGAGTTCACCGAGTACGACCTGGACGACACCGGCGCCTTCGTGCCGGTGCAGCGGCCACCGGGGCACAACACCGCCGGGGTGGTGGCCGGTGTGGTCACGACGCCGACCGAGCGCTACCCGGAGGGCATCACCCGCGTCGCGCTGTTCGGCGACCCGACCAAGGGGTTGGGCACGGTGGCCGTGCGCGAGTGCGAGATCATCGTCGCCGCAGTGGATCTCGCCGAGCAGATGGGTGCACCGGTCGAGTGGTTCACGCTCTCGTCGGGCGCCAAGATCGCGATGGACAGCGGCACCGAGAACATGGACGGCGTGGCCAAGGCGCTGCGCCGGCTGATCACCTTCACCCAGAACGGTGGCGAGGTGAACGTCATCGTCTCCGGTATCAACGTCGGCGCCCAGCCGTACTGGAACGCCGAGGCGACGATGCTGATGCACACCAGGGGCATCCTGGTGATGACGCCCGACAGCGCCATGGTGCTGACCGGCAAGATGTCGTTGGATTACTCCGGCGGGGTGTCCGCGGAGGACAACTTCGGGCTCGGCGGGTACGACCGGGTGATGGGCCCGAACGGTGAGGCCCAGTACTGGGCGCCGAATCTCAGTGCGGCGTCGGACATCCTGTTCGCGCACTACGACCACTCGTACGTCGCGCCGGGGGAGCGGTTCCCGCGGCGGGCGGAGACCAGTGACCCGCTGGACCGCGACGTCCGCGAGTTCCCGCACGACCACCCGGACAGCCCGTTCACCACGGTCGGCGACATCTTCTCGGCCGAGACGAACAAGGACCGCAAGAAGCCCTTCGACATCCGCACGGTGATCAACGCGGTGGCCGATCAGGATCACGCCACCCTCGAGCGGTGGGCGGGGATGGCGGACGCCGACACCTCGGTCGTGATGGACGCGCACCTGGGCGGCCACCCGGTCGTCATCGTCGGGATCGAGTCGCGCAACGTTCCGCGGCGGGGCATCCTGCCGACGGACGGGCCGGACCAGTTCACCTCCGGCACGTTGTTCCCGAAGTCGTCGAAGAAGACGGCCCGGGCCATCAACGCGGCGTCCGGGAGCAGGCCGCTGGTGGTGCTGGCGAACCTGTCCGGATTCGACGGGTCACCGGAGTCGCTGCGCAACACCCAACTGGAGTGGGGTGCCGAGATCGGCCGGGCCATCGTCAATTTCGACGGCCCCATCGTGTTCTGTGTGGTCTCCCGGTATCACGGCGGTGCTTTCGTGGTGTTCTCCGGTGCACTGAACGACAACATGGAGGTCATCGCCGTCGAGGGCTCGTTCGCCTCGGTGATCGGCGGCGCGCCGGCGGCCGCCGTGGTTTTCACCCGGGACGTCAACACCCGCACGGCCAACGACCAGCGGATCAAGGAGCTCGAGGCACGCATCGCCGAGGTCACCGATGACGCGGAGCGCAGCCAGCTGCGGGTCGAACTGGGCGACCTGCGGGCTCAGGTGCGGTCGGAGAAGCTCGGTGAGGTGGCTGCGGAATTCGAGCAGATTCACAACATCGAGCGGGCCAGGGAGGTCGGGTCGGTGCACACGATCATCCCGGCCGTCCAACTGCGGCCGTACCTGATCCAGGCCGTGGAACGCGGGATGGAGCGGGCCGCCGGAAAGGTGACCGTCCAGAGCTGACCACACGACAGCAGGGGTGCCGCTTCGTGCTGAAGCGGCACCCGTGCTGTGCTGTGCGGGGCCCCCCGATGCCGGATCCGCAGCTCCGCGCCGCGGCCAAACGCTGGGAGCGGGACGGTCGGCCTTGCTGCGGACGGTGACGCTGGTGCCGCGTTGTCCGACGCCACGAAGGTCGTCATTGCCGGGCTGCGCGATCGTCCGAGACGGATGCCGTGTCGCTGCCCGCCTCTGGTCCTCGGCGACACAGCCCGGCGCCACCAGTCGGATCCATGGTGCTGGGCGGAAGCCATCGGTCAGAACGGCGGTGGCTCGTGTCCGTCGAAACCCGCTGGCTGGTCGGCAGTGCTGTGGTGCAGCGATGGGATGGCGTCGGTGCCGGCGTCGTTGGTGTCCCATGCGGTGGCGTTGGGTTCGTAGTACATCGGGCGCCTGTTGAGTCGGTTGCGGATCTCGGAGTCGTCGAGGAAGGCGCGGAACTCTTCGTGGTCGATGCCCGTGTCGGCGGTACCGGTGGTGCTGGCGGCGTTGGTGCCTGGATCTTGTTGTCCGGTGTTCTGGTCGGGCGTGGTCGATGGGGTGCCTGTGCCGGGGTTTCGTGGTGCGAGCAGTGTTGCGATGGCGTTGGTGTCGCGGCGGTCGTCGAGGGTTTGAGCGGTGGCGCCGGCCGGGGTGGTGACCCACATGCTGGGTGGCAGGACTTGCCGGCGGTGTTTGCGGTAGGTGTGCCCGGTGGGGCTGGCCCAGGTGACGACGAAGTCTGCCGGGTTCGCGTGGATGTGCCAGTCGGTGTGGTGTTTGTACAGGTGGTGCCGCCGGCACAGGGGCGCGGTGTTGTCCGGTGTTGTCTGGCCGCCTCTTTCGGGGTGGTGCTGGTCGAACGGGTTCTGGTGGTCGATGTCGCACCGCCAGCTGGGTTGTCGCCGGGACGGGAACTGGCAGGTGCTCAGCAGTGCGGTGACCTGGTCGCGCAGTTCTTGCCGGGGCCGGTAGGTCAGGGCGCCGGCGTGGGTGAGTTGGCCGGTCGTGGGGTCGGCGGTGAGCGCGGTGA
>JAESFR010000119.1_pt1 | contig 76896 bp, 66 predicted proteins | sample 9266191 | NCBI WGS metagenome assembly JAESFR01 (sample SAMN14503063, study PRJNA617104) | algae metagenome | isolation source: Pleurocapsa minor HA4230-MV1 and co-occurring heterotrophs from cement on... | place: USA: Nuuanu Pali Lookout, Hawaii | collected 2009-07-20
ACTTCCTGCTTGACGACCGGAACTAGGTTGTCGATATGTGGCGCAATGAGATCGGCTTGAGGGCGTTTCAGGTCGCCGATGGGAGATTTCTATAGGACCAGGCTCTAAGTCGCCTGGAACTGAGGAGCCTAAGCGTAAGGAATCACCCGTTGGTGTTGAGCAGCAAACACACCCGTCAACCATACTGGGTGCTCGGACGATCCGGGGGGAACAATGACGTACTCGATGCCGCCTAGCGCACCCATGCCACCTTCACCTTCACCTGCGGCAAGTAAGCGGCCAGGCTGGTTGCGATGGGTACTCCTGGCCGTTGGAGTCGTTGCACTGCTCGGTATAGGTAGCGCCATCGGGGCAAGCACCAAGAAGACAGATGCTGTGGCTACCGCTGCAGCTGTCACCGTTACAGCGACTACCACCATGACGGAGACAGGAGCTGGGACAACTGTTAGGGAATCTGCAGCCTCGGCCGCGCCACCGAAGCCGGTGACCGTGACCGTAACCGCAACGAAGACCGCAAAAGCTCCAGCTCCCGTCACCGTGACGAAGACGGCCCAAGCGGAAGCTCCGCCAGCCGCAGCGGCCACACCGGCTGGTGGCGGCTCCGACGGCCCTGTACCCGACGGCACTTACCTCATTGGCACTGACCTGCAGGCCGGTAATTACAAGTGCTCCGATGCTTCGGAAACTCCAATTTGGAGCGTCAAAGACTTCAACGGCGAGTTGACGTCCGGTGACTTCGGCTCGGTCGCGAGAGTTCCAGCCACCGGTTACACGATCGATCTCCTGGGCTGCAATGGACAGTGGGAGAAGATCGGCTGACTTCGTAGCACTGAAGCCGTCCTGCCGGAGCGGGGCTATCAGACAGGCGGATCCTAGACCGTCGTCGCCAGCACCGCCTGAAGTGGTCGAGCTTGCGGACCGTCCATAGGTGGCCCAGTGCCGAAGTGATGCCACGGCGGTTGAACTCGCGGACAAGGGAAAACTGACTTCCGCCTTATAGAACACCCTGGATATCTTCACGCAGTACGGCTAGATCTGCATCGTCAAGCTGCGTCCAGTCGCGCGGCTCTCTGAATGTCAGCTCCGGCGGCTCCCTGCTCCGTCACTTCTTTCGACATGCGCCCTTTCGAGGCGATCCACCGAGAGTTGTGTGGTTGACACTGCGAGCCAGAGCTCCGCGGTGAAGAACCCCACGAGTGACTTCGTGCCCGGTACCAGCCGCGGCCAGCAGCAACCGTGAGCGACCCCGCTGTAAGTGTTAAACGTCGACAACAAGTGTTCCGACAGCGCCAGTTGGTTCTCACCCATGTTGTAACTGTTGGCGAGTAGCAGTTGGGCCACGATCTCGGCGGTTTCCCGAAGGAGTTGCGCTTCTCCTGGCTCTACTACCAGCGTGTCGAGGTGTTCCATCCGCCTTCCTGCTGTTCGAGCACGTAAGCCGGGGGAATCAGGTGAACAAGCCGCTCCAATTTCTCCGTTGTCTTGTAGAGTCGCTTCAGACTGTCGGATTCTTGGCGCGTTACGCGCAGCGCGCTGACTCGGCGCACTTCGCTTTACGCTGGCCCGATGACAAACACGACGCGACTGGCAGACATCAAAGCTGTTCGGCACAACGTCGCCAGGACCTCGGGCGACGTACTGACGCCGCCTATCACAGTCGTTCGGATCTGACGAGGCAGTTGTGGCATGCAACAATGCCCTGCAACAGGGTGGCACGGACGTCGACCGACGGGTCGGGTCGCACTTTCATCAAGCTTGGCGATGTGGCTACCAGGTCGACCTAGGTACCCAGGGTTTCCCGGCAGAACTCTAAAGGCGCGTTCCTCAACTAGCTCGATCGTGTCGAGACACTTGTTGAGTGCGTCGCGTGCTTCACGACTGTCCAGGCCGAGATCCATGAATCATATCGTCTCAGGCTCAACCGACAGGCCCGTACGATCCGGCTATGAAGCTTGGTGGCGGCGACGCCGACGCAATCTCGGTGCGGACAGTGCTGCTCGCAGCCAGCGTCCTGGTCCTGCTCGTCGTCGCCGTGGCGCTGATCTGGTGAACGCTCGCGGCGGGTTTATGGCTGAGTGGCCGTGAGTTCTCCAGCACTTCGCTCGCCTGCTGTGAACCGGTGATCCGCGCGCCCGTTCTTCGGCAGTACTAAGAGCCGAACGTTCGATCTGGTTGTGCGTTTCGGCGGTTCTGTCCTGGACCACATGGTCCTCGTGATCTTTCGCATGCATACGACCACGAGGAGGCGAGGGATCCGCGACGGCTTGAGAGCTCCCATGTGTCTACTGAGATGACCCGTAGAGGTTCCTCAGCCCGAAGCTGACGCGAATTTGCTGCTTTCGGGACCAAGTCCCGCCCATAGATTCAGATTCTCTTAAAGGCATCTGACGGCGTCGTTCTACGAACGATACAACCACAGCACCGCGAAGGCGGGTGTGAGCGCGCTAGAAAGTCGCCTTCGAAGCGCCACAACGGCAAGCGCAAGCTTTACCATACTGCAAGTTTGAAGACCTTGCGAGCATGGTCGCGTCGAAAATGAAGGGTTAGCTTGAAAGGGGCGGCGACTATAGGCAACAGTCTGCATTGCGACCTCTGGTTGACCTACGCACTGCTGCCGGCGATGGCCGCGCGGGCTGGTATGGGTCTTCACGGAGGGTGTGGTCGATCAACCTTTCCGCACGGTCGTACGTCGACTAGGCGGCGTAGGCGGAGTCTGCAAGTCAAGCCAAAAGCGGATTGGTGGTTCCAGCAAATAGTGCTTCCGCGAGCACTTCAAAGAAGTGCCGTCATTGGCCTTGCCTTAGGCTGCTATTAACGCTATACTGAAATAGTCGGACGCAATTTCGGCGTAGTCTTCGCTCAGCATTGCCACACTGGTCCGAGCGCAACTAATGCACGAGCTGGGTTCGTCCTGGTTCATACAACTTCATAACATGATATCAACAACTTTGGGCCTCGCGTCCCATCCCATAAATGTTAAAGGTAGCTTCGCGACGGACTGGGACCTGTACAGATCCTGTAATCCGGCCTGTTGTACAGGATAGCCATGCCCGAGTGCCTTCGGAAGGGACATGTGCGAGCAAGTGAAGGTCTGAAATGAGGGCCTGAAGAGATCATCTGACACGGAGCGCCCAGATGAGTTTTCCACAACTCCACTTGCGGATACCGCGCTAATCTCGGCTCATACCTGACGTATCATTATGAAACCCTAGATTTGCCTGAACTAGGTAAATCTATCTCTCCCTGACATACCTAGCGGAACAAGAAGGTCCTAAGCTCAAGAACTATCGTTCTTGGTTCATCGGTTTAAGCATGGGTGACTTCGGTTCCAAGTTCGTCATGGGCAAAAAATCATTCTGTCAACAAGCGCCTTTAAAACTGTGCAAATTCGACGCAACATATCGCCCGGGAAACAATCTATATGCGCGCAGCCCGGTCCAGCAAGCATGTTACTACTGAGAAAGGGCAGTAACTGGATTCCTCGGCCAGTGGCGCAATTTACCTAATGCGTTCAACCGCTGGCTGAATCGCTGCCGTCGATCATGGCACGAAGTGCGGCGCGACCGTAGGAACGACGATCGTGCCATTCGACTTTGCCTCTCTCGCGCCGAAGGTCATCCTCCGATGTTTCGGATGGCGGTAGCGCGTCAGCCGCGCGCTTTAATCCAAGAAAGCTCTCTACGCTTTGCCGGTCCAGTTCGCTCATTTGCTGAAACTGACCCTCTCCGCCACTTACCGACTGGATGGGAACGATGAGAGCTAGGGCGTCCTCCAGGTCCCAATCGGCTCCGTCCAGGCGTTTCCACATGTATTCTCGCACGTAATCCGGTGACGTAAAGTGTCTCCAGGGCCAGATACACGCGAAAATACCCGTTTGGTTACTGCGAAATTCGTCGCGGGAGACGCTGTCTAAGCGTTTCTCGATAGCCGTTGACACGATAGCAATGGACTGACTAATCCAAGGCATGACTTCTGAGGCGGCCTTAGATGCGTAACCCCAAAGTATATCGGACGCAAGTATCAGCCCGTCGTCGCTAGTGGTCATCGACTTGATTACGTCTGTGGCTTGCGCATCCTGCAGCGCAGCCAGGAGCTCCTCTGTAGCTGATGCGATCGCGCTAGATTTCGGGGGCTCGAAACCGACCGTTGGGATTGATTTTGACCCTCGATAATGCTCAACGAATATGCGTAGAAGCGGGATGGTTGCACCCTGCATCAATTCCCATTGATCGCGAGCTTTCGTAAGGGCGCGTCGCGGATCTAATGCAAGTTGGTCGAGAAAGGACTGCGTTTCAGGCGTGTCCTTGTGTTCCGCGAAGTCTGACAGCGCCTTCGTAACGGTTGAGTCCGCCAGGTCATCTTGAGGTAGGCCGAGTACTATATAGCGATGGAAGTAGTCGGGGTGCCCAACTGCCTGACGTTTTCTGAGGTCTTCGAATGTTGACCACGTGTGAATTCGATTTTCTCTTGCGCCCCGCAGGGGCAGGAAAAGTTCAGTCAGCAAGTCCAAGATTCGTTCAGGATGGCGTACGTCGAGACTGCCGACGCTTTTGCGCCAGCGCTCAAGTCTTTCTTCATGAGACTCCTTCTCGGTCGGCAACGCCCACAATAGTGTCCCATTTGGCGACGTCAGTTCGGCACGGTTGGCGAGGACTAGATCGAAAACGCCCCGTTCAAACGTCGTTAGGAAAACCATGGCTACATAGTCAACGAAATCGACCTCGCCTGCAACTTCGGGCCAGAAGGCGTCGACTTGCGTCATTAGGCGCTTTATGGATCGTGGTTGATTCAGGTACGATTCCAGACAGCAAGTCCATGCCCGGGACAACCGTTCCGTGGCCTGAGTGTCGAGCAGGATTTCGTTGCTTGCCAACACAGACGTTAAAGCGCTATTCATAAGCGTGAGTCGTTGTGAAGGCAGCACGGGTGGAACATCGAGTCGAACTTGAACCATTTTTTCCAAATAACTTCGGGCCCGCGCCTTGTTGTCGGACACCAAGCCCGAGCGCTGGAGTACGTCGAGCAGCGTGTCCTCGTCGTAGCTCAGCAAGTAGTAGACGTTGGGCAACCTGCCCAGCATGCGCACCAATTTGAAAGTGAGCAGCAATTGATCGGGTTCCAGCCGGTCGAGGTCGTCGAGGACCATGAGCACCGGCTTAGTGAGTTCTCGCAGGCTTGTTTTTGCGTCACTGTGGAGTCGTTCGGGACTGCGATCGCCAACGATTAGGTCGGCTAGTGCAGCCAATGGTCCTGACGGGTCCACACCCAGTAGGCTGCCTACCGATGTTAGGGGGACGAGCCTCGATGCCCACTTCCCAAGCAATTGCTTTCGCCTGTTCTGCGGATCGTCCGGCATAGCCTGCTGAAGTTCGCTAAAGAAGGCCAGGATGGCCTGCTCAACAGTCGAATAAGACCATGGGTTGTAGCGTGCAATCGACCAATCGTTCGAGGCGTGCCTTTGAATCATGTCGAGGAGGCTCGTTTTGCCGCTGCCCCAAGGTCCGACTAAGGCTAGAACGGCACTTTCGGTTCTGCTTCTAACGCGGCCGAGGACGCTTACTATCCGGGAGGCCAGGCGATCTCGATTCAGCAGGTCATCGTCGTGCGATGCAAGAGCATCATCGGCGTACAAGTGAGTCATGTTGTTTTGCCTCGTTCTTCTCGATGGTGCATGTCATGAACGATGGTGCCTTGGCCTGCAAACTAGCGGACAGCGAGCCGCTCGCCAGCTGATTCCCCGGGTTGCGCGTGAAGAGCCACGCGTCCGAGTTCTGACCGGTCGACTTGATGGCCCGTACTCCGACCTGCTGCGGAGCAGCACGCATTAACGCCGCGGCTCGTCGTGCAGTGCTCTACCTGCGGCTATCCGAATCTGACGGGCGCTCGACCAGCATGCACAAGCAGCAAGAAGGATCTCGAGGGGCTCGCCAAGAGTTAGGACTGGGATATTGATGCGGTCCGAGGGACGACGGCCCGTCTGGCGGTAAAGGACGAGTCAACGCTTGATCGCGCCCTGGCCAAGTTGGCTGCAGGCGCTGCCGACGTCCTGGCCGTTCGGAAGCTTGACCGATGACCGTCCCGTTGGCGTACACCGAGGAACTCACGGACGAAAATTCCACCACCGCAGCCATTTTCTAGCACGGGCTGGCCGCGCTCGACAACGACATTGACTGGGCCGACAGCACCGAGGCGCCGGGTCATGACCTGGATCTCCGCCCACTCCAGGCGCGAGGAGCACCCACCGTAATATTTACGGTTCACCCCTTAACCCATGAACTCCGTCAAATGCATAAGTGTAGATCCTTGGGGCCAGAGGCGAGCAGTCGGTGCCTATGGTTTGCTAGACCTGGTCGCGCCGTCGGGTGACCAACTTAACCCGAGAGTTTCCCGGTGTCTTGATCACGAATTAGCTTCTCAACCCCTGCCGCCTTGCATTTCTCGACGGTCGTATCAACCAACCAAGAGAACACACCTGCAGACCCCTGCCTCCATCGCTTGCTTGTACAACCAGGCGTCTCTCGCGGCCTCCTGGAATGACGACGAGACGTCCGCCGGGGCACTGAGCGCCTCGTCGGCGCCCTTCGATATTGGGACCGGGTAATTTGACATTGCATCCCTAATCAGCTGCGATCCAGCGGACGATTTGCCGTCCTGCTCGGACGAGTACACCGACTTGGAGACGTCATCCTTCGCGTTTGCCAGCAAGTGACATGCTCTCGTAGATGCCTCGTCAACCGAAGCCGGCGTCCCACACGCGTCCACAGAGACCAACAGCACGAGGTCCGTGCCAACGATCACCAGCGAGCGGACGAGTCCACTCTTGCCACCCTTCGGTTCGGTCACGGTCCTGAGTGAACACTAACAGGGGTTGTTCAACCGTAGCTAATTTGTCCGATACATTCTCTCGGGTAGAGAGTCCACCCGCCAGAGTTGTCCCCGACGGCGGCAGAGGCCCAGGCGGCTGACGCAGCGGCGCGGAGATTCGCGGTCCGACACCGGGGCGCCACAGCCAACAGTTTCGCCGTAACACGGCCGCGGATCTCAGCCGTTTGGGCTCTTGGCCAATTTCGGGTTGTAGTTGGCCCCTGGGCCTCTTGTGGACTTCTTTGGTCGAGGCTCAACGTACCTGACCGTCACAGGACCACAGAGGCTGTTGAAACGGTCCTTTGAAGAACGCCAGCCAGCCTTCTCCTGGTCGAAGGCCTTCCTCGCGGCAACCTTGGCGTTGCGCCCGGATTGGCTATTGCGGTTACTATTACCCGTGTATCTTCTCATCAATGCTCCCTATTGTGGTTGTTGTTTAGAGCCGTCACTATCTTATTCTGACGTACTGCCGGTTTGATCGGCTGAGGATCTTGCGCTCGCTGCCGCGACTGCCTTGAGTGCCACGATCATCATTGAGTTTATGGTTGGCGATCGCTGCAGTCAACGCTGTACCAAACAGTTTACCTAGGTATACCGCATTTCGCACTGTACCTAGTGGAATTCCAACCTATCGGTGAAATGTTCACCCAAAGAGGCGATTCACCCGTCGACTCAAGGTTCGAGATACCGTCCAGTGGATTCGGAATGTGTGAGACAGCCTTGCTAGTACGACAGTTGCCGATAGCAGCAGTCTTAATGCGCTTGTGCGTGGGTCGACCGACGTGTGCGCTGGCTTGCGGGGCCAATGCCGACGTTTGCGGTGGTCTGGCAGGCTCAGACATAACTCTCCTTCGCCAGTCCTAACGTGCGCTGGGGACTCGGTTACCCTCCCGCCCGGCGTCGCAACGTAGTTCTCAACGCATCCAGGCTTGATGGGTGGGCATTACGGTGGGCCGCGGTAACATCGGTGATTGTTTCGCCCCCTTCAAACTCGCATCCAGCTCATCGGCGTAGTGATCCGCTGTCGGCCTGATCTCGGCCGAAACGCCGTCGACCTCAATCCCCAGTGTCTCATTCCGGGTGCGGAGACCCTCGGGCTCCAACGGATTGCCGCGAAACGTGATGATTTGCGTGCTGCTCCAAGTACCGGGCGAAGCGGGTGATCAGCTCCTCCCAAACCCCGTCGCGCGGGCACGTGAGCACGATCTGGATGGCTCGCCGGGATCCCGCGCTCGCCCGGGCCGCGCTAGCAGCGGGTGTTCATCACCGCGATACTCGAAAGATCTAACAAGTTCGCGCATCAACGTTGCCGTACCGGCTGTCGAAGCTATTCAGTCGAATGAAGTGTTCTGGCGGACGGACCGCATTAGTCTTAACCCGCGCCTCGAGTTGATGGATCTAAAATGCCGCGGAGCTAGAATCAAGCAGGTTGTTTGGGCCGGACTATTGTTGGCGTCGACTGGCGCGTTGTTGATTGCGATCATTCAGGAGGTCAAGGTCAGACATTAAAGGTTCCCTCGACTGTGAATTGGCAACGGCTCTACACGGACCGGACGAAAGCCCGGCGCCGCGCTGCGCGCCCCGACCTCACACCGAACACCACACTGCCGAGGGCAGGTCGCCTGCGCTGCTATCCTGGACGATATTCTCGTCGGGTCGTCGGCTGGTCGATGGATTCCTCGCCGAACGCCGCACTGATCACCAATGCCTTTGGAATGGCTATCAACAGCCGCGGCGACGTCACCGGCACCGTGATCCACCGCGATCACGGCACGCAATTCGGTTCTTGGGTCTTCATCGAACGCGCGAAGGCATCCGGGCTTGTCCCGTCGATGGGGTCCATCGGTGATTGCTAGGACAACGGCTTGATGGGGTCGTTCGGTTTAGGACGCAAGCCGAGCTCCTGAACCTGCGCAGCTAGACGACCCGGATCGAAATCGGCAACGCGACTTCCACTACCTCGATATCTTTCACAACCGGCACGCTCCATTGCTCAAGTAACCGTGACCGACGACCTCGACCGGTCCAAGAATGACGTATTGACCTCGTTCCCAAGGTCTCCCCAAGACCGGCAGCCCGCGATCGATCAGTTGGACTGAGCACCGCCCTGAGCTCGAGGGGTTCCTCGCCGCTTCATTCAGGCTGGACGCCCGGTTGGATGCAAGGGGGCCAACTCGCCAGCGAAAGCAGGAAACCACGTCCGGCAAAAGGCTATCCAAGGGACCAGAGGCATTCGAACCATGTGTAGTTGTAAGGCCCGACACGGTCGCAGCGGGTCCGCATCAGGAGGGAGACTCAAGCGGCCCATGACTCGCCGACCTGACTAGTGACAGACCGCTGCCGAAGTTGAAGCTCATGACCTTCCGGCGGCTGTCGCTGCTCATGCGGATGCTTCACCTCGGCGGCTCGAGTAGGTGGAGTGCAGAAACGTCACGTAGCCTGGGATGTGAAACAGCAAACGTCGGGCCTGGCCTGTACTGGGGCGCCGAGTCCGACCCAGTGTTGAGGCCCTACGAATTCGTGGTACCAGTTGTTGGCACCGAGCGCCTTGGCTACGTCTGTCGATCTTGCGGCTCCGACCACGCCATGCCGATAGGCTCGATCACTCCCGCAAACGGGAGACGGATCGATTTTTTCGGTCGAGGACAAGATTTAGCTTAGTCGGGCCATTCTAGTTCTCGACTAACTGAGCATCGCAGTAGGAACGATTTCCACACCGCTCCAGGTGCTATTGCGCCCGACGAGAGCAACTCATCTATCGCTTGTGAAGGGGAAAGTCTAGGATCGTGGCCGCTGAGTAATCGATACACCCGTTTCGCGTCGTATGTATCATTTGCCCGCAGCATTGCCAGCATAACCCCGCATAGCATCAACGAAAGACCAGGCAGTGGCTGAAATTCAGCATTGAGCTGTATGCCGAAGTACCGCTCACGGGACCAGGCTGACTCTTCCAGTAAGTCATCGATGACGCTGCGAACCTTCAAACCCGTTGCGATCACGTCGACTCCCTTTGGCGAAGCAGAAACTGTCTTCAGTATTCGAATGGTGTCGTCGTCAACATAGCCAGCCCGCATCGACTCCCTTAAGCTAAGGGCGAGGGGGCCCTCGCGCCATACGCCAAGTGCTTGGAATTGCAGCAGACTCCCATTCCCAACAGATTCAACAAATTTCCGGGCGTCTATGCGATTAAGGCACACCTGCCGCACCATTAGCGTTGGATTGGACCGGAGCAGCATGCCGATCTTCGCAGCATCATCAGCCGCCTCTTTAAGTGCTTGCACCATCTGATAACCACGGGAAATCTCAGTGCGCCGGATCGCAGTAATGCCCGAAACTGTCCGGCCTAGACCCTCTTCTTCAAACTCGCGCGGGTATCTCGACTCAAGCACCTCGGCAAGACTGATTTCATCTGGCTGCTGAATAACGTATTCAAGGCAGGCTCGAATAATTGCGCGGACGACAGGCGGGCTGGGACTCCAAAAGATCAGGGACCGGATCACGAACCGCAATCGCGTTGCTTTAAACCGGTGCTCTAAGACGTCGCTATCAAATACAATGAAACGAATAACACTATCTGAGCGTCCGGGGTCCGACTGCCCGTACTCATCAACGGCAAGCTGCGCAACAACTTCGTTACCTGGACGCTCGAGTAGCCCTTCAATCTTCGCTGCCAGGTCCTTAGCAGTGTCTGCTGACCACACCAGGCTGCAGGCGTAGTAGTATTCGAGGAATGTTTTGTGGGTGAAGGCGTATAGCGTCTCACCATCCCGAACACCGACTCGTGATAATACCCAGGCGCGGCCAGCGCAGTACTCCAAGAAAGTTCTGGTCCAGTGATGTCGGGCAACTGGGTCGTCGGTTATATGTCGAATCACATATGCGCCCACTATATTGCTTAGTTCTGTTTCACCGATCCATCGGTCGGCGCGGAATGACGAGTATAATGCGCGAGCAATTTCTTGTAAGAGTCCGAGTGTGTTCCTATCGAAATCGATAGGCGACGAGATGGATCGCAGTCTGTCCCATCCGCGGAATAGAAGCCGAGCGCATTCACGGTAAATCTCGGCGCGATTTTTAGGAATGTATCCCTCGCGCCTATAGGAAATACAGATGAGCGAAAGGAGGAGAGGGTTGCCGCGAAGGTCGTGAATATAGTCACTCTCGTGCATAAATCCATTTGTGAATGCGACCGCATCGATGACGGCGCCCAGCCTTTGCGTCGTGTTAAACCATTTTGTTACGTATTCACGCACTTGAGTATTGTTAAACTCGTCGAGCAGGTAACCGGAAAAGTGAATAGGCGACAGTCGATGCAAATGGTATCCTACTTGCCGCGACGTTACGAGGATTGAGCTCAGCGGATAGTGCAGGGCTATGAGGTCGATAGATCTGGCGGCCCATCGACGAGCCGCGGGAGTGGGTGCTTCGTCGATTGCATCAAAAATTAGCGCGATTCGACCTAATCGCATCGCATCTTCAACTGTCTGAAGATCAGTAATATACTGATAAGTGTTTGCGATCCGCTCTAGGACTCTCTCCAGAACACTTGTGCCTTGCTCTGGCCACGCCCTGACCTCCAGGAGTACGGGAGCTCGGCGGTCAGAGACGGACTCTGCAATCTTCAGCATCTGCTGTTTGACAAAGGTACTTTTGCCCGCGCCTGGATTACCTACAATTACAGCGCGACGGTCGCACAGGGCGTCCTCGGTCAGTGTCCCTTCTGATTCGTCGCGCGAATCCAGCCGCGCATCCCAGTTGATGGCTAGTCGACGTAAATTACGGGATACGTAGAGGCTGCTGACAGCAACCTCCTGAACTTCAGGAGCGTGCGGCATATCTATCATTCCGAATGCGACGAGCACGCCCCGTCGTACTGCCGCGACCAACTTATCGACGGCGTGTAAGCGTTGACTGGCGGCTGTCAGATCGGCGAGGGCTTGAATTGACTGCTGAATGTAACTGTCACCAGGTCCCTCGGCGTTTGACGACTTCCGGACCTCATTGAAGCCAGCGAGCATGATGGAGTCGTTAGCATCTAGCTCGTTCGATTCCATGATGTCCGACAACGCCAATTGTATCAGCGCTGTTAAGCGAGACCAGGCGCCTCTTGCGGTAGAGCTCACGGTTTCGATGGATTGACCCGAGTAGTTCGCAGCCGCTTGGATGAATATGGCCTCGAGTTGCGCGTCGCTGTGGTCAGGTATGGTGGAGGCTCCGTAACGAAGCACGTAGGTGAGAAGGACTGAATGGGCGGTATCTGATTGCAAGAATTGCTCGATCTTGGCAACTTGCCGCTGCTCTTCTCGTAGGTAGCGTAGTTCAGATTCCAAGTCCGGAAGATCGGCCTTCAGCACGGCCTTCTTGACCGAGGATATCCATTCGGTTTTTGAAGCGCGACTAGCTAGCGCCGTTACGGCACGGACGGCGAGGGTCGTTAAGGCGGTCTCAACAGCCACATGCGGACTCTACAACGATCGTGAGCCGCTGGTCGCTGTCGTTCACTGCATGTCCGGTATCGAAACTTGGACACAGAGCCCTATCCTGGTAGTTTTGGTGCTGTGTATCGCGTTGTGATCTGGGTCGTGAAGGTTCCAGGCGATGTGCTGCGACGCTCACGAGCTGATCGCTCGCCTCGAAGGCTGGGAAGTGAGTATCGCTCGGGAGGCGAATGATACGATAGGTCCATACGATTCGGAATATGAATGTGATGGAATTTTTTCTCTGGACCCTGGACCCTGGGCCCCATGTCGCCATCGATCCTCTCCAAGTCTGGCGAACGCGGGGGACTGGCCGTTAACTGAATCGCTTCCCTGACGTTAAGCCGGTGATGGCACCGATTGATCCCTCGGTGCACCCGAACCCAGCCCGGGTGCACCGCGTCGGCGATGTGGTCCTCCTACTCGCCGCCAAGGTCCCAGCCGAACCGGGCGGCCGCGATCACCACGGCTACGGACGGCGGACGCGGTGGGCCAGACGGTGACCGGGATCAGGGCGATGCAGGATGCGGTGACCGCGGCCAGAACACGGCGGCGCCGGGGGCCTTGCGGGCCATCTTCCAATGGGATGAGATTGTCGCGCCAGACTCCCTGTTGTCGTAGCGGGCAGGTCTGAAGAGGGCCCCCGGCTGCAACCGGTGGGCCCGCTGTTGTGTGCGGGCCCGGTGGACCAACTAAACCCGACGGTAACTGACAACACCGGCACGCCCGTCCCGGTGCACCGGCCACCAAGGGGGTCCCGGTGCCTGTTGTTGCCCGCCGAACGGGTCGGTAGCTGTTCGCCGTGAGCACGCCCTGCCTGCTCGGTTCTAAGCAGTCATAGATCCTTGCACGCGGTAGCGAAGGATCACCTCGCCAACCGGGCAGGGCTCCACCGGAGCAACGATTCCGGGTCAAGAACTTTCGCGGCTCCAGCGGGTCGTTGATCCGTGAGCGCCCGAAATCGAATAACGCCCCGCGGCCGGAACCCGCGCGCGCGGTCCGGTCCGCCATCACCGGTCATAGGGTCGGTCACTGCGGGTCACCCCTGGCGGACCACCTTCCCCTAGACCCACCCCCGTCAATACCGGTGCGAAGGTGGCTCGGATCCCAAAAGGTCTAAGTTGTCGCGGGTAGTCGTACGAAAGGGGCTCCGTGATGGCTGATCAGGCTGACCTGGACCGCATACGGGTGGAGTTCGGTTTCTCGGTCGGCTGCGCTCAGTGCGGCCGGGTTGTTCCTCAGACGATCGGCCGGGGCCGTCGGCGTCGGTGGTGTTCTGAGGCGTGCAGGTTGCGCGCGTGCGAACCCGAGTCACGGGATGATCTCGATCTCTTCCGTCGAGGTGTCGCTCCTAGGAAGTCCGATCTCTCCTCGCATCGCATCGAGGTACATTTCGTGCTTGATCCCGACCTCAACAACGCTCCCACCTCGGTCGAACACATAGGCCGCAAGCGCGTTTACAGCGTCTCCGGCCCTGGTAGTCGTCTGCTCTTCGCTGATAGCGCGCATCCCGACCAAACGGTCGTAGAGCGGCACCAGATAGTCGTCGGGCAGTTGATGGTGGGATCCGTCTGGGTCACGGATTTCGCCGAGCACCGCGGTGTTGAGCACCTGCTCGAAGTCATTGAGAAAGCTGATGTGCGTGTCATAACGAAGCTGCCGCGCCCAAACCCGCTGTTCGTGGTTTCGATCTCGGACCTCACGAGCGTCAGCCTGGCGTCCAGACCACCACTGTGCAAGGAAGCCGCCGCCCGCGGTGAGCAGCCCACCAACAACAACGAGCAAGAAGGCTTCCAGGTCCATCTCAGAGATGGTGACGGCAACCGGCCCACCGAACCTCAAACGCCACGCCGTATGGCGACGCGAATCTGGCGACGCTGCCTGTCCATCGGGCGCCCCGCTGCAGGATTACCGCAGGAGGCTGCACCTGCCCATGCGGCGGACAACGCCATGGGGCGCTCAGGAACGCTGACATCACCGCGTTACTCGACAGCCGGAGCCGGGGCTCCCACGAGCTTCCGGATCGTAGGGGGAATTGCCGCTGGCTGAGGACGTTACCGAGGGCGCCGAGGTAGCACGTCCGTCCATTGCAGCGCCTCATCGGACTCATCTTGGCGGCGGTGCCAAGTGACTGTCACTTGTTCGTTGCCTGTGGATTGGAGTCTCACTGCCAGGAACGGTATTCCCCCGCCGGGTTCAACGTCCATGGCGTCGTCAGGGAACCTGGTGTTCAGGTCGGTGCCACATGTCAGAACGGCACCCCAAGCTTTCTCGCCGGTTTCGTTGATAACCCGCCAGGTGTCAGACTTCTCATGGGCAATCCGCCAGACTGCGTTGTAACGTTGGGCGATTTCGTTGGCTTTCTCAGCGGCCGCCGCGGCGCGTTCGTCCGCGTCGGCGCTACGTTTGGCTGCTTCAGCCGATGCATCGGCCGCCCGATTCGCCTTGCGTGCCTGCACCGACGCCACGACACCGCCACCGACGGCGACCACGGCAGCGACCCAGGTAGCGACGTCACCGAGTTCCATGAGCGATCAGCACTACTTTATCTGTTTGCGATGGTGTAGATCAGCAGCAGACCTGCTGCGAAGGAGACCCCACCGCAGACCAATCCGGCAACGCGAAACCCACCGCCGTTTCGGCCGGACATTGCTGCCAGAAGTACTGCTGCGGCACCAAGGACCAAGGGTCCGAAGGTGTCCGCGAGCCCGAGAAACAAGATGGGTTTTGTGTATCCGTTGACTGCAAGCACAATGCCGATGATGCCGAGGATCATGGCGGCTATCGCGACGCCGCTAACGCTCCCGGCGGACTCCGTGCGAGCCGCGACCGGTTGAACGGCTGGAAGCGTTTCGTGATCGTGCCACGCCTGACCATCCCACCAACGCTTCCGTCCGCCGGGGGCGAAGCACCAACCGGGTGGCGCGTTGCCGTCGTTCATGTAATCCCCCCAAGGTCGCACGCGCCTGTTGCCACCACTCGCGAGTAGAGCGGTCACGTTGGTCCCGCGGTGCGAGGCTCTCACGTCCCGGTGCCGGTTCGCATGTCGGAACGGGTCGATGAGGTCAACCGCGTCCACGATGTTGGCCTTTCCTGCGTTGGCAGATGCACTGGTTCTCGCCGGTCGCGAGGCGCTTCGCCGCAAGTTCGATCGCGGCGCCCGAGCCGTCGAGCGGGATGAGCTGCCGGGCGCTACCGACAGCGGACGCCCAGCAAAAACGTCAGCGTGCCCCCGGCGGCCGGAGTTACGTACGTGTTCGAAGTGTTGCAGCTGATCAACGTGAAAGCATGGTTTACGGCGTGCGTGACGAGCGAAGACCGAATGCGAGGCGCCAGCGCGGTCGGTTGGTGCTGAGTTGGGAAGCTCCGTCGCTACGTCCAAGTGATGGCGGTCGCACCTTCTCCGCGGCTGCGCCCCGACGCGGTGACGCATGGTAAGAACATGCTCCGGCCGTTGGACCTAATCGCTCAATTGTTTGGGGAGAAATGCTCGTATTGTCCAGGTCTCAAAGGCACGTTGGTGGCCGAAAGTTTGCTGTCCTGGGAGTTGCCCTGGCACTGCTGCCCGCCTGTAGCGGTTCGACCAGTGGCACTTCGGCCGCCGCGCCGACGACCTCAACATCGCCAGTCACTTCCGCAGCCGCTGCGAGCCCAACCGCTGAGTCGCCGACAACCCCGAGCACATCTGCTACAACCACGGAGTCGAGTACATCTTCTGCAAGCATTGAATCGAGCACGCAGGCCACAACGCCGGGGAAGACCAGCGAGGAGGCAACTACTTCCCAGGCGAACACAAGCACGGAGCCGAGTGCCGACGGAAGATGCTTGCCCGCTGGCGACGCACCCGCCCGAATCTCACAGGGGTTCCTGGGCGGCATCACGCCCACCGGCCGCGCAGCCGCAGTAAAATCCGAAGACTACGAGAAGGTCTTCATGGTGGCCGTCGAATTCACTGGGCCTGGAATCGACAAACCGCAGGTTGCCGTGTGGGCAACGAATGACCTAAACGCTGGCTCGATAATGGCCGTGGACGCCCTCGCTGGCGAATTCAGTGACTGGGCGAAGGGATCCGAAACTGACGCCAGTATGAGCAGCTCCGATGACGGTGTCCAGGAGGCGAAGGACTGTCTGTCGGCGTGAAGACCCCCGTGCCCTTGGGATAACGCCATCCGTCAGCGGTACTGCTCAAGGCGGTCAGCAGGGTGGTCTCTCTGGCCGAGGAAGGCGGCCCAATACACGGCTTCTCTTGTCCTTAACCACGAAGGTGTCCGTCACCTGATTGGGTGGTGGGTTACGTTAATATCACCGTGAACAGAGCCCGGCCCGCCCGGGGCGGGGAAAACGATGCTGGCCAACAGGCTTCCGGGTGTGCTGCCCGCGCTGGACGCGGAGCAGGCGCTCGAGGTGACCGCGGTGCATTCCGTCGCAGGAGCGCTGGACGACACAACACCGCTGATCACCCGGCCGCCGTTCGTCGACCCGCATCACTCGGCATCGTTGGCCGCGGTGGTCGGCGGGGGATCGGCGCAGATCAGGCCCGGCAGCGTCAGCCTCGCGCACTGCGGGATCCTTTTCTTGGATGAGGCCCCGGAATTCAAACCGACGGTTCTCGACGCGTTACGCCAGCCGATGGAATCGGGCCTGGTGCTGGTGGCGCGGGCGTCCGGGGTGGTGCGATATCCGGCCCGGTTCCAGCTGATCGTCGCAGCGAATCCGTGTCCCTGCGCCGCGTCCCGGGACGTCGACTGCACCTGTCCGGCCGGAGTCCGACGCCGATACCTGGGCCGGCTGTCGGGACCGTTGTTGGACCGGGTGGACATCCGGGTCGATGTCGCTGCATTGGATCCATCGATGCTGACATCCACCGCGCCACCGGGGGAGTCGAGCGCCGAGGTACGGAATCGGGTGATGCTGGCGCGTGATCGGTCGGCCCGGCGATGGCGCGGCACTCCATGGCGATGCTCCTCGCAGGTGCCAGGGTCGGTGGTCCGCCGCTCCTGGCGGCCGGGCCGCGAGGAGGCGGAACTGCTGGACCGGGCGGTGCGGTCCGGGCGGTTGACCGGACGTGGCTACGACCGGGTGCTGCGGTTGGCGTTGACCGGCGCCGACCTGGCCGGCCGCCGGCACCCGTCGGCCGCCGACGTCGCCACTGCCCTTGCGCTTCGCTGCGGTGAGAACCCATGAGCGCCCACGAGACCGCCGTTGCCTTGGCGGGTCTGCTGCGGGTTTGCGAGCCGCCCAGCGCGGCCCTGTCAGCCTTCACGCAGAAGGTCGGCCCGGTGGCGGCATGGGAGGGAGTGCTTGCTCGACGGGCACCGCGGGCGGTCCTGGCAGCAACCTCGGCTCGCACCGCACACGTCCCTCCGGCGGAGTTGATCGCACGCGCGGAACGGGATCTGGCCGTGGCCGGCGGTTGCGGTGCCCGAATCATCGGTGCCGACGACGCGGAATGGCCGGCCGCGGCACTGCACGGTTTCGCCGGTGCGCTCGCGCGGGGCGTCCGCGGGGCCGGACCCCCCTTTGCGCTGTATCTCCGGGGACGGGCGTTGACCGGCCTGCCGGTGAACGGGGTGACCATCGTCGGCTCCCGGGCGAGCAGTGCCTACGGGCAACGGGTCACCGGTGAGATGGCCTACGAGTTGGCGGCAAGTGGCCTGGTCGTCGTGTCCGGTGCGGCGTTCGGCATCGACACAGCTGCGCACCGCGCAGCGTTGCAGGCCGCCCGGACGGGGCTGACCGGGTCCCGGCCGTCGTCAGCACCCGTCACCGTGGCGGTGCTGGCATGCGGGATCGACCGGGCGTACCCGGAGGCGAACCGCGTTCTGCTGGACGAGATCGGTGGCTGCGGGTCGGTGGTCAGTGAATACCCGCCGGGCACGACACCGGCCCGGCACCGGTTCCTGGTCCGCAACCGGTTGATCGCCGCCCTCGGTGCCGGGACGGTGGTGGTGGAGGCCGGTCGCCGCTCCGGGACGCTGAGCACCGCGGCAGCTGCCGAACAGCTGGGCAGGGTGGTGATGGCCATCCCGGGGCCAGTGACGTCCGCGATGTCGGTGGGCTGTCACTTACTGCTGGCGGACCGGTTCGCACAACTGGTCACCGGGGCCGGCGATGTCCTGGCGGCAGTGGGCCTGGCCGCGACCGGCGCCACGACGTCGGACGGGGCATCGTCGCCCGGCGTGGACCCGGCTCATCCGACGGACGGGTTGGATCCTGTCACCGCCCGGGTGTACGACGCCTTACCCGCTGTCGAGATGACCTCGGTCGAGGAAATGGTTGTCGAATCCGGGCTGCCGCCGAACGAGGTCATCGGGTCGCTGGCCCTGCTGGAACTCCACGGAATGACGGTCAAGGAGGGCGCGTCGTGGCGGCGGGTCACCCGGACCGGCAAGCGGTGACCCGTCCGGTGACCCATCGCCTCGGCAACGGGGCATTGTCGGTGGCAGAGCAGGACGTGAAAAGCATTGCGTAGCAACCGCTACCGAAGAGGAGATCACCGGCGTGCTCTCACCGCTCCGCCTGCGTCACAACCGCAGGCGACTGCGCTGCGCCAATCGTGTAAAGCACGAACTGATTTTCCGGTCTGCCGCATCCGAACCGCGGTTGCGCGGGGTATGTCGGTTGCACACTCCCCATGCCCGACGGCAGAGAGAAGGAACACATGTCCGCTCGACGACTCGCCCGTGCAGTGGCCGCGCTCGCGATCGCCCTCAGCGCCTCTCTGGCGCTGGCAGTGCCCGCCTCGGCGCAAGCGCCGGCCGCCCCCACCGGTGAGCGCAGCCTCGCAACCGTCCTGGCCGCTGACGGCAACGGGTTCGACCGCAACCCGCTCGATTTCGACATCCTCGACAAGGCCGTGACCACCGTCCTCGCGGCCAAGCCGGGCAGCGCCGTCGGCGTACTGGCCGACGGAAGCACCGCCCTGACCGCCTTCCTGCCCACCGACCAGGCCTTCCGGTCGCTGGCCTTCGAACTGACCGGCCACCGGCACCTCTCCGAGCCGGCAGTGTTCAACGCCCTCGCGCAGGCCCTCGGCGTCGACACCATCGAGTCCGTGCTGCTCTACCACGTGGTGCCCGGAGCGACGATCACCTACCGGCAGGCGCTGCAGTCCGACGGGGCGGCGCTCACCACGGCCGCTGGGTCGGAGATCACGGTTGACGTCATCCATCCCGTCTTCGTGCAGATCGTCGACGCCGACACCAACGACCGCAACGCCACCGTGGTCAGGAAGGACATCAACCGCGGGAACCTGCAGATCGCGCACGGCATCAGCCAGGTGCTGCGTCCCGTCGACCTGCCGTAGGCGGCGACCGTCCGACAATGATCAGCGCATCGTCGTGCCGGCACCCGCCGGCGCGGCGGTGCGCTGTGCATTTAGCGGCAGGCGGCCCCGCCCCACCACATCGATCAGTTTCCGAGAAGTGCCGATCGCTGATCCCGCCTAGCCTTTGCCACAGCAGGCAAAGCGAGCCGAAATGCCAGATGGGAGAGCGATCATGACGGCGCAGACAGCGGCAGTCAGTTCCGGTGGATTCAGCGCGGAGGAGCGGCAGGCCATGAAGGCCCGCGCCGCAGAATTGCGGGCGGAAGGCAAGAAGGGAGCCAAGAGGGCCGACGGCCTGCAGGCCGCCCTGGACAGCATCGCCGCCATGACCCCGCAGGATCGGGCCCTGGCGGAGCGGGTGCATGTCACCGTCACCGCGAACGCGCCGGACCTGGCACCGAAGACGTGGTACGGGATGCCGGCCTACGCGAACGCGGACGGGAAGGTCGTCGTGGCCTTCAAGAATGCGGGCAAGTTCGGCCTCCGCTATTCCACTCTCGAGTTCCAGGACGCCGCCAACCTCGATGACGGCGACGCCTGGCCGGTGTCGTTGGCCATCGTGAACTGGACACCGGCAGTGGAGCAGCGGGTGGCCGACATGGTGAAAGCAGCCGTCTCCTGACGGCACCCCTGTACAGCCAGGACGAGTCGGCCGCGGGCACCGGCCGATGATTCCCGCCGGCCCTGGCACCAGGACATGACCGCACCGAGTTCGCCCGCCCAGCACCGGTCAGCGACTCCGGCAGCCGGCTGGGACGTCATCGTCATCGGTGCCGGCCTGGTGGGTTCGGCGGCTGCTCGACACCTGACGGACGCGGGTGCGCGTGTCGCCGTCATCGGGCCCGCGGAGCCGGCGGACCCGGACACGGCCCGGGTCTTCGCCAGCCACTACGACCAGGGTCGCGTGCAGCGGCTGATCGGCTTCGACGAACTGTGGACGCGGATGAGCGTCGAGTCTGCGGCGGCCTGGCCGGAGTTGGAACGGCTCACCGGTCACACCGTGCACGACCCTGTCGGGTGTCTCTACCTGGCGCCGCACCGCGACGACTACCTCAGCACTGCAGGTGATCTCGGCCGGCAGTTCGATCTTTCCCACCGCGCCGTGGACGGTGCGAGCGCCGTCGGTCAGTTCGCACCGGCGCTGCATGTACCGGACCACGTCGTGGGGATCATGGAGCCCGGCCCCGCCGGCAGTCTCAACCCGCGAGCCGTCGTGGCTGCGCAGCTGCAGGCCGCCGGTGAGACGGGCGCCACGGTGGTCCGGGACGTGGCGACCGCGATGCGCCGAAACAACGGCGTCAGCGAGGTCAGCACCGCCGCCGGGACGGTGCACCGCGCCGGCCGGGTGGTGGTCGCGACGGGATCGTTCACCAACACCTCCGATCTGCTGCAACGGCGTCTCGATGTCCTGGTCAAGGGTGAGACCGTCGTACTGGCCCGGGTTTCCGCCGACACCGCAGCGAACCTGACGAAGCTGCCTTCGGTGCTGTACGAGGCGGAGACCGACGAGTTCGACGGGATCTACCTGATCAAACCGCTGCGCTACCCGGACGGCCGGTACTACCTCAAGCTCGGCATGAACCAGGCCGAGGACCCGCTGCTGGACGACAGTGCCGCCGCGACGGACTGGTTCCGTGGCACACCCTCGGACGCGACGCTGCAGCGCCTGCGCCGCGTGGTGGTGTCGCTGTTCCCGACCGTCGATTTCCTCGGGTTCCATGCCAAGCGATGCATCTTGAGTCGCACCGTGGGCCGGCGCCCGTACCTCGGTCCGCTGGGTGACGGTGTGGTTGTGGCCATGGGCTGCAACGGGTACTCGGCGATGGCCTCGGACGCCCAGGGCCGTATCGCAGCACACCTGGCGCTCACCGGAGACGTGCCGGACGGCTACCGGGCCGACGAGATGGCGGTGAAAACTGTCCGCGACTGATGGGCAACCATGTCGGCGTCGGTGACGAAGAGCCGGCGCGCCAAACGGTCAATCCACTCAATTCGGTCGCTCAGTCGGAGTGTCCATTCCTGTGCATGATCCGGGCTTCCCGCCGTAAATCCGGCGCCGTATGCTCCGCCGCAGGCGCACGGCGCGCCGTCCCGACGAGGAGGAGCCGATGGGCACGATCACCACCGACGACGGCACGGAGATCTTCTACAAGGATTGGGGGACCGGGCAGCCGATCGTCTTCAGCCATGGCTGGCCGTTGTCGGCCGACGACTGGGATACCCAGATGCTGTTCTTCGTCACCAGGGGTTTCCGGGTGATCGCCCATGATCGCCGTGGTCACGGGCGGTCGACGCAGACCGCTGACGGCCACGACATGGACCACTACGCCGACGATCTCGCGGCGCTGACCGCGCATCTGGACCTCCACGACGCGGTGCACGTCGGCCACTCGACCGGCGGCGGCGAGGTCGTGCACTACATCGCCCGGCACGGCCAGGACCGGGTCGCCAAGGCTGTGCTGATCAGCGCCGTGCCCCCGCTGATGGTGCAGACCGAGGCCAACCCCGGTGGGTTGCCCAAGAGTGTGTTCGACGACCTGCAGGCTCAATTGGCGGCGAACCGTTCCGAGTTCTATCGCGCCCTGCCGTCCGGGCCGTTCTACGGGTTCAACCGCCCGGGCGTGGAATCGTCGGAAGCGATCATCGAGAATTGGTGGCGGCAGGGGATGATGGGCGGGGCCAAGGCGCATTACGATGGAATTGTTGCCTTTTCGCAGACCGATTTCACCGAAGACCTGAAGAAGATCACCGTGCCGGTTCTGGTGATGCACGGTGACGACGATCAGATCGTGCCCTACGCCGATTCCGGACCGCTGTCGGCGGAGTTGCTGCCGAACGGCACGCTGAAGACGTACGCCGGCTTCCCGCACGGTATGCCGACAACGCAGGCCGACAAGATCAACGCCGACCTGCTGGAATTCATCCGGTCCTGACAACGCTTCATCAGTTCTGACGACGTTTGATCAGTCCTGGCGGCCACCCCACTGCCGGTGCCCGGGCCGACGCCCGCCGGTGCAGGCAGCGGGGTGGCGCCACTGATGTTGCGCCACCGGTGTTGCGTCACTGATGTTGCACTGCGCCACATCTGGCCCGGCGAAGGGCTAATCGATGGTCAGCCTGCCCACGGTACGCGCGCGGCGCCGACCCCGGTGAGCGAACCGGCCAGCAGTCGACCCGATGCGCTGCCGATGGTGCAAGCGGCACGGTACGGCCCGCCGTGCCCCGGGCCCCACCCTTCCCGCACCGCGGTGTCCGGGCTGCGGACCGTGATCACCCGGATCCACAGCCGGCCACCGGCGGTCGGGTCCGGCATGCCCGTGATCCGGCGGGCGAGGGCACGGCAGGACGGACCGAACGATGCCGCCGCATCGACAGCGCCGTCGGTCACCTGCCAGCCGACGATCTCCGCCGGATGCGGCTCGTCACACCGCACGGAGACGTGCAGGACGACGGTCGACCGCGGCAGGCACAGGGGCGCCGGATTGCGCTGCGGCGCACCGCCGAACACCCCGGCCATATGACCGCGCAGGGGCCCGTGTTCGCCGGTCAGCACGCACGCGCGCCACGGCGCAGCGAGCCACGGCGGGGTTGGCTGCGGCGCTGGAGCGCTGAGGATGTGGAACGACGCGGCGAACGCCGGCCACCACGCCCCGAGGACCGGAGATCGTTTTCCGTTGGCGTCGACCGGGTGAACCCCCATGAAGGCATAACTCGTCGTCGCGCAAGCGGCCAGGTTCGGCCGTGAATCCTGGCCGGTCCGGCTGCCGGCAGCCGCCGGTCGCGCGATTCTGGTGGTGACGACCTCACCGGTGTGCCATGTGGCGCACGCGACGACCTCCGTCAGGGACAGGTGAGCGGAGTCATCGTCCGGCAGGGCTGCCTGAACGCAGTTTCCGATCCCCGGCGCAGGCGTCATCTCTATTGCCCGTGCCGTCCCGGCGATCCGGTGTCCGGCACGCAGCGGAACGATCATGGCGGTCAGAACGGCGATCAGCACCACCGCCAGTCCGAGTGCGCGCACGCGCATCCGGGAACTCTAAGTCCGGCGAGCTGTGCAGGCACGCGAATTGCCGTCCCGCCCGTTCCGTGCGCTGCCTCAGAGTTCCCGGAACATGATGTGCAGGCCGACGAGCCCGTGCTCCGGATGTGCGAACCCCTCGGGCACCGTCGCCAGGATGCGGAATCCCAGCGATTCCCACAGTGCGATGGCACCGACGTTGGTCGTGACGACGGCATTGAATTGCATGGCGCGGAAACCGCTGCTGCGGGCTTCGTCCAGCAGTGCGGTCGCCAACGCCCGACCGACGCCCCGGCCGCCGACCTGCGGGTCGACCATGAATCCCGCGTTGGCGACGTGCGCGCCGCCGGCTGGGTGGTTCGGATGCATTTCCGCGGTCCCCAGCACCCGGCCGTCCGTGTCCACCGCGACGAACACGCGGCCGTCGGGCTTGTGCATCCACCAGGTGCGGGCAGCGGCCTCGGTGGTGTCCCGCGGCCAGCAGTAGGTCCGGCCCTCGGCCACGATGCGGGACAGGAACGGCCAGATGGCGGCCCAGTCTGCAGGGCCGGCAGGGCGTACGTGCATCGACGCAGCTTAGAGAGCCGGTGGTCCGGGCCGTTCGACTCGCCTCGACGCCCCACCGCGGGCGCAACCCGGGTGGCTGGTATGTACTGCTTGGGCATTTTGCGTCAAGGGTGGATCGATACTCGACGAAGGGGCGGGCCCATGAGCGGACCACTGATCGACGACGGCGACGGGCGTCCCGCGGTGATGCACCGATGACGACGTCCTCGCTGTGGTCGCTGCTGCTGGTGATGGGCGTCGCGGCTGCCGCCCCGGTCGTGTCCCGGTTAATGCCCGGGCGGCCGCCGCAGGTGCTGTTCCTCATCGTCGGCGGTGTCGTCATCGGCCCGGAGTTGATGGGATTCGCCGACTCCGCCGACATCGAGCTGCTGTCCGGCCTCGGCCTCGGTTTCCTGTTCCTGCTTGCTGGGTACGAGCTCGACCCCGGCCTGTTGCGGGAGAAGGCCGGCCGGCTGGCGCTGGTGTCCTGGGTGATCAGCGCCGTGGCTGCGATCGCAGTGGTCGGCGGACTGGCCGCGATCGGCTTCGTGCAGGCGTTCGTGCCGGTCTCGATCGCTCTGACCACCACGGCGCTCGGGACGTTGCTGCCCATCCTGCGGGAGCAGAAGATGCTCGGCGGCCCATTCGGGCGCTTCATCTTCGCGGCCGGCGCCGTCGGGGAACTCCTGCCCATCCTTGCGATCTCGCTGTTCCTCGGCGCCTACAAGACCTGGTGGGAGGCGCTGATCATCGCCTCCATCGCCGGCATCGCGTTCGTGCTGGCCTGGCTCGCGCAACTGCTGCGCACCACCAAGGTCGCCGCGATCATCTCCGAGAACAAGCACGCCACCTCGCAGACGACGCTCCGGATCACCGTCGTCCTGCTCGTCGGGCTGCTGCTCATCACCCAGCAGTTCGGGGTGGAGGCGGCGCTGGGTGCCTTCTTCGCCGGCATGGTGCTGCGCCGCACGTCCAGTACCGACAACACCGACTTCACCGAGAAACTGGACGCCGTCGGGTACGGCTTCTTCATCCCGGTCTTCTTCGTCAGCTCCGGGATGGCGCTGGACGTGGCCTCGATCGTGCAGAACCCGGGTCGGCTGCTGGTGTTCTTCGCGTTGCTGCTCGCGGTCCGCGGCGTTCCGGCGTTGTTGGTCTACCGCACCGCCCTGCCGTTCCGGGAGCGGATCGAGATGATGCTGCTGTCGGCGACGGCACTGCCGCTGCTGGTGGCACTGTCGGAGATCGGCCTGGACTCCGGCGTGATGCTGCCGGAGAACGCAGCTGCCCTGGTGGGTGCGGGAGTCCTGTCGGTGGCGATCTTCCCGCTGATCGCCACCCGGATGCACCGGCCGAGCGAATCCGATCTGCTCGCCGAGAAGCCGACGGTCTGAGCGGTTTCCGTACGATCGCCGCATGGAGCAGGCCGAACCGGCGCGCAGTCTGGATCCGGAGTCCCGGGCCTGGGTCGACCAGCTGACCGCAACCGGCCCGGGCTGGATGTGATGGTCGAGTGCGTCAACCCGGTGGCCCTCACCCGGGACGCGTGGCCCGGCACGGCGCACGGCGCCGCGGCCGCCATCGTGGAGGTGGAGATCGTGTGCACCGATGTGCAGGAGCATCATCGCCGGGTGCGGGAACGGGCGTCGGACGTGGACGGCCTGGTGAAACCGACCTGGCAGGAGGTACTGGACCGCGAGTACGAGCCCTGGAGCAGGGACCGGGTGCTGATCGATTCGGCGCGCGTCCCGGTGCAGGAAGCCGTGGACCGGGTGCTGGCCGTCATGGCCGACCGGCGTTCGAGCTGACCGCCGCTGCCGACAAGGCAATGCCGGCAACGTTTTTCCAGGTATCGGCAATACTGCAAGCCATGACGATCAGTCTGCAGCGGGTGGCCGGACAGGCCCTGGGCGTCGGCCGCTTCGCGGCCGGTATCTACACCACGCGGGCCCAGATGGCGTACCACGGGCTGGTGCGGAATGACCCGCTCAGCCGGCTGCACCTGCCGGTCGGCCGGTCCGATCCGCACGCCGTGTATGAGCAGATGCGCGCCCGGGGACCGGTGCTGCCGACCAGGATGGGGAATCTCAGCACCACCAGCCATCAGGTGTGCCAGCAGGTGTTGCGCAGCCGGGCGTTCGGGGTCACCGACCCGTCTGCCCCGAGGCAGGGTGAGGACATGCTCGACCTGTCTCTGCTGGGACTCAACCCGCCGGATCACACCAGGCTCCGGCGGCTGGTCGCGCCGGCGTTCACGCCGCGGCGGATGGCCGCCTACGAGAGCCTGGTGGAGGCGTCGATCGACGACCTGCTGGGGCGAGTGTCCGGACGCGGCAGTTTCGACTTGATGACGGCCTTCGCCTCACCGCTGCCGATTGCGGTGATCACCAGGATGCTCGGGCTGCCCGACGATCCGGATCGATTGCGCTGGGTGGGAGCAACGGCGGCATCGGCCCTGGACGGCGTGCGGTCGCTGTGGCACGCGGCCCAGCTGTTCGTCGCGGACCGGCAACTGCGGGCCACCTTCAGTGCGCTGTTGCTCCGTGCCACGAGCGATCCGGGTGATGACCTGACCTCCGTGTTGGCTGCCCAGCAGGGTGAGCTGATCACGCCTGAAGAACTGATGTCGCTGGTCAACCTGTTGCTACTGGCAGGCTTCGAGACAACCGTGAACGCGATCGGCAACGGGATGCGGGCGCTGCTGGCCCACCGCGAGCAGTGGGAGATGTTGGTGCAGGACCCCTCCCGGGCGCCGGCGGTGGTGGAGGAGGTGCTGCGCTTCGAGCCACCAGTGCAGCAGACCGCCCGGGTGCTGCTGCAGGACCAGGAGCGCGTCGATGTGGCCGGGGTGAGCGTGCCGCCGGGGCAGTGGGTGCTGCTGATGCTCGCCGCCGCCAACCGGGACCCGGAGGTCTTCGCCGACCCTGGCCGTTTCGACATCACCAGGGCCAACGCCGCAGATCATCTCGCGTTCTCCGGTGGCATCCACTACTGCGTCGGCGCGGCGTTGGCGCGGATGGAACTGGTCGCCGCCTTTCGGGCGCTCGCCGTGCGGTTCCCGCGGTTGCGGACCGCCGGGCCGGTCGTCATGCGACCCGGCACCACGCTGCGCGGTCCGCGGCGGTTGCCCGTTGCCGTCTGACCGCGGCCGCCGCTCACGCCTCGCGCAGGTCCATCCGGGTCAAGTACTCGAGGGTGACGACGTCACCGTCCGTACCAGCGGGCCAGAATTTCACCGTGTAGTGCGACGGCGTCGCACCGCTCACACCGGTGATCTCACCTCGGGTTCCGATCGGTACGAGAACCGTTGTCCCCTTGCAGATGTCGTGTGTTGCAACCACCGGGAACGGAATGCGAGCCATCATCTGCCAACCCCCTCGTCGTCGCTACTTTCAGTGTAGGAACACCGAGCGAATGGGTGATAGCGCTCGATCGGGTGCATCTACGCACCATCAGGTGACGCGTACCGGCTGAGCCGATCGACCCGGTCGCGCCGGGCATCACGGCGCGGGCTGGGGGGCGGCGGTTTGCTCCGGGGTCGGGCGGGCACTCTTTGTGGGTAACCGCGTCGTCGGGACGCGGATTCCTGGAGGTCAGATGATGTTTCGCATAGGACTTGGCTTCATTCTCGGGTACGTGGCGGGCTCCAAGGCGGGCCGCGAACGGTACGAACAGATCGCCCGGCTCAGCTCGAAGGCGATCGACCATCCCGCGGTGCAGGGCGCGGCAGGGGCCTTGCAGGCCAAGGTGTCCAGCCTGCTGCCGAAGAACCGCAAGCAGCAGGACGCCGCGGTGCCCAGTTACGTCGAGGACGAGGTCATCATCGTCGGCACGCCGGCGCCGTCGACCTTGGAGGTCACCACTCCGCACAGCTGAGCGGAGTCCACGCCGCTGGGGCGGCACGTCGATATACTCGAAACCGGGTTCAAGTAGGCAGCCCTCCGCAGGGTCGAACGACGTCATCACCACGTCTCTCGATCCGGGTGATGGAGGCCTGCCTCGTGACGACCGTCCCGCCCCCGCCGCTGGAACGTGCACCCGCCGGTACCTGGCCGGTGCGGCAACTCCCCGCAGTCGACTCGCTCGATGACCGCTCCGCTTCCTCCATCACGCCGGGACACGGTCGGATCGACGTCGTGCATGCCGTTGCCGGGCTGCGGCACATCGAGGCGTCCGGCGAACCTGCCATGGTGTTCAGTCACCTGGCGGCGGTGTGCGTGCCGTCGGTCTGCGACGAAATCGTCATCGATCTCGTCGAGAACGGGCACGGCTACCGGATCCGCCGGCCGGGGCACGAAGCGACGGCGCTGCGCAGCATTCAACCGATCCCGCCGGGCGCGGAGCGGGCGGTGCTGGTGTCCGCCGACTCGGTGACTGCCGCCGTGCCGGGGACGCCGGTCACCACGAACGGCGCGACCTTCGCGGGGACGGTCATGTGCACCTGGACCGACGGCTACCGGCCCACCCCGACCGATGCCGCGCTCGTGCAGCTGATGGTCGACCATGCTGCGGCGCTGGTGCAGCGTGAACCGTTCACGTCGCCCGGGCACGGTCAGCGCCGTGGAACGTCGGTCGCCGCGCCCGCCCCGGGCAGCGGCCGGATCGCCGATGCGGTCGGTGTGGTGATGGCGCTGCACCATGTCGACCGGGCGCAGGCCATGAACCTGCTGATCCGGATCAGTGAGCGCAGCCGCGTCGGTCTGCTGGAGGTCGCCGACAGCGTGGCGTCCACCGGCTCGCTGACCGTGCCGCGGAGATCGGTGACCCGCAGCTGACACGACTGCGCCCGCCCTCCCGGGCGGGAGAACGGGCGCAATGGGATGTCGCGATCAGTACGAGCGACCCTTGGGGGTGCCCTTCGGGGTGCGCACCTTCGACAGGAGATCTGTCGCCTTGGCGCGGGTGGCCGGGTCGGATGCCACCTCCTTCGCCTTCTGGATGAGTTGGCGACCCTGCGGGCTGCGGGCGAGGGCGACGACTCCGCTCAGCGCGGTCAGTCTGCGGAAAAGTGCCATGGGGAGCTCCTTGTGAGTGCCGACGGTGGCCGGTGTACCGGCTCTGCAGAGGTAACCGACCGTGTGCACGCACAGTTCCCGGAGCCGGGCGGCGTCAACCCTTCGAAACCGGCACCTGGGACGTCAGGCTCGGCCGTCGCGCGGTGAGAATGCCGTCATGGCATCCACATCGGACGCGCGCGACCGAACGAAGTAGTCCGCGAAGGCCGCCGCGTCCGGATATCCGGACGCGGCCGTGATGGCAGCGACCGCGGCGTCCAGGTCGAAGTCGGTCCGGCGTAACTGCACCGCACCGTCCCGCAGCAGGGCCCAGTGTGCGCCCGGCCGGCCGTAGGGCATCCCGACGCTGCCGGGATTGACCACCATCCGCCGGTGCGCCAAGCGGACGAACGGCATGTGCGTGTGCCCGCAGACCACGGTGGTGACCTCCGGCTCCAGGCCGTCCAGCACCTCCGCCCACCGTTCGAGCCGGGTGTCGACCAGCACCACCTCGTCGTCGTCCCGCGGGCTGCCATGACAGAACAGCACCAGCCCGAAGCCGGCGACGGCCAATCGAACCGGGTGCGGCAGGGCGGCCAGCAGGGCGACGTGATCCGGGCGCAGTTGGGTCGCCGCCCACGGCGCCACCGGGTCGGGGATCGTGGTGGTGCCGCCCGTGGCCAGCGACACCAGCTCGCGGTCGGCGTTCCCCCGGACCCACACCACCCGCGGGCCCAGCGAGACCAGCAGGTCGAGCACCTCCGCCGGTTGCGGCCCCGCGGCGATGTCACCGGTCAGCACGATCCGGTCCGCGGCGCGGACGTCCGGTTCGGCCAGCACCGCCCGCAGCGCCGGCAGCACCGCGTGGATGTCGGACAGCACGGCCACCGATCCCACAAGTTCGGATGTGGGCGGCGCGGGTGCCTTCGTCATGGCGGTCAGCCTGCCAGTGGAGAGGACCGTTCGGTGTTGGATTCTGCCCGCCGGCAGCGGGCGACGATATCCCGCCGCGCCGCGCGGGACCGGTTGCGAGGGTGACCGGACGCCCGGGGAGGTGCCGCTGTTCCCCTTCGGCCGCGGCACGGCCGCCGATGCCGAGCTGACCGGCCCGCTGGAACCGGTGCGGGCTGTGCGCGCCGGCCACCTCGGGATGTGACTGCAGTTCACGGCTGTTGCGACGCTCGCGGTCAACCGGGCGGCTCGCCGCTTGATCGCGTCGACGATCGTGCGACGCCATTGGGTCGACCCGGCGGCGCGCCCACTTGACCGCGGCCACGGCGCGGCGCACCGTCGAGCGGTGAGCGTCCGACATGATCCTGCCGTGGACGGGCGTGATCGTGACGCCGGCCCTCCGGCGGAGCACGCGGTGGCGCTGGAAGCCTTTGCCCTGCACCTCGACGCCGAGCGGGGACTGTCCCCGGCGACGGTGAAGGCCTACACCTCCGACATCCGGTCGCTGCTGGACCACCTGACCCGGATGACGGGCGGCGGCGGTGATCCCGGACTTGACCGGCTCACCCTGGCCGTGCTGCGCAGCTGGCTCGCCCGCCAGCGCAGCACCGGGTCCGCCCGCGCCTCCATGGCGCGGCGCGCCGCGGCGGCCAAGTCGTTCAGCGCCTGGGCGCACCGGACCGGGCGCATCCCGACTAACGTCGCCGCCCGGCTGGCCTCCCCGCGGCCGGACCGGACCCTGCCGTCCGTGCTGCGGGTAGATCAGGCAGCCGCGATGCTGACACCGGTCGCCGCCGACGGCCCCGCCGGAGAGCCCGCCTCCGCGGAGCCGGTCGACGACCCGTTCGCCGCCGCCGTCCTGCTGCGGGACCAGGCGATCCTGGAACTGCTCTACGCGTGCGGGATCCGGGTGGCCGAGCTGACCGGCCTGGACGTCGATGACGTCGACCGTCACCGACGGGTCGTCCGGGTGCTCGGCAAGGGCAACAAACAGCGCACCGTGCCCTTCGGGGTGCCGGCCGACCGCGCTCTCGGCGCGTGGCTCGACCGCGGCCGGGATGTGTTGCGCAGCAATGAGTCCGGGCCGGCGTTGTTCGTCGGCAGGCGAGGCAGGCGGATCGATCCGCGGGCGGTCCGCACCTTGGTGCACGCCCGCACCGCCGCCGTCCCGGGCGCGCCCGAGCTGGCACCGCACGGGCTGCGGCACAGCGCCGCCACGCACCTGCTTGAGGGGGGAGCCGACCTGCGGACCGTGCAGGAGTTGCTCGGCCACGCGAGCCTGGCCACCACGCAGCTGTACACCCACGTGTCCGCCGAGCGGCTCAGCGCGGTGTACCGGCAGGCGCACCCTCGCGCCTGAGTACGGCGGTTGACGAAAGGCCATCACCGGCCTGCCCACGGCAGCAGTCGGACCCGCCACGGCCCGAGAAGTGACATCGGGTCCAGATAGACCCGGTCCGGTAACCGCGCGCCCCAGTGCAGGCACGTCGCCGGCGCGCAAGCCGGGTGACCGGGCTGCAGCGTCCCGATCCGCTGCCCGGCGACGACCCGATCACCGGGCCGGACGGTCGCCTGCACCGGCTCGTAGGTCGTACGCAGACCGCCGGTGTGCTCGACCGAGACCACGCCGCGGCCGGCCACCGACCCGGCGAAGAGCACCGTGCCGGCGCCGGCGGCCAGCACCGGTGAGCCGCGCGCCGCGGCCAGGTCGACGCCGCGATGGCCCGGCCCGTAACGGTTGGCCGGCGCGGTGAACCCGGTGAGCACCACCGGCGGCGGTGCGACGGGCAGTTCGAATCCCTGCCCGGCCGGCGGGGTCGCCGGCGCCGCGGTCGGCTGGGCAGCAGAGACCGGCGTTCCGGCGGCGGGGGCGGCACGGGCAGTGGGGGCGGCGCCGGCCGCGGGGAAGACCACGACGGGAACCATCAGCGCCATCGTCAGCAGGGCCGCGGTCGCGGCCCGCCCGGTCACCGCCATTGTCATGACCCGAGCCTGCCCGGTAGGCAGCCGCCCGCACCGGCCCACCGGCGGATTGTGGACAACTCCCGGCCGGCCGCACCGGACCGGCTCGTGTGTGCGGTGGGCACGGCCGTACCCATGGATCGGCTACTCTTGTCGGGCAGCCCGTGACAAGCGGGCTGACTTCGCACGCCTTGTTGCCGTACGTGGATCGCTCACCGGCCCGAGGTGCACCGTTGGTCCCGCGACGGTGGTGCGCCCGGAAGGCGTCAGGGCCACAGGTCACCCGATCTGCGGCGACAACCGAGACTGCGACCGTGCAGGCCCGATGGGGTCGGCGGCCGCCCGCACCGAGAGGACGCGCCACACCATGGCTGTCGTCACCATGCGTCAGATGCTGGACGCAGGTGTCCACTTCGGACACCAGACCAGGCGCTGGAACCCGAAGATGAAGCGGTTCATCTTCACCGAGCGCAACGGCATCTACATCATCGACCTGCAGCAGACGCTGCAGTACGTGGACCGGGCCTACGAGTTCATCCGCGAGACCGTCGCACACGGCGGCACCGTGCTGTTCATCGGCACCAAGCGCCAGGCGCAGGAGGCGATCGCAGAGCAGGCGACCCGCGTCTCCATGCCGTATGTCAACCAGCGCTGGCTGGGCGGCATGCTGACCAACTTCCAGACCGTGCACAAGCGCCTGCAGCGGCTCAAGGACCTCGAGGCCATGGAGACCTCCGGCGAGTTCGACGGCCGCACCAAGAAGGAGGTGCTGCTGCTGACCCGCGAGAAGGACAAGCTGGCCAAGACCCTGGGCGGCATCCGGGACATGGCCAAGGTGCCGTCCGCGGTGTGGATCGTCGACACCAAGAAGGAGCACATCGCCGTCGGCGAGGCCCGCAAGCTGAACATCCCCGTCGTCGCGGTGCTGGACACCAACTGCGATCCGGACGAGGTCGACTACCCGGTCCCGGGCAACGACGACGCGATCCGGTCCGCCGCGCTGCTCACCAAGGTGATCGCCGAGGCCGTCGCCGCCGGGCTGATGGCCCGTTCCGGTGGCGCCGCTGTCGCCGCGGGCGAGGAGCCGCTGGCCGAGTGGGAGCGTGAGCTGCTGGCCTCCGGTGCCGAGAACCCGCCCGCCGAGGCGCCGGCCGCTGTCGCCGACCCGGTCGAGGAGGCCCGTGGCCAGGTCATCGGTGAGCGTGACGCCGGTGCCGAGGCCGTCGTCGCGGTGCAGGCCGATGCCGAGGCGGGTGTCGAGGCCATCGTGCCCAACGAGCAAGCAAGCGTGAACAGCTGACGCTCGAGCGTCAGCCGTCCGACGGGTGCGCCACCGGTTCCGGTGGCCACCCGAAATCTTCCGAGTAGACAAGGAACACCGCCGATCATGGCGAATATCAGTGCTGCCGACGTCAAGCGGCTCCGGGAATTGACCGGTGCCGGGATGATGGATTGCAAGCGGGCTCTCGACGAGTCCGGCGGCGACTTCGACAAGGCCGTCGAGTTCCTGCGCATCAAGGGTGCGAAGGACATCGGCAAGCGGGCCGAGCGGACCACCGCCGAAGGCCTGGTGGCCGCCGCGGGTGGCGCGCTCATCGAGCTGGACAGCGAGACCGACTTCGTCGCCAAGAACGCCGAGTTCCAGCAGCTGGCCGACAGCGTCGTGAACGTGGCCGCCGGCCTGGACGCCGGCGTCGGCGTCGAGCAGGTGCTTGCCGCCCCGCTGGGCAGCGGCACCGTCGCCGACGCGATCAACGCCGCGTCGGTCAAGCTGGGCGAGAAGCTCGAGTTGCGCAGGGTCGTCAAGTACGACGGCCCGACCACCGTGTACCTGCACAAGCGCTCCGCCGACCTGCCGCCGTCCATCGGCGTGCTGGTCCAGTACAGCGGGGATGCCGGGACGGCGGCCGAGGCCGCCCGCGGCGCAGCCATGCAGATCGCCTCGCTCAAGGCCCGCTACGTCACCCGGGACGAGATCCCGGCCGAGGTGGTCGAGTCGGAGAAGCGGATCGCCGAGGCCACCGCGCGTGAGGAAGGCAAGCCGGAGGCCGCCCTGCCGCGCATCGTCGAGGGTCGGGTCAACGGCTTTTTCAAGGAGGCCGTGCTCACCGAGCAGTCCTCGGTGCTCGACTCCAAGAAGACCGTCGGTGCGCTGCTCGCAGACGCCGGGGTCACCGTCACCGCGTTCAGCCGGTTCGAGGTCGGCACCGCCTGATCCTGCCCGGCACCGCGACGCGACGGTCCTCCGGGCGTCGTGGTGCCGCGGACTGGCTCTAGGGTCGGACCGGACGCCGGGCACCACCCGGTGCGCGGACCTTCATGCGGAATGACGACCGACGGCGGGAGCGGCATGGCACAGGAGAACCCACGACGCCCGTTTCGCCGGGTCGTGCTCAAGCTCGGTGGCGAGATGTTCGGCGGCGGCGAGGTCGGGGTCGACCCGGACGTGGTGTCCACCGTCGCGGAGCAGATCGCCGAGGTGGCCGAGGACGGCATCCAGGTGGCCGTCGTCATCGGTGGCGGCAACTTCTTCCGGGGCGCGGAACTGCACGAACGCGGCATGGACCGGGCCCGCGCCGACTACATGGGCATGCTCGGCACGGTCATGAATTGCCTTGCGCTGCAGGACTTCCTGGAACGCGAACACCACATCGACACCCGCGTGCAGACCGCCATCACGATGGGTCAGGTCGCCGAGCCCTACATCCCGCGACGTGCCGTCCGACATCTCGAGAAGGGCCGCGTCGTCATCTTCGGCGCCGGTGTCGGGATGCCCTACTTCTCCACCGACACCACCGCCGCTCAGCGAGCGCTGGAGATCGGTGCCGACGTCGTGCTGATGGCCAAGGCCGTCGACGGTGTCTACGACGCCGATCCGCGCCGCGTCCCGGACGCGAAGATGTTCACCGAGATCACCCACCGCGAGGTGCTCGAGCGCGGGCTGCAGGTGGCCGATGCGACGGCGTTCAGCCTGTGCATGGACAACGACATGCCCATCATCGTGTTCAACCTGCTGACCAACGGCAACATCGGCAAAGCTGTCCGTGGGGCCGCCATCGGCACCCTGGTGTACACCCCGCCGCGAGCGGAACCGGAAAGGCGCAGGACATGATCGACGAAACGCTGTTCGACGCGGAAGAGAAGATGGAGAAGGCCGTGTCGGTCGCCAAGGAGGACCTGGCGACGCTGCGCACCGGGCGGGCGAACCCCAACATGTTCGGCCGGGTCGTCCTGGACTACTACGGCGCACCGACGCCGCTGACCCAGATGGCCACCATCAACATCCCCGAGGCACGGATGGCGGTCATCAAGCCCTATGACGCCAACCAGCTGCACGCCATCGAGAAGGCCATCAGGGACTCCGATCTGGGCGTGAACCCGGGCACCGACGGCATCGTCATCCGGGTGGTGTTCCCGCAGCTCACCGAGCAGCGGCGAAGGGAACTGGGCAAGACCGCCAGGTCCAAGGGTGAGGAAGCCAAGGTCTCGATCCGCAACATCCGCCGCAAGGCCAAGGACACGCTGGACAAGCTGTCCAAGGACGGCGAGGTCGGCGAGGACGAGGTGACCAGGGCCGAGAAGGAACTGCAGTCGCTGACCGACCAGTACGTCAGCCAGGTCGACGAGCTGGTCAAGCACAAGGAAGCCGAGCTGCTCGAAGTCTGATGGACGCGCCGAGACCCGGTGAGCCGCCGGACGGGCCGCGTGCGGCGGGGGAGTCAGCTGCCGGTGCATCCGCCGCGGGGGAACCCGCAACCGCCGGCCCGTTGCTGCCGGCCGGTTCGACCTCCCGGGCGGGACGCGACCTGCCCAGGGCGATCGGGGTCGGCCTGCTGCTCGGCGCGCTGGCCATCACCAGCCTGCTGACCTACCGGCCTAGTTTCGTGGTGATCATCGTCGGGGCGGTCTCGGCCTCCATCTGGGAGCTCCGTGGGACCCTCGCCCGGGCCCGCGGACTGCGGATCACCTGGATCCCGGCGATGGTCGGTTCGGCGGCGATCGTCGCACTGGCCTGGCCGTACGGGCAGAGCGCGCAGGGCATCGGGGTGGCGCTGACCGCGCTGGCCTGCATGATCTGGCGATTCGGCCGGGGCGCCACCGGTTTCGTGGCCGACCTGGCCGTCTCTGTGTTCGTCGTCGTCTACCTGGGGCTCTTCGCCTCCTTCGCGACCCTCATGCTCGCCCCGGATGACGGGGCGGCCCGGATCATCACGTTCCTGATCATGGTGGTCTGCTCCGACACCGGTGGGTACGCGGCCGGTGTGCTGTTCGGGCGGCATCCGATGGCACCGCTGATCTCCCCGAAGAAATCATGGGAAGGCTTTGCCGGGTCGATGCTGGCCGCGATGCTCGGCGGTGCGCTGTGCCTGTGGCTGCTGCTGGACGGGCAGTGGTGGCAGGGCGTGATCGCCGGCGGTGCGGTGGCGGTCGTGGCGACCGCGGGGGATCTCACCGAGTCGCTGATCAAACGCGATCTCGGCGTCAAGGACATGGGCAGCCTGCTGCCCGGGCACGGCGGAGTGATGGATCGGATGGATTCGCTGTTGCCGTCGGCCGTTGTGACCTGGGCACTGCTCGCATTGTTTGTACCCGTCGGCCCGGTGGCACTATCTGCAGCGTGACGCCACCGCTGATGCTGCTGCACGCCTTCCCGCTGGACTCCCGGATGTTCGACCCGGTTCGTCCGTTGCTCACCGACCACGTCGACCTGCTGACCCCCGACCTGCGCGGATTCGGCGACGGCCCGGCCTTGGGCGATGCGCCGCCGGAACCGAACCTGGAGGTCCTGGCCCGGGACGCACTCGGGCAGCTGGACGACCAGGGCATCGACCGGGCGATCGTCGGCGGCGTGTCGATGGGCGGCTACGTCGCGCTGGCCATGCTCCGCCTGGCGCCGCAGCGGGTCGCCGGACTGGTGCTGGCCGACACCCGCAGCGGCGCGGACGACCAGTCGGCGCTGGACCGCCGCCGGGTCACCGCCGAGCGGGCAGACCGCGGGGAGATCGCCTCCGGGCTGGACGCCGTCGGTCCGCTGATCGGCAAGGGCGCCGCTGACGACGTGCGCACCGCGCTCGCGGAGATGGCCGACGGGGTCCCCGCGCCTACCGTCGCCTGGGCGCAGCGGGCGATGGCCGCCCGACCGGACTCGACGCAGGTGCTCGTGCAGGCAGGTCTGCCGGTTCTCGTGGTGGTGGGGGAGAACGACAGCGTGACCCCGCCGGATGTCGCCCGGCAGATGGCGACGGCGGTGACCGGCGCCGAGCTGGTGCAACTGCCCGAGGTCGGTCACCTCAGCCCGACGGAGGACCCGGACGGTTTCGCCACCGCGCTGACCGGTTGGCTGGGCCGGCACTTCTGACCGGCGCCGGTTGATCGGTGACGTCCGCTCCGTGGCCCCGGTGCTGCCGTTCCGCTGCTGCCCGATCAGTGACGCCGTCCGGGGCGCCGACGTCATAGGGCGTAGGCGCCACTGTCGTTTGCGTGTGGCAGGGTTGTGCGCATGGGGAAACGATCAACATGAGCCACGACAATCCACTGGCGGCGGCGCCCCTGCCCAAGTACCCGGGCGCCGAAGATCTGGTCAGATCCGTTGCCGGCGAAGCCATTGCGCTCCGCGGCCTGACGAAGGCGTTCGGCGACCGGGTCGCCGTCGACCACATCGACCTCGACGTCCCGGCCGGGTCGTTCTTCGGTCTGGTGGGTCCCAACGGTGCCGGCAAGACCACCACGCTGTCGATGGTCACCGGGCTGCTGCGGCCCGACGCGGGCCGGGTCATCGTCGCCGGGGTCGACGTCTGGTCCGACCCGGCGGCCGCCAAGGCCAAGATGGGCGTGCTGCCCGACGGGCTGCGGCTGTTCGAACGGCTCTCCGGGCCAGAGCTGCTCAGCTACCTCGGGCGGCTGCGCGGGATGCCCGCTGACGTCGTCCGCGGCCGGGCCACCGAGTTGATCTCCGTGCTCGACCTCGCCGACGCCGGGAACACCCTGGTGGCCGACTACTCGACGGGCATGCGGAAGAAGATCACCCTGGCGGCGGCCCTGCTGCACTCACCTGCCGTGCTGCTGCTCGACGAACCCCTGGAAGCGGTGGACCCGGTGTCCGCCAGGATCATTCGCGGCGTCCTCGGCCGGTACACCCGCGCCGGCGGCACCGTCATCTTCTCCTCGCACGTGATGGAGCTGGTCGAGGGACTGTGCTCGCACGTCGCGGTGATGGCCAGGGGCCGGATCATCGCCGCCGGTGAGCTCGCCGCTGTCCGCGGCTCGGCGGCCACCCTGGACGACGCATTCATGCACCTCATCGGTGCCTCCGATGTGCAGGAGGGTGGGCTGTCGTGGTTGGGATCTTCGCCGGCCTGAAGTGGCGGCTGATGACCAGCCGGATCCGCGCCAGCAAGGGATCCACCAAGATCGGCATCGTCGTCCTGCTGGTCGTCGTGGTGGCATTCCTGAGCCTGATCGCCCTCGGGCTAGCCTCGCTGCGCGCGGTGCCCGACTACAACGACCCGATCATGATCACGATCTTCACCGTCCAGTTGGTGGGGTGGGTGCTGACACCGTTGGTGGCGTTCGGTGTGGACGAGACCGTGGATCCGGCCCGGTTCGCATTGCTGCCGATCCGGCTGCCCGCCCTGCAACGCGGGCTGCTGGTCACCGCACTGATCGGCTGGTTCCCGGCCGGCAACGCGATCGTGCTGATCGGCGCCGCCATCGGCATCGGCGTTCCGCTGTCGGTGCTGCCGATCGCGCTGGTCTGCGCAGCGCTGCAGTTGTTGCTGTGCGTCATCCTGTCCCGCGCGGCGTCCACCGCGATGTCCGCGCTGATGTCCAGCCGCCGCGGCCGGGACCTCGGAATGGCCGTCGGGCTCGGCGTTTTCGTGCTCTACCTGGGGTTCGTGGCGGTGGTCAACAACCCCGGTGACGGGTCCGCGCTGCAGAGCGGCGTGCAACGCACCGCGTCGGTGTTGCAGTGGACGCCGCCGGGCGCATTGGCGGCGCTGCCCGGGCAGATCGCCGAAGGCGCATGGCTGCGTGCCGCCGTCTCCGCGGTGATCGCCCTGCTCGCCCTCGGGCTCGCCTGGTGGTGGTGGTCGGTGGCGCTGTCCCGGAGCCTGACCACGGTGCCGTCCACCACGGCGGGCTCCACCCCGGCCGGCAGCGGCGCCGAGGACACCGCGGTCGGTGTGGGCGTCATCGGCACGATGAAGGTGGTCGCCGGCCGCGACCGCCGGCTCGCCTGGCGGGATCCGATGCGCCGCATGCCGTGGCTGATGCTCATGGTCCTGACGGTGGTGTGGCCGTTCATCGTGGTGCGCGGCCCGGGCGCCGTCTTCGCCGTCGCGTTGGGTGCCATCCTGTGCGGCTCGCAGGCCGGGAACCAGTACGGCGTCGAGGGTTCGGGGCTGTGGCTGCACCTGCAGACGATCACCGACCGGGTGCGGGCCCGCGGTGAGGTGCTCGCCCACGCGGTGACGGCGCTGATCCCGGGGACCGTCATCGTGATCGTGGCGATCGCTGTGCAGGCCGTTGCGTTCGGCGACTACGACAACATCCCGGCAGCGCTGGGAGTGTGTTTCGCCGCGCTGCTGGGCGGGCTCGCGGCCGCGTGTTACCTGTCGGCGGCCGTTCCCTATGCCATGCCGCAGAGCCGCAAGTCGCTGTTCGCCTCCAGCGTCCCGGGCCAGAAGGGCCGGACGACCGCCGCCAGCCTGGGGGTGCTCGGCGCGGGCATCGTCATCGCCTTGCCCGCCGGCGTCGCCGCGGTGCTGTCGCTGCTGGTCAACCCGATCTGGGGCTGGATCGGCTTGGTCGTCGGTCCGGCGATCGGCGTGGTGGTGCTGATCGCCGCCGCGCGGAAGACCGCCGACCGTTACCTGGAGCAGGCACCCGAGATCCTGGCGGTGGTGGCGGCCGGCGACCGGGTGTAGCACCCGGCCGCCGGCCGACGATCCAGCGACCCGACGGTGGTCAGCGACCGCCGATGGCGCGCTCGGCGAACGCGCGGACACCCTTGCGCTGCTGCGCGGGCACCGGTGCGTCGTCGCCGGACGCACCGCTGACCCGCGGGAACGTGTCGGTCTCGGACTCGGCCACCTCGACCGGCACGTCCGAGCCGGAGTCGAAGTGCTCGGCCAGCGCCTGCAGCGCCGGGTCCTCATCGGCGGAATTCTGCTGCCCGCCGGTGTTCCCGGCGTCGCCGCCCGGCGCGTCCTGCGGTTGCCGGCGCAGCGACTCCACCGTCACGTCGTCCCACGGGCCGTGGGACTTGCCGTACTCCTTCGGCAGGCCCGTGGGGCGCTCCGCCGGGTCGACCGGGAAATCGGCGGTCACCGGCCGCCCGGACTCGCCGGCCGGCGGGTCGAGCAGGGTCGGGGCGGTGGCGGCCAGCTGGTCGACCTGCTGCAGGTGATCGCGCAGCGACGCGAGCTGGTCGAGCACCGACCCCCGCAGGGACGTCAGGTCGGCGAAGGCGGCGTCGGCCTCGGCCACCCGCTGGTGGGACTCCGCGGCGGCCCGGCGCACCAGTTCGGCGGCCTGCGCCGTCGCCTCCCGCACCCGGCGCTCGGCCTCGGCGGTCGCCTCCGCGACCCGCTGCTTCGCGTCGGCGACGGAGATCTCCTCGCGCTCGGTCAGCCGCTGGTGCGCCTCGGCGCGGCGGGCACTGATTGCGATCTCGAAGTCCTCCTCGATCGCCGTCCGCCGTGCGAGCCCCTCGGCGTCGAGCCGGTCCCGCTCGGCGGTGGCCGCCGCGGTGAGCGCCTCGGCCTCGTCACGGGCCGACGTCAGCGTCTGCTCCGCCTCGGCCCTGGCCGCGGTGAGCGTGGCCGTCGCCTCGTTCCGCGCGGAGGTGAGCGTCGCCGTCGCCTCGCTGCGGGCCGCGGCCAGTGTCGCGTTCGCCTCCTGCTTGGCGGCGGTGAGCGTGGCCCGCGACTCCTCGGTCGCGGTCAGCACCAGCCGTTCCGCCTCGGCCGTCGCCGCGGCGAGCGCCGCCTGCGATTCCGCGGTCGCGGTCGCCCTGGTGTGCTCCGCCTCCGCGGCCGCCTCGGACAGCATCTGCTGCACCTGGTCGGCGAGCTGGCGGCGGGTGCGCTCGCGTTCGGCGTCGAACCGTTCCCGCTCGGCCGCAGTGGCCGCGGTCATGGCGGCGGCCGATGCCGTCACCTTCTCCGCGTCGGCGTTGGCCCTGGCCCGGATCTCGGCGGCCTCTTCCTCCGCGAGCCGGATCATCCGCTGCATGCGGTTGGACAGCCCCGTCATGGACACCGGTTCGCGGGCCAGGTTGTCCAACTGCGCGCGCAGCTGGTCGACCTCGGACTGCGCCGCCTGGAGCTGGGCGGTCACCTCCGAGAGCCGCTGGTTGGTGGCGTCACCGTTGGCGGTGGCGATCCGCAGGTCGTATTCCAGGCGCTCGAGATGGGCCGTCACCTGATCGGGAGCGAACCCACGCCGGACGAGGTCGAAAGGGATTTGGGCGGGCAGCCACTCGTTGGAGCTCATACAGCTATGGTCCCACCCGGCGCGGCCCAGTCAGTGCCGCCACACCGGCTCAGTGTGCGGTATGCCCGTTGTGCGGCTCGACGAGTTCGACCAGCACCCCACCGGTGTCCTTCGGGTGCAGGAAGTTGATCGACGACCCGGCGGTCCCGATCCGCGGCTCCGGGTACAGCGTTCGCACCCCGGCGGCCCGCGCGGCCTCCGCCGCCGCCCGGACGTCGGTCACCCGGTAGGCCAACTGCTGAAGGCCCGGCCCGTTGCGCTCGATGAACTTGCCGATGGTGGAGTCCGGCGTCAGCGGCGCCAGCAACTGGACCTGCGCCCCGCCGTCGAAAGCGATCATCGCCTCCTCCACGCCCTGCTCCTCGTTCCGCTCCTGATGAGCCAGGGTGCCGCCGAGCACGGTGGTGTGGAACGCGATCGCCGCGGCCAGGTCGGGGACCGCGATCCCCACGTGGTCGATGGCGGTGACGGCCAAGCCCGCCGGGCCGTGCGCACCGCTCTGCCCATTGCCCTGCGCACTGCCCTGCCCACTGCTGTCCTGAGCGCTCATGGCCTCACCGTAAACCCGGAGTGGGTTAGGTTTCCTCGCATGGTTGCGCCCGCGGTGTCGTCCACCGACGACCTGCTCGCGGCGGCCGACAACGGGTCGGTCCGGGCGATCGCGCGGCTGCTGAGCCGGATCGAGGGCGGCGGGCCGCGGGCGGCGGAGATCGCCCACGCGCTCACCGGACGGCCGCGGCGCGCCGTCATCACCGGCATCACCGGGCCGCCCGGCGTCGGCAAGTCGACGCTGACCACCGCACTGATCGCCCGCTACCGCGCCCTGGGACGGCGGGTGGCGGTGCTGGCGGTCGACCCGTCCAGCCCGTTCAGCGGCGGCGCCCTGCTCGGTGACCGCGTCCGGATGGCCGAGCACAGCACCGACAACGGTGTGTACATCCGGTCGATGTCCAGCCGGGGCGAACTCGGCGGGCTGTCCGCGGCGGCACCCGCGGCCGCAGACCTGTTCTCCTGCATCGGGTTCGACGAGGTGATCGTCGAGACCGTCGGTGTCGGGCAGAACGAGATCGCGGTGATGCGGCTCGCCGACAGCGTGATCGTCGTGCTGGCGCCGGGGATGGGCGACGGCATCCAGGCGGCGAAGGCCGGGATCCTGGAGATCGCGGACCTGCTGGTGGTCAACAAGTCCGACCACGCCGGCGCGACGGCGACCGTGCGGGACCTGAAGGGGATGATCGCCCTCGGGCGGTCCGGTACCGCCGGGGCCGACCTGTGGCGACCGCCGGTGCTCTCCACCGTCGCGTCGACAGCCACCGGGGTGGATGAGGTGCTCACCGCACTGGACCGGCACCGGGAGTTCTCGGTCGCCGGTGGCCTGGCGCAGATCCGGCGTCGGCAACGTGCGGAGGTCGCGGTGGTGGCCGTGGTGCTCGAACGCATCCAGCAGGCGCTCAGCGCGCCGGCCGGCCGCCATGAGGTTGCTGCTGTCGCAACGGATGTCGCGTCCGGGACCACCGACCATCACCAAGCCGCCGAGTCCGTGCTGCGGTGGCTGGCCCGCAGCGGTGCGGTGGCCGGCTGAGCCGGCCACGGTCATTCGGTGGTCAGGCGAAGTCGCCGGCCGCCTTGCGCACCTTGGTGAGCAACACCGACAGCTGCTCGAGCTCGTCGTCGTCGAGCCCGACGAAGCCGAACTCGGCCGCCGTCACCGCCTCGGTGGCGCTGGTCAGCCGCTGCCGGCCGGCGTCGGTCAGCTCCACCAGCGTGGTGCGCCTGTCGCTGGGGTGGGGGAGCCGTCGGGCGAGCCCGTCTGATTCCAGCCGGTCGACGATGTTGGTGATCGATGTCGGGTGCAGCTGCAGCCGCTCGCCCATCATCCGCATCGGCAGCGATCCGCGCTGCGAGAACGACAGCAGCACCAGCGCTTCGTAGCGGGCGAACGACAGGCCATGGGGCTTGAGCCGCTCGTCGACCGAGGCCTGCAGGATCTGCTGGACCCGCATGATGTTGGTGACCGCCGACATCGCGGTCGCCGGTCCGATCCGCTCCTGCCACGTCTGGGCGGCCCGCGCGATCGGATCGAACGGCAGTGCCGGGGCCGCGACGTTCGGACTCATGGCTGCACCGTAGCAACCAGGACCGGTACCGCTCCCCCCGGATGTGGCCGGTCTCGCACAAATACTCGGACGTCCGACTGTCGGATACCCGCCGGTAACAGCTATCCTGGGAAAACCGGAGACCCCGGATCGGAAGAGGTGGCATCGATGCCCGACGACGCAACGACCAGGGCCAGGATTGCGCAGGGCCGACAGCGGTGGGAGCGGCGATTCGCCGCCGCCCAGTCCGCCGGCAAGGTGCGCGACATCGACTACACCACCCTGTCGGGCATGACGGTGGAGCCGGTCTACGGGCCCGCGCCGGGTGACGTCGTCACCGACTTCGAGCGCATCGGCTGGCCGGGGGAATTCCCGTTCACCCGCGGTCTGCACGCCACCGGGTACCGCGGAAAGCCCTGGACCATCAGGCAATTCGCCGGCTTCGGCAACGCGCAGGACACCAACGAGCGGTACAAGATGATCCTCGCCGAGGGCGGCCACGGGCTGAGCGTCGCCTTCGACATGCCCACGCTGATGGGCCGTGACTCCGACGATCCGCGCTCGCTCGGCGAGGTCGGCCACTGCGGCGTCGCCATCGATTCCGCCGCCGACATGCAGACCCTGTTCGACGGGATCGACCTGCAGCAGGTCACCACGTCGATGACGATTTCGGGACCGGCCGTGCCGGTGTTCTGCATGTACCTCGTCGCCGCCGAACGACAGGGCGCCGGCGAGGCGGGTATCGGCAACCTCAACGGCACGCTGCAGACGGACATCTTCAAGGAGTACATCGCGCAGAAGGAGTGGATCTTCCCGCCGGAGCCGCACCTGCGGTTGATCGGTGACCTGATGGAGTTCTGCACCGGGCAGATGCCCGACTACAAGCCGCTGTCGGTGTCCGGCTACCACATCCGGGAGGCCGGTTCGACGGCTGCGCAGGAACTCGCGTACACGCTCGCGGACGGTTTCGGCTACGTCGAACTCGGCCTGTCCCGCGGCCTGGACGTCAACCGGTTCGCGCCTGGCCTCAGCTTCTTCTTCGACGCGCACATCGACTTCTTCGAAGAGATAGCGAAATTCCGTGCCGCGCGACGCATCTGGGCGCGCTGGATGCGGGATGTATACGGCGCCACCGACACTCGGGCGCAGTGGCTGCGGTTCCACACCCAGACCGCCGGTGTGTCGCTGACCGCGCAGCAACCGGACAACAACGTCACCCGCACCGCCGTCGAGGCACTGGCCGCGGTACTCGGCGGGACGAACTCGTTGCACACCAACGCCCTTGACGAGGTGCTGGCGCTGCCCAGCGAGAAGTCCGCGCAGATCGCGCTGCGCACCCAGCAGGTGCTGATGGAGGAGACCGGCGTCATCAACGTCGCCGACCCGCTCGGCGGCAGCTGGTACGTGGAGGCGCTGACCGACCGGATGGAGGCGGAGGCCGAGCAGATCTTCAGCCGGATCGCCGATCTCGCCACGCTGGCCGTGCCGTCCGGGGAGCACCCCGTCGGCCGGATGACCAGCGGAATCCTGCGCGGCATCGAGGACGGCTACTTCACCGGCGAGATCGCCGACGCCGCCTTCGCCTACACCCTCGCCGTGGAGAAGGGCGAGAAGAAGGTGGTCGGGGTCAACTCGCTGGTCGGCGGCATCGGCGACGACCTGGAGATCCTGCGTATCTCCGGTGACGTGGAGACCCAGCAGAACGCGCTGCTCGCGCAGCGCCGGGCGCAGCGCGATGCCGCCGCCGTCCGGACGGCGCTGGAGGACCTGACCCGCGTCGCCCGCGGTACCGAGAACATGTTGCCGGCGATGCTGGCCGCCGCCCGTGCGGAGGCGACGCTCGGCGAGATCTGCGACACCCTGCGCGCGGTGTGGGGCACCTACACGGAGCCGGCCCGGATCTGACCGTGGTGGCGCCGTTGCGGTGAGCCCGGGCAGGACCAGCTGCGAAAAGCGCTTGGTGCAAGCCGGTCGGGTCGGTACAACCGGCAGATGCGGATCGTGGTCAGTGCCTGGCCCGCGATGGGTCACCTGTTGCCGATGCTGCCGTTCGCCAGGGCAGCCCTCCGCGCCGGTCATGACGTCGTGGTCGTCTCCGGTGCCGACGTCGTGCCGGAGATCCAGCGGCGCGGATTGGCGGCGCACCCGGCCGGGCCGACGCTCGAGCAGGCGTACGCCGCGGCCACGGCGCGGATCGGTGCACCCATCGGGTCGCTGACTCCCGAGCAAGAGTTGGCCGCGTCGGCGACGTATCTGTTCGGCGCTGCCGCGGTGTCCCGCGCGACCCGGCTCATCCCGTTCTTCCGGGAGTGGCAGCCCGACCTGGTGGTGCACGACGTGCTGGAGCTGGGTGCGCCGGCAGCCGCCGAAGCTTTGGGCCTCCGGCACGCCACTCACTCGTACGGGCCGACCGGCCGCAACGGTACCCGGCGACTCCACGGGGCGATGCCGTCCGGTTGCAGGCCGGTCGGGCAGATGTCGAGGTACTGACCGGAGATGATGGCCGGCAACGGATTCGGCAGGCCGGCAGCGGTGAAAACGCCGCCGACCACCTCCGCGAAGAACTCCGTGCCCGGCACCGTCGCCGGGGAGATCACCCCGGGCGAGAGCGTGCCAGCACAGGTCGCGGAACTTGCGCCCGACCGCGCCGTCTACGTCACCCTGGGCACGATCACCAACCAGCGCCCGGAGGTCTTCCGCGCCGTGTTCGACGGGTGCGCGGCGCTGCCGGTCACCGTCGTCGCGACCACCGGGCCCGGCCTCGCCGCCGGTGATCTCGGGTCGCTGCCGCCGAACGTGGTTGTCCTGCCGTACCTGTCGCAGCAGCTGATCCTGTCCCGGTGCGCCGCGGTGATCTCCCACTGCGGGGCAGGAACGATGCTCGGCGCGCTGTGTCACGGGTTGCCGCAGGTCGGCCTGCCGCAGGGCACCGATCAGCCGTACAGCGCGGCGGCGCTGGCGCGCAGCGGAGCCGGCGTCGTGATCGAGCCGGACTCGATGGCGGCGGAGGCGGTGGCGAATGCCCTCGGACGGATCCTGGGGGAGCCGCAGTACCGGGCGGCCGCGCGCGCCCTGCAGGCGGAGATCGGCACGATGCCGTCAGCCGATGACGTGGTCCGCAACCTCGGTTGATGTGGGGGCCTGACGACGGCCCGGCGGGGATCCCGCCGGGCCGTCTGTGGAGGGTGGTTATCCGCGCTGCTGCCGCCCGAATGGACGGCGCGGTGTCAGCGCTGCAGGTTGCTGCCGCTGTAGTCGAAGGTCCGCTGCTGCGGAGCGGCAGCCGCCGCCCGGTTGGCCATCCGGCTGCCGTCCTCGAACAGCCCGGACTTGGTGCGTGCCAACGTCATCACCGCGTGCGCCGCGGCGTCGCCCATCTCCGCCAGTGCCTTGGTGCTCAAGTTGTTGATCGTGTCACAGGCCTGGTGATAGCACTTGTCGTAGGCAATCCCGGCGAGCCCGCCGTAGATCGCCGCCTGCGCCGCGGTCTTGGTGCCCTCGGCACCGCTGAACAACCCGCCGGCGGGGATGCCGGCCGCGATGAAGGGACCGTAGTCCGACCGTCCGTCGAAGTCGGTGGGTTCGCTCTCCAGGCCCTGGTCGGCGAAGTAGTTGGTGAAGATGTCCTCGATCTGTGCCGATCCGGGCGGCCCTGCGGCCTCGGAGTCGCCGGAGCCGTCACCGTCGTAGACGAACCGGACGTAGTTGGGGGAGCCCAGCATGTCGAAGTTCAGGTTGGCGTAGATCGTGTCGATCTTGTTCCGCTCGATCAGCTTGTCGACGTAGTACTGCGAACCCAGCAGGCCGGACTCCTCAGCGCCCCAGAACGCGAACCGCAACTGCTGACGGGGCTGGATGCCCAGCCGGGACATCTGGATGGCGGTCTCGAGGATGGTGGCCGTGCCGCTGCCGTTGTCGTTGATCCCGGGACCCTCCAGGACGGAATCCAGGTGGGCCCCCACGACCACGACCTTGTCCGGGTTTCCGGCGCGCGAATCGGCGATCACGTTGGAGGTGCTCCGGATTTCCGACAGGGTGTCGGTGTTCAGGTCGACGATGACCGGACCGGCCTCGGCGGCCGCGTACAGGGCGGCGCCGTTAGCGAAACTGACGCCCACCACGGGGATGTCGACCGGGTCGCCGAGGGTGACGTTCGCCAGGAGGTCGGTGCGTCCCGGCTGGCCCTCGTTGAAGAAGACGACCCCGTCATAGCCGGCGGCCACCGCGTTGGCGGCCTTGACCGCGAACGTGCAGGTACCGCGCTGGATCAGCGCGACCTCGGGCTCGGTCGCGGAGGCGGGCGTGAAGTCAGATGCCTCGCATCCGGAGGTGGAGCCGGGCTGCGCGGGCGGCGGGATCTGGACGTCCGTGGTCGGCACGATGCGGCCGGTGACCTCCCCGCCGCCCGAGTACTCCAGGGTCGCCGTGGGGTAGTCGGTCGGCGTCGGGCTGACCTGGGACAGCGATGACGGGGAGAGCTCCTGGAAGAACGGGAAGTCGAAGTTCTGCACCGAGACCCTGTAGCCGGCCCGGACCAGCTGCCCCTTGACGTAGGCGACCGACGCCGCATAGCCAGGGGTGCCGGAGGCGCGGGTCCCGCCGTTGGCGTTGGCGATCCGCTGCAGGGCGCGCTCGTGGTTCAGGATGCCGTTGACGGTCACCGCCTTGGTCAGTCTGTCGGTGTTGACGTCGTCCACCGCGGCCGTCGCGGCCGACACCGGGACGATCATGGTGGCCGCTATCAGCGACGTCACCAGCGCTGCTCTCTTGCGCACAAAGCCTCCACAACAGGACTTCCGCGGGCACGTCCGCGGCACGGCCGGAGATCTTCCGGGTCCGAGGGACGCTACCGTTGGGTGACGTAAGTAACACCTTGGGTGACCTCCTTCGTTATCCAAACGAGACATGCGGTCATTCGGCGAGAAGTCCCGTCCCGTAACGGATGTCGGATTCGTGCCAGCGCATGCTGTTGCCCGGAGCAGCTCGCTCGCCGGCTCCCTCCGCGGTCCGCTCGGCTCCTTCCGCGGTCCGCGGTGGGCTTCGGGCTGCATTCGCCGCCATGGCACACCCCGTCGGGACGTCGTGTGAAGATGGACCCATGAGTCGTCCGGACCCGCGCCAGCAGGCCGCTGTGATGCCAGCGGCCTTCGCCGGTGCCATCGATCTGTCAGCACTGAAGAACCGCGCCACCGCGCCCGCGGCTGGTGGGGTCGGAACCGCAGCGAACGGTGCGGAGCCCTCCGGCCCGCGGTCGCCGTTCGTCATCGACGCCGACGAGGCCACGTTCGGCGGCCTGTTGCAGGCCTCGGCGCAGGTGCCCGTGGTCGTCGACCTGTGGGCCACGTGGTGCGAACCGTGCAAGCAGCTCTCGCCGATCCTGGAGCGGCTGGCGTCAGAGGCGGGCGGCGCCTGGATCCTGGCCAAGGTCGACGTCGACGCGAACCCGCGGATCGCTCAGGCGTTCGGTGTGCAGTCCATCCCGATGGTCGTCGCGCTGGCCAAGGGTCAGCCGGTCGATGCGTTCAACCAGGCGTTGCCCGAGCCGCAGGTGCGGCAGTGGATCGCCTCGCTGCTCGACGCGCTGCGCGATCAGCTGCCGGGCATCCGGGAGGCGGAGGCGCGGGCCGGGACGGCGACCGAGGCCGAGCCGGAACCCGAGGACCCGCGGTTCGTCGCCGCCGAGGAGGCGCTCGCCGCCGGCGACTATGCGGCGGCGGAACTCGCCTATCAGCAGATCCTGGCCGCCGAGCCCGCGAACGCCGAGGCGAAGGCCGCGCTGGCGCAAACCGGGCTGCTGGCCCGGGTGGAGAAGCTGCCCCCGGACACGGTCGCCCGGGCCGACGCCGCTCCCGAGGACGTGCAGGCACAGCGCGATGCGGCGGACGTGCAGCTGGCCGATGGTGACATCCCGGGTGCGTTCGCCCGGCTGGTGGACACCGTCCGGCGCACGGCCGGTGACGACAGGGCCGCGGCGAGGGAGCACCTCGTCGAGCTGTTCTCGCTGTTCCCGCCGGACGAGCCCGCGGTGATCACCGCACGCCGGGCGCTGGCCGCCGCACTGTACTGACCCCGCGCGGTAGCCGACAGCCGGGGTGACAGCCGGCGGGCCGGTCAACGGCAGGCGTCCCACCCCTGATGGAACCCGTCGGCGAAGGCTGCCAGGTCGTCGAACTGCGCGCCGGGTCGGCTGCGGATCAGGTCCATCGCCTCGTCCGCATCGGTCGGCCACGACCCGAGTTGGTCTGCCCCGGCGTGCCCGAACACCGACGCGGTCCACGCCCCGGTGAAGCACGCGGCGCCGGACGGGGAACCGGTCACCTCCCGGCCGGTGGCCAGTGCAACGGCGGCACCCGCGGCGAACTGGCCGAGTGGCTCTGCGACCTGCAGATCAGCCGGAACGGCGGCCCGTGCACGGGTGCCGAGGAGGCCCTGCCGGTCGGCGAAGTCCTCAACAGACGTGGCCGCGGCCTGCTGCGCCGCCGCGGCGGTGGGATAACGGGCGAGTGTGGACGGCGGGCTGGTCGTCACCCCTGACCGGCCCAACGTGACCGTCAGATCGTCCGCCGTCATGGCCCTGCACGCAGCGGTGCCGCCCCGGAACCCGGCGAGCACGAACGAGAGTCGGTCCAGCCCGAGCCCGTGGGCGGTGGCCGCGGTGGGTGGAAGCGTTGCGGGGTCGCGGAAGTCGAGCAGCGGGCCGATCGCGCGCAGCAGTGAGCGGGGCGGGATGTGCACGCGCTCGGTGCCGCCGGTCGATGCGGACGCCAGGAACGCGCCGGCGTCGCAGTCGGCCTGCGCCTCGATCAAGATCGACGGGTAGCGGTCCGGATCCTGTTGTCGCTCGCGGGGTGTCGGGCCGATGCGCGCCTGCACGGCGTGGCCGAACTCGTGGGCGAACGACGCGGCCAGCCCGGCCGCGCCGTAGCGGCCGAGCAGCACCGGGACCAGTGACGAGGAGTCGAACACGATGCCGTCACCCTGCGGGCAGTAGAACGTGTTCCCGGCGACCTGTGCCGGCTGCCCGATGCACAACGCGGAACCGGTGGCCGCAGTGGAGTCCATCGACACGTAACCACCGGCCGGCGGGACGAACCCGGGTCCGCCGTTCCGGTCGAGTTCCCGGGTCCAGAAGTCCTGCAGGTCGGCCAGCACGGCACCGACCGCCCGGTCGCCGTCCGCCGAACTGGACAGCGTCGGCGGGTCCCCGGCATCCGGACCGAACGAACCGGCCGTCCGGATCGCGACGTCGGTACCGCCGGTGTCGATCCGCTCGGCGGCCAGCGCGGCGCCGGCAGGCCGGCCGATCGAGGAGAACGGGGCGATCAGCAGCAGCGTGACGCCGACGGCGGCAAGCGCCGCGCCCGCCAGTATCCACCGGCCGCGGCGCCTCCCGGACGAAACAGGGACGCCGACCCTGTCGGGTCGACGTCCCTGGTCCTGGCTGGTCAGAGCGCCCCGCGTTTCATCGGGGCAAGCCTACTGACCGGACTCCGGCACCAGCCACAGCGCGCCGAGCGGCGGCACGGTGATCGTCGCGGAGGCCGGCTGCCCGTGCGACGGGTGGTCGGAGGCGATGACGGCCCCCATGTTGCCCGCGCCGGAACCGCCGTACAGCTCGGAATCGGTGTTGACCGCCTCCCGCCACACCCCGGCGAACGGCAGGCCGATCCGGTACCCGCTGTGCGGGCTCGGCGAGAAGTTCAGGATGCAGGCCACCACCGAACCGTCCGAACCCCACCGCAGGTAGGCGAGCACGTTGCCCTCGCGGTCGTTCGCGTCGATCCAGGTGAACCCGGACGGCGTGAAGTCCTGCGAGTACAGCGCGGGGCTGGACCGGTAGACGCGGTTGAGGTCACCGACGAGGGTGCGGATCCCGTTGTGCAGCGGGTAGTCCCGCAACTGCCAGGGCAGCTGGATCGCCTCGTTCCACTCCCACGGGTTACCCAGCTCCTGGCCCATGAACAGCAGTTGTTTGCCCGGGTGCGCCCACTGGTGAGCAAGGAACGTCCGCAGCGTGGCGGCCTTCTGCCACTCGTCGCCGGGGATCTTCGACCACAGCGAGCCCTTGCCGTGCACGACCTCGTCGTGCGAGATCGGCAGCACGAACTGCTCGGAGAAGGCGTACATCAGCGAGAACGTCATCTCGTTGTGGTGCCACGACCGGTAGATCGGGTCGCGTGAGATGTAGCCGAGGCTGTCGTGCATCCAACCCATGTTCCATTTCAGGTGGAAGCCCAGGCCGCCGAGGTGGGTCGGGCGGGTGACGCCCGGCCACGCCGTCGACTCCTCGGCGATCATCAGCACGCCGGGAACGCGCTTGCCGACCGTCGCATTGGTCTCCTGCAGGAAGGCCACCGCATCGAGGTTCTCGTTGCCGCCGTAGATGTTCGGCAGCCACTGGCCGTCCTCGCGGGAGTAGTCCAGGTACAGCATCGATGCGACCGCATCGACCCGCAGACCGTCGATATGGTACTGCTCCAGCCAGTACAGGGCGTTCGCGACGAGGAAGTTGCGCACTTCGCGGCGACCGAAGTCGAACACGAAGGTGCCCCAGTCCGGCTGCTCCCCGCGACGCGGGTCGGCGTGCTCGTAGAGCGAGGTGCCGTCGAAGCGGCCCAGCGCCCACTCGTCCTTGGGGAAGTGCGCCGGGACCCAGTCCATGATCACGCCGATGCCCGCCTGGTGCAGGCGGTCGATGAGATAGCGCAGGTCGTCCGGCGAGCCGAACCGGGAGTCCGGGGCGTAGTACGACGTGACCTGGTACCCCCAGGACGGCGCGAACGGGTGCCCGGCAAGCGGCAGGAACTCGACGTGCGTGAAGCCGGTGTCGCTCAGCTCGGAGATCAGGGCATCGGCCATCTGGCGGTAGTTCAGCCCCTCCCGCCAGGACCCGGCGTGGATCTCGTAGATCGACAGCGGGCCGTTCAGCTGGTCGGTGCGGGCGCGGGTCTGCATCCAGTCGGCGTCGCTCCACTCGTGCCGGTTCTGCGACACCATCGACGCGGTGGCCGGCGGCACCTCGGCGGCGAACGCCATCGGGTCGGCCTTCTCCCGCCAGACACCGTCCTGCCCGAGGATCTGGAACTTGTATCGGGTGCCCTCGCCGATGCCCGGGACGAACAGCTCCCAGACGCCGGAGGAACCCAACGACCGCATCGGGGTCCCGGCACCCGACCAGTGGTCGAAGTCGCCGGTGACCCGGACGCCGCGGGCGTTGGGCGCCCACACGGCGAACGAGGTGCCCGAGACCGGGCCGCCCGGGGTGTCGTAGGTCCGCACGTGCGCGCCCAGGACGTCCCAGAGGTTCTCGTGCCGGCCCTCGCCGATCAGGTACAGGTCCATCTCGCCCAGCGTGGGCAGCCAGCGGTACGGGTCGTCGACCTCGTACACCGCGCCGGGGCCGTAGTCGACCCGGACCCGGTAGTCGCCGACCGGCCCGTCGATGACCGCGGTGAACACGCCGCCGTAGGTGCTCTCGAACGGGATCTCCTGGCCGTCCTGCAGCAGCGTGACGCTCTTGGCGTGGTGCCGCAGCGTGCGCACCACGGTCTTCCCGTCACCCCGCGGGTGCGCGCCGAGAATGCCGTGCGGGTTGTGCGTGTCGCCGCCGATCAGCTTCTCGTAGTCGTCGTTGCTCGGACCCTGCGGCGGCTCCGGTTCGGCCGGCGCGGGACTCGACTCGACGGGCGGAACCTTCGCCGGGGTGTCCGGGGCCAGCGGGGTGGCGACGTTGCCGCCGGCCACCGGCGTGCCGGTGGTGGCGGGACCCGCGGTCGGCGCCGCGGCCGCCGGTGCCGCCTCGGCAGCGGCCGGCGTGACCTTCGGCTTCGCCGCCGCCCGGCGCCGGGGCGCCGGCTTGGCAGCCGGTTCGCCGTCGGCCACCGCCGCGGCCGGCTTGCGGGTCCGCGACGTCGTGGTCTTGGGTGCGGCGGGATCCTTCGGCGCGGCCTTGGCGGCCGTCGTCCTGGCCGCGGTCGTCTTGGCGGCGGCAGGCTTGCGGGCCCTGGTCGTCTTGGCCGGCGCGGCCGCTGCCCCGGTGTCCCCGGCGGCAGGGGTGGCCGTCTCGCTACCCGATGGCTGATCCGGGGTGTTTGTGGTCAAGAGGAACCTCCGGTGTTGATGAGGGCGACCACGGCGTGCAGCGGGATGCTCTCCCACAGCGGCCGGTGTCCGTGTTCGTAGACGACTTCATAGATGGCTTTGTCCAGCTCGAAAGCTCGAAGCAGGTTACCGGCCTGCCGTGGATCGCTTCCGGCGGCCGCCGCATAGCCGTCGCAGAACGCCTTCCGGTTGCGCTCGGCCCACTCCGACGCCCGGTACTTGTGCTGGGCGTCGGAGTGCGGGTTGACCACCAGCCCGCGCGCCGCATAGTCGAAACTGCGCAGCATGCCGGCGATGTCCTTGAGCGGGCTGTGCAGGGCGCGGCGGTACTCCAGCGGCTTGGCCGGCTCTCCCTCGAAGTCGATCAGGCTCCATCCGTGCAGGGTGCGCAGCACCTGACCCAGGTGCAGGTCGCCGTGGATGCGCTGCAGGGTGATCCCGTCCGCGTGGTCGGCGGCCCGGCCGAAAGCGGCCATGATGCCGTCCCGGTGCTCGGCCAGCGAGGGCACCAGGTCCGCCGCGGCATTCGCGTCGGCGCGCATCCGGTCCAGGATGCGTCCCAGTTCCTCCTGCGGCGCGTCCTGGGTCCCGAAGGCCGTGGCGAGGTCCCGGTGCACCGCTGCGACGGCCTCGCCCAGACGCTCGGCCTCGGCGGCGAAGTCGCCACCGACCTCATCGGCCCGCAGGTCACCCTCACTCATCAGATCGCGGACGCTGGAGGTGGCCATCGCCCAGCCCTCCGCGCTGTTGGCGAAGAACTCCGTCAGCAGGCCCAGGGTCGTCTCCTGACCGTCGACCGGCCCGACGATCTCGCCGAGCGGGGCGGCGATGTGCCGCGACCCGACGGCGTGCAGGGCGCGGTGGATCTCGGCGTCCGGGTTGGGTCCCGGTTCGATGCCGCGGAACATCTTGAGGATGCCGAACTGGCCGTAGATCAGCGAGGTGTTGGACTGTTCCGCGCCGATCACCCGGCCGATGGCGGTCGTGTCGAAGTCCGCGTCCGGCTCGCGTCGGCCGGCCACTCCGTTACCCAGCTCGCGGTCCTCGCCGATGATCTGCAGCAGCAGGGTGGAGACCCTGGTGTCGGCGAGCGCGTCGAAGGCGGTGCGACCCTCGACGGTGCCGATCGCGGCGTACCTGAGCTGATCGGGCAGCTGATCGGTCCAGCCCACCCACATCTGGTACCGCAGCAGGCGGCCGTCGGTGCGGACGGTGAACAGCAGCTGCTCCACGTCCACGCCGGAGAAGTCGTGCGCGATCACCGTACGGGCGTTGATGTCCACCGCCCTGGTGTCGAGCTGCTGGCCCTTGGCGGAGAACCAGCGCTGCTGGGGCAGGTACGCCACCAGCAGCGGAACGAGTAAATGGTCGGCGGCGCCGATGGGCCGGGTTGTCACATGTCCTCCGGTCGGCCGGTGATGTCCAGCCAGTAGAAACCGTGCCCGGGAAGGGTCAGCAGGTACGGCAGCTGGCCGATGCGCGGGAACGGCGTGTGGCCGGTGAGCTCGATCGGAACCGCGCCGTCGTGATCGCGGAGATCGAGCTCCACCGGTTGCGGGAATCGGGACAGGTTGTTGACGCAGAGCACGGTGTGCGGATCACTGGTGATCCCGCCGCTGTCGCCGTCGAAGTGCAGCGTGTACGACAGCACCGACGGGTTCGATCCGCCGAGGTCGGTGAACTGCCCGACGGCGAAAGCCGCGTAGCGCTTGCGGATCTCGATCATCCGGCGGGTCCAGTGCAGCAGCGAGGCGGTCGAGTTCATCTGGGCCTCGACGTTGACCGTCTGGAACCCGTAGATCGGGTCCATGATCGCCGGCAGGTACAGCCGGGCCGGGTCGCAACGGGAGAAGCCGGCGTTGCGGTCGGGAGACCACTGCATCGGGGTGCGGACGCCGTCCCGGTCGCCGAGCCAGATGTTGTCGCCCATGCCGATCTCGTCGCCGTAGTACAGCACCGGCGATCCCGGCAGGCTGAGCAGCATCGCGGTGAACAGTTCCTGCTGGTTGGTGTCGTTGTCCAGCAAGGTGGCCAGCCGCCGGCGGATGCCGATGTTGGCCTTCATCCGCGGGTCCTTGGCGTACTCGTTCCACATGTAGTCGCGGTCCTCGTCGCTGACCATCTCGAGGGTGAGCTCGTCGTGGTTGCGCAGGAAGATGCCCCACTGGCCGGTCTCCGGGATCGCCGGCGTCTGGGCGAGGATCTCCGAGATCGGGAACCGCGATTCCCGCCGGGCCGCCATGAAGATGCGCGGCATCAGCGGGAAGTGGAAGCACATGTGGCATTCGTCGCCGCCCACTGCCGGGTCACCGAAGTAATCCACCACGTCCGCGGGCCACTGGTTGGCCTCGGCCAGCAGGATCGCGTTGGGGTATTCGGTGTCGATCACCTTGCGGCAGCGCTTGAGGAACTCGTGGGTCTGCGGCAGGTTCTCGCCGTTGGTGCCCTCCTCCTCGAACAGGTACGGCACGGCGTCGAGCCGGAACCCGTCCAGGCCCAGGTCCATCCAGAACCGCAGGATGTCGATCATCTCGTCGCCGACGGCGGGATTCTCGAAGTTCAGGTCCGGCTGGTGCGAGAAGAACCGGTGCCAGAAGTACTGCTTACGAACGGGATCGAACGTCCAGTTGCTGGGTTCGGTGTCGACGAAGATGATGCGCGCGTCCGGGTAGCCGGTGTCATCGTCGCGCCAGACGTAGTAGTCGCCGTACGGGCCGTCGGGGTGCCGGCGCGATTCCTGGAACCAGTGATGGGCATCGGACGTGTGGTTCATGACCAGGTCCGTGATCACCCTGATGCCGCGCTCGTGCGCGGCGTCCAGCAGTGCGACGAAATCCTCGACGGTGCCGAATTCCGGGAGAACCTTGCGGTAGTCGGAGATGTCGTACCCGCCGTCGCGCAGCGGGGAGTCGAAGAACGGTGGCAGCCACAGGCAGTCGACCCCGAGCCATGCGAGGTAATCGAGCTTGTCGATCAGCCCGCGCAGGTCGCCGGTGCCGTCGCCGTTGGAATCGGCGAACGCCCGCACCAGCACCTCGTAGAAGACCGCCCGCTTGTACCACTCACGGTCGTTCTCGCTGCCGGCGATCGGACGCGCCGATCCGTACTGGCTGGCAACGGGCTCCCGGACCGTGCTCAGCCCGTCTGTTGGGGACATGCTCACCTTTCTGCTGTCGTCTTCCGTCATCCCGACCGCTGCCCGTCCGGTGGCATGGCGGTGCCCGACCCGGGAGGAGCCACCGGCCGTCGACCGGCTCCTCCGGCAGGGTTCCCACCGAGCGGCCGCTGAAAAATACCCACCTGACCTGCGGCGCACCGACGTCGTCGGGACTGCCCCTGGGTCGGTCGCCCGGATGCGCCGTGCGGGCACGCGATGCGGCCGCCGCAACGGTGCGGTCGCCTGGGTCCGGCGCAATCGCATCGTCCGAGTCGCCCGACCACGGGCTCAAGGTACCGGTGATGGACAGGGGTCGCCGACCATCTCCCAGCCGGCCGCGCCGCCGGAAAATCCGGCCCGCGACGCGATCTTGAGAGGGAGTTCTCCTGCGCCCCGACGGGTGAGCGTGCCCCGTTGCCGTGACACAGTTCCGCACCCTGCGTCACCTGCCCTCGGTGCCGCGTGGGGCATTGGGAGATCACCATGTCCAGGGGCTAAATTCCTCCCGTGAAGGCTCTCCGTCGTTTCACCGTCCGGCCGCAACTGCCGCCACCGCTGCACCCGCTGGGTGCGCTGATCCGCAACCTGCGCTGGTCGTGGCACCCGGCCAGTCAGGACCTGTTCGCCGACATCGACCGCGGGCTGTGGGCCAGGTTCCAGGGCGACCCGCTGAAGTTGCTGGGCGCGGTCTCGGTCTCCCGGCTCGACGAGCTGGCGCACGACGAGTCGTTCCTGGCCCGCATGCACGGGCTGGCCGCCGACCTCGACCACTACCTCCAGGATCCGCGGTGGTACCAGCACCAGGTCGTGATCGGCGAATCCCTGCCGGCGGCGGTCGCGTACTTCTCGATGGAGTTCGGCGTCACCGACGTGCTCCCGAACTACTCCGGCGGCCTGGGCATCCTCGCCGGTGACCACCTGAAGTCGGCCTCCGACCTCGGCGTGCCGATCATCGGCGTCGGCCTGCTCTACCGGTACGGCTACTTCTGGCAGTCGCTGTCAGCGGACGGCTGGCAGCAGGAGCACTACCCCGCGCACGACCCGCAGGGCCTGCCGATCGAGCGGGTGCTGGACGCCGAGGGCGAGCACCTGTCGATCAGCGTCCCGATGCCGGGTGGACGCCAGCTCACCGCGCGGATCTGGTGTGCCCAGGTCGGCCGGGTGCCGTTGCTGCTGCTCGACGCCGACAACGAGATGAACGACGATGCGCTGCGCGGCACCACGGACAAGCTGTACGGCGGGGACCAGGACCACCGGATCAAGCAGGAGATCCTGCTGGGCATCGGCGGTGTGCGGGCGGTTCGGGCCTACGCCGAGGTCACCGGGCACCCGCTGCCCGAGGTCTTCCACATGAACGAGGGCCACGCCGGTTTCCTCGGCCTGGAGCGGATCAGGGCGCTGATCGCCGAGGACGGGTTGTCCTTCGCCGAAGCGCTGTCCGCGGTCCGGGCCGGCACCGTCTTCACCACGCACACCCCGGTTCCGGCCGGCATCGACCGTTTCCCGGTGGACCTGGTCCGGCATTACCTGGACGCCGACCCCGAGGGGATGTCCAGGCTGCTCCCGGGTCTGGTGGTCAACGAGGTGCTGGCGCTGGGGTCGGAGAACGACCCGAGCCGCTTCAACATGGCGCACATGGGGCTTCGGTTGGCGCAGCGCGCCAACGGTGTGGCGAAGTTGCACGGGACGGTGTCGCGCAACATGTTCGCCCCGCTCTACCCCGGATTCGACGCGGACGAGGTGCCGATCGGGTCGGTCACCAACGGCGTGCACCTGCCGACCTGGGCCGCCCGCGAGATGTACGACGTCGCAGGCGATATGGCCGACTGGCAGGACCTCGCCTCCGCATCGGAGTGGCCGGCGCCGGACGCCGTGTCGGGGGAGCGGCTGTGGGAGCTGCGTAACAAGCTGCGCGCCCGGCTGGTCGCGATGGCCCGCGACACGGTGCGCACCTCGCACCTCCAGCGTGGTGCGACCGTGGCCGAACTCGGCTGGACCGAGACCATTCTCGACCCGGACGTCCTCACCATCGGCTTCGCCCGGCGGGTGTCGACCTACAAGCGGCTGACGCTGATGCTGCGTGACCCCGCCCGGTTGCGCGCGATCCTGCTCGACCCGGAACGCCCCGTGCAGATCGTCGTCGCAGGGAAGGCGCACCCGGCCGACGACGGCGGCAAGCGGTACATGCAGGAGATGGTGCGGTTCACCGACGACCCGACCATCCGTCATCGCATCGTCTTCCTGCCCGACTACGACATGAGCATGGCGTCGGTGCTGTGCGCGGGTGCCGATGTCTGGCTGAACAATCCGATCCGCCCGCAGGAGGCGTCCGGGACCTCCGGCATGAAGGCCGCGCTGAACGGCGGGCTGAACCTGTCGATCTCCGACGGCTGGTGGGACGAGCTGTACGACGGTCACGACGGGTGGACCATTCCCACCGCGGACGGCGTGGGCGACGAGACCCGCCGTGACGACCTGGAGGCCGCCGCGCTCTACGACCTCATCGAGAAGCGGGTTGCGCCGCTGTTCTACCGCCGCAACGAGACCGGCCGCCCGGAGGGCTGGGTGGACACCGTCCGGCACACCCTGGCCTACCTCGGCCCGCGAGTGCAGGCGACCAGGATGGTCCGCGATTACGTCAGCGAGTACTACGGGCCGGCGTCGGTGTTCTCCCGCGCCGTCACCTCGGACCTGAGGGTGGCCAAGGGTCTCGCGGCGTGGAAGGACCAGGTGCGGGCGGCCTGGCCGAGCGTGCGGGTGATCAACGTCGACACCTCCGGGATCGGTACGGAACCGTCGCTGGGCAACGTGATGACGCTGCGGGCCTACGTCGACCTCGGCGGCCTGACCCCGGAGGACGTCCAGGTGCAGGCCGTCACCGGCCGGGTCGACATCAACGAGCAGCTGCACGACATCGCCACATTCGACATGGATTTCGTGCCGGCGTCGGCGGACCTCGGCGGCACGGTCGAGACCGGTTACCGCTACGAGGCGCAGCTGCCGCTGACCATGTCCGGGGCGGTCGGGTACACGGTGCGGGTGCTGCCGCGGCACGAGCTGCTGGCCTCGCCGGCGGAGATGGGTCTGGTCACCACCGCCTGAGCCGGGGCGGCACGGTACCGCCCGAAAAGGACGCGCGTTCCGAACTGATTGAAGCCGCCACAAACGGGCACTGAAGGCTGCGGTGATCGCGCTTTCCCAGGATGTGCGGGCACTGTGGCCCGGCCGGCTGACGACGCATGCCGGCCGGGCCGACCGGCCTGCCACGTCGCCCTGGCGCTCACCCGGCCGTCGGTACCCTTTCGGCGGCCGGCGTGGCACTGTGAGAACGGCGGGCCGCCCGCCGTCACCAGGGACTGCACCGGGGGGGAGACGTGTCCGGATCGTCGTCGACAGCGTCGGCCGGTCCGGTCACCATCCGGCTGCTGGGTGATCTGGAGATGCACATCGGTGCCCGCACCGTTCCGGCGTCGGCGTGGCGGCGGCGGGACGCCGCGGCGCTGGTCAAGGTGCTCGCGCTGAACCCCGATCGCCGGTTGCACCGCGAGCGCGTACTCGACACCCTCTGGCCGGACCTGTCCCCGGCGGACGCGGCGCCGCGCCTGCACAAGGCCGCGCACTACGCCCGGCGCACAGTGGGCCGCCCGGACGCCGTCGTGCTGGACCGCGACATGGTCGGCCTGCTGCCGGGGGTCGACGTGTGCGTCGACCTGGCGGAGTTCGAGGTGGCGGCGGCGGAAGCGGTGCGGGACGGCGGTGCCCGGGCCGCAGCCCTGGTGCTGGACGGCTATCCCGGTGAACCTCTGGTTCCCGACCTGTACGAGCCGTGGGCGGAAGCGGTGCGGGAGCGATGGCGCCACACCACGATGCAGCTGACCCGGCAGGCGGGGCGCTGGCAGCGGCTGCTCCAGTTGGACCCCACCGACGAGCAGGCGCACGTCGCGCTGATGCAGACCTGGATCGACCGCGGCGACACCGCCGCGGCCATCCGCCAGTTCGAGCAGCTCGACGCGATCCTGCGGGCCGAACTCGGTGTCGGCGCCGGTCCCGCCGCCGCTCGGTTGCGGCAGCAGGCGTTGGCCGCGCTGCGGGCCGCCGGCCCGGTGGAGGCGGCGGAATCCGAACGTCTCGAGCAGCGGATCCAGTTCTGCCGGACCGGGGACGGGGTCACCCTGGCGTACGCCATCACCGGATCCGGGTTCCCGCTCGTCCGCGCTGCGCACTGGCTGACCCACCTGGACCACGACTGGCACAGCCCGGTGTGGCGGCACTGGCTGATGGGACTGTCCGCGCACCACCGGCTGGTCCGCTACGACGAGCGGGGATGCGGCATGTCCGACTGGGACATCGCGCCGCCCACCTTCGCTGACTGGCTGGCCGACCTCGAAACCGTCGTCGACGCAGCAGGTCTCGAGCACTTCGATCTGCTCGGGTTCTCCCAGGGCGGCGCAGTGTCCATCGCCTACGCCGCCCGCCACCCGGAGCGGGTGAGGCGGATCGTCCTCGGCGGCGCGTTCGAGAAGGGCTGGCTGGTCGGCGACGACGGCGGCGTGGCGGCCGAGACGCACCGCATCTTCGCCGAGTCGGCCCGGATCGGCTGGGGCCGTGACGACCCGTGGTTCCGCCAGCTGTTCACCTCCCGCTTCATGCCGGGGGCCAGCCGGGAGCTGTGGAACGCGTTCAACCAGCTGCAGCGCAAGACAACCAGGGCCGAGACCGCCGTGCGCGTGTTCGACCTGTGCGGCTCGCTGGACGTCAGCGAGCTCGCACCGCAGGTGCGGGCACCGACCCTCGTCCTGCACGGCCGTGCCGACCAGGTGATCCCGTTCAGCACCGGGCGCCGGATCGCGGCCGTGCTACCCAACAGCCGATTCGTCCCGCTGGACAGCGACAATCACATCCTGCTCGCCGACGAGCCCGCGTGGCCGCAGTTCCTCGCCGAGGTGGAGGGCTTCCTGCGGTGAACGCCGACCCCGGGCACATCCCGCAGCCGTCACCCGCAACCCGGACCGCGCGGCCCTGACCCGCAGCCCCCACCCACGACGAAAGGACCTCGATGACAGCGGCTTTCGACCCGGACGCGCTGCTCCAGCTGTGGACCCGGCCGATGACACCCGGCCCGGACGCCGAGCGCGCGTTCCGCGAGCTGTACACCGATCCGGTCACCGTCAACGGAAACGCCCTGTCCGCCGCCGATCTCGTCGACCGGGCGATGGCGCTGCAGGCGGCGATCGAGCACCCGGACCGGGAGGTGCTCGACATCGCCGACGCCGGAGGCAAGGTCGCCATCGCGTTCCGGCTGACCGGCCGGCACGTCGGGCCGCTCGCAACGGCGGCCGGGGTGCTGCCCGCCACCGGCCGGACCGTGAGCATCCGGGTGATCGACATCCTCACCGTCAGCGACGGCCGGATCAGCGAGATCATCATGGTGTCCGACGAGTTGGGCGCGCTGAGCGGGATCGACGCGGTCCGTCTCGTCGAACCAGCCGGCGGGCAATGACCGCGGCGGGCCCTTCCGCCCACCAACCGCAGCGGTCAGTACCCGCGGTTCAGGCCGCCCGTCGCCGGGTTGCGAGTTCGCGCATTACTGCACCGGCAAACCCTGAGATCTGCTGCGGTTCAGGCCGTTCCGGTGGGCCGGGTGTCCGAATGGTGCCGGCGCAGCACGGTGCGGGCCGCGGCGATCAGCGTGCTCCGTCGTTGCTCCGCCTGTCGTTGCAGGGCGGCCTCGGCCTCCGGTCTGGTCAGTCCGCCGGCCCGCATGAGAACGCCTCGTGCCTGCTCGATGACCTCCCGCTGGCCGATCGCCCTGCGCAGGTGCGAGGTGTTGAGTCCGGTCCGGCCCGCGCCGTCACCGGTGAGTAGGCGCTCCAGGTAGGCCGTCAGCGCGGCCAGGGTGGCCCTGGGTATCCGCAGGTCGTAGGCCGGAAAGCTGCCGTACAGATTGAGCGAGCCGATAGCTGTGGTGCCCGCGTGCAGCGGCTCGGCCAGCGTCGAACCGATGCCGGCGCTGCGTGCGACGCGGGCCAGATCCGGCCATCGGATGGCGATCTCGTCGACGCGCAGGGTGATCGACCGGTCGTGCCGCGCCGCCCGCAGGCATGGCCCGTCGCCGAGGTCGTACTGCGCCTGCTGCACGCCGGTGACCCGCGGGTCGGTGGCCGCGGCGGTGAACACGGCGCCACCGCCGGCGATCGTGACGCCCGCCCACAGCACGTTCGGCAGGACGGCAACCGACAGCCGGCAGGCGAAGTCGATCGCGTCCGCGTCGGCGTGGCCGGATCGGCGGGCCGGTGGTGCTCCGGTGGCCGGATTTCCGACGGATGGGTCGGCCGCGGCGTCGCCGGACGCGGGCAGTCCGTGCCCAGACAGCATGGTGGGGATCCCGTCGATCACATCGCCGCCGCGTCCCCCGCGGACGGCCCAGGTTGCCGGGCTGCCCGTTCAACCCGAATGCAGGTTAGAGCGGGAGTCTTCGGAGCGCAAACAATCCGGCCGGGAGGAGCGAAAGGGGCGGCGCGGGTGGGCCGACGCGACGAGGGAGTCGACCAGTGGATCGGTCGCACCCGTTGCAGGATCAGTGTCGGACGCCCCGCTGACCCGGTCCGAAGGATGCGTACAGGTCGCCGACGACGCGGCGCACCGTGCTGCGGATGACCTTCATCAGCGACATCATGGTCGGCCCGTCCTGATCGCCTGGCGCGTCGGGCGGCTGCCCGGGGCCTTCGGCTGCAGTCAACAGCGCCTGCGGGCGTGCATCTACCGCCTACCGGGTGAAGAAGTAATTGCCCGGGAAACCGTTGTGCTGCCGGGGGTGTCAAGTTCGGGGCCGGCTCCGTAGCCGTGCTCCGCGGTGCGGCCGCCGATCAGTTCGGCGTGCTGTCCTGCCGCACCAGTCGGCGGCCGGTCAACTTGGTGAGGGGAACCGCGACGGTGTACATCGCATGCCCGCTGGCCCACGGCGCCGGGATACGAGAGTCCAATGATGCCAACCGCTCCGGGTTGAGGATGTGGTAGGCCTGGCCGACCACCAGGACGCTCCACCCGGTCCGTGCCGCGGAATCGAATTCGTCGACCTCGAAACCCACCACGGCATTGTTGACGGCGGCCTTCAGCTTGTCGCCGCCACCGGTGCGGAACACGATCTCGTCGCCGTCGACCGCGTAGTTCACCGGCTGCGCGGCGGGCATCGCGTCATAGGTGTAGACGACCCTGCCGATCAGGCCCTTCTGCAGCAGTCGGACGCATTCCTCGCGCGGCAGGCGCTCCAGTGTCGACTCTTCGCCGGAATCGGGCTCTGTCATGGAAATCCTCACCGGTCGTGGGGTCGACGTCACAAGCGCGGGGCCAGCATGCTTTTCGGGTCCGGGCCGGTGCCAGGGCCCAAAGTCCCGAGTCGGCCGCTCAGCTGCCGACCACCACGACCGGGGCCGCGCTGTGCGTGATCAGCGCCTGACTGGTGGAGCCCAGCAGCAAGGCGGACAGCGCCGCGTGCCAACGGGTACCGACGACGACGAGCTGCGCATCCGTCGAGTGCCGCAGGATGGCCGTGGCCGGCACATCGCGGGTCAGGACCCGCCGGACCGGCACGTCGGGGTACCTCTCCGACCAGCCGGCCAGCCGCTGGGACAGCAGCGCCCGCTCCGACTGCTCGATCGGTTCGTCGTCGACCACGGTGGCGGAATAGGCCGGCACCGGAGCGACGGCCACCGGGCTCGTCCAGGAGTGGACCGCGACCAGCGGCACGCCGCGCAGGTCGGCCTCCTGGAACGCGAAGCCGATCGCCCCCTCGCCGGCCGGTGATCCGTCGATGCCGACCACCACGGGTCCGGTGTCCGGCGTGTCGACCGCATGCACCACCGCGACCGGGACATGGCTGCCGGCGGCGAACCGGCCGGCGACCGAACCGAGGGCCATGGCGATCCGGTTGGTCCGGTGCCCGCCCACGACGGCCAGCGCAGCACCGGACGCGGCGTTCCGCAGCACGGTGACGGCATCGCCGTAGGTGACGAACGTGCCGATGGAGATCCGCCGGTGCCGGTGCTGCAGTTCGGTGACGAGCGCGTCGACCGTGTCGTGTGCCTCCTCCTCCAGGGTGGCCAGCAGGTCACCCGGGAAGGGGTTGTAACCGGAGTAGCCGGCCGCCGGGAGTGCGTAGGCGTGCACCAGCAGCAGGCGGCCGTGCCGTCGATCCGCCTCGTCGGCGGCCCACCGGGCGGCGTGACGCGCGCAGTCGGACCCATCGACGCCGGCCACCACCAGTGGCCCGGTCCCCGCGACCCCGGTGGTGATGGCCAGCGGCCGGAACCCGGAACGTCCACGCACGGTGGAGTCCAGCCGGTGGCGGGCTTGTGGTGCGATGCGGGTGTCGAAGGTGGTCATGGTCGGCCCTTTCCCGTGCAGATCCTCCCCGCCCCCGAAGCGCCCGATCGCGCCGGAGTGCGACTGGAGGGCGCAAGGACGCCGCCGGACCGGCATGCGGTCACGGCGGATGCCTTGCTGATTCCACAGTCATCCGTTGGCGCGCACCGTGTTAGGGCCATTGGGCCCGGTCCCGCGAGGACCACCCGCGGCGGTGACGCATCCCCCTGGCGGGGGCCGGGCGTTGCACGGTGCACCCTGCGCTGGCTGCCCGGCCGTCACCGTCGGCTGCACCGCTGACCGGATCCGGATCGACTGGACGGCAACGGGTCTGGCCCATTCTCGCTCGGTGACGTACCCCTGGGGGGTCATCGGCGGCGCCCACCGGGCCGCTCCGGTGGGTGGTGGTCGCACTTCGTCGCCGGCCCGCGGGTGACCCGGTGTGACGGACGGAACGTCGCCCGCCAAGCCCATCGATGCGGTGGCAACGATCGGCCAGGGGGGTCAGATCTCCCTGCGCTGCAACCGGTGAACGGCGAAGGCGACGAGTGCCGTCGACGCGGCCAGGGCGACAACGATGGCCGGCAGGTAGTCGCCCAAGGTGTCCGGGCCGAGCAACCCGACCGGGGCGCCGGCCAGCGAGGTCGGCAGCCAGTCGTGCACCGCGCTCACCGTGCCGGCGATCGACAGTGTGATCAACGCGCCCAGACCCAGTCCGACGGTGCCCAGGGTGGTGCGGGCGAGCGACGCCGCGGCGGCCACGATTGCGACGGTGAACGCGAGATAGAGCCATTCGCAGAGCAGTCCGGCCAGCATCGGCCCGGCCGGCAGCGGGCCCAGCAACACAGTGGTCCCGTACCAGGCGGCCGCGAGGCCGGCGGTGTAGGCCAGCACGGCGGCCGCGCCGGAGGTGACGACCCGCGGCACGACCAGCCGCCACATGCTCGCCGCGCGCGTTCGCAGAAAGGTCGACACCCCACGCCGGGCGTCGAACGTCAGCGCTGCGGCCGCGATCACCACCACGACGATCAGGCCGATCTGGCTGACCTGGCTCAGGTAGTTCACCACGCCGTCGCGTGGTTGCGGCGGCGGAACGATGATGGTGATCTCGGACTGCGCCCGCTGCACGAGTTGGGCCATGTACCGGGCCAGCACCGGCCCGAGCAGGCCGAAGACGACATACACCCCGAACAGCGCCATCCAGCGCCGAGACCGGGTCAGCCGCAACCGCTCCAGCCGCCAGGTGTTCATCGGCGTCTGCCGGCCCTGCTGAACGGGCATCGGCGCGCTGGTCATGACCGCACCTCCTGCACTGCCTGCACCGGCGGCGTCATCGGCGCGCCGGTGGCTGCTCGCCGTTGCCCCGCCGTCTCGCGGGTCAACGCCAGGAACGCCGATTCCAGGTCCGCTGCAACGGGTTCGCAGGAGACCAGCCGCTCGTGCCGGGCCGCGACGGCCTCCGGGATGCCGCGTTCGCCGGCTTCGATGGACACCGCGTCGACCTGCAGCGCGCTCGGACCCGCGTCCTGGACGCCGGTCGCCCAAGACCTGCTCTCGAGTTCCGCGCGCAGCGCTGCGGTGCCGCCGGCCAGGCGGACCAGCCACCGGGGCCGCAGATGATCATCGATCAGATGCTGGGTTCGGCCCTGGTAGAGCAGTCGGCCGTTCCGCAGGATGCCGACCCGGTCGGCGACGCGTTGCACATCGGCCAGGATGTGGCTGGAGAAGATGACCGTCCGCCGGCCGCGCATCCCGGCCACCAGCGCGAGCACATCCGCGCGACCCGCAGGGTCCAGCGCCGACGTCGGTTCGTCGAGGATGAGCAGGTCGGGATCGGTGACCAGCGCGCAGGCCAGGCCCAGTCGCTGCGTCATGCCGCGGGAGAACCCGCCCACCCGCGTGTCGGCCGCCGACGCCAGCCCCGTCTCGGTCAGCGCGCGGTCCACCGTGGCCGGGTCGTGGCCGGCGCCGGTCAGTGCTCTCGCCAGGTCGACGACCTCCCATGCGGTGAGCCACTGGTCGAACTCGGGAACGTCGGGGCAGACGGCGATCCGGGACCGCGGCACCTGCACGCCGATCTCGCCGCGGTCGGGCCGCCGCGTGCCGGTCAGCAGGGACAGCAGTGTCGTCTTGCCGGCGCCGTTGGGACCGACCAGCCCGTACACGCACCCGCACGGCACGGACAGGTCGACATCGAACAGACCGGTGCCGCCGTAGTCCTTGGTCAATCCGCGGGTGTGCACGACGGTGCGCTCCGCCGGAGCAACTGCATCATCATCGGCAACCGCTGGACGGGTGGTCCCGACGGTCCGCGCCTCCATCGAGGTGTTCGCGGCGTGCGGTGTGCCCGCCGCTGCCGGCGGGACCGCGGCGGGTGCGCCGCGGTCCCGCCCGACGACCAGGTACACAATCGCGCCGAGCGGCATGCTGGCCACCACGATGATCAGCGCCCAGACCGCCTTCGGCAGGTACTTCACCGCCGGCGCCCGGATCAGATCCACCAACGCCCACCCGACGACACCCAGTACCAGCACCGCGATCGGTGCGAGCACCAGCCAGGTGGAGCCCGAGGGCCAGTTGATCGTGTCACCCGCGGTGCTGAGCACCGCTGCGGCGGGAGGGCGCGCGGCGGCGAGATCGGCGGCGACGGAGCCTGCAAGGGGCATGACGAATCCCTTCGTCCGAACAGCCCCATGGTCGGCCGCGCCGACCTGGCGCGCATCGGCCCAAGGCCCCGAACCTGCGGTCCGTTCGACACCTCGACGGTGCATCGGCGACCGAGAAGTGTGCAGCCGATAGGAGTTCGTCGGTGCAGCGGGACCTTCGCCTCTGGTTCACCGCGAGCCGGTGCGTTCATTCTGAAGGGTGGAGGGAAGGTGACGATCATGAGATTCGCCTACAAGAACACCATCGCTTCCGTGCTGGTCGCCGCGATTCTGGTGCCGTACGTGGGTTACCTGATCAGGGGCGACATGCCGTTCCTGAAGGACCCGCGCGGAATGGCAGCCACCGGGTTGATCCTGGGCCTGGCCGCCGCCGCGCTGGCCGGTTCAGCCGTCTTCGCCGCCGGGCTGTGGCACCGGATCACTCTGGCCGTTGGCACGGTGACCCTCGCGCTCGGCATCGCCACGGTGTGGGTGGAGACGAGTGAAACGCTGCTGGCCGCGTTCATGATCGGTATCGCGGTGACTTACACGCTGGCCGAACTGGTGCACGTGGAAGAACCTGCAGCAACACACACTGGCCGCGGTGGGTCACTGGTCACGCACGGCTGAATGGCGGGGGACCGTCAGTCGGCTGCCGGCGCCCTGCCCGGGGTCGACGCCGGCCCACGGCCCCGTCAGTGATCCCCTGCTCCTGAGGTGGGGTGCGCTCGGCGCGCAGCAACCAGACCGTCCGGCCGGGCATCACGATCCGGTGCCCGCCGGGCAGCGGCTCGGCGTCCGCGGGCTCACCGGTGCCGGTCCCGGTGTCGAGCACCGGGCAATACGTTGTGCCGTAGGGACTTCCGGGCAGTGTGACAATCAACGGGTCGGCGCCGGCGTGCAGCACCAGCAGCCACGAGTCGTCGGTCAGCGGCTGCCCGCCCGAGGTGTGGCCGCGGACGTCGCGCCCGTTGATCCACATCATCATCGTGCTCAGCGAACCGTCGAACCAGTCGTGCCCGGTCATCGGCTCGCCGCGCGGGTGGAACCAGACCAGGTCCGGGTGGTGGTCACCGCCGTCCGGTGCCCGGCCGTCGAAAAATTCCGCCTGCCGCAAAGCCGGTGCGGCGCAGCGGATGTCGAGCGTTCGCCGGAAGAATGCGAGCATCTCCCGTGCGGTGCCGGACTCCGGGTCGGCCAGCGGTGCCCAATCGACCCAGCTGATCAGGTTGTCCTGGCAGTAGGCGTTGTTGTTGCCCAGCTGGGTCCGCCAGAGCTCGTCGCCCATGGTGATCATCGGGGTGCCGGTGGACAGCAGCAGGGTTGCGGCGAGGTTGCGGGCCTGCCGGGCGCGGATCTCCAACACGACCGGGTCGTCGGTGTCACCCTCGGTCCCGTAGTTCGCGGACCGGTTGTTGTCGGTGCCGTCCCGGTTGTGCTCGCCGTTGGCCTCGTTGTGTTTGTGGCTGTACGACACGAGGTCCCGCAGTGTGAAGCCGTCATGGGCGGTGATGAAGTTGATCGACGCCCAGGGGCGCCGGTTTGCCGCGAACAGGTCGGACGAGCCGGACAGCCGGTAGCCGAGGTCGCGGATGCCGTGGCCGCCCCGCCAGAACTCGCGGACGGTGTCCCGGAACCGGTCGTTCCACTCCGCCCAGTTCGGCCCGAAACCGCCGACGGCGTAACCCTCCCCGGTCGCGTCCCACGGCTCGGCGATCAGCTTGCGGGTGCGCAGCACCGGATCCGAGGCGATCGCGTTGGGCAGCGCGGCATTCCGGTCGAAGTGGCCGCCGCCCGGCCGGGCCAGCACCGAGGCGAGGTCGAAGCGAAACCCGTCCACGCCCAGCTCGTCGGCCCAGTAACGCAGCGAATCGGTGACCATCCGGATGACGGCGAGCTTGCCGGTGTTGAGCGTGTTGCCGGTGCCGGTGATGTCCCGGCCGTCGGGCAGGTAGTAGTTCTGCGGCGACAACCCGCCCCAGGACAGCGCCGCGTGCAGACCCGCGCCGCCCTCGCAGGTGTGGTTGTAGACGACGTCCAGCACCAACTCGATGCCTGCCTCGTGCAGGGCGTCGACCATGGTGACGAACTCCGTGACCTCCTGCCCGGGCGCGGTGGCGTAGCGGGGGTCGGGCGCGAAGAAGCCGAGAGTGGAATAACCCCAGTAGTTCCGCCGGCCGCCGGCCAGCAGGCCGGGTTCGGTCGCGCTGGCGTGCACCGGGAGCAGCTCCAGCGTCGTCACCGACGTGCTCTGCAGGTGCGCGATGACGGCCGGATGCGCGACGCCGAGGTAGGTGCCGCGCAGCTCCGGCGGGACGTCCGGGTGCAGCATGGTCAGCCCGGCGACGTGCGCCTCGTAGATCACGGTCTGCGCCCACGGCACGAACGGGCGGCGGGAGCGGGCGCGGGTGCCCTCGGCGCCCACGACCACCCCCAGCGGCACCTTGCCGAGGGTGTCGACACCGGCGGTGCTGGCCGCCACCAGGTCGTACTCCGTGGTGGTGACCTGCCGGGCGTACGGGTCCAACAGGATCTTGGCCGCGTCCCTGCCCGGAACCCGGAACCCGTACCGCTGACCCGGCCCGACGTCCGGGACGAAGGTGTGCCAGATCCCGTAGGTGCGCTCGCGCATCGGCAGCAGCTGCTCGGTGCCGTCGTCGTCGACCAGGCTGAGCAGGACGTCCGAGACGCCCGGGACGCCGTCCGCAACGACCGCGAAGTTCGTCCCGCCGTCGTAAGGCGTCGCGCCCAGCGGGTAGGGCAGCCCCGGGTGCGGTGACGATCCGACCCGCGGCTCGGCGTGCGTGTCGACCCGTCCGGGGCGTCCCGCGCCGCCGTCGCCGAGCGAGCGGGGCGGGGTGAGCGGGGCGGCGCCGGCGCCGCCGGAGAAGTCCGAGAAGGGCGGGGAAGGGCGGGACATCCGGCGATTGTCCCTGATCGGACGTGGGCCGTCCTCTCCTGGGCGGCAGGGTCGGCCCGCTCCACCCGCGTCGCGCAGGTTGTCGCCGAGCATCGCGGACCTGGTTGCCGGGCGTCGCAGACCTGGTTGCCGGGCGTCGCAGACCCGTTCACCGGGCGCCGCACCGGGCTCGCCGTAGGGGTGGGGTGCAACCGCCGCCGCCGCACCCGGTGGGACACAATGACGCCCGTGACGAGACCAGCACCTGCGCCCCGCCCGTCGATCCTGCCCGGCCCCGATTCCGTGGTGCACCTGGCCGAGGTGACGGTGCGCCGGGGATCGGCGGTGCTGCTGGATGCGGTGCACTGGAACGTCGACGTCGACGAGCGCTGGGTGATCCTCGGTCCGAACGGCGCCGGCAAGACGACTTTGCTGCAGATCGCGTCCGCGCAGATGTTCCCGACGTCCGGCCGGGTGCACATCCTCGGTGAGCGGCTCGGCGCGGTCGACGTCACCGAGATCCGACCCCGGATCGGCGTGTCGTCGGCGGCGTTGGCCGGCCGGGTGCCGTCGACGGAAACCGTGATCGACGTCGTCGTGTCCGCCGGGTACGGAGTGATCGGCCGCTGGCGGGAGCAGTACGACGAGCTCGACTTCGCCCGGGCCCGGGACCTGCTGGCCGCGATGGGCATCGCCGCGCTCGCCGACCGGCTGTACGGGACGCTGTCCGAGGGGGAGCGCAAGCGGGCGCTGGCGGCCCGTGCCCTGATGGCCGACCCCGAGCTGCTGCTGCTGGACGAACCGGCCGCCGGCCTTGATCTCGCCGGCCGGGAGGACCTGCTGGCCCGGCTGTCCGTGCTCGCCGTCGACCCGTTCGCGCCGACGACGGTGCTGGTCACCCACCACGTCGAGGAGATTCCCGCCGCGTTCAGCCATGTGCTGCTGCTGCGCGCCGGCCGGGTCGTCGCGGCCGGCCCGATGGAGCAGACGCTGACCGAACAGGCGCTGTCGGAGACCTTCGGGTCGCCGCTGACGCTGGAGACCCGGAGTGGCCGCTTCTTCGCCTACGCCCGCTGACCCGTGGTTGCCGCGGCCCGGCACCGCACACCCATGCGCCGGGAGCCGGCGCCGACGATCCGGAACCACGAACCGGCAGAAGAGAAGGGGCAGTCCATGACGCTCGTGCGGTTGGAGATCGACGGCGCGGTCGGGGTGATCCGGCTGGACCGGCCGCCGGTCAACGCCATCAACGGCCAGATGCACCGTGAGCTGATCGACGTTGCCGGCCGGGTGGCCGCAGACCGGTCGATCCGGGCGGTCGTGCTGTACGGCGGGGAGCGGGCGTTCGCGGCGGGCGCCGACATCCGGGAGATGGCGGAGCTGAACTCCAGCCAGATCGGTGTGCTGATCGGCAGTCTGAACGACGCGGTGAACGCCGTCGCCCGGGTGCCCCAGCCGGTGATCGCCGCGATCACCGGGTTCGCGCTCGGCGGTGGCTGCGAGCTGGCGCTGGCGGCCGACTTCCGGTTCGTCGCGGACAACGCGCGGCTGGGGCTGCCGGAGATCACCCTCGGCGTCATCCCCGGCGCGGGGGGAACGCAGAGGCTGCCGCGGATCGTCGGTGTCACCATCGCGAAGGAACTGATCTACACCGGGCGGGCGGTCGACGGCGCCGAGGCGGTGCGGATCGGGCTGGCCAGCCGGAGCCTGCCGGCGGCTCAGGTGCTGCCCGAGGCGATGGCCTTCGCCGGTCGGCTGGCCACTGGGGCGACAGCTGCGCTGGCCGCGGCGAAGCGGGTCATCGACGACGGCATGGACGAGCCGCTGCCGACCGCCGTGGAGGAGGAGAACCGGCGGTTCGCCGAGCTGTTCGCCACCGAGGACCAGCGGATCGGGATGACCTCGTTCCTGGAGCACGGACCGGGCAAGGCCGTCTTCGTCGGTCGCTGAACGGCCCGCGCCGTGGCCTACCGGTTCACCGCCGACGATGTGCGGTTCCTGTCCGGAGCAGCCGGCGCGCGGGCACTGTCGGACGCGGACGGTCTCGCGCTGTCCGACGCCAGCCTGATCGGTGACCTCACCCGGCTGCGCGGCACGCTCGGCGACCGCGCGGCGGCGGTGGCCGAGACGGTGCGGTTGCGGCGCCGCGCGGCCGTCAAACTCGGGGAGACCGCAGCGCGCTGGCTGTTCACCGACGAGGCTCTGCAGCAGGCGACACCGGCGGCGGTCGCCGGGCACCGGGCGCGGCGGCTGGCCGCTGTGCGGGTGCACGACCTGACCTGTTCCGTCGGCGCCGATCTGGCCGCGCTCGCGGAAATCGGCGACAAGCGGCCGGTCGGTTCGGATCTCGATCCCGTGCGGGTGGCGATGGCCCGGCACAACCTCGCGGTGTCCGGCCTGCCCGCGGGTGTGGTCGTCGCCGACGCGCTGACCAGGGTGACCACCGGGCTGCTCGGCTACGCAGATCCGGCGCGCCGCGAGGGCGGCCGGCGGATCACCTCGGTCTCCACCCTGCCGTCGGTGGCCGATCTGGATGAGGTGCACCGGCACCGGCCGCCGGTGCTCCGGCTGCCGCCGGGCATCGACTACGACGCGCTGTCCCGGCCGGGGGAGGTGGAGATCGTGTCACTGGACGGTGCGGCACGGGAGGCCGTGCTCTGGCCCGCAGAGCTGGCCACGGTCGCGCGGCGGGCGACCGTGCTGTCGTCCCGCCCCGGCATCACCGGGTATGAGGTCACCACGGACGACCCCGACGACGCGGCTGTTGCCGCCGTGCGGCCGGGAGACGTGGTGATCGACCCGGACGCCGCTGTCGTCCGCGCGCACCTGGTCCGGCAGTACGCAACCCGGCACGGGCTGCAGCTGCTCGACCCGCACCTGGCGTACCTGTCCGGACCCGTTGCGCCGCAGGGTGTCCGGGCGTTCCGGGTGCTCGACATCGCGCCGTACCGGGAGCGCACCGTCGCCGCCTGGGCCCGCCGGGACCGGGTCGGAACGCTGGAGATCAAGCAGCGCGGCACCCCCGTCATCCCTGACGAGCTGCGCAGGCGGCTGCGGCCCGCGCTGATCGGTCCGACCACCGCCGCGGCCACCCTGATCGTCGCCCGGATCGGCCGGGGCCCGGTGGCGCTGTGGTGCCGGCCGGTCGAACCGGGCGGCGCGTCACCGTAGGGTGGGCAGCCGTGACTTTCGAACTTCTTCCGGCCGTCGACGTCGCGAACGGGCAGGCCGTCCGGCTCGTGCAGGGCCGCGCCGGCAGCGAGACCGACTACGGACCGCCGCTCGCCGCGGCGCTGGCGTGGCAGGCCGACGGGGCGGAATGGATCCACCTGGTCGACCTGGACGCCGCCTTCGGCCGCGGGTCCAATGCCGACCTGCTGGCCGCCGTGGTCGGGGCGCTGGACGTCAAGGTCGAGATGTCCGGGGGGATCCGGGATGACGCCTCGCTGGAGGCGGCGCTGGCCACCGGGTGCACCAGGGTGAACATCGGCACCGCGGCGCTGGAGAATCCCGACTGGTGCGCCTCGGCGATCGCCCGGTACGGCGACCGGATCGCCGTCGGTCTGGACGTGCGCGGCACCACGCTGGCCGCCCGCGGCTGGACCGAGGACGGCGGCGACCTGTGGGAGGCGCTGGCCCGGCTCGACGCGCAGGGCTGCGCGCGGTACGTGGTGACCGACGTCACGAAAGACGGCACCCTGCGCGGCCCGAACCTCGAACTGCTGCAACAGGTATGCGCGGTCACCGCCGCCCCGGTCGTCGCCTCCGGCGGGGTTTCTTCACTGGACGACCTGGTTGCGCTGGCCGGTCTCGCGCCGCTCGGCGTGGAGGGGGCCATCGTCGGGAAGGCCCTGTATGCCGGTGCTTTCACCCTGCCGCAGGCGCTGGCAGCGGTCGCCGGCTGAGATGCCCGAGCAGCCGGCCGGTCAGCGCCTCGGGAGCGGCGGCCCGTACGAGGACCGGTACGGGTACTCCCGGGTGGTCCGGGTCGGGCCGCTGGCCGTCACGGCCGGTTGCACCTCGGTCGTCGACGGCGTCGTGCAACGGGTGGGAGACGCCGGCGGCCAGGCGGAAATCGCACTGCGCACCGCGCTGACCGCCCTCGCCGGTGTCGGGATCGGCCCGGAAGATGTTGTGGCGGTGCGGATGTCGATCACCGACCCGGCGCACGCCGACGATGTCGGGCTGGCCCATCAGCGGCTGCTCGGCCGCGTCCGGCCGGCCGCCACGATGGTGGTGGTCGCAGGGCTGATCGACCCGCAGATGCTGGTCGAGGTGGAGCTGACGGCCTGGCAGGAGGGGGGCTGACCCCGGCCGGGCCGGCGTGTTCAACGCCGGATGGACGTCCGCTGGTACGTCAGCCACGGAGCGAACAGCGACATCGCCGCCGCGTAACCGGGCACCCGTCCCTTCGCCATCTCGAAGCCGATCCTGGCCGCGGCCGTGAACAGGTCGCTCGCCAGCCGCATCGGGTCGACGAACTCCACGGTCACCGTTCGGGCGCCGAAATCCCTTGTTGCGCTGCGGTAGGCCCGCGACGCCGACGGCCGCGGACCCGAACTGGACGCGCCGGTGAGCGCCCGGAGCACCGCGATCGCCTGCGGGTCACCCTGTTCCGCCCAGGCCTGCACGACCCGCAGCTTGACCGCGTCGGCGATGGCGGTGTCACTCGCGCCGTGCGGGATCGACACCGCCTCGCGCTCGTTGATCAGCACCAGCCGGCCGGCGGACTCCCGCAGCTGCACCTCCCACGGACCCGGGTTCGGCGTTCCGGCCAACAGCACCGTGCCGGTGTCCCGGCTGCCGGGCGCGCCACTCAACGTGCACGGCACATTCCCGGCACGGAGCAGCCCGTGAACCCTGCGCAGCTGGTCACTCACCGGCGTTCTCCTCGGGGTCGGTCCGGGAATCGGTTCATGATAGGTCGGCGGCCGGCGGTAATCTCCGACAAACGCGGGGTGACGATGGTCAGGCGGGACAGGTACGGGCGACGTGGCGGGTCGCAGGGCGCCACGCCAGGCGCGGCGTGCAGGGACGGGGGTGGCGGATGACGGACAGCGTGGACCGCTCCCTCGCGGGCGTGTCGTCGGCGCCCACGCTGCCCGCCGGTGCCGACGTCGGGCCCTACCGGATCGACGACACCATCGCCCGCGGCGGCATGGCCGTCGTCTACCGGGCCACCGACCGCCGGCTGGGCCGTCCCGTAGCGCTGAAGGTGCTGGCCACCGAACCCGCGTCGTCCACCGAACTGCGGCAACGCTTCCTGCGTGAGGCGCGATTCGCGTCCGCGATCGACCACCCGCACATCGTGCCCATCTACGACGCCGGCGAGGACGGCGACCTGCTGTACATCGCCATGCGGTGGGTGCGCGGCAGCACCCTGGCCGAGCGGATCGAGCGGCGCGGGGCGCTGCCCGGGTCCGAGACGGTGGACCTGCTCGCCCCCGTCGCCGACGCACTGGATCTCGCGCACGCCTCCCGGCTGGTGCACCGGGACGTCAAGCCGGCGAACATCTTGCTGACCGCCGGCCCGGACGCCGACGCCCCCGCGTACGTCTACCTCACCGACTTCGGTGTCAGCCGGCTGGCGTCGGCGCACACGAGGCTCACCTCCGCCGGGAACGTCATCGGCACGGTGAGCTACATGGCGCCGGAACAGATCCGCGGTCACCGGCTCGACGCACGCACCGACCTGTACGCGCTGGCCTGCGTCGCCTACGAGTGCCTGAGCGGTGAGCCGCCGTTCGTCCGGGACGATCAGCCGGCCCTGCTGTGGGCGCACGTCCAGGACGAGCCGGCACCGGTGTCGAAGCGCCGCCCGGAGCTGCGGGCGTCCGACCGGGTGCTGGCCCGGGCACTGGCCAAGGACCCGGCCGACCGGTACCGCAGCTGCACCCAGTTCATCGCCGCGCTGGCCGAGACTGTCGCCGGTGCACGGGCGGGCGGCGCCGGGCCGGCCCCCGCCGCGGTGTGCGCCCTGCCGCCGCAACCGGAGCGCAC